>Ga0207684_10000254_pt1 | contig 79674 bp, 74 predicted proteins | sample KBSK5501metaG_FD_184342 | JGI IMG/M metagenome (GOLD analysis project Ga0207684, IMG submission 184342) | Corn, switchgrass and miscanthus rhizosphere microbial communities from Kellogg Biological Station, Michigan, USA - KBS K5-50-1 metaG... | ecosystem: Host-associated > Plants > Roots >...
GATGATTACCACTTAGCCCGGCAGTCTCGCTTCAGGGTCAGCAACGCATCCAGGTGGAAGGAGTTGAGGTTGGGGAGATCGACCGTGAAGCAATTGCTGAAGCAGCGCGAGCTCGGGTCGATTCGCAGCGAATTGCACGCGAGGCGCAACGGCAAGTAGATGTTGCCATGCGCGAAGCGCAACGTGAGATGGAACAAGCGCAGCGAGAGGTGATTCGCGAACAGACTCGCATACAGAAGAGTGTCAGCCGCTCGACCAAAGGTATCGGCGTTGGTGCGGGCTCCGGCGTCGGCGTTGGTTCCAGTCGTCGATTCACTTCTCAGGAAACAAAATCGTTTTCTGTCAGCGGTTCACCGCGAGTGACCATTAACACGTTCGACGGCAAAGTGACAGTGCATGGCTGGGACAAGCAGGAAGTAAGCTATACGGCGACCAAACACGCCAACGACGAAGAGACTCTCAAACAGATCTCGATCCAGGCGGAACAACAGGGTCAGGCAATCTCGATCACCGCGATCGAGGAAGAGGAAAACGGCGGCGTCGATTTCGAAGTGTACGTGCCGCGGCAAACGAGTCTTCACGTTTCATCAGGTGACGGCGCGCTGAACCTCGAAGGCGTGTCCGGGCAGCTCACGCTTCGCTCCGGCGATGGACCAATCCAGGTTGCGAACGGCGGCGGCCAGCTCGATGTAAACACCGGCGACGGTCGTATTCAAGTGATCAAGTTCGAAGGTCAGGTCGAAGCGCGCACCGGCGACGGTGAGATCGCGCTGGATGGCAACTTCAATTCTCTTTCCGCGAGAACCGGCGATGGCCAGATTACACTTACTGTGCCCGCTGGTTCGAGCTTCACAATCGAAACAAACACCCCCGAGGAAATCAACAACGAAGGTTTCGTTGTTGCCGAAGACGTCACGATTTCACCACGCGTCAAACGCTGGAGAATCGGCAACGGCGGCAAGGTGTTCATTCTCAGAACCGGCGACGGGAAAATTCTTCTGCGCCCCCGTAATTAATTATCGGTTAGGGCGCCTCCTTGGAGTGCGGTGCCTTGGCACCGCTTTGGTAAATGAAGCAAATAGTCCGTACCAAAGCGGTGCCAAGGCACCGCACTCCAAGGAGTCTCATGAAGGGCGCGTTGTTAAGCATTGCTCTCGTTTTTTGCTGCCTTGCGGCCAAAGCCCAAACACCAACTCCGACACCTTCTCCCGCAGCTTTTACGGGCGAGAAGTCCACGGACAAACCGCCTGCAACGGCTCCTTCTTCAGAACCCTCGTCAGCACTCAAAACCGGCAAAGCCGCACTCTCACTGCCGCCCGAGAAATCGAATCCAATAAAACCCACGCTCTTCGCCAAGCCGCCGGTGATCGACGGAAAACTCGACGACGACGTCTGGAAGACGGCAGTTGTACTTAAAGACTTTTATCAAGTGCAACCCGGCGACAATCTCATTCCGCAAAACCGCACCGAAGTAAGACTCGGATACGACTCGCGCTTTCTCTACATCGCATTTCATTGCTTTGACGATCCGAGCAAAGTGCGCGCGAACATCCCGAAACGAGATCAGATCTGGGACGACGATTACGTCGGCATTCTCTTCGACACCTTCAACGATCAGCGACGAGCTTACGAGTTTGACTTCAATCCACTCGGCGTGCAGGCCGACGGCATCTGGACCGAAGGACAAGGCGAAGACTTCAGTCTCGATCTCGTGATGGACTCGAAAGGAATTGTCACTGAAGACGGCTACACCATCGAAATCGCGCTTCCTTTCAAGTCGCTGCGCTACGTGGCCGGTAAAGACAAGTTGTGGGGCGTGCACTTCTGGCGGCGCACCAAGCGGCTGAATAATTCGCTCGACATGTGGATTCCGCTCGATCGCGACAAGAACAGTTGGTTAGCACAGGCGGGACATCTCACCGGACTCGAAGGTCTCTCAACCGAAAGAACATTGGAACTGATTCCGAGTCTGACCGTGTCAGAAACTGGTAAGCGAAAGTCTGCGCTCCCGTTCAACGCACTTTCCGGTACTCCCGACCCAGGCCGTTTTGTGAATGAGCCGGTTAAGCTCGACCCCGGTTTGACAGGCAAGTACACGCTCACGCCGACAGTTACGCTCGACTTCACTTTGAACCCGGATTTTGCGCAGGTCGAGTCAGACCAGTTGGTCGTCACTGCCAACCAGCGGTTTCCAATCTTCTTCGAAGAGAAGCGTCCGTTCTTTCTCGAGGGTATCGACATTTTCAACACGCAGATCGCCGCGGTGCACACGCGCGCAATCATCGATCCCGATTACGCCGTGAAAATCACCGGGAAAGTCAATCGCAACACGTTCGGTTTATTGCTCGCCTCCGACAATGGACCAGGAAACTTCAGCGAAGACGATCGCACGAATCCAAACGTCTTTCCCGGCATTCAGCGACTGGTCGACAAGAACGCATCGGTCGGCATTCTGCGTTTGAAGCGCGATGTCGGAAAGTCAGACTCGTTCGTAGGTTTTCTGACGACGTATCATCGCTTTGTCGATCGTTACAACGAGCTCGGCGGATTTGACGGCCGCTTTCGTCTCGACAAGCAGACGACGTTTAGCTGGCAGGTCCTCGGCACGCACAGTCGTCACCAGTTCTTTTTCCCGGAAGAAGGGACGACGCGCGACAGCAAACAGAACGGTTTCATCTACGCGATCGATTACAACCAGAGCGGGCGTCACTTCGGTCACGAGTTTTCGATGGTCGGACGCACGCGCTACTACGTCGCCGACGTCGGCTTCAATCGACGCCTGAACACCAACAATCCAAACTGGTTCATTCGTTACAACTCGGAGCCGAACGCGAAAGCAAAACTGATCTCGTGGCGCGTCTACACTGACTTCAACGCGAACTTCGATTGGCAGGGCCGCTCGCAGAACTTCAACGACGAGACGCAACTTCAGCTTCAACTGCGACGGCAGACGTATTTCGGTATCGGCATGGACAAGGGTTACGACCGTGTGTTCGAAAGCGAGTTTGGACCAAAGCGACAGCCCGGTACGAATTGCGTGACGCTGAATACGTGCACGTTTGCCGGCGATGACAATGAACGTTCCTCGCCAACTACCGGAGTCTATTTCTTTGGCGGTTCAACGCCGAGCAAGAAATACAACTTCAACTTCTTCGTGAATCACGTTTGGGGCGCGCTCGATTTCGACTTTGGCGCTGGACCTAAGTATCCGCGCGTGAGTCCGCCCGCACTTGCAGCGAGACAGGCGAGCGATGCTGGTCTTTGTAATACGAGCCCGCTGCCGGCAATCTGCCGTTCACCTCAGGATCCGGGGCCGGGCGACTTCTGGCATTTCGATGGCGGAATAACTTATCAACCGACGAGCGCGATCAATGCGCGTCTGAGTTATACAAAAGAGCATCTCACACGTTATGACACCGGCCAGGTCGCGTTTGACGAGAACATTGTCTCGCTCCGCACAACCTACCAGTTTACCCGTTTCCTTTTTGCTCGAGGGCGTGTTGACTACGACACGCTGGCCTCCAACGTCAAAGGACAGTTTCTGCTGGGTTGGACTCCCAATCCGGGAACGGCGTTTTACGCCGGCTACAACGATGATCTGAATCGTAACGGGTTCAGTCCGTTTACCGGGCAACTCGAGCCCGGGTTTCGGCGTAATGGAAGGACGTTCTTCATCAAGATGTCATACCTCTTCCGGCGCAGCTTTTAGTTAAAGACTTTTCTCCCGCAAAGGCGCAAAGGCGCAAAGTTAGATTGAAAGGTTCTTCTTTGCGTCTTTGCGCCTTTGCGGGAAACAGTTTCAACTTATGAGAAATAGTATCTTGCTCATTCTCTGGGCCGCCTTTTGTGTGAACGCGCAAAACGCGCTCGTTGTGCCGCCGGAGAAGACGAACCCCGTCACGATCCCAAAGTTTGACAAACCTCCCGTGATCGACGGCAAGCTCGACGAAGAAGTCTGGCAAAAGGCCGCGGTGTTGAAAGACTTCTACCAGATTCAGCCCGGCGATAACACGCCGCCGTCAAAACCAACTGAAGTCCTCCTCGGCTTCGATCCGAAGTTTCTCTACATCGCTTTCAGAGCGACCGACGAACCCGACAAAGTGCGCGCTACCGTCGCGAAGCGCGACAACATTTTTCAGGATGACTACGTCGGGTTCATGCTCGACACCTTCAACGACAAACGCAAAGCTTTCGAAATCTTCTTCAATCCACTCGGAATCCAGGGCGACGGCATCATCACCGAAGGACGCGGCGAAGATTTCAGCGTCGACCTGCTGATGGAATCCAAAGGCATCATTCACGAGACCGGATTCAACGTCGAGATCGCAATTCCATTCAAATCGCTGCGCTTCGAAGCCGGCAAAGGCAAGCTGTGGGGCGCGCATTTCTTTCGTCGAATCAAACGCTTTGAGAACGAGCTCGACTCGTGGATGCCGTTTTCGCGCAGCATCGACAGCAGTCTCAGCCAGGCGGGACATCTCACAGGACTCGAAGGAATCTCCGTCGAGCGCACGATCGAGTTGATTCCGAGTTTGACAGTGTCTCAGAACAGCAGGTTCGTCCCGTCGTTTACGCCCACCGTCCGCTCTGTCGATCCGGGTCGCATCGTGAACGAACCCGTGACGCTCGATCTCGGCCTGACCGCGAAGTTCATTCCGAGCTCGGCCGTGACAGTCGATCTCGCAGTCAATCCTGACTTCGCGCAAGTCGAAGCGGATCAACTCGTCGTCACCGCGAACCAGCGGTTTCCGATCTTCTTTCCGGAGAAGCGTCCGTTCTTCCTCGAAGGCATCGATATTTTTCAGACGCCGATTACTGCGGTTCACACGCGCGCGATAGTCGATCCGGATGTGGCGGTGAAGACGACCGGCAAAATGGGGCGCAACACTTTCGGTCTAATGGTGGCGAGTGACAATGGACCGGGCAATCTCAGCGCCGACGATCGCGGTGCTTTGAATTCGTGTCTCGATCGCCGCGCACTCGATCCGAGAGTTGTTTGCAACAACGAGCGTTTCGTCGACAAGAATGCGTATATCGGTGTGCTGCGTCTCAAACGCGACGTCGGTAAGGAAAACTCGCTCGGCATGGTCGCGACGAGTTACAACTTCATCGAGAAACACAATCAGGTCCTTGGAATCGATGGACGCTTTCGTCTGAATAAACAAACCACGACGAGCTTCCAGTTGCTCGGAACAACGTCGCGCAACTTCTTCTTCGATCCCGACGATGGCCTGACGCGATATCGAACCGGCAACGGCCTGGGCTACAGCGCGGACTACAACGTCTCCGGCCGCAACTGGGGCGGTGAAATTTACAGTGAAGGATTCACGCAGGACTATCGAGCCGACGTTGGTTTTGTGCAACGCACTAACTCAAACTTCACCTTCGGCAGCATTCGTTACAACTCCGATCCGAATCCGAAGAAAAAGATCATTTCGTATCACGTCCATAACTTCACCCACATCGACTACGACTGGCAGGGACGGATGTATATCTGGGAGAGCGAGAGCCTTGTCGAGTTGCAGTTGCCGCGCAACAGTTACGTGGGAGTTTGGTGGGAGCCAGGTTACGAACGGCTGTTCGATCACGAGTTTGGTCCAACACGTGAAGCCAAGCCTTGCAATGCTTTCGCGGTCGCGAATAAGTGTACGTTTTATGGCGAGAGCAACGAGCGCTCCTCAAACAAGCAGCACTTGTCGTTCTACGCGGGCTCTCAATACAGCAAGAAGGTTCAGTTCAACGCGCAGGTGACCCATCGTTGGGGGCATTTTGATTTCGACTTCGGCAATGGCGACAAGTATCCGCGCGTGAGTCGCGCCGCTTTATTGCTCGGCCAGTCGGCGCCGCTCGATCCGGGCCGCGGCAGCTTGCTTCAATTCAACGGCGGCATCACTTACCAGCCGACCAACGCGCTGCGCGCTTCGTTCAACATCAACTCGCAACGACTGCGCCGCTACGATACGGATCGTGTCGCTTACAACATCAACATCCTGACGTTGCGTAGCACGTATCAGTTCACGAAGGCAACGTTCGCGAGACTGATTCTGGATTACAACACGCTCAACTCGCGTTTGCGTTCGCAGGCGTTGCTGGGCTGGACGCCGAGCCCCGGAACGGCTTTTTATGCGGGCTACAATGACGATCTGAATTACGACAGCCGCCATCCGTTCACGGGCCAGCTCGTGCCCGGTTTTCGCCGCAACTCGCGTACGTTCTTCATCAAGATGTCGTACCTGATCCGGAAGGGATTTTAGGCCGCGGATTCACGCGGATGAACGCGGATCAGAACTCTGATCCGCGTTCATCCGCGAAAATCCGCGGCCTACTTAATGTGGAATGTGGCGGGTGGTAGGGTCGCGCGGGATTCGGGGTTGTAGTAGTCGTAGATAACGGATGGCGCGGTCTTCGCATTGAGGCCCGTAGCAAACGGGCTTTGCCCCGGTGCTTGCGAGGATTTGGTTTTTCGAGTTAGACGAGTCTGGGGATTGTCACCCCTGAGATGTAACAAACCGAAATTCAGTTGTTTCGATCTATTTTTGGGTTTCTTTGTGCCTCTTTATGGCTAAGTGTTAAACTGCCGAACAATGTTTGGTTCCAGGATACTGCTGACAGGAGCGGCGCTATTGCTGGCGGCGCTTTTTTTGACCTCGTGTAAAAGCGACTATCAAGCCTCGCAACGCCAGGGACAGCGTGACGCGAAAACACCGCGCAAGGTCAAAACCACGGCCGTTGTCGAGACGCCGTTTGGTGAAACCGTCACGGCCAATGGCACGCTCGCGGCTTTCGATCAAACAACCGTCAGCGTGAAAGTCCCCGGACGCGTGCGCGCTATTTCGGTGGACCTCGGCAGCGTTGTCTCTCAGGGACAGGTAATCGCCCAACTCGATCCCGAAGATTACCGGCTGCGCGTGCAACAATCAGAAGCTTCTTTGGCCCAGGCGCGCGCGCGTCTCGGATTGGCTCCTACTGGCACCGATGACAACGTCGATCCGGAGAAGACAGCGACGGTTCGACAGGCGCGCGCAGTGCTCGACGAAGCCCGGTACAATCGCGACCGTGCCGCACGTTTGGTTGAGCAGGGCGTGATTGCGAAGGCTGAGTTTGATAATGCTACTGCAACCTTTAAAGTCGCCGAGGGCCGGTATCAGGACGCTTACGAAGAAATTCGCAACCGGCAGGGAATTCTCGCGCAGAGACGATCGGAGTTGGCGCTGGCGCGACAACAGTTGAAGGATACGGCCGTGGTCGCTCCGTTGAATGGCGTCGTGCAGGAGAAGCGTACGAGCGTCGGCGAATATCTTGCGGCGGGCACAGCGGTCGTGAATATTGTCAAGATGGATCCATTACGACTGCGTGCTGAGATTCCGGAGCGCGAGTCGCACACAGTACGCACCGGCCAGAATGTTCGGGTGACCGTTGAAGGTGATCCGACTGTCTATGTTGGACAGATAACGCGATTGAGTCCGGTCATCGCCGAACAGAATCGCGTGCTGATGGTCGAAGCTGACGTACGAAACAATGGGAAACTTCGACCCGGCTCGTTTGCGCATGCGGAGATTGTGACAAACGACGCGAAGATGGCTATAACAGTTCCGAACAATGCGATCGTCACGTTCGCTGGTATTGAGAAAGTGATCGTCGTGCAGAATGGCAAGGCGTTGGAGAAACCGATCACGACGGGCCGGCGAAACGCGGAGTTCACGGAGATCGTCGCGGGCGTGTCGGTAGGGGAAAAAGTCGTGGTCGATCCGGGCAATCTCCAATCGGGGCAGCCTGTCGAAGTGGTCGAATAACGCCACAAAAAGGCACAAGTGCAGAAGCTAGCTGAAATCTGTATTCGCCGTCCTGTCTTCGCGACCATGATCGTGTTGTCGTTGGTCGTGGTTGGGGCTGCGGGATTTTTCAAACTGGGTGTCGATCGTTTTCCTTCCGTCGACCTGCCAACCGTTTCGGTTCGCGTTGGACTTCCAGGCGCTGCTCCTGAAGAAATTGAATCACTGATCACTCAGCCAATCGAAGAAGTAGTCAACACCGTCGACGGGATCAGCGAGTTGCGTTCCGTCTCGAGTCAGGGAACCGCCGTCGTCATTGCGACGTTTCGACTCGATCGCAATCTCGAATCCGCCACGCAGGACGTGCGCGATCGCGTCAACACGCTGGGCCGCCGTCTTCCTGAAGACGCGACTCCGCCAGTCATTCAGAAATTTGATAACGACAGCACGCCTGTTCTAACCATCGCACTTTCCGCCGATCGCTCGCTCAGAGAACTCACTGAACTCGCAGACAAAACCGTGCGCCCGCAGCTCGAACGCATCGCTGGCGTCGGTGAAGTGCGTGTTGTCGGTGGTCTCGATCGCGCGATCAACGTTTGGATCGATGCCGAACGACTTGCCGCTTACCAGCTCTCGATCTCGCAAATCAGGCAAGCTCTGGAGCGCCAGAACACAGACGTGCCGGGCGGAAACGTCATCACCGGCAAAGAGGAGCTGACACTTCGCACGCTCGGCAGATTTACCGATCCGCGCCAGTTTGACGATCTCGTGATCGCCAACGTCAACGGCGCGCCAGTCAAACTTCGCGACGTCGGTCGCGTTGAAGACGGCACAAAGGAGCAGCGATCCTTCTCGCGTCTCAACGGCACTCCGACTGTTACGCTCGACATCCGGCGGCAGTCAGGCGCAAACACCGTCGAGGTTATTAACGGTTTGAAAGGGGCCTTGCCGCGCGTCGGCTCTCAGCTTCCTGAAGACGTCAAGCTGGAAGTAATTCGCGATCAGTCTCGTTACATCGAAGCGGCGCTTCACGAAATTCAAACGCACCTTGTCCTCGGCAGCATCCTCGCGAGCCTGGTCGTGCTGCTCTTCATGCGCTCCTGGCGCTCAACTCTGATCGCGGCGGTTGCGATTCCGTGTTCCGTGATCTCGACTTTCGGCATGATGCGCGCGCTTAACTTCACGCTCAACAGCGTCACGATGCTGGCGCTGGTGTTGATGGTGGGCGTGGTGATCGACGACGCGATCGTCGTACTCGAAAACATCTTCCGCTTCATTGAGGAGAAGAGAATCGAGCCTAAAGAAGCGGCGCGAGAAGCGACGCGCGATATCGGTCTCGCGGTTTTGGCTACAACTCTGTCGCTGGTCGTGATCTTCCTGCCGGTATCGTTCATGTCGTCCATTTCCGGACGCTTCCTTTATCAGTTTGGCATCACCGCGGCGGTCGCAATTCTAGTCAGCTTGCTCGTCTCGTTTACTTTGACGCCGATGATGAGCTCGCGACTGATTCGCGTCAGCGACGCGAAAGGCGGTCATGAGTCTCCCGCTTCGCGACGCGGTTTCTATCGCTGGATCGACGCCGGCTACACGCATCTGTTGTCGTTTGCGATGCGCCATCGTATCGCAGTCGCGTTGCTCGCAATCCTGACCGTGCTCACGAGCGTGCCGCTCTACCGCGCGGTGAAGCAGGAGTTCATTCCGACCAACGTCGATGAAGCGGAGTTTGAAGTCAGCGTCAATGGACCAGAAGGCACTAACCTTCCGGTGATGAACGAAGTCATCTCGGCGATGGAGAAAGATATTCTCGAAACTCCGGGCGTGAGGATGGTTCTTTCTTCGTCCGGTGGCGGTTTTCTCGGCGGCGTCAATCAGGGTAATGCCTACGTGCGCATTGCGCCACACGAAGAGCGAACAATTTCATTTACCAAGCTGTGGAACGAGACTAAGAAGGGAAATCCATTCAACGTCTTCAAGGGAAACTACACGCAGCAGGATGTGATGGTCGAGGTTCGCCGGCGACTACAGAAATACGCGCCGATGCGCATCGGCGTGCGCAACGCGCAGTCATTCAACTTCGGCGCAGGCGGCCGCACCGACATCGACTTCGTCTTTCGTGGACCAGAGATCGTTGCGCTCGCCGGATACGCTGACGATCTCGTCGATCGATCCGCGAAACTCGGCGGCATCGTCGATGCCGACACAACTCTGAAACTGAACAAGCCTGAGCTGCGCGTGCTGATCGACCGCGATCGCGCCGCGGATCTCGGCGTCGACACTTCAGACATCGCAACCAGTTTGCGTTTGATGGTGGGCGGCGAAGAGGAAGCCTCGCGGTTCAGAGATGAATCGATCAATGAAGACTACGACGTGCAGTTGCGCCTTAGCGAAGCCGATCGGCGCGACGTGGGGACGATTAGTCGTTTGTATGTTCCCTCATCGCGCGGGGGACTCGTGCGTCTCGACAATCTGGTAAAGATCACGCGCGACACCAGTCCATCTCGCATCGATCGCCTCGATCGCGAACGGCAAGTATCCGTTCGAGCTTCGGTCGCGCCAGGTTACGCTCTCGCCGATCGCATCGAAGCGTTGCGGCAAACAGTCCGCGAGATGAATCTGCCGGCGGCTTACACCACCACAGTTTCCGGCCGCGCGCGCGAGCTCGAGCGGACGTTCACCGAGTTTATCTGGGCCTTCATCCTGTCGATCATCTTCATGTACATGATCCTGGCGTCGCAGTTTGAAAGCACGGTGCACCCGTTCACGATTCTTTTGAGCTTGCCGTTGTCTGTGCCGTTCGCGCTGCTCTCGTTGTGGGGCACTGGTGATACGCTGAATCTCTACTCGGCGCTCGGCATCCTGGTCCTGTTTGGCGTGGTGAAGAAGAACGCGATCTTGCAGATCGATCACATGAACAACCTGCGTGCGAAGGGTATGGAACGGCACGAAGCGATCATGCAGGGCAATCGCGATCGATTGCGTCCGATTCTGATGACTACGCTGGCGCTGGTTGCTGGTATGTTGCCGCTCGCGCTCGGCACCGGTCCGGGCGCTGAGGAGCGTCGCTCAATCGCGATCGTCGTGATCGGCGGTCAGACACTCTCGTTGCTATTGACTCTCATTGCCACGCCGGTGGTCTATTCATTGCTCGACGATCTGAAAGGGACTGCGCGTTGGCGTCGCTTCGCCGAAAGCACTGGCGCCGTTGTTCAGGGAGTTCGGGAAAGATTCAAACCACGAAGAAAGCCCACACCCGAAGCCACCGGCGACACAGCCACTGATTGAACGGATTTATCCGTGTAGATCCGCGTCTTAATATCTGCGTTAATCCGTGTCCCTCAAAACATCCCGCCAACCAGAATGATCCTCACGCAGACGCACCACGAGCTCATCTCGAAGCTGCCGCAGCTTAACACTCAACTTGCACGGATAATTTTCAATGTCAGAGAAGCGCCGTCGTTGCTCTTCGACGAAGATCTTCTGCTTCTCGATCGATGGAATCGCTGAGTGTTGCCCGTTTTCCCAAAACGGCACCAGCAGGCGCTCGACCTTCGCCGCGCCCGGCATTTCGATCTCCTCACCATCGAGCCCAACGACGTCGCCGACATACATGCCGCGTTCATCGGTACCTCTGAACAGTTGAAGCCGGCCCGGAAGCGTGATCTTGTCTTCTGAGTTCGACGCCTTTAGTGTCGGCAGGTCTTTCATCAGACACTGTTTGAAGATCACTCCAGCCACAGCAGGTACTTCACTCGACAGCTTCGTACCGATGCCAAAGCCGGCGACCTCCGGAAACTTCGCCACGATCTCTTTGACTCTTTCGACACTCAGATCGCCGGTGAGGTTCGCGCGCAATCCGGTCAACCCATTTGCCGCAAAGAAGCGCAAACACCACTGACCGAGCTCGGCGAGATTCCCTGAATCAACACGAAATCCTTTGAACGCACGACGCCGCGCTTCACTCGACGTTGCCGCCATAGCCGCATGGACCGCGCCCATGTAAACGTCGATCGTATCGAGCAGCAGCGTCGTGCCGTTCGGATTCGCGTCGAGCCAACGTTCGAACGCGACCTGCTCGAAGTGTTTTGGTCTTCCGGTGCGTGGCTCGATCTCCGGCTGGTCCATGTACTCGATGTAAGCCTGTTGCCAGTAATGCGCTTCAGTTCCGACGGCAGGAATGTCGAGCCGGTGAGCAGCCTCGAGGTTGGAAGTGTCGTTGAAGCCGCCGATGAACGCGTAGACCGCAATGTCGACGGCGCGTTCGATGTCGCCGTTGCGACGCAACGAAAAATCCGAGAGCCAGCGCTGGTCTCCGGCAGCCATGCGAAACTGCATCGCCGTGCTCGCGGTCGTCATCGGCAGATCGAACGCGTGCTCAAACTTGATCTCCTGCGCTTGCGTTAGACCAAACGCGCCACTGATGTCTGCAAACGGCTCCTGCGCGAAGATGATCGTGCCCGGCCGCACCGCGCGAATCTTGCCGACAAACTGAATGTCTTCGATCGCTTTCGCGAAGAGTTGCAGACCGCCGCGATCCTGTTCGAGAAAACGCAGGCGCGGTCGGTCGATCTGGCTGTCGACGAGTAATCGAATCAGGCGTTCATGGCCCAGGCAAGGCGCGAACGGGAGTTTGCGCTGAGTTACGTAGAACGTTGCTTCGGCGTCGCTGAGTCGTTGATCGTGCAGTCGCGTGACGTCCTTGAACGACGCGTCGCCCATGGCCGCATGGTAACGATCGATATTGAGAGTTCCCATCTACACTATTTCAGCGCCGGCAGCGCGCATCTCTTCGAGGGCGCGTGCGCCGTCGTCGGGATGTACATCGACTGCACGGATCGCGTCTTTCACAACCCTCACTTTGAAACCATTGTCGAGCGCTTCGAGCACTGTGGTTTTGACGCAGTAGTCGGTGGCAAGCCCGCCGACGACGAGTTCTTCGATTCCGCGATTGCGAAGCTGCGCTACGAGATCGGTGTCTTCAAACGGCGAGTAACAGTCTTTGTCCTGAGTGCACTTCGAGACAATCGTGATTCTCGGATCGTCGCGTAATGCGGGATGAAATTCAGCGCCCTTTGTGTTTTGCACGCAGTGCACGGGCCACGTGCCGCCGTAGAGAGCGAAGTGTCGCGTCTTTGCTGGGTGCCAATCCCGAGTCTTGTAAACCGGAGCGCCGCGCTCGAGAAACTCGCCGATCAGTTGATTCAAAGGTTCGACGACTTGATCGCCGTGCGGCACAGCGAGGGCGCCGCCGGGACAGAAGTCGTTTTGGACGTCAACAACGATTAGCGCTTCGTTGGGTTTAGTCATTTTTCGCCAGGATGTACCTCCTTGGAGTGCGGTGCCTTGGCACCGCTTTGTTCTACGCGTCGCAATTCAATACCAAAGCGGTGCCAAGGCACCGCACTCCAAGGAGACGCGTAAAATGTTACACTGCTTGCATCATGAATCCTAACGATGTCGTTAAGCGCATCTGGGCCAAAGATGCGTCGCTGTGGAAGTCTGACGAGGCGAACGTCAAGGTTATCAATAACTCACTTGGCTGGTTGACTGTCGCCGATGAGATGCTCGGTGTCGCCGATGAGCTCGTTGATTTTGCTGCGTCGATTCGAAGTCGTGGTTTCAAATACGTCATGGTTTGCGGCATGGGTGGCTCATCGTTGTGCCCCGAAATGCTTGCGAGAACGTTCGGACCGCAGAGCGGCTTTCCGGAACTGCTCGTGCTGGATTCAACTGATCCCGACGTCATTGCAGCGTTCAAAGAACGAATAGATGTCGAGCGTTGCCTGTTCATCATCGCTTCAAAGTCAGGCAGCACAACTGAGCCGAACGTCTTCATGAAGTTTTGGTACGAGGAACTGCGACAGCGCCGCGAGAATGCGGGCGATAATTTCGTCGCCATCACGGATCCGGGCTCACCGCTTGTCGATACCGCAAACGAACTCAAATTTCTACGAACGTTCCTGAATCAGCCTGACATCGGTGGACGCTATTCGGCGCTTTCGTATTTCGGCATGGTTCCGGCTGCGCTGATGGGACTGGATATCCGCCGGCTCCTCGAGGGCGCTCGTCGAGCTTCGCAATCCAACGACGCTGCGTTCCAATTGGGAGTCACGATGGGTGACAACGCAAACGCCGGGCGCGACAAGCTGACGCTGGTCATCGATCCGGCGATCGAAACGTTGGGATTGTGGATCGAGCAACTCATAGCCGAAAGCACGGGCAAAGAAGGAACTGGAATACTTCCGGTGAACGGCGAACGATTGGGCCAACCGGAAGTTTACGGAGACGATCGATTGTTCGTCTCGATCTCGCTCGGTGAGGTCGCTAACGAAACAAAAGCAAAACTCGATGCGCTGACTGCCGCCGGTCACCCGACCGTCTATCGTCAACTGGCAGACGTTTACGATCTCGGCGCGGAGTTTTTTGATTGGGAGTTTGCCACGGCCGTGGCGGGATGGCGTCTCGGAATCAATCCCTTCGATCAACCCAACGTTCAGGAAGCGAAGGACGCGACGAAGGAATTGCTCAGCTCCTTCGAACGGCGCGGCCGTCTTGAAGAACGCACGGAACTTGTTTCTGACGACCTGCTAACGATCTACGGCGGCGAAGAGCAGTCGAAAGCTGACTCTGTATTCGAGGCTTTGAGCGCACATCTCGCGACGATCAAACCCGGTGACTACATCGCGTTTCTGGCCTACATCGAAGACACTCCTGAAATCGACAGCAAGTTTCAAGAGCTCCGAATTCAACTACGTGATGCGACGAGGTGCGCAGTGACGATTGGCTACGGTCCGCGTTTTCTTCACTCGACCGGGCAACTGCACAAAGGCGGTCCAGACACAGGCGTGTTCTTTCAAATCATCGCCGACGACGAGACGGACTTTGCCATTCCCGGCGAGCCGTATACGTTCAGCATCCTCAAGCAAGCGCAGGCTCTCGGCGACTTCCGTGCTCTAGCGAAGCGTGGGCGACGCGTGATCGGAATCGAGCTTCGAGACAACACGCCCGCCAGCCTGGGCCGATTGTCGGGTTTAATTGACAGGTCAAGTTGAATGCGCGGAAGTCGTACGATCCCTCACCGCAAACGCACAGATGTCGTACGGCGTCTGGAATCTCCACCTTAATCGCCGTTTAAGACTTTCACAGGCATCCCCCAAAGAGACTGCTCTTTCGTTCGGGCATACGAGTTGCCGCTCGGAAGTCGACCAAACTCGCTTCCCAGGGCCCTGCCATCTTGGAGGAGGAATCGTCGCCGTGAAGTTCATCGAGAAGTTTTTCAGCAATCAACTCGCAATCGATCTGGGTACTGTCAACACCCTGATCTACCAACCCGGCAGAGGAATCCTTTTAAACGAACCTTCGGTCGTGGCGGTCGATCGCTACGACGGTGAGGTGGTTTGCGTGGGCCATAAAGCATTGAAGCTTCTCGGCCGTGAACCGCGCGGGCTCGAAGTTCATCGTCCAATCCGCTCCGGCAGCATTTACAATTTCGAAGTCACACGGAAGATGTTGCGTTCGTTCATCGGCAAAGCCACTGATGGATATCGACGCGGACACTTCGTCGTTGGCATACCAGGATCAGCAACTGCCGTTGAGCAACGATCGGTGCGCGATGCGGTGCACGATGCCGGCGGTCGTCGCATCGATCTCGTCGACGAAGGACTTGCTGCGGGACTCGGCGCCGGGCTCGCTTTTGACGATGAACGAGCACATCTCGTCGTCGATATCGGCGGCGGCACAACAAACATCGCGATCGTCGCTTCCGGCGGCGTGGTGAATTCGATGAGTTTGATTGCTGCCGGCAACGCGATGGACGAGAGTATTCGCGACTACGTGCGTTCCAATTATTGTTTGCAGATCGGCGAGTACACGGCTGAAGCATTGAAGAGGGAACTCGGCGCGTTGAGTGATGACGAGATCCCTGCCGACGAACGCAAAGTGCAGATTGTCGGCAAACAATTGAGCGATGGTTCAGCATGTGCGGTGCACATCACTGCTGAAGAGGTGCGCGAAGCGCTCGAATCCGTGATTGTTGAGATCGTGAGCGGCATTCGACGAGTGATTGAAGAAGCGCAGCCCGAAGCAGTGGCTGATATTTACTATTCGGGAATAATTCTCACCGGTGGTGGTTCACTGTTGAAAGGCCTGAAGGATCGTTTGCAGGATGAACTGCAACTGCGCGCCACTATGCCGGAAGATCCGATTAGCACCGTCGTCCTGGGTGCGGGTATTTTGCTCGATGAGCCGCAGCAACTTTATCGCTGCGCGATCCGGCCCAATCTTCCGGTCTGGCAGGAAGCGGAAGAGCTGGTGACAAGATTTACATGATCTTTCAGGGTTAGCAGTGCACGTAGCCCAATAACCAGAAGACGATAATAAAGATCAGAATCGTGGAGATACATCCACCACCAAACTTCCACGCAGCAGCGCCGGCTAAGATTCCTCTAAGTGGACCTTCCATTTAATCCTCCTGTTGCCCCATATCGAGACATAAACTCGTATTCACCAGTCGCTCGGCAACATGAGTGCCAATCTGCGTAATCTGCGGATCACTTTGCATTGCGTTTCAGAAACTTGAGCAACGCCTGTTCGGATTTGTGTAGCTCACGCCCGCGAAATCCGACGAGGTCTTCGAGACTGCCGAAACAGTGATTGATCACCTGGCCCTTCTCGTAGGCGGTGATTATCTCGGGACAAACATAAGATCCGCGACAGACAGCCGGAGTATTGCCCAACACCTCCGCAGTTTCTTTGATCGCCGCCACGATCTTCTTTTTCAGCACGGTCTTTTGTTTCGGGATCTCGTCTCCCTGGCGCGCCAGCGCGCACGCGCAAACGAGTGTTCCGGCCCACGTGCGAAAGTCCTTGGCACTGAAACTTCCGCCCATCACTTCTTTGATGTACTCGTTGATGTGTCGCCGCGTGACATTGACGATCTTTCCGTCACCGTTTTCGTACTTGAAGACGTTGTAGCCCGGCACTTTCAACGTCGCGCGAATCACGCGCGCAGCCTGGCGATCGCGTAATTGTTGTTGCTGTCGCACGCCTGACTTTCCTGGAAAGTCAAACTCGATGAGATCGCCTTTGACCTTCACATGTTTGCGTCGCAGTGTGGCGATGCCATAACTGCCGTGCTCACTGGCGTAAACCTCGCTACCCGGTCGCATGAAGCACGTCGACAAGATTCGGAGAATGGAGGCAAGCACGCGTTCGCGTGCAAGTCCCGGCTGGCGCAAATGACGCGCTACAGTGCGGCGCATCTTCGGAATCGCCTGTCCAAATTTTTTGAGACGTTGGAATTTTCGTAGTTCCTGGGCGCGCGTGTGATTCTGGTGATAGAGGTACTGCCAGCGTCCAGCCGTATCTTTGCCGATTGCCTGAAGCCTTCCGTTAGCGGCCGGATTGATCGCCACGTCAGTCCATGCCGGAGGAATTTTGAGTTCGTAAACTCTTTGTAAGTCCGCCTGAGTTAACTTACCGCTTGCAGGTTTGTAGCGGAATCCTCGTTGCGGAGTGCCGAGCCGGCGTATGCCGATGAGTTGCAGACGTTCGATATTAGTCATCGGTATCTGGGCGTCTTCCTCACTCGGAACGGAATTTGAATGAGCATTGAGGTGTGGCAGTAGTTCAAGGTCAGTCAGGAAGGCAATTTTGAGTAAACCAATAATTCCTCAAAGTAAGAGACAGGAGCATTCTCAGTCGCAGACATTTCAGATTGTGTGTTCGTGGTGTGGCGCGGCTATCCGCTCGACTACCATGGAGATGCCGGAACAGATGTGTCTGATTTGTCATGCTCGAATGCTCAACGATTATTTTCAAAAGTTAAGAAAGAGTCAGCCACAAAAAAGCACATAAGGCACCAAAAAGAGAGTCCACCTTCTCTGTGTATTCTTGTGCCTCTTTGGGGCTTTTTTGGTGCCTCTTTGTGCCTACCGTTTCTGATCGCCACGATCACCTTGTCCAGGTGGAACTTTAGCCTTCGCTTCCTGCTGACGATCACGCGCCAGCGAACGTCCGACATCATCCACTTTCTCAAACTGTCCCTGATCGTCTCGTCTCACGAAGCGTTTGTCTTTTCCGGTATCAATTAATTCACGATGGCTTTTCGTTGACTTCTTCGCCATTTGCGATCCTCCTCAAGAGTGTAGGTTTCCTGTACACGTCGCATCCGGCATTGTTTACTTCCGGAGCACTCTCAAACATTAATTCCCATTCACAGACCATTGGCGCAATCACGATGCCAACACCGATTCGACGCAAAATCGCGCGACTCTAAACCAGATTGACTAATACGCCACACATCGGATCGTGATTTGCAAAATGTTTTGCACGACGAGGAGTAGGACGAGAGATGGCAAGCAGAAGTGCAGCAAAAGCCAAAAAGGCTAACGGTCGCGGCGCGGTGAAGAAACTCGAACAACCGAAGCCGATGCCGCCACAACACCAGCCCAAGCCGGGCAAAGAGCACGAGTTGAAACCGCGCCCACACTACGAGGCGCCGTTCTACGCTGGCTCTGGAAAGCTGAGAGATAAAGTCGCGCTGATCACTGGCGGCGACTCGGGCATCGGCCGCGCAGTTGCCGTGCTGTTTGCGCGTGAGGGTGCTGACGTCGCGTTCACATTTTTGAAGGAAGAGAAGAAGGACGCAGAAGAAACGAAACGAGCAATCGAGGCTGAGGGTCAACGCGCTTTGCCGATAGCGGCCGACGTGCGCGATCCGAAAGCCTGCAAGAAGCTCGTCGAGCAGACAGTCGACAAGTTAGGCAAGCTCGACATTCTGGTCAACAACGCTGCCTTTCAACAACATCGCAAAGGTCTTGAAGAAGTCACTGAAGAACAGTGGGACCAAACGTTTAAGACAAACATCTATGCCTACTTCTACATGACCAAAGCAGCGCTGCCGCACCTTGAAGAGGGAAGCGCGATCGTCAACACCGGATCGATCACCGGTCTCGAGGGAAGCAAAGAGCTGCTTGACTATGCTTCGACCAAAGGCGCGATTCATGCGTTTACAAAATCATTGGCCCAGAATCTCGTAGAACGTGGCATTCGCGTGAATTGTGTTGCGCCTGGTCCAGTCTGGACACCCCTTAATCCGGCGGACCAGAAACCCGAAGATGTAGCGGAGTTTGGTGCAGATACGCCGATGAAACGTCCTGCGCAACCCGAAGAGATTGCCCCGGCGTTTGTTTATTTCGCTTCCGAGGTCGATTCAAGTTACGTGACTGGAGAAGTCTTGACGTTGCTCGGAGGAGAGACAACCGCGGCCTAAGTGCGGATAGGTCGCTCAAATCAACCAGGAGGAAAAGATATGGCTGACAATGGTAGCAGTGCTGCAAGCACCGGAGTGGTGGCAATTCTCGTGATCTTCGTGATTCTCGTGGTCGCCGCGTTATTCGTGTTTGGCGGACGATGGTTCGGCAGCAACAAGCGAATCGACGTCAACATCGGGACGCCGGCGAAGTAATTAGTCTTCATGCGAGACGATTCGCAAGCGAGCACATCCCTATGGATGGCCACGGCAGACGTACCGATACAATCTCGGCTCAGAGAGAGCATTCGCACCGAGGTTTGCATCATCGGCGCCGGTATTGCAGGTTTGTCCACCGCCTACTTGCTGGGACTTGAAGGCCGGTCGGTGGTGGTCCTGGATGATGGTCTGATCGGCGGTGGCATGACGGGCCGCACGACAGCTCATTTAACCAACGCTTACGACGATCGCTACGTCGAGATTGAAAAGCTGCACGGCGCCGAGGCTTCTCGCCTTACGGCCGGCAGTCACACAGCCGCGATCGATAAAGTAAGCGAGATCGTAACGCGCGAAGAGATTGACTGTGATTTCGAAAGACTCGACGGATATCTCTTCGCGTTCTCAGCCGACGACCTTGACTTACTCGACGACGAGTTGGCCGCGGCTCATCGCGCCGGATTAGTCGACGTCAAAAAGGTTCCAAGAGCGCCGTTCGAATCATTTGATACGGGCGTAGCGCTGCGCTTTCCGCGACAGGCTCAGTTTCATCCTCTGAAATACATGGATGGGCTGGCGCGCGCCATCAAGGATGGCAGTGGTCGTATCTTCGGACAAACTCACGCGACGAAGATCGAAGGAGGATCGTCGGTCCGAATAGAAACGAGCCATGGTCCAGTCGTGAGTAGTGAAGCCGTCGTTGTAGCGACGAACACTCCGATAAACGATCGTGTCGCGATTCACACGAAGCAGGCGCCGTACGTCACCTACGTCATCGGCGTGCAAATTCCCAAAGGCTCAGTTACGCGGGCGCTTTACTGGGACACGGGCGATCCTTATCACTACGTTCGACTGCAAAGTGATGAGCGCGACCGATATGACGTTCTGATCGTCGGTGGTGAAGATCACAAGACGGGCCAGGCAAACGACGGCAGCGAACGCTACGCACGGTTGGAGCAATGGACACGTGAGCGCTTTCCGCAGGCGGGCGAGGTAACGTTTCGCTGGTCCGGTCAGGTGATGGAACCGGTTGATGGTCTCGCGTTCATTGGTCGCAATCCACTCGACGACGATAACGTCTACATCGCAACCGGCGATTCCGGACAAGGCATGACGCACGGAACGATCGCGGGCATGCTGCTGACCGATCTGATCCAGGGTCGGAAGAATAAATGGGAAGACTTGTACAACCCTTCGCGCATTCGAGTGAAAGCGCTGCCGGAGTATGCTTCGGAGAACATCAATGTCGCGGTGCAGTATACGGACTACGTGACGGCAGGTGAGATCGAATCCGAGGCTGAACTCAAGCCGGGCAGTGGAGCGATCATGCGAGAAGGCATGTCTAAGGTCGCGGTTTATCGAGATGAAGCCGGAGTCGTGCAGAAATACTCGGCGGTTTGTCCGCACCTTGGATGTATAGTCGCGTGGAATTCAACCGAGCAAACATGGGACTGTCCCTGTCATGGTTCACGGTTCAGCGCGACTGGACGCGTTTATCAGGGACCAGCTAACAGTGATCTTTCCGCTGTCGAAGAGTGATTTTAGCCACAAAGAAGCACAAAGAGCAGAAAGTGCTCAGACTTTTTGTGCTTTTATGTGCTTCTTTGTGGTCGCTGGATTAAACTGCGCGCCTGCCAGTCACGAGGTTGATTACCAGAATAATTACCGCAACCACCAACAGCAGGTGGATGAGGCTTCCAACATGTGAGAGCATGCCAATCAGCCACAAGACCAGCAGAATCACCAAAATTGTCCACAGCATGATCGAATCTCCTTCTTGAAACTCTCTTAAAAATACAAAGCAGGCGCGGCTTCGCGCCGCCCCGTCAAAATGAGCAACGTCCATGCCAACCTGAGATCCGCTTCGGCTCAACAAAAAACGCACTGAAGGCGCACTTCCGTACCGACACGCCGAGTCTCTCTGCATCACTATCATCCGGTTTCCAAGCCTGCCGCTTGGTTATGTTTTGAATTCGGTCAAGTCAGACTTGTATAGAACCAGATAACATGTTTATCATTAGCACGTAATTCGATCCCGTCTCGCGCGGCCAGTCCGACCACAGGGCACGGCATACTCGTAAATCAAATGACTCGAGAAACAGAACAAACTCCGGTTGAACCCGTACCCGAAGGCAAGTACGTCTACTGCATCATCGAGACCAACGAACCACGTTCGTTTGGTCCGATGGCTATCGGCGGACGTGGCGACGAGGTTTACACGGTGCGGCACAAAGGCCTCGCGGCAGTTGTCTCAAACACGCCGCTGGTCGTTTATGATCCGACTCGCGAAAACGTGTTTGCGCACGAGCAGGTGAATGAAACAGTGATGCGCGAGTTTACGGTGCTGCCGATGGCGTTTGGCGCATTATTCAAAACCGAAGAGGACATCGTCGAGTTGATTCGCGGAACTTACGACGCGCTGCGCGACGTGTTGGCGAAGATGGAAGGCAAGGTCGAATTTGGCTTGAAAGTGAACTGGGATCGTGACAAGGTCACGGCCGAACTGGAAGAAAAAGACGACGAGATTCGCCATCTCAAAGAGCAGATCACTTCACGCACCACCGGTTCAACTTACTTTGCACGCATGCAGCTCGGCCGTTTGATCGAGACTGCGTTGACCGACCAGGCCGATGCCTACATTCGCGAGGTCTATTCGCACCTGCGCGACACGGCCGTGGCTTCGCGCGCCAACAAGCCGATAGGCGATCGCATGATCATGAACGCCGCGTTTTTGATTGAACGCGATCGCGAAGCAGAGTTTGATCAGAAGGTGAAAGAGATTGCTTCGAAGTACGAAGGTAAGTTGTCGTTCAAGTACACTGGGCCGTGGCCGCCGTACAACTTCGTGCACATTCGTCTGAAGCTCGAGCGCGGTGAAGGCGCCACCGAAGCAGTAGCCAGCTAATAAATGTTTCTAATCGACGATCTACTACTCGCGCCGGTCAACGGTTTCAAGTTCATCCTCGGCCAGATTCAGAAGATGGCCGATCAGGAGTTGAACGACGACACCGTGATCAAAGAGCAGTTGCTCGAATTGCAAATGCGGCTCGAGCTGGACGAGATCTCCGAAGAGGAATTTCGTGAACGCGAAGCCGAGCTGTTTGCGCGTTTGCGAGCGATAAAGACCCGGCAACTCGATCTGATGCACGAGGCGGTCCACACTGCCGACTCGTCGAGCTTCGTGATTGAAGTTGGCGGCGACGATCAGGGTTGAACCAGCGATACCTTTTCTTCGGTGGCAAAGGTGGAGTCGGAAAGACTACCGCAGCATCAGCTACCGCTCTGTTTCTCCTCAACAAACTAAAACGAAACGAATCGGTTCTTCTTTTCTCTACAGATCCAGCACACTCTTTATCTGACAGTCTCGACACAAAAATCGGCAACCGCCTCGTTGAGGTGAAACAAATTCGCGGTGCGCGACTGATTGCGTACGAGATGGACGCGAGTCTTGCACTCGAAAGGTTTCGTGCGGCGCATGGCAAAGTGCTCGCGGAGATTGCCGAACGTGGAACTCTGCTCGACGAGGAGGACATCAACGAATTGTTGAGTCTCTCGCTGCCGGGACTTGACGAAGTGATGTCGCTCTTTGAACTGAGCGAATTGGATCGTGCGGGGAAGTACGCGCACATCGTGGTCGATACTGCGCCCTCGGGTCACACTTCGCGACTGCTCCGTTTGCCTGAAGTGTTCGATCGAATGGTGAGGGCGCTCGATTTGATGGGCGACAAGCACCGCTACATCGTCGCGCACTTTGCTCGCCGCCAACTGATAGCTGATGAAGTCGATCTTTTTTTACGCGACCTCAGCCAGAGGATCGAGTCAGTGCGCAAGCTGCTTCACGACAAAGATCAGACGAGGTTTGCGCTCGTGACGATTCCGGAAGCGATGAGCGTGCGCGAGACCGAAAGATATCTCGAACTGCTGCGAGAGCAGGGTGTGCCGGTGCGAGATCTGGTCGTCAACCGTGTCGAGCAGGAGCATGACGATTGCGAATACTGTCGTGCGCGCGTGCAGACACAGCAGCCGTGGTTGAAAGAGATTGAGCGTGAGTTTCGCGATCTGAAATTGCATTATCTTCCCTTGCAGCCGAAGGAGGTGCGCGGAATTGACGATCTGAGAAAAATCGGCAAGTTGATCTGGGCAGATGAAATGAAACCACGGATAACACGGATAAATCCGAATTCCAAATCTGTGTCATCCGCGGCTAAGCCTTCCGTCCCGGTGGCGGCGCGGAAGATTATTATTTTTGGTGGAAAGGGGGGTGTGGGGAAGACAACTGCCGCGGCTGCCTTTGCACTCGCGTTGGCTCAAGCGAACCGAAAGCAGAAGGTGCTGATCTTCTCAACCGATCCGGCGCATTCGTTGTCAGACAGTTTTGACGAAGAGATTGGCGAATTGAAGCGTGGGGTGACTGGTGAGAAGAATCTCGATGCGATGGAAATAGATCCGGGGAAGTGGTTCGATGAGTTGAAACAGCGCTATCGATCGTGGACTGATGAGTTGTTTGCGTCGTTGTCGGGCGGATCGCGAATGGAGATCAAGTTTGACCGCGAAGCCATGCGCGAACTGGTCGAGCTGACTCCGCCGGGCATCGACGAGATCGCAGCGCTGGGTACAATCAGCGATCTTCTGGACGAGGGACGCTATCACACGATCATTCTCGACACCGCGCCAACCGGTCATTTGATTCGTTTTCTCGAACTGCCGCAGGTGGCGCTTTCGTGGATAAGAACGTTTATGAAGTTGCTGCTAAAGTATCAAAACGTGCTGCGTGCGAATCAGGTCGCTGAAGAGCTGGTGAGTCTGTCGAAGAGCATCAAGAAAGTGATCGCGCTGCTGACGGACGCTGAGCGTTGCGAGTTTGTGGGCGTGGCGATTCCCGAGCGAATGAGTTTGGAAGAAACTGTGGATCTGGCGAAGTCGCTGGAGAAACTGAAGGTGCCGTTCGGTAAGCTTTTGATCAATGGAGTGGTCCCGGCTGAGGGTTGCAAGTTTTGTCAGGCGCGGCGAAAGATGCAGGATCAGGTTATCGCTGAGTTTCGAAAGAGGTTTCGGCGTTGGCCGGTGGAGATCTTCGTTGCGCCGCAACAGCCGCACGAGATCAGAGGTGCGAAGGATCTCATCGAACATTTTTCAGGATTATCAAGATGAATCCTGTAGAATCATGCAGTTCGTGGGAAGATGAGCGCCACTGTTTTTTACGTCTACTGTATCGCCGAGAGCGCGGCAGCCACACAACTGCCTGCCGACTCGTTGCCTGCGGCTATTGAAGATGACACAAAAATCGAATGGGTCGCAGTTAATAAACTGGCGGCGTTGATAAGTCAGGTTCCTGGTGCAATCTACAGTGAGGAGAGTCTGGCTGAGCACCTCACAGATGCGACTTGGACTGCCATTCGTGCCATGCGCCATGAGACAGTGGTGGAGTACGTTGCGAAACACGTGACTGTTGTTCCTTTGCGCTTCGGGACGATCTACCTCGAGCGTCACGGTATCGAGCAGATGTTGGCGGAAAGATCGCGCGAGCTCGAAGAGATGATCGAGCATTTGCGGGGCCGTGAAGAGTGGGGCGTGAATGTTTACAGCGACCGCGCGGCGTTGATGTCGAGCATCACTTCTGTGAGTCCTGTGCTTCGCGATCTTGTTGCGCGTGCTGAGCAGGCGTCACCGGGCCAGTCGTATCTCATGCAGAAGAAGATCGAGGCACTAAAGGCTGATGAAGCGCGCGCGGAAGTGAATCGGATCGTCGACCAGGTTGAAAATAGATTAAGAGAGCAGAGCGACGACGCGAGACGTCTGCGAATTCTCAAAGTCGAAACCACGGAGCACGGTGAGTTGAAAGCGAAGTTTGCGTTTCTGATTAAGAGAACGGAGTTTGAAGAGTTTCGTGAGGCGGCGGAGCGACTGGCGCAGGAGAATCAGACTGCGGGAGTTCGTCTGGAGTTGACTGGTCCATGGCCGGTCTACAACTTCGTACAGGATTAGCAAGATGGACCAGATTCTTGTCAGCGAAGAGTGGGAAAATAGCGATCTCTCGCTGCTCGAAACGCTCGATCACGTGCTCAATCGCGGCCTGGTAATCGCCGGCGAAATTACAATCGGTGTGGCAGACATCGATCTGATCTACGTCGGCTTGAATGTGATGGTTAGCTCGGTGGAGACGGCGCACGAGGTTCTGCGCAAGCGCCAGACGAAATGAAGTTATACGTCTATTTCCTGACTGAGAATATTACTTTGGACCAGCTACCGCCCGGCATCTCAGACCTCGCAGTGCGAATACTAACTATCGACGACTTCGCCGTGTTGGTCAGCGACTTCGATAGCGATGCCGTCACGATCACTCGCGAAAATGCGTTGGCGCATGCCGCAGTAGTACGAAGCGTCCTTGATCGCACGACTCCTCTGCCATTTCGCTTCGGCACTTTAGTCACTGAACAGCAACTCAGAAGCTACATCGCAGCTCACAAGCCGTCGTTGAAAACCAATCTCGATTTGGTGCGTGGCTGCGTTGAGATGAGCGTGAAGATCATTTGGAACGTCTCACAGGATGACGATGTCGAACGAGAACCCGGCGAAGGAAAGCAAGGCATAGGCGCCAGGTTTCTTCAGGACAAGCGCCGGGAGATTCTCGGCGACGAGCGAAGAGCAGCACAAGCAGCAGAGATCTCCACTTGGCTTCGTGAGAGCGTTGTCGGCCTGGTTCGTGACGAGCAAGTTACTACACGTCCGTCTGAAAAGCTGCTTCTCGCGGCCGCCCATCTCGTTGAACGCACCAAAATCAAACAATATCGGAATAGAATAGCCGAGGCCCGGGCAAAACGTCCGGAACTCCGTTTTCTTCTGAGCGGTCCCTGGCCGCCCTATAGTTTTGCTAACATTGAGCTTGAGTTTAAATCGCAGTTCGGAGTAAGCTGATGAAGCTTTCCCCCGAAAATCCCCTAACGGCTGAGCCGGAGATTGAGACCGCGCACGTAGAAGAATTTGTGGAGCAACTTCGTTGCGTCACAGACACGCTGCCATCGCGGATCAATATCGATGCGCAAGGTGTCGAGCAAGGTCTGGCAAAGCTGGTGTTAACTTTGATTGAGTTCATCCGCCGTCTGCTCGAAAAGCAGGCTGTTCGCCGCATGGAAGGCGGGGATCTCTCACCTGAACAAATCGAAGAGTTGGGCTTGGCACTCATGAGATTGGAGGCCAAGCTTCAGGAACTAAAGACGCAGTTCGGATTGGCTGACGAAGACCTCAATCTCGATCTTGGTCCAGTTGGACGTCTGATTTAGTTGTATGCAGTCTTTGCGCGGCAGCAGTATGCGATGGTGGCGGTCATCTAAGCTTTTTGAGTAAAGCCGCCCCCTGATAGTGGAGGGCGAATGTCCAGCGAGCGGTCTACCCTTATTACGGCCCGTCCCCCGGGTCTGGTCGATGTTCTCGACCGTATTCTTGACAAAGGACTGGTGATCGCGGGCGACATCAAAGTGTCGCTGGCCAACGTAGAACTACTCACCTTACAAATCCGTCTGCTTGTTTGCTCGATCGATAAAGCTGAGCAGATCGGTTTGAACTGGTGGCGTTACGACACCAACCTGACGACACGCGCTGAGCGTGCCGAAGCCGAGAACCTCGAGCTGCGCGAACGTCTCGCAGAACTTGAACGCGAGATCCGAAAACTCGCCGCCGCCGGAGCAGTTGCAAGTAGTCGTGAGCAGAATCAAATTGTAGAGGGTCGAAAAGGCGCGCCGCGCAAAGCTAAACGCGCGCGGCGCAACGCGTAGGTGCGCATCCAATGCGTAGATGTTCGTTTTTTGGAAACTATAAAAGAAGGAACCGAAGCAAATGGCTGTCGAAAGAGCACCAGGCGGTACTAGTTTAATAGACGTCCTCGATCGTGTGCTCGACAAGGGGATCGTCATCGATGCGTGGGTGAGAATTTCGCTGGTGGGTATTGACCTGATCACGATCGAAGCTCGTGTAGTAGTTGCCTCAATTGATACCTACTTGAAGTACGCTGAAGCAGTAGGCTTGACGCCTGCGGTTTCGCGACCAGCAATGACGCCCGGAACCGAGCCGATTGAGAGCGAACGGCGTCGCATTTCAGTCGAAGTTGAGAAAAAATGAGGACAGCATTGACGTTGTAAATCCTGTATAAGGTTTTATGGGTGAAGTCCCCGCAGAGTTAACTTTTCGCACCGCGCTATCCATCTCGGACTACGAGCGGAACCCATATTTGCGGCAGTACGACGTCTTGATCGAGACGACGACTCAGATGCTTGCTACACCCAAGCTGAATGAGCGACTACTGCTGGCCCTCGAAGGCATCACCAACATCTTTGGTCATCGACAAGCTGCGATCGCAATCATCAATGAACGAGAAGCGGAACTGCGAATTCGCGCCGCGGTTGGTTTCGACGCGGACGGCGTCACTCGCGTCGAAATGCCTTTAGACTCGAGCGCCGCCTGCGTGCGCGTGATTCATGATGCGGTCCCGCTCTGGATAAAGGACGACGAAGCTTCACGTACTCTCTTCGATAAAATGCAATGGGACGAAGACGTCCTCGCGCTGCCTTTGTTTGGCATCTCTGAGATCTCACCCAGAGCCGGACGCGATGCGACCACCGGCTCGCGACTCCCTGCTCATTATTGGACTTTCGATGCAGGTTCGCGACTCGGCGTGCTCTACGTCGGTGCGTCAGAGAGTAAGTTCGATCCGCCTTCTCTACATCTACTCAAGCAATTCGCGGATCGCATTGGTGTAATCGCTTCACTCGCGATTCATCAGGAACGACTCGTCAACACCGTCACAAAATTACAGCGAGAACGACAGTGGATTGAATCGATCATGAAGTCGGTGGCCGATCCGATCGTGCTTACCGATCTCGACAACCAAATACTGCTGCAAAACCGTCGCGCTGAAGAACTGTTCAGCGGTTCGGCCAACGCCGGCGAAGGAAAACGGCGCGCGTTGAAGATGAACGACCTGTTGTTCTCAGCTTATCTTTCGAGCGCCACGGTTTCGTCGTCTGAAGTTATTCAAAGAGACATCACGCTGGTCGACCCGATTGAAGGTTCCGATATTCACTTCGAAGTCATTTCGACTCCTGCCGCCAACGCGCGTGGCGAGCCGCTCGGACTCGTATCGATCTTCCGCGACGTAACTGACCTGCGCGAAGCCAATGAAGAGCTGGCGCGCAACTTCGTCAAACTGCAACACGCGGAGGCCGAATCGCGTCGTGAGCGCGACCGGCTCGACTTGATCATTGAGAACGTAGGCCACCCGATCGTCGTGTGCGACTCAGCCGGCAACTTCATATTGTTCAATCGACGCGCGGAGTTGTTGTTTGAGGAGAAGGCGTCGTTCAGATCGCCCGCTGCTGCTGCCGTTCGTACCAACGCAGTCAAACTTACCTCTTTTATCTCCACGCTTGCTTCGGCGTCTGAGACCGGACGACAGGCGGAGATCGAGTTGATCGATCCGGAAAACGGTCGCATGTTGCCGATGGAGATAACCGCGCGGGAAGTTTTGGATCCGACAGGCCAGGTTACGGCGGTAGTCTCGATTCTTCACGACCTGACTGAGATACGCGAACTGGAGCGGCGTCGCGTCGAACAACAGTTGTTTGAATCGGAGAAGCTGGCCGCGGTCGGACGGCTTGCCGCCTCGATCGCCCACGAAGTGAACAACCCGTTGGAAGCGATCAAGAATGCTCTTTACTTAATGCAGGGCAATCCCGCTGGCGACGACAAGAATGCGCGCTTTCTTGGGATTGCGAGAAAGGAAACGGAAAGAGTTTCGCACATCATCCGGCAGATGCTGGGATTTGCTCGCCGGCCTGGTGAGGTTGATTGGGTCGACGTGAATCAGTTGCTGGAAGAGACGCTGGTCTTGATGGAGAAGAAGATGCGCCAGATGCGTATTCGTGTCAGCCGCTCATTGGATAGTTCACTGCCAAAGATCAGGGCACGTGCCGACCAGTTACGCCAGGTCTTTCTGAACTTGATCATCAACGCGCAACAAGCGATTGACGGTGAAGGAGAAGTAGTGATTTCAACGTTTCGCTACGAACCGTCACTGCAACCATCGATTCTGATCCAGGTCAGCGATAGCGGCGTCGGTATTCCTGAGGACGACGTCAATCGTATCTTTGAGCCGTTCTTCTCTACTGGCAAGAAGGGAACTGGTTTAGGATTATGGGTAACACAGGATATCGTGCGGCAACATGGCGGACGCATCGACGTGAGCAGCGAGCTTGGTCGCGGCACAACATTTAGCATCGTGCTTCAGATCGAGTCGCCCGTTCTTGAAAATCAGGAAAGCGAATCGAAGTTGCCTACAAAATGAGTCAAGCATTTGATCAATCCAGAAATGGTTCAGGCGCGGATAGTACGGGAATGTTTGTGCCGTCATTGAATGAGGCGCGCCTGCTCGTGGTCGACGACGAGGAAAGCCTGCGCATCACCACGGCCGCGATCTTTGAGCAAGAGGGTTACATCGTCGATACCGCATCGAGTGGTGACGAAGCGATAACGCTGATAACTAAAGCTGACTACGATCTCGTGCTCACCGACCTGCACATGGAAGGAGGCGACGGCCTTTCTGTGCTGAGCCAGATTCGACGCCACTCTCCGCTGACGATTTCAATCGTGCTTACAGGTTTCGCTTCCGTTGAATCAGCGATCGCCGCATTGCAGGAAGGTGCTTACGACTACCTCGTCAAACCCTGCGACATCGAGAGCATGAAGCACACGATTCGCCGAGGTGTCGAACACCGGCGACTGATGTTGGCAGAACATAAGGCGCGCACTGATCTCCAGCAGTTGAACCTCGACCTGGAGCAGAGAATCGAGCAGCGAACCGCGGAACTGAAACGGCTCAACGTCGAGCTGGCTGAAGCCAATCGCGCAAAAGACGTTTTCCTCGCCACTCTTTCTCACGAGCTGCGAACGCCGCTGACGCCGGTCGTGGGATGGATCAAGTTGTTACGCAGCGGAACTCTCGACGACAAAAGCGTCGCCCAGGCGCTGGACGCGATTGAACGCAACGCATGGTTGCAGTCGCGACTGATTGACGATCTGCTTGATACTTCACGCATCGCCACGGGAAAACTTCATTTCGAACCCAAGCCAACCGATCTGAATGTTGCGGTGAGAGCGGCGGTTGATACAGTGCGGACCGCTGCTGCCTCGCGCAATATCGAGCTCATCCTGTCATTATCGCCTTCCAGTTTGATGGTGATGGGCGAGCCTGTGCGTTTGCAGCAGATCGCGTGGAACATCGTTTCCAACGCGATCAAGTTCACTGATACTGGCGGTAGGGTGACGGTGAATACCGGAAAGAATGGTAGCCAGGTTTATCTTGAAGTGGTCGATACCGGTGTCGGGATCGAGCCAGAGTTTCTGCCGCACGTGTTCGATCGTTTCCGTCAGGCAGATGGCTCGACCTCGCGACGCCACGGAGGTTTGGGTCTCGGACTCGCTATCGCCGATGCGCTGACCAAGATGCATGGCGGCACGTTGGAAGCGCAGTCTGAGGGAGTTGGGCGCGGATCGTCTTTCACGCTCCGACTCAACCTGGCGCCCAGCGAAATCGCTGTTCCCGAACCAGTCGCACAAAAGATTCACTCCCTGGCTGGTCTGGACGTTTTGATCGTCGAAGATTCGCTGGACACGCTTGAGCTGTTAAGCAAGATCTTTGCTCGTGAAGGAGCGAATGTCACCACGGCAGCATCTGCGGCTGAAGCGCTTCAGAGTGCGGTTACTAAACGTCCGCACATCATCGTTTCAGACATCGGAATGCCGGAAATGGACGGTTATCAACTGCTCGATCAGTTACGCATCCTGCCCGGCCTGAGCGACGTTCCCGCCATTGCTATCTCCGGCTACGCGAGCGAAGAAGACCGCGAGCGCGCCCTTTCTGTGGGTTATCAGGCTCTAGTCCCCAAACCCATCGACGTCGACGTCCTCTTCACCCTCATCCAAAACCTCAAAACCCCCGCGTTGAAGTAGGAAGCCACAAAGAAGCACAAAAGACACAAAGGCAGCAACCGATCCTCTAAAGCCTGTAAATCCCAACTATTAGGGATTGACAAAACGCGAATTGTAACTATAATGGTTACAAAAAGGAAGGCCCGAGGTCCCTGAATAGTAGTTGATATGTCGACAAACAGCAGGTTTGCGGTGGCGGTTCATGTTTTGAGTTTGATGGCCTGGTCAGGCGAAGAACCCCTTAAATCCGAGCAGGTTGCGGAAAGCGTAAATACTAACCCAGTCGTCATCAGACGCATGTTGTTGGAACTGGCCGAGGCCGGTTTGGTGGTGTCTCAAACTGGTTCATTGGGCGGCTCGCGGCTGGCAAATGACCCCGCAAAAACTACCCTTCTGGACGTTTACCGAGCACTTGAGTGCGGAGGTGTCTTTTCGTTGCACCGGCAACCTCCCAGTCGTGACTGCCCGGTCGGCGTCAATATCGAAACTGTGCTGGGCGATGTGCTCCGGGAGGTCGATTCGGCGGTCGAGCAGGTGCTCGAAAAGATAACAATTGACGATGTCGTACAACGCTTGAAACCCTGCGGGGGTGCTGTGACATCGAAGACGATAGAGAAGAATGGTCGGAAGAAACATTACGACCAGAAGCAGTTAGCGGCCGCGCTCCGCGCGGGAACGAAAAGCCGGCGGGCACGGGCCTTTCGAACTGCATAACGAATCGCGAGAAAGGAATACTTATTTTGTCCAGGCTTGAAAAAGATCAAAGCGGTATCGAGCTCATGAATTCGGTCAAAGGCGAGTTTGTCAACCTCAGCGAGGAATTGACTGACGACGCCGTGTCGATAGAGGACATCGACGAAGTTTTACAAACGCTCGAAAGGGCTACCAGTGGTGAAACCGAAATCGAGGAGCCTTTGATCGAGGAGTCGTCGTCTGCGGTCGAATCCGATGAAGCGCTGAGCGAAGAGGTCGAGCTCGACCTCTCTGCCGGCGAAATGGATAAGACTTCAGATCCCATCCGCGTCTACATGCGCGAGATGGGCGTAGTGCCGTTGCTGACTCGTGAGCAGGAAGTGTCGATTGCGAAACGCATCGAGCGCGGACAAAAACGCGCCGAGAAGGCGATTGCGCGTTCGCCAATTGCCGTAGTCGAGCTCTTCCGCATCGGCGACGAGCTGGCTGCCGGCACGCTCAACATCCGCGACGTCGTGGCGTTCTCCGATCAGATGGAGACCGAAGAACACGAAGATCGCAGTGAAGAGTATCTACAGTGGACGATCGAAGGGCTCCAGAACATTCGACAGCTCTACAAGAGAGGTTTGAAGGAATACGAAAAGTTTGCCGACGAGGTGAAGGTCTCGCGCGGCAAGCGTTCGAAGAAACTGCTGCGCTATCGACGGAAGCTCGCGCGCACTCGATTGGAGATCGCGCAGGAGATCCGCAGTCTGCATTTGAAAGAGGCGGCTCGCCAGCGACTGATCGCGGCTATTGGAGCGGTGCACAAAGAGGTTCGCACTCTCGAGCGTGATATCGAGGCTCACTCCGAGAAACTCAAACGCAAGGGACTCAAGGTCGACAAGCAGAAGGAATTCAGAAAGCATGTCGCGACTGCAAAGAAGCGTTTGAAAGAGATCGAAGCGGAGCATCATCTGTCGCCGCTCGAGATCAAGCGTTCGCACCAGATGATTGCCATTAGTGAAGCGCAGACGGCGCAGGCGAAGCATGAATTGACTGAAGCCAACCTGCGTCTGGTGGTTTCAATCGCCAAGAAATATCAGAATCGTGGTTTGCAGTTTCTGGATCTGATTCAGGAAGGCAACCTTGGTTTGATGAAAGGCGTTGACAAGTTTGACTGGCGGCGTGGTTACAAGTTCTCGACTTACGCAACGTGGTGGATTCGCCAGGCAATCACTCGCGCCATTGCAGACCAGGCGCGCACGATTCGCATTCCGGTGCACATGATCGAAGTGATCAATAAACTCAAGAACACTTCGCGTGAGCTGGTGCGCGAACTTGGACGCGAACCGACGACCGAAGAGATTGCCAAGAAGATGGACACGTCTGTCGACAAGGTGCGCAAGGCGCGCAAGTTGATGCAGGATCCGATCTCGTTGGAAACGCCGATCGGTGAGAATGGCGACTCGCAGTTGGGTGATTTGATTGAAGACAAATCGAGCGAGAGCCCGGCTGCCCGTGTGATCACTTCAAACTTGCGCGAGATCGCCGGCGACGTGTTGCAAACGTTGAGTCCGCGTGAAGAGCGTGTAATTCGTTTGCGATTTGGATTGGATAACGGCGGTCACGAGCGAACTCTCGAAGAAGTGGGCCAGAACTTCAACGTGACGCGCGAACGCATCCGCCAGATCGAAGCAAAGGCGCTGCGAAAACTGCGTCATCCTTCGCGCGCGCGACTGTTAAAGAATTTCCTCGAAGGCGAGGGGCAATAAGTTAAGCAGATCCAGTTAGAAATTAGGAGCGACTAAATAATGAGTGAACATGTGAGAGAAGTGAGCGATAGCTCGTTTGAAAAAGACGTATTGGGTTCCGCCAAACCGGTATTGGTGGATTTTTGGGCGGAATGGTGTGCCCCTTGTCGCATGTTGGCGCCGACGGTTGCGGCTGTTGCCGAGCATTACGGCGACGCCGCCAGTGTGGTGAAGTTAAACGTCGACGACAATCCTTCAACCGCGCAGCGTTACGGCATCAAAGGCATCCCGACGCTGATTCTTTTCAGAGACGGAAAAGAGGTCGAGCGTGTCGTTGGCGCAACGAGTAAGGAGTCGATCACAAAAATGATCGAGAAGCACGTGACGGTGAAGGCCTAAAGCTTGTGAAGGATCGAGTGGTGAAAAAGCCGGGCGCGTTAGCGCCCGGCTTTTTCGTTGTTGCGCCCGGCAGGGCGCTCTTACTAGGGAGTGAAAGTCTCCTACGAACCCGACAGGGGGAATCGTTAGCTGGACGGCAAGGGTGTCCATCGTGAGGTGGAATCTGAAGGAAGCCGCAGGCAAAGCGCTGGCTCGACGAACAGAAATCGCATACGAGGCGTGCAAGCTGGATGAGAAGGCCAATGTCTTCAAAGTCCGATACCTGTACGGAAGGCTTGTGCGTATATGCGGCGGGCATAAGCGTGAAGGTGAGAGCGCATTACCCGGGGAGATCTGTCAGCTTGTCATGAACTACTGTCATCGAGAGGTGATGGGAAGAGTTGGCAGAAGTCAGCCGAGGGCATAGTAGCTCCTTCGACCGGGGCGAAGGCCTGAACATGAAGTAACGGAACGGAGACTCGATTTTCGATGACCACAGAAGATGCAGAAAGAAGAGCTGAGAAGCTCGAATCCCACCCGGAGGGTAGCCGACGGAATCGGCGAGAAGAAGGCTTGGGTGCGTCAAAGGTCACGGCAGAGAGAGAAACTCTGGAGCCGGAGACAGAGCAGTTGATGGAAGCAGTGGTCGAACGAGAGAACATGTGGTCAGCGCTCAAGCAGGTGGAGCGAAACAAAGGCGCGGCGGGAGTCGATAAGATAACCGTCGAGCAATTGCGAGCATACTTGCGAGAACACTGGCAAAGAATCAAAGTGGAACTGCTGGCGGACGAGTATCATCCGCAACCGGTGCTGAAGGTGGAGATACCGAAGCCCGGTAACAAAGGAATGAGAACGTTAGGCATTCCGACGGTGGTAGATCGTCTGATACAACAGGCACTGCATCAAGCGATAAGCCCACTCTTTGAACCGAACTTTTCGGAATCGAGTTACGGCTTCAGGCCGAAGCGGAGCGCGCAGCAAGCGGTGCTGAAAGCCCGTGAGTATGTGAGTGAAGGACGGCGCTGGGTTGTGGACCTCGACTTGGAGAAGTTCTTTGACCGAGTTAACCACGACATACTGATGTCACGGTTGGCGCGACGAATCAAAGATAAGCGGGTGCTGCGCTTGATTCGCCGATACCTGCAAGCCGGAATGATGTCGAATGGGCTGACGACGGCGCGGAGAGAAGGAACACCGCAAGGCGGACCACTATCACCATTGCTGTCGAACATCCTGCTCGACGAGTTGGATAAGGAGCTGGAGCGACGTGGTCACAAGTTCTGCCGGTACGCCGACGACTGCAACATCTATGTGCAGTCGCGCAGTTCGGGTGAACGAGTGATGCAGTCAATCACCAGTTTCCTTGAGCGACGACTGCGGCTAAAGGTGAACGCGGAGAAAAGTGCAGTGGCGCGACCGTGGGAGCGAAAGTTCCTGGGCTACTCGATGACGCCGAACCAAAAGCCGCGATTGAAAGTGGCGAAAGAATCGGTCAAGCGTTTGAAAGGGAAGCTGCGGGAAATATTTCGTCGCGGGCAAGGGCGCAATCTGGGACAGTTAATCGCTGGCGACCTGACACCATTACTACGTGGCTGGATGAACTACTTTCGGCTGGCCGAGGTGAAAGGCACCTTCGAGGAACTAGACGGCTGGATCCGGCGCAAGCTGCGAGGAGTGATCTGGCGGCAATGGGGGCGCACTATCACTCGTGTTAAAGGTTTGATGCAACGCGGTCTGGATAAAGACCGGGCTTGGGAATCAGCGATGAACGGGCGCGGTCCCTGGTGGAATGCCGGAGCCTCGCACATGCACACCGCTTTTCCTAAATCCTACTTTGATCGCTGTGGTCTCTGGTCGCTGCTTGACCAACGACTTCGTCTCCAGTTTGTTTCATGAACCGCCGTATACGGAACCGTACGTACGGTGGTGTGGGAGGACGGCGGAGGTGACTCCGCCTCCTACCCGGTAGGTCACAATTTGTAATCTCAAGTTTTTGCTCACTCAGTGAACTGCGCGCTGGCGAACAGTTGCCGCAAAGTGCGGCACACTGTCGGGCAAGAAATTCCGCGTTTTTCATCGGCTTTTACGTCGGCCCGAGTATTGCTGCGCGAGTCAATCAGGTCGCTCATTCCCTCTTCCCACGGAGGTGTCCCCAATGCGTCGAATACTCCTTATCGCTCTGCTCATCTTCTCTGTCGGGTGCGGATCTCAGCCCTCTCAAAAAACCGCCACAAATAGCGACCAGGCTTATCAAGCCCAACGCAATGAAGTAACGGTCTACATCACCGACACCGGCGCCCGCTACCACGTCTCATCCTGCCGTTACTTACGCTCCAGCAAACACTCAATCTCCTTGCGCGAAGCCAAACGCCTCGGCTACACACCCTGCAAAGTGTGCCAGCCACCGCAGTAGATCAGTTGAGAAAAACGAGTTCGGGAATACCTCTCGCGGCGTGCCAAAAGCGGATGACTTCAATACGTCGGCGTTGGTGGTCTACTCGATAGACTATTCGATATTCCCGTACGATGATCTCGCGAACGGACTGGTCGTCAAATTCCGGAACAACTCGCCCTCGCTCGGGCAGGTGGCTCAGACTGGTAGTATGTTGAATCAGAAATCTGCCAAAGCACAGAGCGTTGTCAGGATCATCGATTGAGATGTACCGAACGATGTCCTCTAAATCTGAGCGTGCGGAACGTGAGAGTCTTACCTGATAATCCATGAGGGAAGTTCATTTTCGACTTCTTCGAGAGAAACGCTGTCGCCGTTATCAAGCTCTGATAAACCTTGTCGGACTGCGGCTATAAACTCCAGCTCTTGTGCAATATCCTGCAGTGAGGCATCGTCTGGAATCCTTCGAAGTAAGTCTTGAACGATTTCTTTATTCGTCATAACGGAAGTTTGCCTGTTGTCTCTATTTTTTTCAAGTCCCTATTATTGTGATTTTTTGTGCTTCTTCGTGGCTAATTTTGAACTTTGTGCAGTGTGTGGCGTAGACTCTACGCTTTAATTTCAGCACAAAGCACAGAGTTCGAAACGCATGGATATCCCCAAACAGTACGACCCCAAAGAGGCTGAGCAACATCACTACGAACGGTGGGAGCGGAATGGCTATTTCGCGCCGGAGTTAAATCAGAACCCGGACGCGCCGGTTTTTAGCATCGTCATTCCGCCGCCGAACGTCACTGGCTCGCTACACATGGGCCATGCGCTACAGCACACGCTCATGGACGTGATGACGCGGCATAAGCGGATGAGGGGATTTCGTACCTTGTGGCTGCCAGGAACGGACCACGCCGGCATCTCCACCCAGCTCATGGTCTCGCGCGCGCTGAAGAAGGAAGGCAAATCCCGCCACGATCTCGGACGCGAAAAGTTTGTCGAACGCGTTTGGCAATGGAAACGCGAATCGGGCGGTCAGATCACGGTGCAGATGCGTCGCGAAGGCGCATCCGTCGATTGGTCGCGCGAGCAGTTTACGATGGACGAGGCTTTGTCGCGCGCGGTGCGCGAAGAGTTTGTCCGCCTGTACGACGAGGGAATGATCTATCGCGGCAATCGCATCGTGAATTGGTGCCCGCAGGACCAAACCGTGCTCTCGGATCTCGAAGTCGAGAAACTGCCGCAAGCCGGAAAACTCTACTATCTGCAATACCCGATCAAGAACAGCGATCGACGCGTCACAGTGGCAACAACGCGACCAGAGACGATGCTCGGCGACACAGCCGTCGCAGTCAATCCAAACGACGAGCGCTACCGCGATCTCGTGGGCCAGATCGTGCTGTTGCCACTCACCGATCGCGAGATTCCGATCGTGTCTGATGAGTACGTCGATCCGGAATTCGGCACCGGCGCTGTGAAGATCACGCCGGCGCACGATCCGAACGACTACGAGATGGGTCTGCGTCACAACCTTCCGCAAGTGGTCGTGATCGATCCATACGCAAAGATGACCGCTGACGCTGGTCCAGGTTTCGCCGGACTCGACCGCTACAAAGCGCGTGAGAAAGTTGTCGAAGATTTCGAAGCGCTTGGATTACTTGAAAAAGTGGTTGACTACGAGTTTTCCATCTCGAAGTGCGAGCGCTGCAAAACAGTTATCGAGCCTCTCATCTCAACGCAGTGGTTCATGAAGATGGATCAACTGCGCGACCTCGCGCTCGACTTGATGGCCCGCGAGCAAAAGCCGCGCTTCGTCCCCGAAACGTATAAAAAGGTCTACACCGATTGGCTCGAAAACCTGCGCGACTGGACCATCTCGCGACAACTCTGGTGGGGCCATCAGATCCCCGCGTGGTACACGCCCTCCGGCGAAATCATCGTCGCGCGATCCGAGGAAGAGGCGCGCACAAAGGCAGGTACAAGCGAACTCACGCAGGACCCAGACGTCCTGGACACATGGTTCTCTTCCGCTCTCTGGCCGTTCTCGACGCTCGGTTGGCCTGACGATACGACGGATCTGAAGACGTTCTATCCCACTGACGTTTTGGTAACGGCTCGCGACATCATCTTCCTCTGGGTATCGCGCATGGTGATGATGGGAATGAAGTTCATCGGCAAAGAACCGTTCGCCGATGTCTTCATAACCGGAACCATCCTCGACAGTCAGGGACAACGAATGTCGAAGACGAAGATGAACGGAGTCGATCCCGTCGACGTGTTCGACAAGTACGGTGTTGATGCGACGCGGCTGACGTTGGCCCAGGTGGGCAGCACCGACATTCGCTGGAATGAGAAGCAGGTCGAATCCTATCGCAATTTCGCGAACAAGATCTGGAATGCGGCGCGCTTCTGTTTGCTCAACTCCGAAGGCGCAACCGTAAAGCCGGAAATACTCGAGACCGCAGCCACGCTTCACGATCGTTGGATCGTCTCAAGACTCAATAAGACCGCGCGCGATCTGAATGCAGCAATCGATAATTACGAGTTTCATGGAGCGGTGCAGACTTTGTATCACTTCTTCTGGGACGATTTCTGCGACTGGTACATCGAGCTGACCAAAGCTGACGTGACTGCGGAACAGGAAAGCGCTTCGCGTACAGAAGCTCGCACACGATTGCTGACGGTGCTCGAACAAGCTCTGCGCTTACTGCACCCGTTCATGCCTTACATCACTGAGGAGTTGTGGCAGCGTTTGCCGGGCGACAAACAACTTCATCCGGCGTACGCGGGCGCCAAGCCGACAGTGATGCTCACTGCCTATCCGGAAGGCAGAGCAGATCTGATCGATGAAGCAGCCGAAGCGGAGATGCAGGCTATCATCGAGGTGATCTCCCGCGTGCGAAACATTCGCTCCGAGATGAACATCAAACCCGCCGAGCGCATTCCGATCATTATCGGGCGGATGGGTATTGGGAAAATGCGTCTTTTTGCAGAAGCTACAGGGCAAATCTCACGTTTGACGCGGGCTTCTGAAGTTATTGTTCGCGACACTTTTGAAGCGCCGAAAGCGTCCGCTCGGGCTGTATTGACTGGAGGTGTTGAGGTTGCTGTGCCGCTCGAGGGTTTGATTGATTTCGAACAGGAACGCCGTCGTTTGCAACGCGAGCAGGAAAAACTCCAGGCAGAGGCCGCCAAGCTCGAAGCGCAACTCGGCAATCCGAACTTCGTCTCGCGTGCGCCGTCTGAGCGAGTCAATGAAGTGCGCGCGCGCATCGCCGATATCGCGCAGCAATCGTCTCAACTTCAGCAAACAGTCGAGAACCTCCAATGAACTGGTTTGACGAAGGCGCGCTCTATTCGCAAATCGCACTCTTCCTGCGCGAAGATCTCGGACGCGGCGACATCACCACGCAGTCGATCATCGCTCGTAACACGCGCGCTCGCGCGCGTTTCGTCGCGGGCGAGAACATGATCGTCGCGGGCCTCGAAGCTGCCGAAGAAGTCTTCCTAACACTCGATTCGCAGCAACAGCTTGAAGCGTTTGTTTCGGACGGTGAGCCGGTCGAAGCAGGCAAGGTGATCGCGCGCATGGTTGGATTTGCCGACGTGCTGATCTCTGCCGAGCGAGTTGCGTTGAATCTCTTGCAGCGACTCTCAGGCATCGCGACTCTCACTAACGCTTACGTGAAAGCGGTTGCCGACACCGGTGCTCAAATCGCGGACACACGAGCGACGACGCCCGGACTACGTCTCCTCGAAAGATACGCCGTCGAACTCGGCGGTGGTTACAACACGAGGTTTGGTTTGGACGATGGTGTGGTTGTGACTGCAAACCACATTTCGATTCTTGGCAGCGTTGCGGGCGCGGTGAAAACTGCGAAAGAGCAATTGGGACATTTCCACAAGATCGCTGTTGAAGTTTCGAATGAGAACGAGTTGCGAGAAGCGGTCAGGGCCGGCGCTGATGCATTGGTGGTTCAGGATCTCGGTGTTAAGGAGTTTGCGCGACTTGTAGCGATGGCGAAGGAGTTGTCGGGTTCAGTAGTGATCGAGTGTTCGGGAAAGATTACTCCTGAGAATGCGCGGGAGTATGCGCAGGCTGGAGCACAACTGATTCGCGTTGAGGCGCTGACAAGTGCGGCGCCGGCGATGGACATCAGTTTCAGAGTTCAGCCTTTTTAGACAGTATTTTGGAACTGGTTAGCGGTCGAGTCGTGGAAACCCTCGGAGCATCTGGCTGGAGCTTGATGGCATCTGGATAGCGGGAGTATTTTAGGAGTCGGGAGAAGGAGCCTACAATGCCTGATTCGTTTCGAAGTTATATCAAATTCCTCATCGCTGCGTGCCTCGTTTTGAGCTTCTGTTTGGTTAACGTCGAGGCGCAAACTCGCAGGAAAAAGCGTTCTCGACGCGCCAGGAAGCCGGCTGTTGCAAGGCCTGTGATCACAAATCCTCCGATTGCGCCGGCGACAGCCACTGCTCAGACTCCCGCAACCGGCGATGTGAAGATCATCAGTACCGCCGACTCCACAACTGCTGAACCTGCACAGACCACTGACCCGAAAAAAGAGAAGCCGCCAGTCAATCCCGATCAGGAACCGTTGCAGGAGACCATCACTTCGCTCAAGAACCAGGTGAACAGGCTCAACGACAAGCTGACTAGTATGCAGGAGGACGATCGTTACCAGATGGATATGGAACGATTGACTCGTGCTGAGCAGCGCGCGGAACAGTTGCGCGGACAGTTGATGGACATTCAGAGCAAGATCGCCGACTTTGAAGCCAGGCTCGAACAGATTGAATTTGCGTTAAGGCCGGAGAACATCGAAAGCGCGACGGCTGGTTATGGGAGCACGCGTCCGGAGCAGGCGCGCGAGGCACGCAGAAAGCAGCTCGAGGGTGAAAAAACGAGAACGCAGGCGCAGTTAAAGCTGGCGGAGACCAGCAAAGCGCGTTTGGAAGTGGCTGTTGCGAATGCTGACTCGGAAGTCGATCTGCTGCGTGCGAAACTCGAGCAACGGCGTCAGCAGATGGATGCTGAACCGATTGAGACGACTAAGAAACCTAAAAAACCGTAGCCACGAAGAGGCACAAAAAAAGACACAAAGAACGTTTCAGTTAGTCGTGTGAAGTGCGACGGCTTTCCAGCCTCCGATCTGATAAATCAAGACTAGCGTATAGGGGTTTGGTGATTCACCGCGAATGACAGCCGTGTCGCTGAAGATGGAAATTGCGGTCTTAGATGGTTCAGGCTTTTCGTACTTCAACTTTCCCGCCTTTAGATCGTTGAGCAACTGTGCGCGAGTCAGTTGTGCCGTGCCTTTGGTCCAAATAAAACTTTCGTCAGTCAAGGTGGTTAGCTTGTCGGCGTCGGCGGCGAGCAACGCTTGATGAAACGCAGCTTCCGTCGTTGCCACTTCACTCTTGCTTTCAGCCTCGCCGCGAGGCATTCGTGTTGACTGCCAGTTCACTACCTGCCACTTACCATCGCGTTTGACGAACGTGCCACTGTTGAGCAGGTTTGCGACCTGCTTCGTTCCACCGGCTTCGGTCGTTGCCACCAGACGAAATGCGACGACAGCAGTGTTGCCGTACTGTTGAATCTGAATGTCTTCGGCGGTGTAGACCGTTTTCGGATCAGTTGGTTTTGGCGCAGGCGCAGAACGAACGTCGCGCATCACTTCTGCTTTGTTGACACGACGACCAGCGGAACGCGTATAGATTAAGTCATCCGCCCAGAAACGATCGTGCACGGCGGCGTCATTGCGTGACGCGCCTGCGAGAAAGTCGTTCAGTAGTTTGGTTAGTTCGGCGGCATCAGGAGCGGTTTGGGCCAATGCGCTGCAAGTCATGAGCAGCAGCAGGATCGTAGACGAGATTAGTCTTTTCATGTTTTTAACGCGGATTTACGCAGATTATTGGACTAAACGCACTAAAGCTGCGGCGAATCTCACCCAAACGTCAGTGCCCGCCAGCAATATTCGCAGCGGCTGCAAGCCGATGAGAAAGATTGTGCCCCAGAGAAACACCGGATGCAGCCGGCGATGTTTGAACGTGTCGAACGCAACAGCCGCAAGCAGACACACGTCAGTCAAAACAAAGAACGCAAGTGGTCCACCGTTGGTGATGAAGCTGAGCGGGATACGTGCGATTGCCGGGGGCAGCAGGTTGATCGCTGCCAGGAGCATGAGACGTTTATGCACCGGCAAGTTGCGACGAAAGTAGAGTGCAAGCCCGATCAGGACCGAGAAGATAAACATGTCGCCGAGTGGAATGACGAGGAATTGGAGTGCCGGTGGACCAGGATTTCCGCCACGAGCCGCAGCATAAAGCGCTGTCAAGATTCCGACAATCACGACGAGCGCGGACAAGGCGCCGCCGATGTATCCGAGTCGTTGATGAAGCTTGGTGCGACGTTTAGCAACCAGCGATACCTGCGTAATAAACAATAGCACCCACGCCGTCATGATGATGCCGTGCAGATGGACGATGCGTCCGGGAAGATCGGGCGTGTGGAAGAAAGGCTTTAGATAGTAAGTGCGGGCGAAGCCTGCAAGAACGATCAGGGGAAAGAGAATCGCTGCGAGTATGTAGAGTCGTCGATCGTTTACGCGGGTCGGTACGCGGGAAGTTGCTGCCATGGGGGAACCTCCATGCGGACGTTTTAGACGCACAGATAGTAGCAAAAACTCTTTGCAGTGCGGCAGCAGCGGGGACTTGCCCCCGCTGCCGCCGCAACAGAAGCTTCACTGCTGGCCGAACTATATCTCGCGACTTTACAATACAAAGTTATTTGTAGCAATAGAAAAGTAGCGTCTTCGTTGTTGCCTTCGGTGTCCGTGGCGTAGACTTATCGCCAAAGTTTCCACGCACGACCATGTCAACTGTTCCGCAACGCGAGTTCTATCGCCTGATCAATGAAGCTGCCGAACGCGGCGAACGCGTCGTCGTCGCAACTGTGGCGCACACGCGTGGCTCGACTCCGCAGCAGCGCGGTGCGAAAATGCTCTTCTTTCAGAACGGAGAAGTCGCGGGCACGGTGGGTGGCGGCTGCATCGAGGCTGAGGTTTGGGCCGAGGCGAAGGAAGCGATGCGCTCCGGCAAGTCTCAGTTACACCATTTCTCACTCACCGCTGACGAAGCGAGTGAAGAGGGAATGGTTTGCGGCGGCACGATGGACGTTTTTGTCGAGGCTTGGAACCCCTGAATTGGAAAGTTCGTAATCGGCAACGAGCCATGTCGCAAGATTTTCTCGCTAATTACAAAGCCAAGCATCAGCATCCGCTGAATCGTCTGTGCCACACCATTGGTATACCGATGATCCTCGTATCGTGGCCGATGTTCTTCATTAACTGGCGCTGGGCGCTCGCGTTGTTTGTTGTCGGTTGGATACTCCAGTTTGTCGGACACGCCATCGAAGGAAATCAACCTGCCTTCTTCAAGAACCCCGTTTACCTGTTGGTTGGTCCACTGTGGTTTGCGCGCCGCGCCGCTGCCGCGATTGGCTTGAGCAGAACAAAAGCGCTGAAGTAGTCCCTCCGGGCCTAATCATCATCGATGACTGACATTCCAGAGCAAACGTCTTCGCAATCGATCACGAAGGCGATTGAACAGGTGCTGGAGCGTGACGAGATCGCCGTCGTAGTGACCAAGGTCACTGGACCGAGTGCGATTGGCGCGAAACTCTTGATTCAGGAGAACCGTGGTCCAATCGGAACGCTTGGCGATCCGGAATTGGATTCACTGGTTGTGGTTCAGGCGGTGCGCTTTCTTGCCTCACGCGAAGAGACGCGGATGTTTACTGTGAGCGAGTTTGCGCCGGTGTTTGCTTCCGCGCGCGAGACATCTTTGCTGTTTGAGCGACTTCAGCCAGCGCCGCGACTGGTTATCTGCGGCGCGGGACACGTCGGCGCTTCATTGGCGAAGCTCGCGGCGTCTACCGGTTATCACGCCACGTTGGTCGACGACCGCGCGGAGTTTCTAAAGCGCGATCGTTTTCCTGACGAGCGGATCGAATTACGCGTGGCTGAGGATTGGAGTTCGGCTGTGCGCGAGGCGGTCGGGAATGGTAGAGGTGTTTCAGTTGCGGTCGTCACGCGAGGCCACAACGAAGACGAGCACTGCATGCGGGCGGCTGTGCGCGCTAATCCTGATTACGTCGGTTTGATTGGAAGCAAACGCCGCACGTCAATCGTCATTGAACGACTTCGCGACGCAGGCGTGCCCGAAGAGCAACTCAGAAACATCCGCGCACCGATCGGCCTCGACATTGGCGCCGTCACACCCGAAGAAGTCGCACTCGCGATCATGGCCGAGATCGTAGCCGAGCGACGCAGTGGCACCGGCGTCCCTCTTTCCACTTGGCGCCGCAAAACCTAACCCTTAGCCACAAAGAGGCGGCTTTGTCTCAAAAGTGGGATTATTCGACGACTTTTGGGGCAAACTGCATTTCTGCCCCAAAAATCAATTTGACGGAATTACTGGCATTGAACTCATCACCGGTTCAAGAAAGCGCGAGTCGATCAATACGATCTGGATAAACAACAGCGTCACCCAATTGCTTTTGGAAGGGATGAGACTGTGAAAGACTTTTGAGGCAGAAAACCTACTTGGACTGAACCCCTAGATTGAGACACTCGAAATTGGCACACTTAGCACAGAAAGGAGTTGCAAGTGGCCAAGAGACGAGTGGGACGCTACTCAAATGAGTTTCGGCGTGCGTGCGTCGAGCGCATGAAACAATGCGACGACATTTCGGCGCTGTCGAGGGAGTTGGACATCGATCGGCGGTTGTTGTACCGCTGGCGCGATCAACTTGACCCACCAGATAAGAGCGAGTGGCCACCGCCACAAACCTCACGCGAATCCACCCTGCGTAAAGAGGTCAGTCAACTCAAGCGAGTGCTGGCCGAGAAAACTCTGGAACTAGATTTTTTCAAAGGTGCCTTGCAAAAAGTCGAGGCGCGACGCCAGCAGAACGACGGCTCTGGCGCGAAGGCATCTACGACCAAATCCGGGAAGTGATGTCTTTGCAAGGCAGCTTGAGTATTGAACGGATGTGTCAATTGGCCCAGGTCAGTCGCGCTGGCTTCTATCGCTCGTTGCAGGAACGTCTGCCAGTGAAAGAAGAGATGGAAGTGCGGTCCACCATTCAGCAAATCGTGCTGGAACATCGGCGCCGCTATGGCTATCGACGAGTCACTGCAGAACTACGACGGCGTGGGATGCTGGTGAATCACAAACGCGTGGCTCGGCTCATGCGGGATGACAATCTGCTGGCGGTCCAGCCGCGGGCTTTTGTCGTCACGACTGATTCGAAACACGAGTTTGAGGTGTATTTGAACCTTGCCAAACGGATGAAGCTGACTGGCATCAATCAACTCTGGGTAGCTGATATTACTTATATTCGGCTGCAATCAGAATTCGTTTATCTGGCGGTGATACTGGATGGTTTTTCTCGCAAAGTAGTGGGTTGGGCACTGGAGCGAACCATGGCCACGCGCTTAACTAAAGCAGCACTTGAGCAGGCCATCGCAACACGCCAGCCCGCGCCAGGCTTGGTCCATCATTCCGATCGTGGCCTGCAGTATGCTTCGAACGAATATGTGCAGGTGCTACTAGCACATCAGATCATTCCGAGCATGAGTCGGCCGGCGAGTCCCTACGACAATGCGAGTTGCGAGAGCTTTATGAAGACACTCAAGCGCGAAGAGATCTACGCCAACGATTATGTTGACCTCGAGCACTTGCGCCGCAACATCGAAACTTTCATTGAAGGTTATTACAATCGCTGTCGTCTGCATTCGGCGCTGGCTTACCAACCGCCCGAGGAATTCGAACAGCAACTCGAGTCCACCACAATTAGCGCTGGCGCGACGATGAGTTTTTTCAGGCATAGGGAGGACTATCAACCCGATAGTGCCGGGGCAAAAACGAAGAGCGGCCCGCAGACCGCTCCTCTTTCGACCATCGGTTTAGATGAGTCTCCAGTTGGTTATTCCTTGGCGAGTTGCTCTCCAGCAGAGCTCGCCTCCGCTTCACCAACCACCGGAGATTCTGAATCAAAATCGCTAGTTTGAAAATAAAATTTACTTAACCGCAAGTGTGGCTAATTGAGATTGTCTCAACGGAGGGGTTCACCCCATACTTTTGGGGCAACAATGAGGCAAAGCGCAAAGAAGCACAAAAAGGCCAAGGATTAGCGGAGTTCAGTGCTTCAGCTCAACTGACTTGTGCTTTGTGCCTCTTTGTGGCCACGCTGGTGCGTTTTCGCTTCTTCGATAACTTCGCGGCAGGACGGGCTTCTTTCTCGACGCGTTCTCTTAGCCATCGTGTAACCATCGTTTGATAATCTGGCTCACCCTCTTTTTTTGCGAGGCTTTTCAGTGTGGCCGTTAGACCCGCCGGCAGTTTGATGATATTGGGGCTGTGCGTTGATGCGCGCCGCATAACATTGTCGAACTCTTGAGGGCTTTGCTGGTGGTACCACTCTTGCAGCTCTTCTTGCTCGGCTTTGGATAATCTGGCAAATTGCTTTCTCATCTCTTTTTCTTTAATTCTAGTTCCCAGCCGGTAAACACCCGCACAAGTCCATTGCCTTTATCCTGGAATACAAGTCTTAAGCGTCTGCCTCGGTCCGTTTTTCCATCGAGCAAAAAAACGTCATCAAAGCGGCGGTCATCGCGTGCGAAGAGAAATTCGTGAAAGAAGCATTCTTCAGCCTCTTTTGGTTCAATACCGTGATCGCGCAAGTGCTGCACATTACCGTTCTTCTTATTCTCGTCATCCCATTCAAAGACGTGCCAGTGAGGTTTCATGATTTCCTGTTTGCACAATTCTAGCAAACCGAGTCGAAATCGCGTACCAGCGGTTCATTCTTGTCTGAGAGTGGCGCTTTTCAATCTTCAATGCTAAGAGTAGTGGATTCATGCCCATCGAGATTGCGCCCGTAGTTGCCAAGCCTGCCACGCGCCGCCGCAGCGGAATGTTTCGTGCACTCTCGAATCGTGATTTCCGTCTCTTTTGGACGGGCGCCTTTCTTTCCAACATCGGTACGTGGATGCAGGCCGTCGCTCAGGGATGGCTGGTGCTGCAATTAACGAACTCTCCGTTCTGGCTCGGACTCGACGCCTTCATGGCGACTGCGCCCGCTGTCATTTTTACGCTCCTCGGCGGCGTCTTTGCCGATCTCATCGATCGACGGCGCTTGCTGATCTTCACGCAAGTAGTTGCCGGCCTCGCGGCGCTCGGTTTGGCCACTCTCGTCGCAACCCACGTCGTGAATCGTTGGATGGTGCTGGGTTTCTCGTTTGTGACTGGTTGTTGTATGGCGATGGCGAGTCCGTCGTATCTCGCGATGACCTACGATCTCGTCGGTCGCGAAGATCTCGCGAATGCGATCGCGATGAACTCAACGCAGTTTCAACTGGCGCGCGTGGTTGGACCAACACTGGCCGGTGTCGCGTTTCGCGTGTTTGGGCTGGCTGGTTGTTTCTATGCGAACGGGTTTTCTTTCATTGCCGTTGTGGTTGCACTTTGGAAGGTGCGGCCGAATCAGCATTCGAACGTGAATGCACACTCAATAAAAGACCGCCGCGCTTTGTGGCAGGATTTGATTGAAGGGCTGCGCTACGTTCGCAAGCGCCCGCGAGTGTCGTCGTTGTTGTTGCTGTCTGCGGTCAACAGTCTGTTTGGCGCGCCGTATTTCAGTATGGTGCCGATCTACGCGCGCGACATCTTTCACCTCGGTGCAACAGGTTTGGCTCTCTTGATGGGCACTGCCGGATCGGGCGCATTTCTCGGTGCGTTACTGGTCGCTTATCTAGGTGACTTCCGCAGAAAAGGCTGGTTCGTGTTGGGCGGAGCGACCGTATTTGGCTTAGCGATCGTCGGCTTCGCTCTGTCGACGCGTTTGATGTGGTCTTTACTGTTCCTGTTCGCGTTGGGATTTGCGCTCGTGGTTTCAATTGCGATTACGAACACGTTGTTGCAGAAGCTCGTCACGGATCCGATGCGTGGCCGCGTGATGAGCATGTTTATCCTCTCGTTCATGGGCTCGATGCCGATTGGGAACATCCTCGCCGGCGCCGCCTCGAACCGCTTTGGTCCGCGAGTGACGTTGTCCGTCGGCGGTTTTGTGGTCGCGACAGTCGCCACCAGCGTGGCGATATTCAACAAACGCCTGCGCGGGTTGTACTAACACGACGCAAGAAGCGGCCGAGGGGCGCGTTCTAGCTACCAGCAAGTGGGTTTACGACCAAACTGTTGGAGATTCGTATGCGAACCAGACCAATCCAGCTTCTTTTCCTGCTGTTTATCTTTACCGGATTAACCGTAGTCACTAGCGCGCAGGGAGTCATTGTTCCGGGCCCGTGCCGCCGCTGTCCTGAGCGTCCTCCGATCCCTTTGCCGCGAGCACTGCCCGTCAAGTCGATCAAGATTGGCACGAAGATCAGCTCGCAAGTGGCCACGACGCACGTCGAACAGGTATTCCGCAACGACACGGGCGCGACGCTCGAAGGCACGTACCTGTTTCCGATTCCTGAATCGGCTTCGGTAGCGGAGTTTGCAATCTGGGATGGCGATCGACGGCTCGTGGGCGAGGTCAGAACGCGCGAAGAAGCGCGTCGCATTTACGACGAGATCGTGCGCCGCCAGCGCGATCCGGGTCTGCTCGAATACGCGGGCAAGGACCTGTTTCAGGCGAGCATCTTTCCGATTCCTCCGTACTCCGACAAAAAACTCGAGCTCACTTACACGCAAGTGGTGCGAGCTGAAGGCGGCACCGTTTCGTATCGGTATCCGCTCGGCGTTGGCCGGCAGTTAGTTGAGATCGGTTCCGTTGCCGGACGAGTCGAAGTTGAAAGTAAAGAGCCGCTGCGAAACGTTTACTCGCCGACACATCAGATCGACGTCAAACGCAGCAACGACCGCCGTTCGGTCGTTTCATTTGAAAGCGACAAGGGTAAAGAGACGCAGGACTTCCAGTTGTTCTACACGATCTCGAAGGAAGATTTTGGTCTGACGTTGCTCACTCATCGCGAAGCCGGAAAGCAGGGTTACTTCCTGCTGATGATTTCGCCGAAAGAGGATTGGTCGGAGCAGGAATATTCAGCCAAGGACGTCGTGTTTGTCGTCGACACTTCCGGCTCGATGGCCGAAGAAGGAAAGATGGAGAAAGCCCGCGCCGCTTTGCTCTACGGCGTGAGAATTCTTCGCCCGCAGGATCGCTTCAACATCATCTCGTTTGCCGGTGAAGAACATCTGATGGAAGCTCGTTTAATTCCGGCAGACGAAAAAGGCCGCGCGCGTGGCGAAACGTTTGTGAAAGCGTTGAAGCCGGTTGGCGGCACAAACATCAACCAGTCGCTGCTCGCGTCGCTTCGTCAATTCAGCGAAACAGATCAAGAGCGACCGAAGATGCTCGTTTTCATGACTGACGGTTTGCCGACGGTCGACGAAACGAATGTGCCGAAGATCATCGACAACGTGCGAAAGGCTACAAGGCCGGGCGTGAGATTGTTTACGTTTGGTGTTGGTTACGATGTGAACACCGCGTTGCTTGATAAGTTGGCTGCTGACAATGGTGGCGTTGCTGATTACGTCGAGCCGAAGGAAGATCTGGAAGTCAAAGTCTCTAACTTCTTCTCGAAAGTTAACTATCCGGTGCTGACTAATTTGCAACTCGACCTGGGCGGTGCGCAAACGGATCTAATCTATCCGCGAAGCCTTCCAGATATCTTTCGCGGATCGCAGGTGACGCTGATTGGTCGCTACGGCAATCCAGCGGATCTCAACTCGGTCCAGCTGAGACTAACGGGCAAATCGGGTAGCACGACTCGAACCTACACCTACGCGAACCTGAGTTTCCCGTTGCGCAGTGATGACAACGACTACTTGCCGCGTTTGTGGGCCACGCGTCGCGTCGGTTGGTTGATGGAACAGATCCGCTCCAATGGCGAGCAGAAAGAGTTGCGCGACGAGATCGTCGATCTGGGAACGCGCTATGGAATTGTGACGCCTTACACGTCGTACCTGGCGTTGGAAGATTCCCGCACCATATCGCAAATCACCCGCGGGCAGACGCCACTCAACAATAGGGGGTCGTTAGGTTCGCTTCGTACGGCTGCGCCTACTGCGTCACCATCGGCGTCGATGACGACCGGTGCTGAAGCGGTACAACTGAGCAAGACTGCTCGCGAGCAGCAGGATGCGGCGCGTTTGAAAGACGACACGAGGACTGATGCCGTCCGACGGCTCGAGGGCAAGACTTTCTACCTGATTGACGACGTGTGGACTGATTCTGAGTTCAAAGCTGACGCGCGTTTGCCGGAAACTGTTTTGACGTTTGGCAGCGACGAGTATTTCGCGCTGCTGAAGCAGAATCCAAAACTTGCGAGATACTTCTCGCTGGGGCAGCGCGTGATCGTCGTTTGGGAGGGGCGTGTTTACAAGGTGAACGCGCCCGCCCCTTAGCGTTTCTCTGTGCAACCTCCGTGTCCTCTGTGTCTTTGTGGTTCATTGTTAACCACAGAGGCACAGAGCACACAGAGGTTGCACAGAGAATCCAATCTAAGGTACAAACTCGAAAACAAATCGAGTATGAGTACCAGAACCGCAAACCTGTTCAGGTTTTTTGTCGCCGTCCCTCTGTTATCGATTTTCGTCAGCGTCTCGCGGGCCCAGAGTGGTTGGGTGCCGTTCAAGATCAACACCGGCGGAAACGATCTCAACACCGTCTACTTTCTCGACAGCAAACGAGGTTGGGTTGGTGGCGACGGCGGTTTCCTGAGCCGCACTGACGATGGCGGTCAATCGTGGGTGCGCCAGACTGTCCCCACAACTGCCGGAATCAACGACATTTACTTTCGCGACAAAGAAGCAGGCTTCCTGTTGGCGGGCAATTCGATCTTTATAACTCGCGATGGCACAAACTGGACGCAATCGCGAATCTTTCTACCCGAAGAGTTCGAGGGCGCAGACGTCGAGTTATACAGCGTGCGCTTCGCAAGCAAGAAAAAGGGTTGGGTGGTTGGCTCGATCAGCAAGCGCGAGCGAGTAGTCGACAGCATTCTCGTCTACACCGACGACGGTGGCGAAACCTGGCGCAGGCAACGCGCTCCGAGCCGGCTCGAGTTGATCCATATCGACTTCGTTAGTGACAAGCGCGGCTGGATCGTTGGCGACGGCGGGACGATTTTGTTCACGCGTGACGGCGGCGCAAGCTGGTCGAAGCAGAACGTCGGCACCATCACGAGCACGCTGTATCACATCGATTTTCGCGACGACAAAAAGGGTTGGGCAGTTGGCGAGCGTGGCACGCTGTTGCGAACGACTGATGGGGGCGAGACGTGGACAGTCGTGCCGACGAATGTGAATGTGACGCTCTTGAGTGTTCAGTTCTTGAACGATGAAGAGGGTTGGGCAATCGGCCGCGGCGGAACGATTTTGCGCAGCAGTGATGAAGGCAAAACCTGGGTGCGACAAGAATCAACAACCAAGCAAAACCTTTACTCGCTTATTTTCAACAAGAAGATCGGATGGGTAGTTGGAGGAGCTGGAATCGTTCTGCGTTACGACCGTTCGTAGCGTAAAGAGCAACCGCGACCGCGTGGAGCACATCTGAGCTTGCGAGGTTATCGGATCGTCGCAGAAATAGTGACGGCGACCATAACACTCGGTTCCTCCTGTGATTTCGCCCGGCATGTCGGCCATGCCGGGCGCTTTTTGTGTTAGAAAACCATCCGCAGATTACACAGATGAAACTAAAATCTGTGTAATCTGTGGATGGTTTTTCTTTTATTCTTTGCTGCCGCTGAATGGCAGCTCTGGCGAGTCTTGCAGCTTCAGAAAACCCTCCGTGTGATCGCCTTCGAATCTCGCCGACACCTCCGCCTCGACCGCATGACCGTCCACCTCCAGAGATGTGGTTGCGTGGAACGAATTATTGTTCACGTCAATCGTTCCGAGATCGGCGTCTCCCATTTCCGAATGGAGCACTGCGGCAAGTCCGGCGCCTGCACGCGAGAGCTTCAGCGTCGCAGGAATGCTCTGTCCGAGCGGAGTTTCAAATTCGATTGACCACGAGCCCACAGGATCAGTCGCGCCCGCAGCCTCGGCAGTCTTTCGTTTACCGGCAGTGTTATAGATCTCGATGTCCTCACAATACGGCTTGATCTGTTCCAGCACGGACGAGCCATCGCCAACCACGACCAACGCAGCTGCCTCAGGTTTCACATACTTCGCCGCCACGCGTTGTATGTCGTCGATGGTCACTGCCTGCACGCGGTCGCGATAAGTTTGCAAATAGTCGTCAGGTAAGTTAAGCATCTTGATCTGAACTAACTGATCGGTCAGTCCTTCCTGCGTCTCCAGTCGAATCGGAAAGACGCCGGTTAAATACGACTTCGCGTCTGCGATCTCTTTCTCAGTAACTGGCTCCCTGCGAATTCGATCCAGCTCGTAGAAAAACTCCTTCACTGAATCGCCGGTGACCGGCGTTCGCACCTCAGCGGTCGCGCGAAACGTTCCCGCGCTTCGACGCGCGTCGAGATTTGAATACGCGCCGTAGGTGTAACCCTTGTCCTCGCGCAGGTTCATGAACAAGCGAGACGAGGCGGTCGCGCCCAGCACCGTGTGCATCAGCAGCATCGGAAAATAGTCAGGATTGGTTCTGGTGATGCCGGAGTTTGCGATGACGATATTTGACTGGGCCGATCCGTGTCGATCGACCAGATAAGCAATACGTCTCGATCGCACTGGCGGCTCGGGAAAGTTCGCGACGAGATCCTCTCCTCGTTTCCACGTGGAAAACAGCGACTTAACGCGGCTCACCACTTCCTCATGACGAACATCGCCGACGAGAATGAACACGGCATTATTCGGCACCAACTTGTTCCGATGAAACTTGACGAACTCCTCGCGTGACGAGCGATCGATCGACTCCGGCGTCGGTGCCACCACCGAATATGGATGATCGCCAAACATCACTCGCGAAACCATCTCGCTGGCGAGAAACGACGGCTGCGCGCGTTGCTGTCGCAAACTTTCTTTCGTGTTTTGTTTCGCGAGTTCAACTTCGTGCTCGGGAAACGAAGGCTCGAGCACAACTTCAGCGATCAAATCGAGAATCGGCTCGTTGAACTGTGTGAGCGCCGATGCAGCAACGATCGTGTAATCGGAGTTTGCGCCTGCGGATAAACTGGCGCCCATGCGCGCCACCTCCTCGGCAATCTCCTTACTCGTTTTCGACTCCGTGCCCTCCGGTAAAAGACCCGCCAACAGATCGGTGAGTCCGGGAAGACTCGGCGGATCGAAAGCGCCGCCGACGCGAAACGCCAACCGATAACTGACCAATGGCAGGCGACTGTCCTCGACCACCACGAGCGACAGTCCGTTTGACAGGACTGTTTCCCTCGGTGCGGGTATCGCGATTGGGCGGGATGGTAGTGGCGCCGGCGCCTGGCGACGAAAAACTTCTGGAAAAATTTCTGGTTGACTCATGTTATGGATGCAATGGGCCAGAACCCGGTTTTGTTTGCGGCGGAACATCCGCCGGATCTTGCGGTTTGTCGGTCGGGGAAGGCGTTATCTCACGAACCTCTGCGTGCACCGGCGATTCCGGCTCAGCCGCAGGCTTTTCGGGAACCTGCGGTGGTGGCGAAGCAGGTTGATGTGGCTCGCCTGGCGATTGTGGCGATGCGGCAACCGCGCCCGCTTCAGCATGTTCCGCTGCGGCGGCAGGCACGATGTCGAGCACGACGCGGTTTGGTCCATCGACATAACGCGCAACTGCCTGTTTGATGTCATCGGCGGTAACGCTCAGGTAGTGGTCCAACTCAGAATCGACCAGCCGCGGATCTGAGTCGTACAACGCAAACTCCGCCAGACGCTGTGCGCGATACATTGTTGATTGCCGCCCGCGCACTGCGTCGTTGCACAGCGAGTTTCGCAGCTTCTCCATCTCGGCGTCAGATGGCCCATCGCTGGCGATGCTCTTGATCTCTTCGAAGATCTGTTCGCGAATTTTGCTAACTTCTTCGCCCGGTTTCGGCAGCGCGAAGATGTACAACGCGGATGGACCACGCCGTTCATCGATTCCACCTTCGATCGAGACGACTGATTCGTCACCTTTCACGAGTCTTTGATAGAGCCGTGAGCTATCGCCTTCGAACAGAAGAGTGCCGGCGAGCGACAGTGCATAAAAATCAGGTGTGCGTCGTTCCGGAATCTTCCAGCCGAGAACAAAAGCGGGCGCTGGAGCTAACGGATCGGGAAACGTCTCGTCGCGAATGGCCACCGCTTCGGGTTCAGCAACGTCGACTGGTGGCGGTAAAGATTGTGCCGGAATACTGCCGAAATACTTGTCGACGAGCGCTCGCGCTTCGCCACTGTCAAAGTCGCCCACGATGCTGATCACTGCGTTGTTAGGCGCGTAATAGATACGGAAGAACTCCTGTACGTCCTCGATGGTCGCCGCGTCGAGATCTTCCATCGAGCCGATCGTCGAATGAGCATTTGCTGGATTCGTAAAGATCAACTCGTTCATGCGGAGGAATGCAGTGACGTAAGGCTGATTGTCGTAGCGCAGCCTTTTCTCTTCCTGCACGGCGTTGCGCTGGTTGTCGAGGTTCTCCTGCGTCACTTTCAGCGAGCGCATGCGATCGCTCTCCAACCACAGGGCGAGCGGCAAATAGGTTGACGGAAGAGTTTCGAAATAGTTTGTGCGTTCGGTTGAGGTGGTGCCGTTCATCGTTCCGCCGGCATTGAAGATGTACTGAAAGTGCGCGGCTTTAGGAACGTTCTCCGAGCCTTGAAACATCATGTGCTCGAACAGATGCGCAAAGCCGGTGCGACCTTCTTTTTCATTGCGCGAGCCGACGTCGTAGTAAACGGCCACTGAAACAACTGGGATCGCGCGGTCCTGGCTGAACACCACGCGCAAACCGTTGGGCAGCGTGATCTGTTCAATTGGTGTAGGCGGTAATTGAAATCTTTCTTCCACTAGTTTTCTCTGCCCGAAACAAAGGCGTGCTTTACCATTCGCGAGGAAGGGTAAAGCACTGCTTGGGGGCGGATTGGGGGCGCGAAAGAACACACGCGCCGGGTCGTTGAGCGTCAGATTTGTTTGTCGGCAATTAAGCCGCGCAGCTCAGCTCTCAGTCGTTCGATCTCGGCGAGCTTTTGCCTGACACGCTCAAACAATGCTGATTGAGTCTTGATTCCTTCGTCGATGAGAAAACCTGCTGCTTCGGCACGATTCCGAAAAACTCCGGCCTGGACCAGCGCTTCGAGTTTCTCTTGTGCCTCGGGCGAGATCTTCACCGCGACCACGTAGTCATCTTTTGCCGAAATAGCCTTTTCGATGGTCCTGCTGATATCGCGTCCAATCGCGCTCAACGATTCGGGAATGCGTGAAGCGATGTCGCGAACTGATGACGCCGTTCGACTGTGCTCTTCCGCACCGGGCTCGGGATCGTCATCGCGAAGCATCAGGTCGTCAACTCTTTCTGACGGCGGATGTTCTTCTTTGTGATACGGACTGCTCATTTGGTACAGACTCCTTTTACCGACTACCGAATTCCAACTGTCCGTCTTACGATTGTTTGCATCGGTAAGTTCATTCTACGGAGCGCGGGAAAGAACCGTCAAGCAACCGCTCGGCGAACAATGTCGCAACCTTGCTGCTCCCTGCGGCATCCGTTATATTGCAGGCAGGTTTGGAAGGAAGATTTGAGGTTTCCAGTGAAAAGAATTACGGCTCAACTCACTCTAGTTCTCTTAATCGCAACGCTCGTTGTTCCCGCTTTCGTATTCGCGCAAAGCACTTCAAGCACCACCAGTCCTGGTCCGGGTTATCCGGCCAGAAAACCAAGTAGAGCTCCGATAAGTCCTGCTGCCGCTGCACTCGAGCGTGATTTTAACGAAGCGCTCAGGATGATTGAGGAGCAATACGTCGATGGTAAAAAGCTCAACTACAACGACGCGTTTAAGTCGTCGATCATCGGCATGCTTCGTTCACTTGATCCTCATTCAAATTACTACGACAAAGAAGAGTTTGATGAGCTGAAGACCGATCAGCGCTCCGAGTATTTCGGAATTGGTGCTTCGATTCAGAATTATATTCACGACGATCAGGCTGACACCTACATAACCGCGACGTTCGACGGATCTCCGGCTGCCCGCGCGGGGCTGCGTTACGGCGATCGAATTATAGAAGTCGACGGCGTAAAGATGACCGGCAAGACGTCGTTGGAAGTTCGCGACAAGATTCGTGGGCCAAGAGGTTCGACAGTCAGGCTGACTTTGGAGCGTGCGGCTAACAAGCGCGTCGAGAGAGTCGATATCGTTCGTGACGCCGTGCCGCAGCCGTCAATCCCTGATGCTTACATGTTGAAACCGGGTGTCGGTTACATCGACATGACGCGTGGTTTTAACTACACGACTACCGACGAGCTGCTGGACTCACTGGAGCGTTTGCACGCCAAGGGCATGACTTCGCTCGTGCTCGATCTGCGAAACAATCCAGGCGGGTTTTTGGACCAGGCAATTCACGTTGCCGAAGTGTTTCTGCGGAATGGCCAGTTGATCCTGACGCAGAAGGGCCGAAATGGTTTTCGCGACAACACCTACGAATCGCGAAACAACGCGCCCGACACGACGCCGTTGGTGATTCTGATCAATGAGAACACGGCTTCGGCGTCCGAGATCGTGGCCGGCGCAATGCAGGATCACGATCGCGCTTTGATTGTGGGCCAAACGAGTTTTGGCAAGGGGTTGGTGCAGAGCATCATCCCACTCGAGTTCGGCGCTGGATTGACGCTTACTTCAGCGAAGTACTACACGCCTTCGGGACGTTTGATTCAACGCGATTACTCGAATGGCGGGTTTTATGATTACTACACCCACGGAGTGGGCATTGGCCGGGAGCCAAAAGCAGAGACCGCGAAACCGTCCGGGCCCGAGAAGAAGACTGACACTGGCCGGGCGGTTTACGGTGGCGGTGGAATAGCGCCTGACGAGGCTGTCGGCCCGCGCACAGTAAACTTGACGCAGCGGCGCTTACTCAGTCCTGCTTTTGCTTTCACGCGTGATCTGGTGAATGGCCGTATTCGCGGTTTTGAGTCAAGCCAGATCGCTGGTATCAACTACCGTGGCGAGTTACAACCTGACGAGTTCAGAATTACTGATGCGATGGTCAAAGCGTTTCGCGATTTTGTGCTCGCGGATCCGGGCTTCAAAGTGACGGCCGCGATGATCGATCGAAATCGCACTTTCGTTGAACTGGAGTTGCGGTTCAATTTAGCGACAGCGGCGTACGGGCGCGTGATGGGCGATCGCGTCTTTATCACGACTAACGATCCGCAGGTAGCAAAGGCCGTGGACGTCGTGCCAAAGGCCCGCGATCTCGCGATGGGCACTGCCGCCAGCAAAAGATAGGTAAATATCTGTTGCAGGCGTAAAACAAAGTCTTGCGTCTAAAACCACCGTGTGATAGGTTTGCGCGGCATGAAGCGCACCACCCGCTCTGATAAGCAGCTCGTTAACACGGAAGAACTCGGACGTGCTGTGCGCCGCAGGCGCGAGGAACTCGGCCTCAGCCTTCGCGACGTCGCCGATGAAACGTCCGTTTCGGCTTCGACGCTCTCGCGCATCGAAAACGGCACCGGAAAACCCGATGCCGACAATATCGCGCGGCTTACTGCCTGGCTCGACGTCCCGATGGAACGGATCTTGAGCGGCCGCCATCCAGAGGCGGAAGAAGCAAAGGCAGTGGTCTATTATCCCCAGGAGCCGACGCCCGAGATCGTCGAAGCTCATCTTCGCGCCGATAAGAATCTCACTCCCGAAACTGCGACTGCGCTCTCCGAACTTTTTCGCGTCGCTTACACTCAGTTTAGTAGAAGCGAAAAGACTACGAAGAAGCACCGTTAGACCAAGCGTTCCGTTATACTCTTCAAGTGCTGCTGGGCGATCTACCTCCAGGTGAAAAGTGGCGAAATTACGAGTTGAAAGCTCTCGGGCTGCGCGATTTCGCCCGCGTTCGTCCTGACCAGCCGCTCAACCCTTTCGACCTCGCAAGCTTCGCAAACTTAATCGTCGTTCGTTTCGATGAAGTGGCGGGCCTGAGCGAGAAATCGCGCGAGCACCTGCTCGGACCAGCGGCCGAAGATTGGTCCGGTGGCGCTTGTTCGCTGCCCAACGGCATGAAACTCGTAATACTCAATCCGACTCACGGTCGCGCACGCACTAACGCGACGTTGATGGAAGAGATCTGCCATGTGTTTTTGGGCCATCAACCCAATCGACTTTCCGTGGTAACGAGGGATGATCGTGGTAAGGTAATGAATCGTGATTACCGCAAGGCTGACGAAGAAGAAGCCTACGCGGTTGGCGCTGCCGCGCTGGTTCCCTATGCATCGCTGAAGAAGTTTTTGTTACAAGGAAAGACTTCGACTGAGATCGCGATGCATTTTCGTGTCAGTCCGGAGCTGGTTGAATATAGGATGAAAGTGACGCATCTTTGGCACGATTACAAAGATCTCTCGCGCAAGCGCGCCAGGTGATTGCATGACAGAACGATTGAAAGAAGCGGCAACGCGCGGTCTGACCACGATCGACAAGCTGCGCATGCTGCTCGACGTCACCCAGAAGATCAGCCGCTCACTGGATCTCCAGGAGGTGCTGAATCTGGTAATGGACACGCTCGATTAGTTATTCCTTACGATGCCGCCGGCATCTTTGTCTTGCAGTGTGTTGACCCGGAAACGGTTCCGGAAGGTGAAGAGCCTTGCACGTTCAAAGCTGAAGCCGTTCGCGGCTACGATATCGACGAGCTCTCGGATTTACACCTGAAGCTAGGCGAGGGGTTCATCGGCAGCGTCGCATTGAGCGGCGCGCCTATCATCTCTCCTGACGTCCGCAACGATCCCGTTTACATAAACGCCCGCGACCGCACGCGCTCGGAGATGGTGGCGCCAATCATTTCAAACGACGAAGTGATCGGCGTGTTCGATCTTGAAAGCGACGAGCTCAACGCGTATTCAAATGACGATCTCGAAGTGTTGATGTTACTGGCATCGCAGGTGGCGATCATCATCGAGAAGGTGATGTTGCACGAACAGATGATCGAAAAGAAACGGTTGCAGGGCCAGTTGGAAGTTGCACGGCAGGTGCAGTTGGAGTTGTTGCCGGCAAAAGATCCGGAGGTACCTGGCTACGATATCAGTGCTTACAATTTTCCGACTGAAGAAGTCTCGGGCGATTATTACGATTGGGTCCGGATTTACGAGGATGAGATCGGAATCGTCATCGCAGACGTTTCCGGCAAGGGAGTGCCGGCTGCGATTCTGATGGCTTTTCTGCGGGCGAGTCTGCGCGCGGCGACGCACATCGGTTACGCGACGAACATCTCGATGGCGAAAGTGAATTACCTGCTGTACGAGTCGATTGAGAGGAACCAGTTTGTCACCGCAATCCATGGAATTCTGGATGCTTCAAATAAGACTCTCTCGTATTCGAACGCGGGCCACAATCCGCCGCTGCTGCTCAAAGCAAACGGCGAGAGTCGCTACATCTACGACGGTGAACAGCCACTGGGAATGTTTCCGCGGACGCGCTATCACGAGAACCATTTGATGATAGAGCCAGGCGATATCTTTGTGCTTTACACTGACGGCGCGACTGAGGCGGAAAGCCCTACTGGCGAGGAATTTGGTCGCGAACGTCTCGAGCAGGTGGTGAAAGAGCATGTTGAGAAACCTGCACGCGAACTGATTGCGAGCTTGCAAATGGAGATTTTGGAGTGGACCGGCGGCGTGGGCTCGAACGACGACGTTACGTTCTTTGTAATTAAGGCGCTAAAGAACGTGTGAGGCCACGAAAGGCACACGAAATGCTAATGTGCAGTCAGCGAGCAGTGCGCGTGATCGCCACCCGGTGCGAGTGAAGCACGATAGTCGCCAAAGTGAAATTCCGCTTCGGCTTCGGACAATGCATACACGTCGAAGCCATATGCGTCGAGATAGTCTGCCAAATCATCGGGGGAAAGAAGATAGACGGCAGGTGAGTAACCCGCTTCAACACGAATTTCCAGCAGGCGCTCGATTACTTCAAGTGGTGCAAAGCATCTCACAGGATCTCTGTAGGTTGCCATGTTTTCCAGCGCCTTTCTTTTCAATTTCGTGAGTACGGCCCGAATTTTTGCTCGCCGTGCTCTTCCTGGAACGTTGTGTTTGATGTACGCATCGCCAAACTAGTTTGTTCTTCTTACGACAAAATTCATTAGCGAAACTTGTCGTTGATTTTGACGCGCAAACCGAAGAAAAAGTTCCGAAAACAAAATGAGCAGCGAACAGCCAGTCACGCCTAACAGTCAAACTCCGCCAGGTCCACCACCACCAAACTTCATCGCGGTCCTGCGAGAAATGCTGCGGGCCTCCGATAAAGTCAGCGATTTGATATTCAGCCCGGGCAGACCGCCACAGATCGAGTTGGCGGGAAAACTCGTGCCGGTGCGTGTTCCTGGCCTCGAGAAACTGACTCCGGCGCATACCGCCGGTATTGCCAAGCTGATCATTGGAAACCAGCAAGCGGCCCTGGAAAGTCTCGAAAAAACAGGCTCGGCTGATCTCTCGTTCAGTGTTCCGGGCGACGCTCGTTTCCGCGTCAATATCTTCAAGCAGCGCGGCACGCACGCGATCATCATGCGCGTTATCCCGATGCGGCCGCCGCAATTCAGCGATTTCAATCTGCCGGAGCAACTGAAGGAAATAGCGGATATCAAGAACGGCATTGTGCTGGTGACGGGTCCGACGGGCAGTGGCAAGAGTTCTACGCTCGCCGCGATTATCGATCTGATCAATGAGACTCACTACTACCACATCGTTACCATCGAAGATCCGATCGAGTTTTTGCATACGCACAAAAACTCGACGATTCACCAGCGCGAGCTTCACTCAGATACGCCGAGTTTTTCAATTGCTCTTCGCGCCGCGCTAAGACAAGCGCCCAAGGTGATACTCGTCGGCGAGATGCGCGACCGCGAGACTATCGAGGTGGCGCTTGAGGCTGCTGAGACCGGGCACCTCGTGTTGTCCACCTTGCACACGATCGACGCGTCGAAGACAGTGGATCGAATCATTGGCGTGTTTCCGAAGAATGAAGAGAAGGCGATCAGGACGCGTGTGGCCCAGTCGTTTCGGTTCATCATTTCGCAACGACTGATTCCGCTTGGTGATGGAAAGGGGAGAGTGGCGGCGATTGAGATTCTGAAGTCGACGATGCGCACTCGTGAATACATCGAAAAAGGTGAATCGGAAGGGAAGTCGTTGATCGACGCGATGGAACAAGGCGATCAGGATGGAATGCAGACGTTTGATACGGTAATCGAGAGATTCATCCGCGATGGCCTGATTAGTATCGAGAATGCGATGCCTTACGCGACGAATGCGAACAACCTGCTGCTGCAAATTGCGGATCTGCGGGGCGCGCCACCACCCGAAGCGCCGCGCGAGCCAGCGCGTGACGAAACCTCGATGCTCGACCTGATCGAGCCCTGAGCAGCGGGGGCAAGCCACCCTTCCTGACCTGTTCTTTGCTCAGGCGCCCAAACAAAGAACAGGTCAGGAAGGATGTTTGGGTATTGGAAGCCCAAACTGAGAACGAGTCAGGAAGGATGTTTGGGTATTGGAGCCCAAACAGAGAACAAGTCAGGAAGGATGTTTGGGTATTGCAGCCCAACAAAGAACAGGTCAGGAAGGATGTTTGGGTATTGGAAGCCCAAACTGAGAACGAGTCAGGAAGGATGTTTGGGTATTGGAGCCCAAACAGAGAACAAGTCAGGAAGGATGTTTGGGTATTGCAGCCCAACAAAGAACAGGTCAGGAAGGATGTTTGGGTATTGGAAGCCCAAACTGAGAACAGGTCAGGAAGGATGTTTGGGTATTGCAGCCCAACAAAGAACAGGTCAGGAAGGGTGGCTTGCCCCCGCTGTTGAATACGCCGAGACTCTGACTTTTGCTATCATCCTCGCGAGTGGATTTCCTATGTTCTTGAAGGTTCAAAAGGTCTTTCTGGGCCTTGCTCTTTTAGCAGCCTTCTCCCTGACCACAGTCCGCGCCGACGATGAAATCAGCATCGATCTGCCTGCTGGCGCGCAACTAAAAGTTCGCAACGATTTTGGCGACGTCTCAGCCGTAGTCTGGAATAAGACCTTTCTCGCCGTCTCCGCTACGATCGGCGATACCACTGCCAGGTTTACTCGTCTGCCCGTGCTCATCGACAATCGCGGCTCGCTCGTGACGATCAACGTCATCCGAAGGCCGCTGGATCCGGTTGCCCCCATTCACCTGACCCTCAGCATTCCTGAAACGTCGCGTTTGGATGTAACTACTACAAGCGGCAAAATCTCGCTGAACGGCCTGCCCGGCAGCGCGACTGTGAAATCCTCCTCAGGCACGCTTCAAGCAATGTTTTATTCCCCTGGTGACGCTGAAATCACTGCACGCTCTCTTCGCGGGACCATCAATTCGTCGCTTGGCTCGGAGCCGGTTGCCGATAGTCAACGATTCCAAACACGCCTCGGCAATGGCAGTAAGAAACTAGCGATGCAGACCGAATCAGGTGATATTGCCCTGAGCTACGTTCCAGGCGGTCCTAACGCCTTCAACCCTTCAACTCCCAAACAGCCGGAACTCATCGGCGGCAACAACAGAAAACCTCGCGCCGTTACGCCAGATGGACCAGTGCCGGGCGACGACGTCAGCGAAGGCGACGTCATTCGCGTCAACTCACAACTAGTCACACTCAACATCAGCGTGATCGATCGCGGCACAAATCGTGGACTCTTAGGATTGCAGCAGAACGATTTCAAACTGTTCGAGGACGGTCAGGAGCAGAGCATCGTCCAGTTCGAATCGTCGTCAGCACCTTTTGATCTGGTGCTGTTGATCGATCTATCAGGCTCGACGCGAGAAGTGGTCAAGCTCATTCGCGCCGCAGCTCTTCACTTTGTTGAAGCGGCACGACCCGCGGATCGCATTAGCGTGATCACTTTTGCAGGCCAACCGACCGTCATCTCACAGCTAACCTCCGATCGCGAGTTGCTGCGACAGCGAATTGAAACGATCGATACGGCTCGCGGCGACACGAAGCTCTACGACGCAACAAACTTCGCGATCGACGAGGTGTCAAAGCAGTCGAACAAGTCACGGCGGACAGCAATCGTTTTGATGAGCGACGGATTGGATGGAACAATTCCGGGCATCAGCGGTCAAAAAGGTTCGAGCCATTCTTATCAGGAAACGCTCAGAAACATTCAGGAGTTTGACGGTGTGCTCTACACGCTTTGGCTGAATACCGAGTATGAAGCGATGAGCCCGCTCGATACTCAGCCGGAAGCGTTTGATGCAGGTCGCGACCGCATGCGAGAGATGGCGGATACGGGAGGCGGAATTTACTACCCGGTCGAGAAGCTGACTGATCTGTCGGGCGCTTATCGACAGGTCGTCGCAGACCTTGGAACGACGTACAGTTTGGCGTATCGTCCTTCAAACAGCACACGGGACGGACGATGGCGAAGCATTCGTATCGCGGTCGACCGCGCGAACGCGGTGCCGCGCGGTAAACGTGGTTACTATGCGAATTAGATTCGCAGTCTTCACAGAACTTCTCGCGCAAAGGCGCAAAGTTGCAAAGGTTTTTCTTTTGGCTTTACTTTGCGCCTTTGCGCCTTTGCGCGAGAACCGTGTTGCACTCAGTCAAGACCCCGTCGAGACAATCCGCATCGATTCAGATCTGGTCGATCTGAAAGTGAGTGTGCTCGGGTTTCCGCCTAACACACCACCGCCTGCGCTCGAACCGAAAGATTTCCTCGTGCTCGAGGACGGCGTGCCGCAGGAGATCTCATTTTTCGCGGCCGCCGACACGCCGTTTGACCTCGTGTTGTTGCTCGACCTTTCCGGTTCAAATTCCAAGAACCTGAAGATGATTCGAAACTCAGCGAAGCGCTTCGTCGATGCCGCGCGCGACGTCGATCGCATCGCCTTGGTGACCTTCACGGATCAGCCCGCGCTCTATTCTTCCTTCAGCCTGGATCGCAAGAAGTTAAAGAAAACGATCGACGAAATGGATGAAGCCGTTGGTGGTACAAACTTCTGGGACGCGATGGATTACGTGTTGAAAGATTTGATTCCACAGGGCGCGGGTCCTTTGCGCCGCAGCGCAGTCGTAGTCATGACTGACGGTATCGACAACGCATTGCCCGACGTTCCAGGACCGGGCTCGAGGATCTCGTTCGAAGGTTTACTCGAGAGGATCAGAAATTCAGAGAGTATTGTTTTTCCGATCTATCTCGACACTGAGGAAGAGAACGTCAAGCACTATCACGTTCCCCGCGCAGCCTACGCGCAGGCGCGAGAACAGTTGGGCCAGATTGCTAACGTCTGCGGCACGCCGTATTACAAAGCCTCGCGTTTGAGCGACCTGGATATGGTTTACGCTCAGGTGGTGCGCGACCTCAGCACCGTCTACAGCATCGGTTACCGCCCAACCAATAGGTCACTCGACGGCAAGTGGCGCAACGTCCAGGTCTTGTTGATGAACCGGTCGGATTTGTTCGCGCGCACCAAACGGGGCTATTACGCAAAAATTCGTAGCTGATCCGCGTTAATTCGTGAGATTTTGTGGGTCGACGCTAAAAGCTTGTAAATGTCCCCGACGAGACTATAATGCTTCGGAGACTAGCGCCAAGCCCACTTCCTAAATCGCCATTTCGGAGGGTATTTCGATGAGAAAAACTTCCAGCCTCCTATTATTTTCAATTGCTCTAATACTCTGTTGCGCCTTCGCGGGCTTGGCTCAAAATCGGGAAAAGTTTGTAATTTCGGCCAAAGCCGGTGGCATTAACGCCATCACGGGCCAGGCCAGCGTGCATTCCAAAGGTGAGGCAGACTGGCAACAACTGAATATCACCGACGATCTGGAAGCGGGCGACCGGGTGCGAACGGCTTACGATGGTCGCGTCGAAATCCTGCTGAATCCGGGCTCTTACTTGCGCGTGGGCGGCGATTCGGAAGTGGAACTCTCTGACAATACGTTGTCGAATCTCGAGGTGAAGCTGTTGCGCGGGACTGCTATCGTCGAAGCTACAGGCGCCGACGGCCTGGACCTGAACATCAGCATCAGCACGCCGCATACAAGGCTCGCCATCGTGCGGCAAGGGCTTTATCGATTGAATGTCGTGCCGGGTGATGCGACGGAGTTGATTGTGCGGAAAGGTCGCGTAATCCTCAGCGATTCACATACAAAGGTCAAAGGCGGCAACAAGGTAGTCTTCAGTGCAACCGCGGTTTCCGTTGCAAAACTCACCAAAGCAGAGAAGAAAGTCAAAGAACAAGAGGCAGTGGACGTTTGGAGTAAAGAACGCGCTGACACGCTTGCCAAAGCCAACCGTCGCATCAACGATCGCATGCTGAACACTGCATTTGCTTCTTACAGGGATTGGGATCCGTTTTTCGGCAGTCGATTGGGTCTGTGGTTTTTCAGCAGCAGATTAGGTTGTTATACGTTCCTACCGTTCTACTATGGTTGGGGCTCGCCTTACGGTTCGTCATATACCACGTCGGTCTACTTTCCGGCTGCGACTTATTACCCGCGCGCCGGGACAAACTGGCCCGCGCCAAACGGGTCTACGAGCACACCGGGAACTACTTATCCTTCCGGCGGGACTACTCCCGCGCCGCGTCCCGCGCCATCGATCAGCACGCCTACTGATGGCGGCTTTCATCGACAGCCGCGGATGTCCGACCCGGACACGGGCAATCGCATGCCGCGCAAGAACATCGAGCCATCGCGCCCTTAGGATGGCCTGAGAAGCTCGTCCAACTCTTCATTAATCAGCGTTTTGATTTCAGGTGGCTTGAGGCCTGCGAGGATCAACTGCGTCAACGCGGTGCGTAATTGCGCGCGCAGGCGCTCGTCGGGCTTCTCTTTGAGGGTTTGCGAGACGACCACGGCCCCCGACCCGTGCCTCACGCGAATCAGCCCTTCCTTTTGCAGCCGGCGATAGGCGAAGGCGACGGTGTTGAGGTTTACACCCAGATCTGACGCCACTTGCCTGACGGGCGGCAGTAGCGTCCCTTCCGCAAGCTCTCCGCGAGCTATGAGGGTTTTGATTTCGTCTACAAGCTGCTGATACAGCGGCCGCGCGTCTCGTTCATCGACCGTTACGTACATATTGTCTGGTGCATCTATACACTAGACAATCACGGTTGTCTAGAAAAATCTTGGTTTACTAGTGAGATGGCGGACGCTACAACAGAATCGATAGTCGCCGAATCGCTGACCGTGTCGCCTACGATGAAGAGGTTTGGCAGAAACGTTCTCGCCGAGAAGGTTTCTGCCGCTTCTTCGATCCCCAGCACCATGCCCAGCTTGCGTCGCGTGACGTCGTAATAAGTGCGCGGATTGGCGGTTTCAATCACCTCGATATCGCCGCCAAGCTCCGGCAGCGCCGCATGCAATCTATTCCAAAACTCTCCCAACGCTGACTGGTCCCACTCGTCATAATCTTCTTCACTCGATTGATACGAAAACCACGGCTCTACATCGGTGCGCGTAGTGAACGTCGCGGCGCGTCTTCCTGCAATCGCCAGAGTGAATTCGCCGAGGTTATCTTTGACCAGCATTCGCTCGGCCGGTAGACGAGCAACAGCAGCCTCTTCGATACTCGCGTACACCACATAAACACCTGTGCCTCTAACCGCGTTCACGCGCTTCTTGATCTCGGCAGGTGTGCGGTTCAGCCCGACCAGTTTGCCGTACGTGTCCCAAACCGTCAGATTACTGACGATCTTCCGCGCGAAGACTCTCTCGCCACTCAACAGATCAACTCCAGTTGCACGGCCCGACTCATCGTAAGCGAGACGCAGCACCGGACTGTTCAATCGCACTTTGCCTCCACTCAATTTGATTGACTCAGCGAGTCGTTCAGCCAGGCTCGCTGGACCACCGGCGATCGAGTAAGGATCCTCGCGAGTTAACGGCACATCACTGCCATCGCTACCACGCAAGACGTATGGCGACGCGAGCGGCGACACCGGAGGAGCATCGACGGGCAATTGAGAAAAGAGTTTTTCGTAAATTCCGCCGGGCCCAAAAGAAGCGTAAAGCCCCATTCCCGGCTCGAACTCATAACCTGAAAACTCCACTCGCGCAATGCAGCCGCCCACCTGCGATTGTCTCTCAAACAAGCAGACGTTCATGCCACGCGCAGACAAGAGCGCCGCGGTAGTCAGGCCACCAATGCCAGCGCCGACAACCACCACGTCGTAAGAACTTTCCATACGGATTTATGGGGACGTTCAGCCTGTAGCGCTTTTGTCGAGAAAAGGCCCCGCGACGAGAACTACCGCCTGAATTCCATTGAAGACGAGATGAATAACGAAAGACGGAAGCAACTTGCCGGTTAGAGCGCGGGTTGTAGTCAACGTGAAGCTCAGCAGGGTGATGGCTGCGATTACTGAAATATTGTTTTTGTACTGGATGACGTGCACGCCGGCAAACAGGAGCGACACAATCATGATCGCTATCCCCATACCCGCGGCCTTCTCGATCGCGGGATAGAGCACGCCTCGGTAGATCAACTCTTCAACGAGTGGCGCGGTGGCCACGGCCACAAATGCAGTCGCAAAACGCGCTGGCAGCGAGCTCTCAATCAGCAAGTCGAGGTCAGTCTTATTGCCTCCCCAGAGATAGGTGATCAGCCAGGCCAGCACCAAAAGAACGATAGCCACCAGTAAAGTCACCAGACCTCCGATTACCGGACCCAAATTTTCGGGCCACTCGAACTTGACAGCCCTCCAGAAAGGTTCGCGACTTCTGCGCGTGACGAATAGCCAGATAGCGAGGAAAGTGAGCAGATGTGTAGGAATGATCGCCACCACCGACAACAAAAGCAGCGTCTTGTCTGTCGTGAGCGCCTGCGGCGTCGGCGGACCAAACTTGGTCCATGTATAAACAAGGTAAGGCAGGACGACGAAAAAGGGCACAAACACCAGCAGCAGAACACTGACAACCCACAGCACAAAAGCCAAGAGGACCTCGAGCCACGACTGCCACCATTCAATTTTCGGTGGGATTGGTAGAATCGTTTCGGTGGGAGCCGGCGCAGGAGACTCGCCATGCTGTTCGGCCAGCGGTGTTATCTGTTGCGATGATTCTTCGGTGAACACTCCGAGGAGTTTAGGTGGTTGCCCAAGGCTGGTCAACTTCGCTTTGGGCTGTTTTTGTGCCTCTTTGTGGCGAAGCTCAGACGGCCGGATACTCAATCTCCAACATCGGCGATCCGACTCGTGGTGCAGCGAGCATCAGGCCGATGATCGTCTTCGCGTCCTGAATTTCGCCACTGGTGATCATCTCCAGCGCGTCAGCGATTGGCAGGCGAACCACATCGAGAACCTCGTCTTCATCAAGAAACTGCTTGCCTTCGGAAAACTCAGTCGCGAGATAGACCCACATCTTCTCCTCGCAAAAGCCAGGCGAAACAAAGAACTCTGAGAGTTTTTCAAGGCTCGCCGCGACGACTCCGAGCTCTTCCTGAAGCTCGCGAGCCGCGCCGGCTTCAGGTCGTTCACCCTCTGCGAGCGTACCCGCCGGAGCTTCCAGGAGATAACGAACAGCGGGATGCCGGTACTGCCTGACGAGAGCGACGGTGCCATCGTCAAAGACCGGTATAATCACCGCGCTGCCGCGATGATGGACCACTTCGCGCTGGTACGTCAGCTCACCTTCGCTCACTGTGTCAACCGTGACGCTGAACACACGTCCGTCGAAGACCTTTTGACTGTTGAGTATCTTTGGCAGTTCTTTAGGTGGCGTAGTCATGATGTTTTTCCTGGGCCATGTTTAAGATCGACGGTCGCAGCTCGCCGATAAGATAAAGCGATCCGGCAATACAGATTAAACCCTCCGGCGGCGTGAGCCTGCGGGCAAGTGCCAGAGCTTCCATACTCGATTGTTGATGCACGACAGTTCCGGTGGCGAAACGGCTGGCGACGGGCGCGAGCATCTCGACGCTCGCGCTTCGCGGGTTTTCAATCGGAGTTAAAACAAGCACGTCGACGATCGGAAATAGAATCTCCCCGATGCGATCGAGTTGCTTATCACGCATCGCGCCAAAAACCAACGTCAGCGGACGCGGCGCAAACTCTTCCAGATACTCGCGCAGCGATTCGCAGCCGGCAGGATTGTGCGCGCCGTCGAGCAGGAACGGCGGAATTAGTTCTAGCCTGCCGGGATGAAACGCGCTGGTAATTCCGGTCGAGATCGCCGAATGGGGAATTTGCAATAACTCGGCGACGCGGATCGCCAGGGCGGCGTTGTCGACCTGGTGTTCTCCACGAAGTCCCAACCAAAGCTTCTCGTAACGGTGCGCAGCGGTTTCACCAATACTTTCAAAGGTCACACAAAACCGTCCATCGGCGCTTGTGTCTTCGATCAGGTGGGCACTGTCTTCAAAAATCGGAACCACACCAGTCTCTTCACAACGTTGTATCAAAACCTCCAACGCCTCATGTGGTTGGATCCCAATGACTGCGCTGACGCCGGGACGAATGATCGCGGCTTTCTCGGCGGCGATACTCTCGAGCGTGTGGCCTAAGTATTCTTCGTGGTCCATCGCGATGGGTGTGATGGCTACTACACGCGCGTTCGCGGCAGTGGTGGAGTCGAGCCGGCCACCTAACCCAGTTTCCAGAATCGCCAGTTCAATTCCTGCATTGCGAAAGGCGAGCAGTGCGATGGCAGTCAACTGCTCGAAAAACGTTGGCAGCGCCTCGACCTGTTTGTCGCTGAGCAGTTGTTCTGAAACCTTGCGCACAACGGTGGTGTAGCGCGCGAAGTCTTCACGCGTGATTTCGGCGCCGCCAATCCGTATCCGTTCTGTAATCGAGACAAGGTGCGGGGAAGTGTAGAGGCCGGACCTGATTGCGGCGGCACGACAGATCGAATCGAGCATCGTCGCAACTGAGCCTTTGCCATTTGTGCCGGCGATCTGAACCGAGGGGAAGGAGCGTTCTGGGTTGTCGAGAGAGTGGAGAAGGAGTTCAGTATTGCGAAGGCCTAGCTTGATCGTGAGCGTCTCGTGTCCGAGACTCAAAAGATACTGAACCGCCTCGTCGAAATCCATATTTAGCCACAAAGAGGCACAAAAATCACAAAAAGTATTCCAGATGATACCTTGTTTTGTGACTCTTGTGCCTCTTTGTGGCTACTCTTTTAGCTTTGCGGCCCGGCGAGCGCGCTCTATGTCTGACTCGCCGTGAATCTCGGGGTTCATCATGAAGTTCAGCAACTTGATGACGTAATCGCGCAACTCGCGTCGATCGACGATCGCGTCGATCATGCCATGGTCCAAAAGAAATTCCGACCGTTGGAAATCCTTTGGCAGCTTTTGACGGATCGTCTGTTCGATGACTCTCGGTCCGGCAAATCCGATCAAGGCCTTCGGCTCAGCGATGATGATGTCGCCGAGCATCGCAAAACTTGCAGTGACGCCGCCCGTGGTCGGATCGGTCAACACGGAGATAAACGGCAGGTGAGCTTCGTCGAGCGCGGCCAGCGCGGCTGAGATTTTCGCCATCTGCATCAGAGAGAGCGTGCCTTCCTGCATCCGCGCGCCACCCGACGCCGAAAAAATAATCACGGCGCTATGCTCTTCCATCGCGCGCTCGATCAATCTCGTAACTTTCTCGCCGACAGCCGATCCCATCGAACCGCCGATGAACGACATGTCCATCGCACCAGCAAGCACCGGATGATCGCCGACGGTGCCGCGACCGTTGATGATCGCTTCGGGCAGGCCGGATATGTTTTTAGCCTGTGCGAGTCGTTCGGGGTAGGGCTTACTGTCGACAAATTCGAGTGGATCGATCGAAATCACTTCGGAGTCGAGCTCCTCAAAATTGCCTTCGTCAAAAAGCAGCGACAGGCGTTCGCGTGCGCCGATGCGGAAGTGATAATTGCAGTGTTTGCAGACTTGCAGAGCGTCGTCGAGCTCGCCCTTGAATAGGTGGGCCTCGCAGCCTTCGCATTTCACGAAGACGTTTTCAGTTTTGACTACGCGCTCCTCGGGTGGAACAGCCTCGATTCGTTTGCTCTTTTTGCTAAACCAGGCCATATGAATGCGGCGGAAGCGTAGCACAAATCCGCGGTATCCGCGAAAATCTGCGGCTAATATTCGATGCCTTGCTGTGCGCGAATTCCCGCAGTAAAAGGATGCTTGATTTCAGTCATTTCAGTCACCAGATCCGCAGCTTCGATCAGCTCCGCCGGAGCATCGCGGCCGGTAACTACGATGTGCAGCGCGGGCTGGTCGGCACGAATCGCGCGAAATTCCTCCACGACCTCGTCGACCGGCAACATCTTGTAACTGAGCACGTAGACCAACTCATCAAACACCAGCAGATCGTAATCTCCGGAGCGCAGCTTCTCAACGCAAAGGGCCCAGGTGTCGCGTGCAGTCTTAATGTCTTGCTCGGGATTCTTCGTATCCCACGTAAAGCCATCGCCCATAGTGTGCACTTCAATGCCCAGTTTCTCCGCGGAGACGTGCTCGCCGTAGCGATCGTTCCGCGACTTCATAAACTGAATCATGCAGCACTTTAAACCGCGTCCGGCAGCGCGCATCATCAATCCGAGCGCACACGTAGTCTTGCCCTTGCCGTTGCCGGTATGGACGATTAAGAGCCCGCGCGTCTTCTCCTGGTAATCCGCGCGACGCCACTTGTATTTTTTCTCTTTAGCCACGAAAAGGCACAAAAAACACAAAAGAAAACTGCAAACAGTTATAGGTTTGAAGCAATCTGTTTTGTGACTTTTGTGCCTTTTTGTGGCTAAACTAAAGCATCCTCGGTGATGTCGCGTAAGCCGTTCGCGCGTCTTACCGCATCGACAAGCAGTCCGACGATCGTGTTCTCGGCCTCTTCCCAGGTTCCGCGAAGCGTGCAACCGGCTGCGTTGCGGTGTCCGCCGCCGCCGAACTTCTCCGCAACCTTCGCGACGTTGACGTCGCCTTTCGATCGGAGACTCGTGCGATAAACACCGAGCTCACACTCTTTCAGCATCGCGACTGCTTCGACCTCGCCGACAGTCAACGGATAATTAACGAAGCCGTCAGCATCTTCGTCAGAAGCGTGCGCCTGTTGTTGCATCTCGAGCGACTGCCGCATCACGGCTACACGTCCGCTTTGATCTCGTTTCGCGGTCGACAATACCGCGCCCATGAGTTGAATCCGGCTCCACGGATAACTGGCGAAAACCGCTTCCGCAGTCTTGGCTGGCTTGACGCCGGTGCGTACCAGCTCCGAAGCAACTTTGAAGGTGCGCTCAGTGGTATTCGAGTAATGAAAAGATCCGGTATCGGTTATCAGCGCAGTGTAAACACACTCGGCGATCTCTTTGGTGACCCGCACGCCAGTCGCTTTGCAGAGGTTGTAGATCATTTCGCCGACTGCCGACGCCGTTGAGTCGATCCAGTTGATGTTGCCGAAGAGAGCAGTGGTCGAATGGTGATCGATGTTGACCACGGACTGTTTCTCGAGGTCTTGCAGGCCGGGGCGCGTGATGTCGGAACATTCGATCACGAAGACGGCGTGGTAAGAAGGATCGACCGACGGTGTGACGCGTACATCAGCGGCGCCGGGCAGTTGCTGGTACGCGTGTGGCACTGGGTCGCGCATGATGACTTCGACGTCTTTATCGAGCGCGCGCAACAACCAGTAGAGACCGAGCGACGAACCTAAACTGTCGCCGTCGGGACGAATGTGCGAGGTGATCGCGAAACGACGTTTTGCCTCGATCAGCTCGACTACTTGACTAAGCATGATTCAACTTGCGAGTGGTCATTCCTTTCCTTCTTTTTCCCAATCGCGTTCGATCTCTTGCAGCAATTGATCGACGCGCTCGCCTTCCTCTTCAACGCGATCGCGCACGAAATGAATCTCGGGCGTGCGGGGAAGATTCAGCGATAGTCCGAGTTGTTTTCTCACGTAGGGTGCCGCGTGTTTCAGAGCTGCGAGCGCTGACTTGTGCTCGGCTTCGTCACCTGCCACTGTGACGTAAACACGTGCTGCTCGTTTGTCGGCCGAGAGTCGAACGTCAGTAACCGTGACTGCTGTAAGTCGCGGGTCTTCCAGTTCGTAGCCGACTATCTGAGCAATCTCCTCCTTAAGTACGTCCGCAGTTCTTTCCGTCCGATGCATTGCACTTGGTTCTTAGTGCTTTGTACTTTGTGCTTGGTTCTTAGTCCTCCAAACAAAGAACAAAGAACCAAGCTCAAAGCTCTCCTTTTTACAGCTCAGTCGCCGCTACTCGCTCAACAATGTAGGCCTCAATCTGGTCTCCGACTTTTATGTCGTTGTAGTTTTCCAAACTGATGCCGCACTCGAAGCCTTCGCGCACCTCGGAGACGTCATCCTTGAAGCGCCGCAGCGACCCGATATTGCCTTCCCACGACACTACGGCATCGCGAATCAATCGTGCTCTCGCATTGCGACGGATCGAACCATCGATCACCATGCAGCCGGCGACGGTTCCCGCGCGCGGAACGCGGAACACTTCTCTGACGTCAGCCTTGCCAAGGATTCTCTCCTTCTCGATCGCTTCGAGCATGCCGATCATGGCCGCGCGAATCTCTTCTTCAACCTTGTAGATGATCGAGTGGAGACGAATATCCACGCCTTCCTGTTTCGCCACGTCAGCGGCGCGTGCTTCAGGCCGCACGTTGAAACCGATGATCACGACCGCCGATAACGACGAGCCTGCCTGCGTTGCCGAACCAAGCAGTACGTCCGACTCCGTAATCGCACCCACACCCGAACGAATCACTTTTACTTTCACTCGATCCGTCGAGAGTTTCTGCAACGTGGACTTCAACACTTCCACCGAACCCTGAACGTCGGCCTTGATGATGACCAGCAGCTCCTTGACTTCGCTCTGGCCCAACGCCTCGATGCCGCGTTTGGTCGTCTGTAGCAGCGCTGCCTGACGACTCAGCATCTGGCGGTGTTGGGAGATCGACTGCGCCTTGGTGATATCCGAAACCACCTGGAAACTCTCGCCGGCTTGCGGGACGCCCTGCAATCCAAGCACTTCGACAGGCGTCGCGGGTCCAGCTTCAGTGATCGGTTCGCCGCGATCGTTGAACATCGCTCGTACCTTGCCTGAGATCTGTCCAACAATAAATGGATCGTGAATCCGCAGTGTTCCTTGTTGGACCAGCACAGTCGCTACGGCACCACGTCCACGATCCAGTTTTGCTTCGAGCACAACGCCCGAAGCGAGACGAGTCGGGCTGGCGCGCAGATTCAAAATGTCTGACGTCAACAGGATCGTTTCGAGCAGCGTTTCGAGGTTTTGTCGTTTTTTCGCCGACACCTGGACCATTTCAGTTTCACCGCCCCACTCGAGCGGCGACAGACCCTGCTGGGACAATTCCTGTTTCACGCGATCCGGATTTGCATCGGGCTTGTCGATCTTGTTGATGGCGACGACGATCGGCACGTTAGCCGCACGCGAGTGCTCGATGGCTTCGATCGTCTGCGGCATCACGCCGTCGTCGGCAGCCACTACCAGCACGACGATGTCGGTCGCCTTTGCACCACGGGCGCGCATCATCGTGAACGCTTCGTGACCTGGCGTATCGAGAAACACGACGCGGCGAGTTTCCGCAGGATTGTCGACACTCGGCACTTGCACGCTGTACGCGCCGATGTGCTGCGTGATGCCACCTGCTTCGCCGGCGGCGACATCAGTCGTCCGAATCCCATCGAGCAACGACGTCTTACCGTGATCGACGTGGCCCATCACGGTGACTACCGGCGCACGCGGCAACTCCACGTCGTCGGCGTCAGTCGCGATCAGCTCTTCAAACTCTTCTTCGGCGACCATCTCTTCAAACGGCACAAACGAAACGTCGTAACCGAATCGTTTACCGAGATCGTTGGCGACATCATCCATCAGCGGCTGATTGATGGTGGCAAAGACGCCGCGCTGCAACAGCAACGTCACGACGTCTTTCGGTTTGATTCCGAGTTTTTCTGCAAACTCCTTGACAGTCGAGCCTTCGATCAAACGGACCTCTTTTAACTCGCCGCCCGAGCCCGGCACGTCGAGTCGACCCGCAATGCGATCCTCGAGTGACAACGCCTTCGGCGGAGGAATGAAATCGCCCTTGTCAAACCTTCCGGCCTTGCCTTCGATCTTCCTGCCGCCACGCGGACTGCTGCGTCTCGAACGACGACGTCCGGAATCCGGCGGTGGAATGTAGGTCGTTTGCGGTGTCGCCGTTTCACCGGGCGTTCCTAATCGCTCGGATCGCGGGAGCGAGGGTCGTTCTCTAAGCCGTCCGCTGCGCTCGGGAACGCGTTCCCTCGGCGGGGCTGTTGGTGGTGGCGGCGTTGGAGCTGGAGCTCGCTCTCCTGGACGTATGCCGGCGTTCAACGCCGCCGCTGTCGGGCGCAACACTCTCACCTGTCGTGACGGTCCTGTGGCAGGCGCAGGCGCTCTGACTTCGGCGCCATTTGATGGCGCGAGGACTTCCGGCGCGGTGACTGGTTGCTGAACCACTTCCGATCTCACGGCAGGTTCGGCATGCACCGGTGGCGGTGGCGGCGGTGGCGTCATTACTTCGGGCGGTAGTTCCGGAGCTTCGGCGCGCGCGGCCGGTGCTAACTTCCTGACTAATCTTGTAGCCGGTTGTTTAGCCGCGGCTGGCGGCGGTGTTGCAACAGGCACTTCAACCGGCTGCGATGGCGGAGGCGCTTCCACTGGCTCTGGCTCGTGAACTTCCGCCTCGGCCTCGATTACCGGTGCTTCCGGAGTTGGCAGGGCTGCCCGCTTCACCACCTTGACGGCGCGCTTGACGGCGGTTTCCTTCTTCGGAAAGTACTTGTTGCGGATCTTCTCGGCCAACTCCTTCGAGACAGAGTTGGAGGGCACACTCACGTCGACACCTTCACGACGCACCTCTTCGATAAGTCGCTTGGTGTCGAGCTTCAATTCTTTGGCGAGATCGTAAATACGAACTTTAGAGGAAACTGTCATGCACTCCTTCTCGACGCTTACTTACGCGTCCTGACTACCTAAAGTGATTGGGAACCGTAGCCCAACCACTTCGAGCGTCGATCAGAAGTTCGGCGCCTGACAGTAGGGGCTAAGCGGGCAACACAAACGGCCCGAACAGACCGGATTTGTGTTGTAACTACAAAGCTGCATCACTGGTTCTCATCGTCCGCACTCCCGCCCGATGCAGCATCTTTCGAAACTGCGGGAGTCGATGTTTCCGCTTCTTCACTCACGGCTGGTGCAGTCGCGTCTTCAGAAGCAAACTCGTCTGCCAGAACCTCACGCGCCACTTCCTCGACGGCTTCGAATGCTTCGACGCCGGAGGAGGTGATGTCAGGAGCTGGCGTGATCGTGTCGGGACGCAGATCGCGACCCGTTTCCTGTAAAGCGAGCTCGTCGCTGGGAATCGCTTCGGCTTCAGTCAATGAAACCGGATCGGCAGATTCCCACGCGATTATTTCAGACTCGGCCTGGAAGGGAACACCGTTCTCGACGGCCTCGTCGTAGCCTGCGGCGGTCATTTCAAGCGAGGGCTCGACTTCTCCCTCAAATGATTCGTCGAGCTCCGCGGAAGCCGCGTGCGGCTCTTCCGGCACTGGCGCCGCTTCGCCTTCGCCTTCACCGAGAGTGCGATTGCGCATGGCGATCACCGCCTGCGCCGCAGTCAGGATAACTTCCGCCTCGTCGAGACTCAGGTCGAGGAACTCGACGAGATCATCGACAGTAGTATTGGCCAGAGCGTCGATGTCGTTGATGTCGTGCGCGGCGAGAGCTTCGGCTTGCTGGGCAGTGACGCCTTCGATTGCTGAGAGCGGCACCGATTCGCCAGAGGCAATGAGTGCGCCCATCTGCTCGGTCACTTCGCGCTTGATCTCTTCTTCGCTGCGGATGTCGATGTTCCAACCGACAAGCTTAGTCGCGAGCCTGACGTTCTGGCCGCGCTTGCCGATCGCCAGCGAGAGTTGGTCTTCGTTGACGATGACCTCCATCTGCCGGTTTTCAATGTCCGTGATTCTGACCTGATTGACTTTCGCGGGTGAAAGCGCGTTGGCAGCAAATACCGACGGCTCGTCAGACCATTCAATGATGTCGATCTTCTCGCCGCGGAGCTCGCGGATGATTGCCTGCACGCGCGAGCCTTTCATACCGACGCACGCGCCAACCGGATCGACGTCGCGTTCGTTTGACATGACGGCGATCTTCGCGCGTTCGCCGGGTTCGCGCACCGCTGATTTGATCACGACGGTGCCGTCGTAAATCTCCGGCACTTCCATTTCGAACAACCGCAACAACAATTCGGGTGACGTGCGCGAGACTTCCACCTGCGGACCTTTTGATTCTTTTGACACGTTGTTGATGACGACGCGAATTCGCTCGCCCTGGTTCCACTGCTCGCCGCGCGATTGCTGAGAGCGTGGCAGGATCGCTTCGAGGTTACCGAGATCGACGATGATGTTGCCGCGTTCGAACCGTTTCACGTAGCCGTTGACGAGGTCGCCGATCTTGTCGATGTACTGCTCGTAAACATTGCTGCGGACTGCGTCGCGAACTTTTTGAAACAGGATCTGCTTGGCTGTCTGAGCGGCGATGCGGCCGAGTTCCTCCATGGGTAGCGGCAGCAGCAGTGCGTCACCTAGTTCCACTTCGTCGCCGGCCAGCTCGCGAGCTTCTGCGATAGAGAGTTCGGTAGCAGGGTTTTCGACGTCGTCAACCACGACTTTCGAAGCCGAGAGCTCGATGCCGGTTTCGGCATTCCAGTCAACCTGGATGTCTTCACCGGATCGAAACTGTTTCTTGGCGGCCGCGCGAACGGCCTCCTTCATCGCTTCGATCACGAGGTCACGATCGATACCTTGCTCCTGGCAAAGTGCTTCGATGTTTTGTGCAATCGATGAACTCATAATCTGTGTAATCTGTGGTTAAAACTAACGTCCACTAGCGCGCCGCAAGTCCTCATTTACATCAACTTCCAGATTCGCCTTCATAATCAAATCCAGAGGAACACGCACCTGCCCATTAGTTCGATCTTCAAAAAGCACGTCGTTGCCGTCCAAACCCAGCAAACGACCGCGGAAATTCCGCTGTCCGTCAATCGGCTGCCGCGTCTTCATTTTCGCCTGGCTACCGGCGAATCGTTCGAAGTCGGCACGTTTGTACAAGCCACGCTCGAGTCCAGGCGACGATACCTCCAGAGTGTAGGAAGCATGGATGAAATCTTCCACATCCAGAATCGTTCCCAAATGGGTGCTGACCGCGGAGCAATCCTCGTGGGTTACGCCCTGCGGTTTATCAATGAAAATACGAACAATCGGCTTGTTCTCGGGGCCGGCTACCTCGGCGTGCACCAGCTCAAGGCCATGATCGACTGCTACTCGTTCAGCTAACTCCTGAACTCGCGTTGCAATCGATTCGTTCCCCATTTGTCACCCTTCGAAGGTTTCTCCCCCAAAAGAAAAAGTGGGCGCGAAACCCACCGGACGAGACCCCGTGCCTTCGAGCAAGCTGTGAATTATACGGAAAGGGTCGAGTGGAGGCAACCGCGCTACGGTGTGACTAGCTTCGCCTTTACAACCTCACTGACCAGGCGTCCATCGGCGTTCTTACCAGCCAACGCGCCCTGGGCGGCTTTCATCACTTTGCCCATGTCTTTCATCGAGCTCGCACCGGTCTCCGCAATAGCAGCCGTTACTGCTTGTTCGATCTCTTCCTGCGAGGCTGCTTGTGGCAGATAAGCCTCGATGACTTCGATCTCAGCCTTCTCTTTGTCGACGAGCTCCTGCCGGCCGGCTTTCTCGTATTGCTCGATTGAATCGCGCCGTTGTTTTACGAGTGAGCGCAGCAGCTTTTGCACGTCATCGTCACTCAACTCGGAGCCTTTTTCGATCTGCCGATTCATCATCGCTGCTTTGACCATTCGCAGTGTCGACGTGCGGCTCGCATCCTGCGCCTTCATCGACGCCGTAAGATCCGAAACGATCTGTTTACTGAGACTCATCTTTCTGCCTCCGGCCACAAAAAAGCACAATATACACAAAAATGCCAGTTGTGCCTTTTTGTGGCAAAAAATCATGGCACAAACTCAGGCACGTTCAAATCACCAAGCAGGTGGCGCTGCGCCATCAGCTTCAAGAGCTCCGAGGCGAGCAGACG
>Ga0207684_10000255_pt1 | contig 79415 bp, 88 predicted proteins | sample KBSK5501metaG_FD_184342 | JGI IMG/M metagenome (GOLD analysis project Ga0207684, IMG submission 184342) | Corn, switchgrass and miscanthus rhizosphere microbial communities from Kellogg Biological Station, Michigan, USA - KBS K5-50-1 metaG... | ecosystem: Host-associated > Plants > Roots >...
CCCTAATCCGTCGATAAAGGTCGATGAGGCCGGATATTGGCGTGGCTCGCGTCGAGATTATCTAGTTGAATGCTTTGACGGTCGTGATCAATCAGTTTTTGGGAACCCAACGGTTTTGAGCATCTCCCTTTGAGCCACCATCGTGTTTCGCGGACACACTACTCGCTCCGGACCATCTTGTGCGGTTGGATCAAATGTCGGTAGCATTTGTTGCTGTCATCTAATTCACGCAATAGCCGGCAGCATCGCCTTCATTGCTGCTGCCCAGTACTCAGCCAGCCTCTCCTTAGTCGTGGCCAATCGCAATATCATCTTCCGCGCGTGATGGAGTACCTGTCCCGCCGTGTTGAATATCAAGAACCTCAACCGCTTCGGTCGCGCGCTCAACAACTCGGGCGGCAAGGCTAACCGCTTGAGCGCCGTCAAAACGTTATGCGTTATAACCGCCATCCTCAGCCACGCCCCATTCGCCCCGAACCTTCCACAAGGCATCACCCCTGCTCCGAGTTCGTTCTTGATCACGTCGTGGATCGCTTCGATCGTGCCTGCTTTCTGACGATGCCAGTCGATCAGTTTCTCTAGCTTCCAGTCCCATATGTTAGTGACGATCGCAAAGTGCTTGACCGAACTCCCATCTCCAAACAACTCTCCCTGGCGCAAGCGCATTCGGATAGTTACGTAACGCAGAGGCTTGCTGTGTTTGGTTTCAGCTTCGTGGTTTGATACGAACACCACCTCCGCGCATTCGCGTATCACCGTTGTGTCCCGGCTGATGAGCCTCTCCCAGCTCTTCTCTTCCACCGTCGAGCATATCGCCTCGCGCAACGCCGAGTTCATACGCGCGCTGATCGCAAAGCCAATGAACCCGGGCGGGCCGTCCTGGCGTTCCTCGTTCCTCAGCCAACCGATCAATTCGTTTTCCTGGCAAGCCGAGTCGCCTCGGTAGTAAAACGTCTCCACCGTTTCGGGCAGAGCAGCAAACGCTCGCTTAGCTACCGTCAGCGGCTTCATGATTGCCGGCACGTTTCCGTCTCTGAACTCGTCGGCTACGATCAGATCCACCTCAGCCCAAACCGCCAGCATCGGCTGGTATCCACGCTCGCCTTCGTAGGTCGGTTGCGCTTCCAGTTTGCTACTCTGGATGATCGTTGAGTCCTGATCAATTGTTGCGATCTTTTGATCCGCACATCTTTGACCCACCGCCCGAACCAGGTCTCGATTGACTTCGGCTAGGCCGCGCAGCGCTTGGCTCTCTCCGGGAATGTATGCAATTTCGCCTGGCAGCAGTTGCTGCTGTGCCTGCTTGATTTCCTGTTCGTCGTGAAACTCGTACAGAAACTTCCGCGCCGCTGCTGACGAAGGAAGCTCGTGACCGATTAACTCCGCCAGCCCTTTATCCTCTCGCAAGTAGTCGAAGTCATCCAAACATTCGCCTCCTGCTGCGTTGAGTATCACGAAGCTTTCGATGAACGTCGCCTCGTCGAAGCCTCGCTGACGCTGTTTAATCTTCACGTTACGATTGACGCTTGCCGGCAACCCCAGCGCGCGGCACATCTGCACTACGAGCGGTATTCCGCCTCGTGCAGTCCAGGTTTCCTTAGCTGGTTCAAGGTCCAGTTCGAAAGCCAATGGCAGTTCTGTCGGCGATGGTTTGTTCTGTTTTCTCATCACCTGCAATGTAGCATGGCGATGCACCCAACGGGTGAATTCTATGCTGTTCCAAGTGTTATTTCTTCCAAAGCCCCTTCACCCCATCGCCGCCGGCTCTCCTGCATACCCCCTGCCACCTGCCGGCTATCTCCACCTATCTTATCGACGGATCAGGGACAAACCTCATGGCTTGACAGCAATCACACGTTCTCTTTCAATCGCTATCACGACCCACGCTATATGGGTTTTCGTGATCTGCGAGTCATCAACGAAGATTTCGTGGCGCCGGCAAAAGGGTTTGGCGCACACTCGCACGAGAACATGGAGATTCTTTCGTACGTGGTCAAAGGCGCCCTCGCGCATAACGATTCGTCCGGAGGAAGCGGAGTGCTCCGGCCGAATGAGCTTCAGCGGATGACCGCAGACACCGGCGTCAGCCACAGCGAGTTTAACCCTTCGAAAACGGACCCGACTCACTTTCTTCAAATCTGGATACTGCCTGAAAAAGATGGATTGGCGCCCGAGTACGAGCAGCGCTCGTTTCCCGACCGCCGGCACGGTAGACTCCGATTGTTGGCTTCGCGCGAAGGGGGAGACGGCTCACTGACCATTCATCAGGACGTGAAGGTCTTCGATGCGCTCCTCGAGGGGGGAGATGAGATCCCATATGAGCTGAGCGAACACCGCCACGCTTGGATACAGGTGATTGTGGGTGACGTTGTGGTTAACGGGATACCTCTCCAGGCAAGCGATGGGGCTGCCGTCAGTGAAGAGAGCTCACTGTCACTGCGAGCTACGAAAAACGCTGAAATCCTCTTGTTCGACCTACCGTAGTGCTGACAGGATAGTTCGGTTTTTGGCTGACGGTGGGTCGGTCGGTTGGTTCATTTCTGTCCTGGATTATAGTTAATAGCTTAATAGGTTTTGGTAATCACTTTGCGTAACTGTTCTTGATGATCATCGCCCCATTCCCCTAAGGTCACAATAACTGGCAGCACGCTCTCTCCTAACTCGGTTAAGCTATATTCGACCTTGGGCGGTAACTCGGCATAAATCCTTTTGGAAATCAGTTCGTGTTCTTCCAGTTGATTCAGCTGTGCGCTTAATACTCTTCGGGTGGCTCCAGGAATCATCCTTTGTAATTCTCCGGGTCGCTTGTGCCCTTGCGAAATGAAATAGAGCAGGTGGATTTTCCACTTGCCATACAAGACCTCTCTAACCAGATCGAGTCCGCAATTTAGCTCTATTGGAATCTTCCTTTTGTACACAATCGTTATTCCCAAACCTAGAGGGCTGATTCTAACAGATTCCCCATAGGGATAAATTTATCCGCTTTGGATTTCATTATCCGTATTTTAAGCGGTTCACGCCGACCCTATACTCTCTCTGTTGATAATAAACAAGGAGCTATGTCGGTATCCGAAAACTGAGAATCATGAACACAACTACAGCAATTCAAATCGATCCCAACGAACTATCTGGCAAGAGAGTTCTGGTTACAGGTGGGACACAGGGCATTGGTGAAGCTATCGTCGAACGCTTGCGACGAGCGGGCGCCACGGTCATCACGACCGCTCGCTCGATTCCCGACAACCTTGAATCGCCTGACCTGTTTATCCCTGCTGACCTCAGTACGACGGATGGTATCCAAATCGTCGTCAAGGATGTGCTTGCTCGTATCGGTGGCCTGGACATCCTGATTAACAACGTCGGCGGGTCTTCTGCGCCTAGCGGCGGAGCACTTGTCTTAACCGAAGATGACTGGCAGCAGGCCTTTAATGACAACTTATTCGCGGCTGTCCGCCTTGATCGAGCGTTTCTGCCCAAGATGCTGGAACAGAAATCAGGAGTCATCATCCACATCTCGTCTATTCAGCGAACCCTTCCACTTTATGATGCAACCTTAGCTTATGCCGCAGCCAAAGCGGCGCTAACAAACTATAGCAAAGGACTTTCAAACCAGGTTGCCCCCAATGGTGTGCGGATTATTTCGATCGCGCCCGGGTTCATCGAAACGCAGGCGGCTGAGAGACTCATCGCGAGATTGGCAGAAAACAGCGGAACCGACCTGGGTACGGCTCGGCAAGGACTGATGGATTCCCTCGGAGGCATTCCAATGGGCCGGCCGGGTCGCCCTGAGGAGGTTGCAGAATTGGTCGCCTTTCTGGTGTCCGGCCGCGCCTCGTATATCACTGGTACGGAGTATGTCATTGACGGAGGAACGATCCCGACCGTCTGACATCCAAACAACCAACAGGAGATGCCATGTCTAAGGAATTAAAGATGCCGCAATCAATTGCTGTGTTTATCAAGGCAACCAACGCTCATAGCAGTGAGGGATTTCTTTCGATGCTCACCGAAAACGCAGTCATAAAGGATGAGGGACAAGAGTATCGCGGGATCGCAGCGATCAAAAAATGGAGCGACGAGAAATATATCGGTGCAAGAGTCACGTTGGATGCTGTTTACTTGATGAACGGCGATGGCAAAACCATCGTCACCCTAAGAGTAGACGGCGACTTTGATAAGACCGGTCTTCCTGATCCGCTGCTATTGGATTTCCACTTTACGCTTGATACGAATAAGATCGGCGCATTGGATATTCGATTGCCTGGCGAAGGGCCAAGGGCATAAAGATGGCGCAAGAGTTGTTGAGGGTTGATTCTCGGTTGTTCGAAAGGATCGGTTCACCAAATAGCTGCCATTAATAATGATGGGCGGGAAGGCCTCGACTAACGAGGAGATGTTCCCAACGCTGACCGGCGCTCAGATATCTCGGATTGCCGTCCACGGGCGCGCGCGACACGTCGACACAAGGTGAGGTGCTAATCGAAGCTGGAGAAGAAACCGCGCGACTCTTTGTGGTAACCGCAGGGCAAATTGAAACTTCAGCTATGTCTGGCAGCGTCTAGATTCTTTCGGCAAGTTGTTCAGTGCCCCCTTTGGTCGGCAACTCGGTCTAAACAGCAGCTCGCGAAAACAAGCCTGTACAACGTAGCCCATCAGCCTCAAAAGAACGGATAGTCAACGGCTGCGACTCACCCTGTTTGACGCCTGCCCGCTACGCGATCATCTCGCGGGGCAGTTCGAGTACGTACGGCACTCCTTACGCTGCTTCCATTCGTTCGTCGTATAAGCCAACTTGCGGTGGTTTTCCCTGACCATTTCCTTTTCTGCTAAGCGTCTTCTCCGGAGTAGCAGCAGCCCGTGAGCGATCCTGGCAGCAAATCTGATCTGGGCGTCGCGAGCATTGGTGCGGACGATGTACCCGAGTTGCTCTTGCACAACGTCTGTCCTGGCCACATCTGAAACCCGCGCGCGATAAGAGTCTCATAGAGTCTAGGAACGATGGACGACGTGATGCCCATTCTATGGCCAAACAATTGTGATCGTCTTGCCTCTCCGCAGCGGTCGAAGAGATTCGGTCTCGAAGAAGGGCTTAGAAGATTAAGTAATCCTGCTCGATCACGACTTGAACGCCCATCAGAATCGACTGATGCCTGGCGGCCGCAAAAGGAGCACCAATTGCGAGGCATCGGAGCCTTGAATGGTGCCCCCCATGATCACTTATTTCGAGCCTCAATATGAAGTGCGAAGACTGGATCAAGCTCTTGGCGGAAGCCTATCTCTTCTCACACGAGGGAGTAGAGTCATTTGTGGCGAGTCGCCAGCTAGCTTCTGCGGCATCAATCTTGCCCTAGAAGATTGCGAATAAACTCACTCAAAGGAAGCGGGACGAACCGTCATTAGGCGACGGGAAAGAACTGTGATTAGACCACGGAAAAGAACTGGCGAATTTAGAGCTTAAGGCGGGATACGCATTCGCGGCACCGCGAATGCACGAAGGTCAAAGAGACCTCGAAGAAAACTGATGGCGGGACGAAAACTATATCCCAAAACGACGAGAGTTCGGCTCACAGATGATGAGCATCGACGCATAAGTGATCTCGCGAAACAGGCTGGTCTTTCTATTTCACGTTAGGTGATCGAGGCCGCGCTCAAAGACATACCTCCGACATCTGAAGAGAAGGAGCATGCCGAAGCGATCATGTTTCAACGCGGCTGGGCCATCAATGAGGTTGCGAGAGTCGGAAATAACCTTAATCAGATCGCGCGGCAACTCAACTCGCAACGAGGGAGCATCACTTCAGAGGCGATACAAAGTGCTCTCTCAACAGCCGCCGATGCTTTAGATGAGTTGCGCCGACTCTGGATGCGGCAGGCCGAAAGATAGACCAAAGATGACAGAAGCTTTTGCAAAGTTCAGAGTTGGAACGTCGGGAGCCGGAGCGGCTCATGCTTCCTACATAACTCGCTACTCAGCATTGGACCCTATTAATGAGCGCAATCGTGCCATCCAACTCGAACTTCAGGACCACGAGATAGCCACGACTTCCGAATTAGAGGAAAACCTTGGTGCTAGTGCTCTTCGCGAAACAGAGCGAAGTGAAGAGGCCGATCCGGTGTGGACCTGGAACGCGCCGGCCTACCTCACTGGAGATCACTATGGGAGACAGGAAGACAGATCATCGCGCGTTCTTCGGCAGATCTTCGAACGAGATAACGTTCGCCACAACAAGATCACCGCTGGCATTATCGCACCAAGTCGTCGCAAAAGGCTTGAGGAGAAGACGTCAAAACTGCGCGCTTATTTCGGCTCCCTGGAACAGTTCGAGAAGGCAAAGGGTGGAAGAACACACTATCGGCTTATCCTGTCGTTTGATGTACCTGCTACGAATTCACAAATTCGCGGCCTGACAAATGAGTTACTCAAAGAGACCTTTCCAAAGGCCATTGCATTCGGAGCAATCCACCGAGATACCGAGCACCCTCACGTACACCTGTACCTTCACGCCCGCCAGATTGACGGAAGGAAGATATATCTGGCTAAGAACCAGTACACTTCCATCGACGAGAAATGGGCAAAGATATACTCCGAGTTTGCCGGCGAGCGAAGTGTTTACGTCCAGCATCTTCGTAGGAAAGAGGAGACCAAGCAGTGGAAGATCGCCGCAGCCGAAGCCTATCGAAAAGGCGAAGCGATCCCACCCAAGCCGGAACGAGACAACGATCGTAGGGAGCGATTGGCCGAACAACGACTCTCAGCGCAGAGATCTCAAGCCAGGGACCAGGGCAAACAACTCAATGCTCGTCCGCAAGCTGAGCCCGTGATGCGGCCCGGATCAGAGAAGGAAACCAGTCGATTGCTAGCCAAGGCGGAGGTCGCTCGCGAGGAACTTGCTCACCTTATAAGAACTGAGGCGCCCGCAACGCAAATTAAGTGGGCCGCCAGGACCGCTAGCGAATTCGCAGTCGCGCTGGAAAAGACCTTTGTAGCTCGAAAGGAGATGGGTAAGGTAAGGGTCCCACATGTCGTTTACACAACTGAAGAATGGAAGCAGTTGAAGGAGTATGCGAAGACGCGCAACCTGGCGACGAATGACGACCGCGCTGCCGCCCGGCTTCAGTCAACACGTGTACTGGCCGGCGCTGAACAGAAGGAAGCCCAAGCCAAAGTTGATGCGTTTCAGACACGCAGGCACTTCTGGAAGTTTCACGTCGAAGGCTTTGGAAAGCTCTCACTCAGGGAGGTCGAGCAGAAGATAAAGACTGAGACTGAGGATAAGTTCAAGCTCTACAACTTTCTGCGACCAACCAAGAGAGAGTCGATTCAACTCAAGATTGAGTTCTTACAGGAAACGAAAAGGGCCATACAGAGGCAGATCGCTTCTGCAGAACGGCCTGCTCGGAACAACCTTGCTTCGTCGCAACTCAAGTACGAGACTGCTTCGAAGCTTGTCGATTACGCCGAGAAAGCCCGTGCTCAACAGGGGAGAGAGATGCCCCTGCCCGTCTTTGAAAGATCCGAGTTGGCCAAAATGAGCGTGATTGCCAATCGTAACAAGGACGCCAAGCTCCTCGAATTTGTTTATCACGAAGTCAAAGACAGCTTGCTGACTAATCCAAGTCCGTCAACTTTGTCAGATGTGAAGGGCAAGGCTCTAATCGCCAGGATGGAGATGCTTAAGGCTGCCGATCGACTCAAAGCAACGATTGAGTATGGTGAGTATCGGCAGCTTCCAATCACGGACGCACATGGCTTGACCTACACAACGAGCGTCAGGGAGGTTGAGCCAAAGGGCGCCCTCGACACGCTTATCAGGCACTTCACAGACTCGCCGGAGAAGAAACGCGAGCGACAAGCAGTCGCCGACGCTAGAGCTGACCAGCTACTGATGGCTCATATGCAGTCTCGAGATGCTCGTGACTACAGTGTCATCAGAGACAGAATTGCGCAGGACTTCTATCGTGCTGCTGGAGTACGCGAGAAGGCTATAGCGCCAACGCTAGGATGGGAGCAGATTGCAGAGCTCAACAGGTACGCTGACTCGTTGCCTTTCTTCAGTACGGATCGAAAGGAGTTTAGAGAGGCAACGAGATTGGCTGGAGAGAACCTGTGCCGCACAGAAACACAGGAAGCCGCCAGAAAGGAAGCCGCTCCAGTACGAGGTCACGACCTCTCGGTACGAGGTATAGAGCAATCGCACCCTGATGCGAGCACAACGAAGTCCGAGCGCTCGGATCGCGATAGTTTCCGGGGTAGATGAAGAGATCCGCCTGAGGGGAGCCAAGTCATTTCATAATGCTGAGTTCGGTTACTCGACCTATGTGGCGCAGCAATGCGCCCGACAGCCGAGCATCGGGTCATTGGAACGGCACGGATGCGCGACGAGCGAAATCGAGATCCGGGCCCCGACCTTGTTCACAAGGGAGCAAGGGGTCGATTTTTGTACCCCCTGGGGTCGATTTTTGTACCCCAGCGGGTACATTTTTCGACCCCTGATTTACGTGGACCCCAGTCGAGCAGGCTCACGCGAGCTAGCGGCCGAACAGACCGTATACGATGGTTCGTACACGCTTCTCAATGTTCAATTCTTCCTGTTAGCTACCCCGGAACGCAGCTTGTCCAAGCGTCTAGGGAAGGTGCGTGGCGGGCTCTAGAGGGATAATGAAAATCACTCTATAAGAGTGGAGCCTAAGTAACTTTCGGAGAAAATCAAGGTTGAGGTCGATGGGAATGAGTCAGAGACGAGGGATACTCGAATCACTTGAGACTCGGTTACCGCTTCCGCACATCTGCACAATTCATGAACTGGCGACATATCTGAACGTCTCCATCTGGTGGCTTCGAAGACACAAGCCACCACGCTGTCCTGGAATAGGCAGGACGAGATACAACACGCGTTCACGCGCCTTCGAAGAATGGCTTGCAGGTGTTATCGATCCCGATCACGCCGCTGCCGGGTTTGATGACTTCGAGAAACGTTGACACCGCATGCGCGCGCTCACTACACTCGGTTCCAAGAAAACAAGGGACGAGCAACCGGTAAGGAGATCCGGTATGGCCCGTCGTAAAAGTTACCAGAAGGGTTCAATCGAGTGGAAGAATGGAAAGCCCACACTAAAGTACGAACTACGCGTAGGCGAGAAGTGGCTTACAAAGCGGGAGAGTATGCCTGAGTGGGTTGACACGCAGAAGCAAGCGAACCAGCATCGCGACCAGCGAATGATGGAGATCAATCAAATCAACAACGCGATCCGAACGCCCGTAGTCGGCGACGCACCTCCAATAACCCTTGAGTCACTGGTCAAGGGTAGGTGGGCTCAGTATGTCTCGGAAAGGGAACTGAAGCCGTCAACGGTGTACAGCTATGACTCAGTGCTCAGGACGCATATCCTCCCCGAGCTTGGAGCGCAAGAGCTGACGGAGATCACTCCACAGCACCTGTCTGATTTTCGTGACAAGCTTTCGGAGAGCCTTTCGAGCAAGACCTATCGAAACATCTACTGGCTCCTCACGCAGCTCTTTGCCGTTGCGAAAGACTTTGACTTGATTGAGAAGAGTCCGGTTCGGCCAAGTTTGCATCGACCGCGACGAATCTCAAAGAAGGAGAAGCCGAGGCTTTCGTCGGAAGAGACGTTGCGTGTACTGCAGGAGATCCCGAACGAGCATCGTCTGATCTTTGTGCTTGATGTTGTGATAGCTGTAAGGGCTGGTGAGTTACTTGGACTTCGCTGGCTGAACTTTCGGCCCGAGCCGCAAACGCTCGCAATCAGCAGCAGCTTGTGGCGAGGTAGACTCGGTACGCCGAAGACGCAGGCCAGCGTACGATTGGTTCACATTCCGTCATCGGTTGTCGAATTACTGAAGGCGCATCGCGAGGCATCGACTTTCAATCGCGATGAGGATTTCATCTTTTCACGATCGGATGGCCGGCCCTACGACCAGGATCATCTTCGCAATATGGTCTTGTATCCGGCGCTTCAGCGCGCAGGCATCAAGCGAGAGCCGCGCTCGTACGGGTTCCACCTGTTCAGGCACACTGCGGGCAGCATCGTACACGAGCTGACCTGTGACTTGAAGCTGAGTCAGGAGCTGCTTGCCCACTCTCACATCTCGACGACCGCCGACATTTACGTTCACGGAAGGCGAGAGGCAAAAGCAGGGAAGGCGACTGAACTACTGGCGAGTCAGTTCGTGCCGGTGTTTTCCGAGGAGCCGGTTGTCGAGGAGCAAGAACTTGTTTCAGAAATGGTTCAGTGAAAAAGAAAAGGGTCGAAAACGATTTTCCGACCCAACTTCCGACCCAAATTTTGTAAATGGTTGCGGGGGCGGGATTTGAACCCGCGACCTTTGGGTTATGAGCCCAACGAGCTACCAGACTGCTCCACCCCGCGCAACTTTTTGATGCTCAATTCGAAGCGCCAGTATAGCCGCCGCCTAAGAGAGGCGTCAAGTTTGCCACCCGTGTTCCATCTTCAGTCTTTGCCGACTCGTTCTGATCCTGAGGTAGCTTGATGACGACGTCACCCGACCGCACGAATCCAAACTTCTGTCGCGCGAATAACTCAATCACTCTTGCGTCGGTGCGCAGTTGCTTTACGTCGCGCTCGAGTTTTTCAACTCGTACCGTGAGATCTCGAACCTTGGAGCCCGCGAATTCATGTTTGCTCGTCGCCGCGTCCAACTCCGCGCGAGCCCGCGAATACACGGACACGCACGTGGCAGCCGCCGCAAGCATTATCGTCAGGATCACTCCGTCCACGGCGCGTCTGACGCGGACCCTTCGCCTCTCTACAGGACTTACCTTGATGCCGGCGCTGATCCTTTCGACCCGCGCATCCCAAAAAGTATTCGCAGCTTGACTCAAGCAACACCTCCGATCTTGCTCGTTCGGGTTCTCGAAAAGAGAATGTTTGTAGGCCTCGCGATCGATTCCAGCCTTATGCCGATCACAAACGCTTGGCTTTGACTAGTGGGGCGACGGTTCTGTTTTTGATTATTCATCTGATCTTGCTTCAGGATGCTCGTTGTTGCTGCCGATTCCGAGTGGAGAATCACAATCTCGGTGGCTCTGATTGTCTTCAGTCCGTGAGGAGGACTGGCCGAATCCTGCGTGTGAAACCTGAGGCCTTCCGAGCCCAAATGGGGACGGGCATCGGTAGCAGTGCCGGACTGTACCATCTTTTCAAAACCAGCGCAAGAAATTTCTTTTGCGTTGTTTAAGTTTGTTTCGTTGAGGCTGTACCTCAGAGATATGACGGCTCATAAGGAAGGGCGATCTAGACGAGATCGCGACGGTCCAGGGTTGTCCAGAATTCAGCGTTATCAGAAATGAATAGAGGAGCCGGGCGCCGCCTTCAGGCTAAGAAACCAGCAATAAGCTCTTTAACATTGCGGCACTTGGAGAAAAGAGACTATTCTTTGTGACTGTTTTACCTGAGCGAGTCGGATTTCAAGCCTTCGGAGGAAAACCAGGAGGTGAATTCTTGCCCGATTCTGTCAGCGCTTTAACAGCGCAGCTAAAAAGAGAAATAGGGAAAGCCATCGTCGGCCAGGACGCTGTGATCGAGCAAGTCCTGATCGCCATGTTGACTGAAGGCCATGCGCTCCTGGAAGGCGTTCCGGGAACCGCGAAGACTCTGTTGGTGAAAGTGCTTGCCCGTGCAGTCGGGGCGCAATTCGGGCGCATTCAGTTCACACCGGATCTAATGCCAGCCGATGTCACCGGCACCAACATCTTCAACATGGCTACGTCGACGTTCAGCTTGCGCCACGGACCTGTCTTCACGGATCTGTTGCTGGCTGATGAAATCAACCGCACGCCTCCGAAGACTCAAGCGGCGTTGCTCGAAGCGATGGAAGAGCGCCAGGTCACTATCGACGGCGAAGCTCACCAACTCTCGCCATTGTTCACCGTCCTCGCAACCCAGAACCCGATCGAGTACGAAGGAACCTATCCGTTGCCCGAAGCTCAATTGGATCGCTTCATTTTGAAAATCATCGTCGACTATCCGAGCTCCGATGAAGAGTTCCAGGTAGTTTCAAACTGGAACGCGGGCTTCAACACTCGAAGGCTCGAGGACCTTGGCATCCAACCGCTCGACGATCCGGCCGCGGTTCTCGGGTCTCGCTCACAAGTTCGCGCGGTGACCGTCGAAGAGGGAGTCGCTCGCTACATTGTGTCGATCGTCCGCGCGACGCGAGAAGCGATCAACGTCTCGTGGGGCGCGAGCCCGCGAGCCGCGGTCGCGCTGCTTCTTTGCTCAAAGGCGCTGGCAGCGATTCGTGGACGGAGCTTCGTCACGCCTGACGACGTGAAGGAAATCGCAAAACCCGTGCTTCGGCATCGCGTCGTTCTGCGTTCAGAAGCCGAGATAGAAGGCGCCTCACCCGACCAGGTGCTCGATGAAATTATCACCGGGATAGATGTGCCGAGATGAAACGTTGCACGCATCACGTATCACGTTTCACGCATCACGTTTCACGCATCACGTTTCAATATGAGAGAGCGAAAGGAACCGATACCAGCGGCTGCGGTTGCGTTCGTGCGAGACGCGGGGCAGGGAATCGAAGTGTACCTTAGCCGGCGGCCCGCGCATTTCAGGTACTACCCCGATGCGTTCGTGTTTCCCGGTGGCCGGGTCGATCGCGAGGACGCCGACATTCGCGCGACGGCGGCGCGAGAAGTAAAAGAAGAAATTGGAATTGAGATCGACATTGATCGCCTGGTGCTGCTGAGAAACATAAACACCAGCGCGCACGCCGGACCCGTCTATCATATGCAGACGTTCGCGTATCCGGTTGTGGGTGATTTCATCACAACGCCGAACGTCGAAGAAGTCGAAGAGGAAATATGGATCCACGCGCGTGAGGCCGCGAGGTTGGACCTGCCTTACCAGATAAGGGCGGCGATTTTTACGATTGCGAAGTTTGAAAACGTCGCGCGGCTGCTCGAAGCGCTTCACGAGGGGAGCATCGACGAGGACTACTGGTTTTGAAATTTGTGTTCTCATTGCGTTTCTTTGTGCTGTTCGCCGCGGGGCTCCTGCTGCTGTCGCTCGGCTGGTTGAATCGCGGCGCGCTGTATCTGACCATCGTTTACGACGTTGTATTAATCGCTACAGCGGGCGCCGACTACTTGCTTTCCGAAGGCGCGGGCTCGTTTCGTGCCGGCCGCGAGATGGAAGAGCGCCTGGCGATGGGCGCCGAAAACGAAATCACGATCAGGATCACCAATCGCGCTCGCCGCAAGATCAGCTTCATAGTGAAGGACGAGTACCCGCCGGAGATGGAACTGGTCAGTCCGCGCGAGGCGCAGTTGACGATTCCAGCCGGCCGCTCGCGATCGTGGCGCTACGCGGTGCTGCCGACCGCGCGTGGAAAGTATGCCTTCGGAGACACGGTGGTCAGGTTTCGCACTCGCTTCGGGTTGCTATGGCGTCAGGTTACTTTTTCGACCAGCGCAGAAGCCAAGGTGTATCCCGACATTCGCGAGGCGAGAAAGCACGAGATCTACGCGCATCGCAATCGGCGCCCCGAGCCCGGCTTGCGGCGAATGCGAGTTCGCGGACAGGGCCGCGAGTTCGAATCGCTGCGCGAGTTCGTTATCGGCGATGAGATACGTCACATTTCGTGGGCCGCCACCGCGCGTCGCGGAAAGCTGATCACGCGGCAATACACAATCGAACGAAGCCAAAACATCGTCGTGCTGCTGGACACCGGCCGCCTGATGACCGCCCGCATCGGCAAGCTAACGAAACTGGACCACGCGGTTAATGCGACATTGTCGATCGCGTACGTGGCGGCGGCGGGAGGCGACAATGTTGGGCTGGTCGCGTTTTCACGGCGAGTTGTCAGCTACCTTCCGCCGCGCCGCGGACGCGATCAGATCAATCGACTGATGGAATCTCTTTACGGCATCGAGCCCGAGATGATCGAGCCGAGCTATAAGCGAGCGTTTAATTTCTTCAGTGCGAATTGCCATCGCCGTTCGCTTGTTGTGATCCTGACGGATCTGGTCGATCGCGAAGCCTCCGCCGAATTGCTCGCGCACGCGTCGCAGCTAATACCTCGACATCTGCCGCTGATCATCACGATTGGCGACACCGATCTTCGAGAGCTAGTGCGCGATCGACCGGCGTCGTCCGCGGATGTGTATCGTCAAGCAGTCGCTGAAGAGATTCTTCGGCAGCGCGAAGAAGCGTTGATGCGAATTCGTCACGCGGGCGGGCTTGCGTTGGATGTTCCGGCGGGAAGACTTTCTTTGGAGCTGGTCAACAAGTATCTAGAGGTGAAAGAACGCGGAATGTTATAGCGATAGAGGATCGCCGTGCCGGTCGTTTCAAAAATGCTTGTTAACGAAGTTAGTGTAGGCTCTAACGAGAAGAAAAATCAGAACAACTATGCTGGCTGCGCCGAAGTGCCAGCCCTTCAAAGCCCCGAAGCCGCTCAGTAACAAATCTTCGAGCAAGTACGCAGCGAACATACCAACGACGCCAACAATGATGAACACGATGTATGTGGGAATGACGTATGCCACGAGCCTTTTGAAGGGGGTGTTGGCTTCCTCATCCATCCCCGACAGCGCGAGAAGGTAAACGGCGACGACGAAAACATACGCGGCAGTAAATAGGTGACCGAGCGGCACGACCCCCGAAGACGGAGGTAGTTCCGGGTATCTACTGAGGGCCCACTTGCTACACAGCCAGATCGAGAAACAGGCTAAGACAAGTGAAGCCGACAGCGAAATTAAGAGTCCTATTCCTCGCCGTAACGGCACGATGAGTCCTCGTCGAAGCAGTAGAAACTGGGTGGTGCTACCTCGAGTAGTCTGTCGGAAAAGGACCTCTGCCCGTTCTCTGCGTTTTCGGCGCCTCTGCGGTGAGCTGTCTTTTGGGCGAATTCACCGCAGAGACGCAGAGAGCGCTGAGATTACGCAGAGAAAGACTATTTCCGGACGGACTCGTCAAGTGATTCCAAAAAAGGAGCTCTTAATCCACAACGTTACTGGAATCGGGTTTGAGAAAATACATTGTCATCAACAACGCGCTCAAAATGGAGATTGAAAACTTGAAGGCCGCCGGAATGTGCGCTGGCGAGATGAATCCTTCAATCAGGCCGGCGATCAGCAGCATCGGGATGCAACCAAGGATCAGCTTTATCGCGAGCCGGCCATTAGTAACCAGCGCGTCGATGCGGCGGACGTTTCCGGGCATCAACAGCGCCTTGCCGATCAACAAGCCTGCGCCTCCCGCGATAAAGATCGCAGTCAGTTCAATGACACCATGGGCCGATATAAATACTGGGATTTCCCAGAAGCGATAACGAAAACACAGACTCAACACCATCCCCAGCAGCAATCCGTTTTGCGCCAGCACCAGCAGCGTGCCGATTCCCGCGAGCACTCCGCCCCCGAAAGCGTAGAACGTCACGGTGATGTTGTTTGTCTGAATCGAAGTGGAAGCCAGCGGGTTTGATTTATTAACGCGTTCTGTCCAGTTGTTGTGCGCGGCGATATCCTGTCTCAGTTGCGGCGCGACTCGATCGGCGAACCCTTCGTCGATCAAACATGCGGCGGCGGCAAAGACTGCCGCGGCGATAAAGATCAAGAACGCCGTCAGCGTATATGCGAAGGTCTTTCTGAACACGGCCGGGAATTCGTATCGAAAAAATGTTATGAATACTCCGAAGCCTGATGACTCGCTGCGATAGATAGCTCCGTGGGCGCGGCCCACCAGATGATTGAGATAGTTCACCAGCCGTTGATCGCGGACCTCTTCGCGCGCGATTGCGAGATCGGCGGCGGTGCGGCGATAAAGCTGGCCGAACTCGCGAACCTCTTCGCCGGACAAGCTGCGAAGCCGAAGCCGCGACGCGCGAGAAGTCAGCTCTTCAAGGCGCTTCCATTTCTTGAGCCGCGTTTCCAGAAAATCTTTCAGCATGAATAGGTGATAGGTTACAGGGAACAGGTTAGAGGGTAAAGCTCCCTCTCACCTGTCACCTGTCACCTTGTTCCTGATCCCCTGTCCCCTGTAACCTGTTACCTCTCATGCCCTTCTCTTCGCTCATAGGAAACGACCGAATAAAAAGAGTGCTTCAGCGCGCGGTCAGTGAAGATCGCGTTAGACAATCGCTGTTGATGGCTGGACCGCGCGGTGTCGGGAAGTATCAATTTGCGATTGCCCTCGCTCAGGCACTCAACTGCGAGGCGTTGAAGGATGGCGACGCGTGCGGAATTTGTAATCCGTGCCGCCGAATCCAGCGCAAGGAACACGGCGATGTGCGTACTCTTCTGCGCGAGAGCCAGGATCCGTCAGTCAAGAAGGAACCCAGGAGCCGGTTCATCAAGATCGAGCAAGTGCGCGACATGACTCAACACGCTCAGTTCCGCCCGTACGAAGGCCGGCGCCGCGTGTTCATTATCGATGAAGCGGAGTGGCTTCAGCAGCAAGCCGCGAACGCTTTGCTCAAGACACTCGAAGAGCCTCCCGATACGACGCTGATGATCTTGATCACTTCGAAACCCTACTCGTTGCTCGAGACCATTCGCTCGCGATGTTTGATGCTCAGCTTCGCGCCGCTCAAGGTGGACGAGATTGAGGAGTATCTGCGCGCGGACAAAAAACTGCCGGAGGATGATCTGCGGCTGCGAGCCCGGTTGGCTCGTGGCAGTCTCGGGCATGCGCTCGAAATCGATCTCACCCAATATCGCGACAAGCGCGACCGAATGCTCGAGACGATTGAGGCAATGATTCGCAGTGATGTGCCGGGCATTGTCAAACAGAGCGAGTATCTCGGCAAGAAAATCGATAAGGACGAGTTTGAAGATCATCTCGATATGCTGTTGATTCTGCTCTCGGACATATTTCATCTAAAACTCGAGACAACCGATCACTCGATTACTAACACCGATGTAGCCGAGCGGCTCGAGCGAATATGCGCCGGCACCACGATTGAAGAGGTAACTCAGTTGGCCGATCGAGTTGAGGAATTGATTCGCGCGCTCCCGAGAAATCTAAACCGCCAGATCGCGATGGACGCGATCTTGATAGCGTAGCGCTTACCAGGGTTCGTGAATTTCGTATTTGCCAAACCGCTGGCGCTCTTGTACTTACCGCGGAAACCCGCCCACCGGTTGCGTTGAATTCAACTCCAACTGATTCGTAGCGTTCTCGCGATTTCACGGAACAAGCGAGAGGATCACTATCTTCGAAACTCTTCATGCTTCTCTGATTGAAGGTCCCCCAAGAATGGGCGCGCGCCCTCAGATACAAGAAGCCGATTGTTGCGCTGCTTCGGGGTGCCGATAGGCGGAGCGCTTTTATAAACAAGCTTCGCTCTTAAGTTGCCCGCGGCGAATTTCATGTGTGCGGTAAAACTGGGCGTGCTCAAGTTGGAACAGAGTGATGCGCAAGACGCTGTCCATTGGTTCGCCGAGGGAATATCGATTTTCCGAACGCTCTTGAAGCGCACACCCACGCTCGGTGACGCGCTGCAATTCAAGGCTCTTGCGCAACTCGGAGCGGGCGAATCCGAGGAGGCGCTCGAAACTCTGCGTGCGGCTCTTGAGAGATCGTCCCCAAAAGGCGTCGTTCAGAATCTGCTAAACGACCTCAAGCAACTGAAGCGTGTTTCGCCGGACTGCAAAGGACTTGATGAAGCGTTGACTTTGGTCGAACAGAGTCTCGTTTCGGAGTAGCGACCTTCGATTCGTCAGCTTGATGAGGCATACTAACGCACGTCAGATGCAGCCTGCTTTCACAATGTGACATCGGTCAGGTCCAATAAACGACCAGCGAAAGAAACCATGGGTGTGAATCTCGACAAACCAGAACGGTGGAAAGAGGACATTGCTCGTTCTGTCGATCAATACAATAAGTGGTTTCTCACGTTTGCTCCGAAGACCTACCGCGAAGAACGAGTGAAAGCAACAGAATACGTCGCGGCTATGCTCGACCGTACGAACCATCTCCGAAATCTGACCGTGAGGGAATTGACGGAGCACCCTTCAATTCTATTTGCTCTCCGGATGTCGACCGCCCCGCCCATTGCCCGCGACCGCCTCGTTGGTTTAGCCGGTGTGCCGAAACCCCTCGTGAACGCGATGGAGAAGGACGGCCGGCTCCCGCGAGGAATGAACAAGGCAATGCTGAACGGGAATCTACGAAAGATTGCGAAGATGATCGTGCGGCTCACTGATATTGACATTTTTCCGTGGCTCGGTGAAGCTCGCGATCCTAGCGAGCAAGAAGTCTATCGCGCGGCAACCATCGTCGCGGACCGCCTCTGCGGAGCGAACGCTGATCCTATTGTTCGCAACGCTCAAGAGCGGAGACAGTTACTCAAGATCAAGAAGTGGCTTGAAGCGCGAGGCTACAAGGACATGACTGGAAAGGTATCCCTCGACAAGATGAAGCCGGGCTCGTTCGCCTTCCGCCTCAACGTTCCCGGACTCAAGGAAGATCACGAGTCCGTCAACATTCCGGTCGATGCCGTAGTGCTGCCCTCAAGGCCAAGCCGAACGAACTACCGTTGATGATCGAGGCGAAGTCAGCCGGTGATTTCACCAACACCAACAAGCGTAGAAAGGAAGAGGCTACGAAGGTTGGCCAGTTGCGGCGGCGCTATGGTAAAGGTGTTCGGTACATTCTGTTCCTGTGCGGTTACTTCGATAGTGGTTATCTCGGATACGAGGCTGCTGAATCGATCGACTGGGTTTGGGAGCATCGAATGAACGATCTTGCGGATTTCGGGCTATAGAAATGAGAATCATCGACGCACGCGAAACCGCTCGCCTCGAACTTCAAGAGCGGCTGGACACGGCGAAAACGCAAGCCGAGAGGAACAGGCTCGGCCAGTTCGCTACGCCCACTCAGTTGGCCGACGAGATGATCGCGTATTCCGAAGCTCTGCTGACATCGCGTTCGAAGATACACTTTCTTGAACCCGGCTTTGGAACCGGCCCGTTCTATTCGGCGTTGCTGCGTCACGTCCCGCCATCGCGTATCGAAGCAGCCATCGGCTACGAGATCGATACTCACTACGCTGAACCGGCTAATAGCTTCTGGAAGAGTACGGGACTTCGGCTGCATATCGGTAGCTTCACAAGATGGCGCAGAAAATTGAGCTAAAACACTATCCAAAGAAGCCATCAGTTTGACTCGACTGTGTCCCGACGATAAGATTTCAATCGAGCTTGGATAACCACGATGACCTTCGCTGATCGAATCCCCACTGATATCACAACGGCACCGGAGAAAGAGTAGAGCATGGCGATCGAGTCGGCAGTTGGTGAGAATTTCTTTACTACCAAAGTCAGCGAACTCGCTAATTGGGCACGGAAGAATTCTCTCTGGCCGCTGCCGTTCGGAACCGCTTGCTGCGCCATCGAATACATGTCAGTCGTGTCGGCGCATTATGACGTCGCCAGGTTCGGCGCCGAAGTTGTCCGCTTTTCTCCCCGTCAATCCGATCTGCTGATGGTGATGGGAACGATCACCGACAAGATGGGGCCGGTCCTCAAGCGAATCTATGAGCAGATGCCCGATCCGAAGTGGGTGCTGTGCATGGGTGCGTGCGCGACCTCGGGCGGATTCTATCGCGCTTACCACGTGATGCAGGGCATCGACGAAATCATCCCCGTAGACGTTTACATTCCAGGTTGTCCGCCTACTCCCGAAGCGGTCCTTCAAGCCGTGTTGATGATCCGCCAGCTCATCGAGAAAGAGAACATTGTTGATGCCGACGCTCGCCGCGAACTACGCGAGCGGATGAAAAAAGAAATCACCGAGACCTCGCCTAAGCCGATGCTGATCGCTGAAGAACAAGCGCGCGAGGCAGTGAGACTGGTGCAGATCACTCGCGAGCCGGCCGCTCCGCAGAACCCAATCGCGGCGTTAATCCAGGGACAGTTCGCGGATCAAGTACTGGACGTGAATGATTTTCGTGGCGACCTGGCGATCACGGTTCGGCCCGACAAGGTCACTGAGATATGCCGCGCGTTGAAAGAAGACCCTTCGACGAAGTTCGATTTGCTGAGCACGATCACCGGCGCCGATTACCAGGGACATCCGGACAAGAAGCGTGACGAGCGGTTCAACGTGGTCTATCACATGTACTCGATCGATCACGGGCATCGAGTGCGTTTAAAGGTGCCGCTCCCGGAATCGGCTCCGGAAGTCGATTCCGTGTCATCGATATGGAAGACCGCGAACTGGCACGAGCGTGAAACGTTCGATATGTTCGGTATCAACTTTCGCAATCATCCCGATCTGCGCCGGATCTTGTGTCACGAAGAATTTCAGGGACACGCTCTTCGCAAGGATCATGAAGCCGGCGCGCGAACGATCTTGTCGCGCGACTACAAGCTGCCGCTCGAATACAAAACCGAGTGGCAAGGTCACGAGACCGATCGCCTGGCGCCCGAGCCTACGATCATCAACATAGGTCCCTCGCATCCGGCCACGCACGGCGCGTTGAGAATTGTCTGCCGATTGGATGGCGAGTCTATCGTCGAAGCCGATGCCGAGATTGGTTACCTGCATCGATGCTTCGAGAAGATGGCCGAGACTCATCAGTGGAATGGTGTGATCCCTTACACCGATCGGTTGAACTATTGTTCGTCATTCCTGAATAACGTCGGTTACGCTTGCACGGTCGAGAAGCTGCTCGGCATCGAAGTGCCAAAGCGTGTCCAGTACATTCGAGTGCTGCTCGGCGAACTGTCTCGCATCATGGATCACATGGTTTGCCTCGGCGCGGCGCTTGTTGATCTGGGCGCCATCACGAATTTCTGGTACGCGTTCGAGCCTCGCGAAGAGATTTACGATTTGCTCGAGATGACCTCCGGGCAGCGAATGATGGTGAGTTATGTCCGAGTGGGCGGGCTCTCAGCGGACCTGCCCGATGATTTTGTGCCGCGGTGTCGCGAAGTGCTCGGACGATTACCGGGATACATCGACGATCTGAACAAGCTCAACACAAACAGCCGTCTCTTTAAGCAGCGCACCGTTGGCGTGTCTGAGATTTCTGGCAAGGACGCGATCGATTGGGGATTCACAGGACCGATGTTACGAGCGGCCGGCGTGCCGTATGACATTCGCCAGAATCATCCTTATTCAAGCTACGAGGACTTTGATTTCGAAGTGCCGATCGGCAATCGCGGTGACGTGTACGATCGATACCTGGTTCGCATGGAAGAGATGCGGCAGAGCTTGCGAATCTGCAATCAGGCGCTCGACAACTTGCCCGAAGGGCCATATCAAGTTGACGATCGGCGAATCACGCTGCCGCCCAAGAAGGGCGTGTACACGAACATCGAAGACCTGATGAATCATTTCAAGCTGGTGATGCACGGCATTCAAGCGCCGCCGGGTGAAGTGTATGGCTACACTGAAGGCGCGAACGGCGAGCTTGGGTTTTACATCGTGAGCGACGGATCGCTGCGTCCGTGGCGAGTGCACGCGCGAGGCCCGTGCTTCCCGATCTTTTCCGCGTATCCGAAGATGATCGAAGGCGGATTGGTAGCCGACGCAATCGCGACGTTGAGCAGCTTGAACATCATTGCGGGGGAGCTTGATCGATAAAAGTTAGGTTCTGGGTTTAGGGTTCAGGGTTTGGAGTTCAGGGTTTAGGGTTCAGAGTTCAGGGTTGAACTCGTCGGCACCTAGACGCGGAACCCAGAACTCTGAACCCGGAACCCGGAACCCGGAACCCGAAACCCGGAACGGTTATGATCGATGATTGAGTTCAGCGAAGAAGGCAAGCGCCGGTATCAAACGATACTGAGGCATTATCCCGAGAAGCGCGCGGCGTTGCTTCCGGTGCTGACGCTTGCTCAGCGCGAGTTCGGTTGGATATCACAGGAAGTTTCCGAATACGTTGGCGGGCTGATGGGCTATCCTCCAGCGGATGTGTTGAGCGTCGCGACTTTCTACACGATGCTTCACAAGAAGCCCGCGGGGAAGCATCACATCGACATCTGCAAGAATGTGAGTTGCTGGCTCGGAGGAGTTTATCCGTGCATCGATGAAATCAAGAAACAACTCGGCGTCGAAAGGCGCGAAGTCACCGCGGACGGGAAATTCAGTTGGGACACCACCGAGTGCCTGGGTTCGTGCGGCACTGCCCCAGCGATGCAGGTTGGAGACAGATATTACGAAAACCTGACGCCAACACGCGTCGCTGAGATCATAGAGAAGCTTCGCAATGAATAAGATTCTTCTTGCAAACATCGACAAGCCCGAACAGGCGAGCATCGCGAAGTATCGCGAGCGCGGCGGGTACAAGCCTCTTGAGAAGGCTTTGTCAATGGCGCAACCGGCGCTGGTCGAAGAGGTGAAAGCGAGCGGCCTTCGCGGGCGCGGGGGCGCGGGGTTTCCAACCGGAATGAAGTGGAGCTTCGTGGATCGCAGCAAAGGCAAGCCGGTTTACCTGCTCTGCAACGCCGATGAAAGCGAACCCGGTACCTTCAAGGATCGGCTGCTGATGGAGCGCGATCCGCACCTGATGATCGAAGGCATGGCAATCGCGAGCTACGCGCTCGATTGCCACCTTTCGTACATTTACATTCGCGGCGAGTATGAGTTTGTCGCGAATACAGTCCAGAAGGCGCTTGATGAAGCATACGCGGCGAAGATCCTCGGGCCGTCAGTGATGGGAAAGGATTTCGCGCTCGATATCTTTGTTCATCTCGGGCAGGGGGCTTACATCTGCGGTGAAGAAACATCGCTGATCGAGTCGCTCGAAGGAAATCGCGGGTATCCGCGCATCAAGCCGCCGTTTCCCGCGAGTCACGGATTTCTCGCTTCGCCGACTGTTGTGAATAACGTCGAGACGCTGTCCGCTCTTCCGTGGATTATTCAGAACGGCGCGGCAGCGTACGCGGCGATGGGCACCGAAAAAAGCAAAGGCACGAAACTCTTTTCGGTTTCGGGACACGTGGCGAAGCCGGGCGTTTACGAAGTCGAGATGGGTTATCCGCTGCTTGACTTCATTAATCATGAAGCGGGTGGGATTGCGAACGGCCGCAAATTGAAAGCGGTGATCCCGGGCGGTTCTTCAGTGCCGGTGCTGACCGCCGCGGAATGTGAAGGCGTGTTGCTGGATTATGAATCGCTGGCAAAAGCGGGGACGATGTTGGGATCCGGCGGGATGATCGTGTTGGATGATACGACCAGCATGCCTGAGACGTTGTCGGTGATAGCGGATTTCTACGCTCACGAATCGTGCGGCCAATGCACGCCTTGCCGCGAAGGCACGGGATGGGCTGCAAAGATTTTGAAGAACATCGTGGCGGGGAAGGGCAAGCGATCCGATTTGGATCTGCTGTTGAAGATTTGTGATCGGATGGAAGGCAAGACAATCTGTCCGCTCGCGGATGCCGACGTGATGCCGATCAGGAGTTTCGTGACGAAGTTCCGAAGCGAGTTTGAAGCGCTGTGTGCGAATTGAAACCACAGAAGAAGAGGAACCACAGATGAACACAGATAAACACAGATAGAGACGAATCGGGTTGTTCCGTATCTGTGTTCATCTGTGTTCATCTGTGGTTCCAGAGTCTCATTAGACGATGCCGAAATTCATACTCGACGATCAGGAAATCGAAGCCAAGCCGGGGCAGACCATCATTCAAGCCGCCGCCGATCACGGTATCGAGATCCCGCACTACTGCTATCATCCCGACCTTCCCATCGACGGCAACTGCCGGATGTGTCTTGTCGATGTCGAGAAGATGCCCAAGCTCACGCCCGCCTGCACGACGATCCCGAATGAAGGAATGATAGTCCGCTCGACCAACGAACGAGTGAAGGAAGCGGTCCGCGGCGTGCTCGAGTTCCTTCTGATCAATCATCCCGTTGATTGCCCTGTGTGTGATCAGGCAGGCGAATGCCGGTTGCAGGACTACTACATGGTTTACGGTCTGCACACCAGCGAGATCCCGCTCGAGATGAAGGTGCGAAAGCGCAAGGTCATCGACCTGGGTCCGATGGTTGTTCTCGATCAGGAGCGATGCGTGCTGTGTTCGCGGTGCATTCGATTCTTTGACAATGTGACCGGAACAGGCGAGATGCAATTCTTCGGGCGAGGCGATCACGTCGCGATCGGAACATTCGAAGACAAACCGCTCGACAATCCGTATTCGGGCAACGTCGTTGATATTTGTCCGGTCGGGGCGTTGACCTCGCGCGATTTCAGATTCAAATGCCGGGTGTGGTTTCTGCACGCGACCGATTCGGTGTGCGGCGGGTGTTCGACCGGGTGCACGGTTCGTATCGATCATCGGGACGGCTCGATTTTCAGAATGATACCGCGACGCAACGTTGAGGTGAATCGAAGCTGGTTGTGTGATGAAGGACGCTTGAGCTTTCACGAGCTTGCGGCCGGCGAGCGAGTCGTCCGTCCGCTGGCGAACGGGCGCGACGGCGTTCAGGCGCCGGTCACCTGGGAAGAAGCAGTGCTCTCGATTGATTCACGTTTGCGGGAGATTCGCGGAACGAGCGGCGACGATTCGATTATTGGAGTCGCATCCCCGTCCGCGACGAATGAATCACTGTTTTTGTTCAAGCGATATCTCGGCAGTGCGCGATTCGAGTTTCGTCTCGATTCGGAAGATAAGACCGTCGTCGAGGAAGAGGACAAGATACTTCGTCACGTGGACAAGCATCCGAACTCGATGGGCGCGATCAAGCTTGGGTTGATGAGCGAGGATCTCGGTGGGATTGAAGGCGCGATCAAAGCGGCGAAGGCCGGGCAGATAAGAGCGGGCGTTATCATGTACTTCAAACCGCTTGTACGGAGGCTCGGCGACGAGGACCGAGAGGCACGCCTTTCCACGTTGATTGAATCGCTCGATTACTCTGTGGTGCTTGCGGCTCACAAGGCGGATTGGCAATCGCGGGCAAGTTTTGTTTTGCCCGTTTCGGCGTGGTCGGAAGAAGAAGGCACGTTCACGAATTATCAAAGCCGCGTCCAATCTGCCGGAAGGGCGGTCACATCACCCGGAGATGCGCTGCCGATTTGGGAAGTGTTTGCAATGTTACTTCACGCGAGCGGCGCTGAGTCTCCGTGGATGTCAGCGGAAGATGTGTTCAGAACGATGGCGGAAACAGTTCCGGCTTTTCGTGGTGTAACGATCGATCAAACCAGGTTACCGGGCGTTATGCTGGGTTAGACTGAAGTCGGTTCACGTATGAAGAAAGAAGCAAAAACAATCGATGTGCGAGCGCGCGCGGAACGCGAGACGTCCTTTGCCAAAGAAATGCTGGCGCCGCTTGCGGGCATGGGGCTGACGATGAATCGGATGATGGACAACCTCACGGGCAAGGTGAAGGCTACGATCAGCTATCCCGAGGAGCGTCGCTCGTATTCTGAGCGCTATCGCGGCGCGCACATCCTGACCGCGCGTGAAGACGGCTCGCCGCGCTGCGTGGCTTGTTATATGTGCGCGACTGCGTGTCCGGCTGATTGCATTTACATCGAGCCCGCGGAACATCCCGATCCGCTCATCGAAAAATATCCGGCCCGCTTCGACATCGATATGCTGCGCTGCGTGTTTTGCGGCTTCTGCGTCGATGCCTGCCCCGAAGAGGCCATTATCATGAGCCGCGAGCTTGAGATATGTGCATTCACTCGTGAAGAGACGATGTGGGACATCAAGCGGCTGATGAGCCGGCCCGAGCTTCCCGAGTTTGGTCTTGGATACCGGCCCAACGATAAGCTGGTGGACAGCACGATGAAGTTTGTGCCGCTCAAGAAAAAGAAGACGAAGCTTGCGGGCCGTGTGACGCTGAAAGAAGACGTAGAGATGATTCCTCATGTCACATTCGATCCCACCAAGGATTGAGCGAGACTCGCTGGGCGAACGCGAGTTGCCCGGCGATGTTTATTACGGCATTCAGACCGCGCGCGCCGTCGAGAACTTTCCTGTTTCTGGTTGGAAGCCTTATCCCGCGTTTGTCACCGCTACTGTACAGATAAAAAAAGCCGCCGCCCGGGTCAACTCGATCCTTGGAGGGCTTGATCAGTCGATCGCAAAGGCAATCGAAGCTGCCGCCGATGAAGTGCTCGACGGAAAGCTACGCGATCAATTTGTCGTCGATCCCTTTCAAGCCGGGGCGGGCACTTCGCACAACATGAACGCCAACGAAGTACTGGCCAACCGCGCGATTGAATTGCTCGGCGGCGCGAAGGGTGATCACTCGCTCGTTCATCCAAACGATCACGTCAACATGGGCCAGTCCACGAATGACGTTATTCCGACGGCAATTCGGCTGGCCGCGTTCGAACTCAGCGACAAACTGATTCTAACAATCGATCACCTCGCGGCCGCCTTTCGTGATCGAGCGAACGAGTTGGATGGGATAGTGAAATCGGGCCGCACTCATCTTCAAGATGCAACGCCGATCAGGCTGGGGCAGGAGTTCGGCGCTTATGCGACGGCAATGCAGAAGAACGCCAATCGCATCGCTCGCGCGGCTGACGAATTGAAAGAGATCGGGCTTGGCGGAACCGCGGTCGGCACAGGCTTGAACGCAGCGCCGGGTTATCGCACGCGTGTCGTCGAAGAGTTGAGCGTCATCACGAGGCAGAAGTTGCGCGCAACCGAAGATTACGTCGAAGCGATGCAAAGCATGTCGCCTTTTGTTTCGCTATCGGGAGCGTTGAGAACACTGGCGACTGATCTCATTCGAATCTGCAATGACCTGCGGCTGCTTGCATCGGGACCGAACACGGGACTGGGCGAGATCAATCTGCCCGCGGTTCAACCAGGGTCATCCATCATGCCCGGCAAGGTGAATCCGGTGATGGCCGAGATGACCACGATGGTTTGCTTTCAAGTGATCGGCAATGACGCGGCAATCGCCGCCGCCGCGCAAGCCGGACAGCTCGAGTTGAATGTGATGATGCCTGTGATCGCATTCAATTTGCTGATGTCGCTGACCATAATGGACAATGCGCTGCGGGCGCTCAGAGAGCGGTGCATAGACGGGTTAAGCGCAAACGAAGAGCGATGCCGGTGGTACGCGGAACATAGCGTGTCGCTGGTGACTGTGTTGAGTCCGAGAATTGGCTACGCGCGCGCGGCTGAGCTTGCGAAACAGGCGATCAGTTCAGGCAGGACAATACGAGAACAGATGATCGAGTCGGGCGAGTTCAGCGGCGAAGAAGTGGACCGGCTGCTGGACGCTCGCGCGATGACCGATCCGGAAGGGGAGTGATCAATGGCTAACGATGTGTTCAAAGGCATCACGGTAGCGGGAACCTCAAACGAAAGCTTCAGCAAAGCTGTCGAAGCGGCGATCGAGCGCGCCAGTAAAACGATACGAGATATGCGATGGTTCGAATTGCGCGAGCAACGTGGCGCGATCCGCGATGAGAAGATCGAGTACCAGGTGACGCTCGAGGTTTTCTTCAAGCTCTAGCGGGCTGCTGACGAAAGGAAAGCTCGCCACGAAGACACTGAGACACAAAGCAGCACCAAGACCCTTAACGGATCGGTTTTGAACCTGGTGCTCCTTCGTGTCTTCGCGGCTTAGTGGCAATGAATTCGCGGTCATCTTTGGTTGGTTACGATCAACCACGAGCCGCAGTCGCACCGGCGAATGCCCAACTCGGGTACAAGTTTCAACTGGCCGCAAGCCGGGCAGTGATACGAATACACGTAACACCCCTGCGATTCGCTCCAGAAATGATCTTCGACTAAGACCTCGACACCGATCTGTCGCTTGGGCATGACGGCATTATAAATGATCCGGTCCGCAAACCGATAAGAATGAAAGCAGCGGTAATGTGATTTTCGTTGTGGCTTCGATCTCAAGAGGCGCGTTCGTAGTTCGGCCTTAAGTCAGGCGGAAGTTCGTAAGCGAGTTCAAGCTTCGGATACAAACTTCCGCCTGAAAGCCGAACTACGAACGTCGCGCGGCAATCCAGCAACGCAGCATTAGAATGACCAACCCGGCGTCCCGCCGAACTTGCAGGTTCTATTCATTACGAGAGCGCTCAATCAGAGTGTTCAGAAAGAGCGTGCACATTTTGCGAAATCGCTTATAATCTCCGCCGTAAGCTGGCCAACAAATCAATATAAGGAGAATCTCAGATGAAACCAGCGCGAGCGGTGGGTGTGGCGATCTTTGTGTTGATTGGATGGTTTGCCGCTGATCGAGTATACGCGCAGGCGGCTCCTAATCCTCAGACGAGTCCGGTCGTCCAGCCCAAAGTCACGAACCTCGACGGAAATCTCGAGGCCGATGATCTGATCCGAGTCGATATCGACAACCTGGATGAGTGGGCGAAGACGCACGACGCAAGAAAACTCGTCCCGTATCTCGAGGGCTTGGCGCTCCGCGGGAACTATCCCAATGAGGTTCACCCATCCAAGGGCCACGTGCGCTTTCACCTGCAAATCACCCCCGAGAATAAGCATGCGTGGATTGATCTGTTGGGCGCCCCCGAAGGTCTTCACAAACCGGTGCTCTTCAGTGTGGGACTGGAAGATCAGTCTCCGTTCGATACAGTGTACGATCCGAGCAACCCGGCACAACTCACCGTGATTTCAAAGTGGTACGGTATCATCGCATTGGTCGTGGTGTTGGTCACTCTGGTTTTGCTTGTGTGGCTTGCGCGAAACACTCACATCATTCGCGAGCCCGGCCCAAGACCGGCTGGTGGAAAGCTTAGGCCGTACAATCTTGGAAGGACACAGATGGCATTCTGGTTTTTCCTGGTTTACGCGTCGTACGTCGTCATCTGGCTGATTACCGATGCGCTCGACACGATCACACCGTCGCTGCTTGGGCTGATGGGAATCAGCGCGGGAACCGCGTTAAGCGAGGCGATGATCGATTCGGGCAAGGATACCGCGACCGCGGGTCAACTCCAGGATCTTACGGCCGAGAAGGAAGCGCTCGCGCAAACCATCCCCGATCTTCAAACTCAGCTCGCCGTCGTTCAAGAAAAGGAGGCGATGACTCCCGACGATATAAGCAATCGCGACAACCTGAACAAACAACTCCAGGATGCGCGCACAAGGCTTGCCCAGATCAACCAGCAGATTCAGGCACTCATTCCGCCCGCCTCGGCCGGCATCTCCGCCGGATTTCTGCGCGACATTCTCAGCGACGGAAACGGTTATAGCTTTCACCGTTTTCAGATTTTCGCCTGGACAATCGTGCTGGGAGTGATCTTTGTTTCTTCGGTGTATAATCGTTTGACGATGCCGGAGTTCAGCGCGACGCTGCTTGGTTTGATGGGAATCAGCTCCGGCACTTATATCGGGTTCAAGTTCCCCGAACAAAAGTAATTGACTCGACGAGCTTGGCGCTTATGCGAGCTTTGCGGATCTTTGCGCCTCTGCGCGAAAACCTGATTCCAATTTCGAAGCGTTCAATCGTGAGTTCGCGCAGAGACGCAAAGATCCGCAAAGCTCGCATACCGCCGGCGTTTTTCCTTTTTTCCTGCTTTGTGGGAGAATTGCTCAATAAATTTGGCGACCATCGGAGGAACGCATGAGCCTGGAGAAAGTCTCGGCTTCGATCATGAAAATATTGCCGCGTGCAGCGGTTGTGAGCGCCGGTCTCGTGGCGCTGGTTGGTTTTTCGTGCGCGCAATCGGGGATGAAAGCACTATCGCCGAGCGAGTTGCGGCATTACGATATCAAGCTTTCGGACTTGCCCGCGCCGGAGGTGTTGACTGGGCCTCGCAATCAATCGCGCGTTATTCCGAAACCTGAAGATGCAAAGCTTACGGTTCCGGCGGGATTCCAAATAAGCGTGTTTGCTGAAGGGGATTTTGAACAGCCGCGCGGGATGGCCCTTGCGCCGAACGGCGACGTCTTCATAACTGAGTCTCGGCCGGGTCGAATTGCGGTGCTGCGGGATTCCAACGGCGATGGCCGAGTAGATGAGCGCTTTGTTTTTGCGACCGGACTGACTCGGCCGTTCGGAATGGCCTTCTGGAAGGATTACCTCTACGTCGGAAACACGAATGCCCTGTTGCGGTTCAAGTACAAATCGGGCCAGATGAAGGCGGAAGGCGCACCCGAGAAGCTGGCCGACTTTCCGAGCGTTGGCAATCATTGGACTCGCAATGTGATCTTCAATCCGGCCGGTTCCAAGCTGTATGTCGCGGTCGGTTCGGCATCAAACGTCAACGCCGGCGAAGATCCGATACGCGCGGCGATTTCGGAATACAATCCCGACGGCACAGGCCATCGCATCTACGCCAGCGGCACTCGCAATCCGGTTGGACTCGCCTGGAACCCCGCGACGAAGCAGCTATGGGCGGCGGTCGAAGAACGAGACTTGATCGGTGACGACCTCGTTCCCGAATACGTGACCGCGATTAAAGAAGGCGCGTTTTACGGCTGGCCCTACTCATACCTCGGCAAGAACGAAGATCCTCGCCGGAAGGGTGAACGACCGGACCTTGTCGCGAAGACCATTGTGCCCGATGTTTTGATTCAAGCGCATTCGGCGGTGCTCGGAATGGTCTTCTATGAAGGCAAAATGTTTCCGTCAGATTATCAGGGTGATGCGTTCGTCGCGCTGCACGGTTCGTGGAATCGCGCTTTGCGAACCGGATACAAGATCATTCGCATCAAGTTCAAGAACGGGAAGCCAGTCGGAGGCTATGACGATTTTGTAGTGGGATGGATGTTGGGTGAGGACAAACCCGAAGTGTGGGGGCGACCCGTTGGCCTGCTCGTGATGAAAGACGGTTCGTTATTGATTACTGATGACGGCGGACAGAAGATCTGGCGCGTGTCGTATTCAAAAGGCAGATAAACTGCGGCGCGCCACGGTTCATTGCGGATCCTATCGGTGACGATCCGTCCGATCCGCGTCATCCGTGACCGATTCCCTCTCAGGTTGGATGCATGAAAAAACTCACATCGACGCTCGTGATTATCATGATCACGCTGGCTTTTCACTTGGCGGCCGGTGCGCAAACTTTCAAGATCGAAGGAGTGGTGATCGATCAGAACGGCGCGCCCGTCTCCGGCGCCGAAGTGATAGTGCTCGCCAAATCAAAGGACGCCAGTCCCGCGCAGATTACGGGTAGCTCTACCAGGACCACTGCCGATGGGCGATTCAGTTTTAACGCGCCCGCGGAGCCGGCTTCGCTGCAGGTTCGCGCTTCGGGCTTCGCCTCTCTTACGCGCGTTGTGAACGCTTCGGACCCGGACGCCACGCATCTTCGCATTGTTCTGGAACCGCTTCCGTTATCCGAACAGATGACGATAACCGCGGCGCGCACGGAGACTCGTCTGGCGGATACTGCAGCGAGCGTCGCGGTGCTCTCAACTGAAGACTTATCAACGACCGCCGCTCTGACGATCGATGATGCGTTGCGGCAGATTCCCGGCTTCTCGCTGTTTCGGCGTTCGGGCAGCCGCACCGCGAATCCGACTTCGCAGGGCGTGTCGCTTCGAGGCGTTGGAGCGAGCGGCGCGAGTCGAGCTGTTGTGCTTGCGGATGGGATTCCGATCAACGATCCGTTTGGTGGGTGGGTCTACTGGGGACGAGTTCCGCGCGAGTCGCTCGATCGAATCGAAGTTGTTCAGGGCGGCGCATCGAGTCTTTACGGAACGGATGCGCTGGGCGGCGTGATCAACTTAATACCTCGTGATACCCGCGAATCGGCGCTGTCTTTCGAAGCGTCTTATGGCAACGAACAAACTCCGAACGTCTCGCTGTTCGCTGGAGGCAAGCTCTTTCAATGGGCCGCGCAACTTTCAGCCGAAGCGTTTCACACGGACGGCTACATATTGGTTGACGAAACTCAGCGCGGCCGCGTAGACACACGCGCCGGAGCCGAGCACACCGTGATTGACCTGACGCTTGAGCGCTTGATCTCCGATCGCGGAAGGATCTTCGTGCGAGGCTCGCTGTTTGACGAGTCACGCGAGAACGGCACGCCCGTTCAGACCAACAACACATACATTCGACAGGTTGCTCTGGGCACGGATCTGAATTCCACGCGAGCGGGGTCCTTTTCGGCGCGAGGTTTCGCGTTGACGGAAATATTCAATCAGGACTTCTCGTCAATTGCCGCGGACCGGAACTCCGAAACCATCACTCGCAGCCAGCGCGTTCCTGCTCAACAAGTAGGATTCGTAACTCAGTGGTCGCGCGCAGCCGGATCGCGGCAAACACTCGTGGCCGGTGTTGATGCTCGCGAAGTGCGCGGCGCAAGCGATGAGCTTGGATTCACAGCCGGGCGCCTGACGTTAGCCGTCGGTTCGGGTGGGCGCGAGGGAACGGTAGGCGTTTTTGGGCAGGACATCATTCGAATAACTCCGCGATGGCTGTTGACGCTGGGTGTGCGCGGGGATCGCTGGAAAAACTTCGATGCGTTGTCGTCGTCGAGGCCGCTTCCCGCCGCGACGCCGGTTACCGTGACCAGATTTCCCGATCGAATCGAGACCGCGTTCAGCCCTCGCCTGTCGCTTCTTCATAAGCTGAACGAGAACGTGTCGTTGGTGGTGTCGGGGTATCGCTCGTTCCGGGCGCCAACGCTGAATGAACTGTATCGCTCGTTTCGAGTGGGGAACGTGCTGACGCAGGCTAACTCCAAGCTTCTTGCGGAGCGGCTGACGGGTGGTGAGGCGGGAGTAAACGCTTCAGGGGCCGATAAGAGAGTGAACATTCGCGGCACGTTCTTTTGGAGCGAGATCACTCGGCCGATCGCAAACGTCACATTGAGCGTTACGCCGGCGTTGATCACTCGGCAGCGCCAGAACCTCGGGCGCACACGCTCGCGCGGTTTGGAACTTGAAACAGAAGCCCGTGTAACGAGCACGTTCACGATCACGGGCGGCTATCAATTCATCGACGCGACGGTGTTGAAGTTTCCGGCGAATACTTCGCTCGAGGGATTGTTGATCCCGCAGGTTGCTCGTCACCTTCTGACATTTCAGGCGCGGTACTCGAACCCTCATCGATTCACGTTTGCGATTCAAGGCCGGGCAGCCGGCGCGCAGTTTGATGACGATCAAAATCTCTTGCCGCTTGATAAGTACTTCACGCTGGATGCGTTTGCTTCGCGCGCGCTTGGCCGCGGTGTTGAAGTGTTTGGAGCGTTTGAGAACCTAACGGGCCAGCGTTACGACATAGGGCGAACGCCCGTGAGGACGCTCGGGCCGCCGCTTCTCGCGCGCATCGGCGTAAGAATTCAAGTTGGATCGCGTTAATCGACTCGAAAAATCATCCCGCATTTGTAACCCAACACTACCGCCGCGCGTTCATTGTTAATGCGGTTCGTGTATCGCGGCACCCACAGGCAGCGATATGCCGCTGAATCATTGGCCGACAATGTATTTGATGGATGAAGCCAAAGCTGATCTCGGGATAGCCCAGCCTGACTTGCGGGCGACGGATGAATTGCTCGCGCTGGCTGCGCGTGATGGCGACGACGCGGCGTTCGAAGAAATCCTCGACCGGCATCGCCGCCGAGTCGCGCGAATCATCGGGCGCTTCTTCGATCGGCCCGAAAGAATCGAAGACGTACTGCAGGACGTTTTCACCAAGGCTTATTTCGGCCTCGTGGATTACTCGCCCGACCGTGGCAAGTCCTTTTCGGCGTGGTTGTCGCGCGTAGCGATCAATGCCTGCTACGACGAGTTGCGGCGCGCGAGGCGACGGCCGGAGGGTTCGATCGTCGACATAACGACGGATGAAAGCGAGTGGCTCAGCGCGCAACTGAGTGGCCGGACGTCCGCCGGCGAGGCCGAATCAACGCTCATCTCGCGTGATCTCGCGAACAAGCTGCTTGCGCGTCTCTCTTCGGACGATCGAATTGTGCTGATTCTACTGGATGCGGAGGAGATGACCGTCGCTGAAATTGCCGACGTGCTTGGCTGGAAGATTTCAAAAGTAAAAGTGCGGGCACATCGCGCGCGAAAATCGTTGCGTCTCGTGCTCGGCGAGTACCTGTGAAGCGAAGCGAGGAAGTTATGAAAACCGATAATAACCGTTTGGATGAGTTGACGCAGATCGTTGCGCGTGGCGGTGGAGCGAGCGACGGCGAAGTCGAGCGCATTGCGTCCGCGCCCTTTTTCAGCGCGCGAGTTCGTGCGCGCATCGAAGCCGAACGAAAGAGCCGAGAAGCCGAGCGAGGCGGGTGGCTGGTTACTTTGCTCGTTGCCTGGCGAGCGGTCGCTGTGCTGCTCGTAGTCACAGTCGCGGCCGCGGCGGCTTACTGGATATCAAGGGCGCCCGCTGCGCAGCAAATTGACGCGCAAACAAACGATGACGTAAGCCGCGTTGTTGCCGGCGGAACCTGCGCGCTCTCGGCTACGGACGAGTGCGCGATCTCGAGGGAAGAAGTCCTCGCGACGTTGTTTGCGGACGAAGGAGGTAAAACGCAAAAATGAACTCTCAACAGAAAGCTTCGATCAAAGTATGGGCGGCGTTCCTGGTCGTATTCGTGTTGGGCGGCGCGACGGGCGCATCAATCGCCGGTATTTTTCCACAACGCGCGAACTCGGCAGCCGCTGCCGGTGTCTCGATGCGCGATACGGATGCGTATTTCGAGACGCTAAAACGAGAGCTCACCCTGAGCGATGAACAATCGTCCGAGATGCGCGGGATTCTCGAGCGGACTCGAAACGATTACAAGTCGGTGTGCTCCGACGTGCGTCCTCGTTACGACTCGATTCGCGAACGCGCGCGCGGCGAGATGCGGGCGTTGCTCGCATCAGACCAACAACAGCGATTTGATTCGATTGTGACTCAGGAAGATTGCAAGTGCCCCGAGCCGAGGAAATAAATGTGCCGGAGATTGATTTGATGTGGGTGCGTGGATCCGAGCGGCGGGAACATCATGGATTATTGCTTATTGGAGCTGATTCGGCCGCGTCACCGGCAGCCTTTGCTGCCATCGTCGCTGGGATGCGGATGACGTGCTTGCCCGGAGGAGTCACACCGCGTTGAAGCTCGGGGTTCAAATCCAACAGCGCTCCGTAGGTGGTTTTGAGTTTGCGCGCGAGCGGGCGCAAATCGGTTTGAGCCGAAACCAATCGAGTTTGATAACGATAAGGATACGCCTGGGGTAAATCGAATCCATACTTCTTTGCGTTCTTAGCGATCGTGACAACAGCGAGTATCGCCGGAACATAATTCCGAGTTTCCTGAGCGATGTACCCGCCGCGATGCAACCGCCAGAAGTCACGCGACCCCGCGCGCGCGATCGCCGAATCAACATTGCCCTCGCCGGTGTTGTAAGCAGCAAGCGCGAGCGCCCAATCTCCGCGGTAGCGATTCGAGAGCCACTTCAGATATCGCGCGGCAGCAAGCGTCGATTTCTCGGGATCGGATCGCTCATCGATCCAGTAATTCTGCATCAATCCAAAACGGGCGCCGGTCGACGGAATAAACTGCCAGATCCCTCTCGCCGCGGCCCACGAATAAGCGTTTGCATTCCAACCCGATTCAACCTGCGCGAGCCATACCAGATCAGTGGGAACGCCTTCCTGCTTAAAGATGCGCTGAGCCATTTCGCGGAATCGCGTAGACCGCTGCAGACCGGCTTCCATCGTCGCGCGGCCGCGCCCTTTCGTGAAGTAGTTGATGAACTGCCTGACGGGCAACGCCGAGCTGAATTCGAAATTGAATCGCGCGGCTACGTCATCCTCATCGGCGGCCCCGGCCTCTTCGAGTTCGGCATCCGAAAGCGAAGCCAGCTTGTCGAGCGGCGACGGCTCGTAACGCTGCTCGTTGAATCCACCATCCTTTTGTTCGAGCGCTGCAATCTGATAGCGATTCACCTTCTCAATCAGCTCGCGGTAGTAAACACGCAGCTCGTCATCGCTGCGCACGTCGATTGATTCGGTGAGGATCGTGTCAACTGCTTCGTCGAACTCGCGCCGCGCAACATCATATTGCCCGCCCTTGTAAGCGGTCTCGCCCTTTTGATAATGAACGTTCGCCAGGTTGATGATTTGACGAACCTGGCTCTGCTTCGCGTCTTGCGGAGTCGACGCCGGAACCGGAGCGGGATCGACTTGAAAGGCTGACGCCTGAATGACTAGTGAAAGACAAATCGCAAATAATGTGAAGGTTCGTTTCATCTAATGGTCTGATGCTTTCTCAATCTATCAACGCGCCCGTAGGCCTTAAGTTTCGCGTTTTATTATACCCGATTGACTCGCGAGATCAGGAGAAAAAATCAAATCCAATGAAAAAGGGACAATCGAGAACTTGCTTCTCTCGATTGTCCCTTCGGTTTGGCTTGATTTGCGCCTTATTGTGGGTCGCGATCCCACCAGTATTGCTTCTCGAGCTTCTTCTGAACCGGCCAGATTTGATCCAGCGTATTGCCGTCGAACATCTCGCCGTTCTTCATCACGTACACTATTGTGTTTGTGTTGCGAATGTCGGTAAGCGGGTTCTTGTCGAGAATGATCAAGTCAGCCAGCTTGCCGACCGTCAGCGAGCCCACGTCTTTTTGCAGTCCGATCGCCTCGGCTCCGTAGATCGTCGCCGATCGCAGAGCCTCAAATGGAGTCATGCCACCCGACTGCAGATTCCAGATTTCCCAGTGACACCCAAGTCCCTGCATCTGGCCGTGACCCCCGAGACAAACTCGGCCACCTGCATGAACGATGTCTGCGGCGGCTTTGGATATCGCCTTGTGGCCGTACTCTTCTTCGCGGAACCACTGGCCGCGACGCTTGACCATAGTGTCGAGCAAAGCGTGAGGAATGAATCGCCTCAGCTTCTGATTGCCGTGCACGTCTGTATTCTCGAACCAGTAGTTTTCCGACCACGGCGCGCCATAAGCGACGAGGATCGTCGGCGTGTAGAACGTCCCGGTCCTTGCGACGAACTGGACAACATCGTTGTAAAGCGGGTGGATGGGCAATGCGTGCTCGTTGCCTGAGAAGCCGTCAGCCATCTGGGTCAGATCGAGTTTCATATCGAGCGCGCCCTCGGTGGTCGACGTGATGCCGAATTCCTTGCACGCCATTGCAACCCATTGGCGCACGATGCGATCGCCCACGACGTATTCCTTCAACGTCGTTGTGTGGTAGGCCTCCTTGTAGCGCTTGATGTAGTTGCGCGTCGCATCTTTGTCATCGAGCCCTGACGCCGAGAAGACGCCCGGTCCGGTCGTGTAGACTCGCGGCCCGATTATGTCTCCGGTTTCGACGAGGTCGGTGTATTCGAAGACATCCGTCGTCGCACTCTGAGGGTCGCGAGTTGTTGTGATGCCGTACGCCAGATTCGCAAGATACTGCCACACCTCTGTCTGGTGCACACCGCGTGGCGGCCACATGTGCGCGTGAACATCAACGAATCCCGGGATGATCGTCTTGCCCGTTACATCGATCGTCTTTGCGCCGGCCGGGATTTGAACTTTGCCTTTTGCGCCGACGGCAACGATTCGATTGTCGGTGATGACGATGTCACCCCGCTCGATGGTCTCGCTGCCATTCATTGTCACGATGCGAGCGCCGGAAAGAACGACCGAGCCTTTTGCGCGCGCGCGAGGCGCTTCGACGACGAAGTCGGTCGATTCAGGCTTGTCGGTTGAAACATCCTGACGGTAAAACTTCGAACCCCACGACCACGTCACCCACTTGCCATCCGGTGACCACGACACGTAATCACCACCTTCAACGGCCATTTTCTTCACTGGAACCGCCGACGGACCGCTGGGCGTGATGTTGATAGTCACGGTCTCTTTGCCTGGCCTTGGAATCGTCACCAGGTAGTGCTTGCCCTGAAGGTTTACAAATGCCTTCTGGCCGTTGGGCGAGAGCTGAATGCTCTCGGCATTTGGCGGGAAGGGGCCTGGCGCCGCGCCGGTAACTTTGAACGGCGTGCGTCTGTCATAGCCATCCAGCCGAATCGAAGTGAGCCCCTGTTGAGTAGTCAGGAAGACACGATCGGGATCGCTTGTGAAATGCGGATAGCGGCCGCCCTGTGCGGCGGCGATCAATTTCGAATCGCCTCCGGCCGCGGGGATCCATCGAAGGTCTGTTCCGGTGCTTCCTCCGATTCCATCGATTTCGCTTTCGGCCGGGTTCAATGAACTCATGTTCGCATCGGGAAAGACGTCATTGTCGCGATAGTGCAGATCGGCATACATCTGATCGTCGGTTGCTCCGGAGACGAACACGATCTTTGAGCCGTCCGGCGAATAGACTGGTGATGAATAATACGCCGTGCGTCGAGTGAGCGACTCGGGTCTACCGCCGTCGGCGGAAACGCGGTTGAGCTGTCCGCCTTCGCGCGACCAGGTGACGTACGCGATGTATCGGCCGTCGGGCGACCACGTGGGCATGAACTCGCCGACTTGCGAATCGGTAAGTCTTCGAGGTGTGCCCGACGGTAGGTCGGCAATCCACAGTTTGTTGAGCGAGCTGAACACGACTCGCTTACCGCCGGGTGACATCGCCGGCCAGCGAATCAATCGCGCGCGAACTGTTGCGCTGTCATCGACACGGTTTTCGAAATAGACCCGCTGCGCGATTTCGGCTTCGACTTTTGCGGTGAAAGGAATGATGGTCGATTTGCCGGTTTCGAAATCGACGCGTTGGATTTTTCCGTTAGCCGGAAGTATCAGCGACTTGCCGTCGGGCATGAACGAATATCCCGGCATCAAGTCACGAGTGCCGCGCGATTCCTGATCGTCGCGAGTAACGTTGTTGATCAGCCATCGCTCTTCGCTTGTGTCCAGGTCGCGAACTCGCAAGGCCGTGCCGCCCTCGAACCGCGTTGCATACACCAGCTTCTTCCCGTCAGGCGACAGCAGCGGCCGCATCGCGCTCCCCTGAGCATTTGTGATTGGAGATGCCTCGCTGGTCTCGCGATCAAAGCGGACAATTTGCCAGATAGGGAATTGCGCATTGTAATTAAACGCCCCGATGCGTTGCGCGTAGTAGATGAATCGGCCGTCGGGCGAAGCCACCGCTCCGAAGCGATTGCGAGGTGGTGCTTGCGGCGGACCCGATCCGGGCATCTGCGGCGGCGGGTCCGGTTGTCCGATGTGCACCCCCGAGCCTCCGTCCTTGTGATACATCCATGGAGCGAACGTGCCGATCGCGTCGCCCGATTTGGAAGCGATCACGTACTGACCATCAGACGTCCACGAAGGTGAAAGGAACATCTGATTGCGGCCTTTGGTCAACGCCTTTGGATTTGATCCGTCGGCATCGGCGATCCAAAGGTTTTCCGCGCCGCTGCGATCGCTGATGAAGACGATCTGTTTGCCGTCCGGTGAGAACTTTGGTTGGCTCTCGAAGGACAATCCGCCGATTATTCGCTTTGCCTCACCGCCCGCGGCCGGAAGCGTATAGATGTCGCCGAGCAAGTCGAACAGAATCGTCTTGCCGTCGGACGAAACGTCGAGCGACATCCACGTGCCTTCGTCGGTGGTGAACTCAATCTTCTTGTCGGTCTTGAGCGGCAGACCTTCTTCTTTCTTATCCTTTGCTTCATCTTTCTTCTCGTCTTTCTGCGGGTCTTGCGCAAGCGACGCAAGAGGCAACGAGATCAAGATGATGATCAGCAGCGACAATAATGAACGAACTCGATTCCAACCGGTCATGATTTCCTCCGGATTAACTTCTGGATATTCCACTGGGCATTTGGAAAGCGAGAATATAAAACAAAACCGCGGCGAATACCATGCCGGCACAGGTGGGTTATAATCGGTAACGCGTGGCGCTTTCCCGATCATTGAAGGAGTATCAAATCATGAATAGCTTAGATCGAACACACCTGGATCCTGATCCGATGCCGCCACCCGAAGACCCGATGCCGCTTCCGCCTGAGCCGATCCCTGGCCCAGGAGGTCCCACACCGGGCCCTGCGTTAAGTCGTTGCGGCGTTGCGTAGAGCGGTGCTGTGCTAGGATTCGACGGATATGCTGATGCTGTGTCCAATCTGTGCCGGTGAGTTTGAAGTAGACGCCAGCGTTTGTCCGGCGTGCGAATTCAAACTCGTTCCGAGCGCGTTAAGAGAAGACGAAGGCGCCTCGACGGAGACTGCGGAAAGACGCGACGTTCAATTTGTCGAGCTATGCCGGCCTTTGATGTATCCAGTAGCGATGCTGGTCAAGCAGACACTCGAACAGAACGGTGTCACGGTTATGATTCACGGCGAGCATTCGCTGTCAGTACAACCGCATCTGGTCTTCGGCGGCCAACTGCGCGTTCTTGTTCCGAGCGATCACTTAGAATTCGCGCGCGACTTGTACAAAGCCTATTTCGAAGGCAACGAAGAGACAGATTACATAGAAGAGGAATAACTGAGCTCCGCACGGTATGACTTATCGCAGATCCTTTGCACAATCGGCCGGTGCGGCTCGGGGCATCTGAGTGCGTTATCGCTCCGTGCGGCTGGGGGGAAGCGCGTGGTCTCCCCGGTAGTCTACAGACTCTTTCTGCCCGCCTATCTCGCCGAATACTTCTTTCAACGCGCCCACCGACGAAAGCACCGAGCTGGTCTCGACCGGCATGAACACAACCTTCGCGTTGCTGCTCGTCGCCATGTTAGTCAGCGATTCAATGTAGCGCTGCATCAACAGGTATTGCGCAGGATTTCCCTGACCGGCGGTGATCGATTCGGAGATTTGCCTGATTGCCTGGGCCTCGGCTTCGGCGTTGCGAGTTCGCGCTTGCGCCTGGCCTTCGGCTCGCAGCACCGCGGCTTCTTTTTCACCCTCAGCGCGAGCGATTGCGGCTTGCTTCTCACCTTCGGCGCGAGCGATGGCCGCTTGTTTTTCGCCATCCGCCTGAAGTATCAAAGCGCGGCGCGTGCGCTCGGCGGTCATCTGCTTTTCCATCGTGACCCGGACGTCCTCGGGCGGATGAATGTTTCGAACTTCGACGCGAGTCACCTTTACTCCCCAGCGTTCGGTTGCTTCGTCCAGCACGATTCGCAGCTTGTTGTTGATCACGTCTCGCGAAGAGAAAGTGTGATCAAGATCCAGATCGCCGATAATCGAACGCATCGACGTGATCGTGAGCTGCATGATCGAGCCCGTCAGATCGGCGACTTCGTACATGGCTTTGATCGGATCGGTTATTTGATAGTAGAGCACCGAGTCGACGTTGACCGTCACATTGTCGCGAGTGATTACGGGTTGGGGCGGAAACTCGAGAAGCTGTTCGCGGAGGTCGAGCGTCGAAAGGCCGGGCCTGATCCCGCTCCAGTATGCTGAGCGCGGCTTATCGAGAAACGGCAAAATGATATTCAGCCCACTGCCGGCCATCTTGTGAAACTTGCCGAGCCGCTCGATGATCATCACCGAAGCCTGCCCGACTACGCGAAATGATTTTAGTAAGGTGATCAGCACCGCGAGTGAGATGAACGCGAGAACCAGGAGGCCAAATGCTTGCATAACTTTCGCTCCTTCAAAGTTTGGTAGTCCCGGATTTATGCGGATGTAAGCTTCGAAACGAAAACGATGCTTACAAACCTCCTCATGACTGCCGGACTACGAACGTCGATCCTCAATCTTTCAACCGATCTTGCTTTCGCCAGGACGGCTCGCCATCGGTTCGTCTGACATAGACCGAGGCTCCTTCGACGCGTTCGATTTCAACCTGCTCGCCCTCGCGGAGCGGTTCTTCACCTTCGGTGGGAAAGGCCCGCCACGTCGAGGCAAACACGCGGACCGCTCCTTCCTGCATCGCGCCCTTCGACGGCTCGACGACAACTCCGATCTTTCCCGGCAGATTATCCATCCCGGTTTTTAGCTCCCGCCCCGGTGATCCGCGCATAAGGAATCGATCGAAGATGGTGCGAGACGCGACAGTGAGTGCAATCGATATAACCAGGAAAACCACGATCTGAAGCGGAAGCCCGACCAGGCCCGTGAGCCCAAGCAGACCCGCGACGAGCGCGCCTATTCCGAACCACAGCAGCACGAAGCCTGTAGTGAAAATCTCAGCGATGATGAAGAGCACGCCAAGGATCAGCCAGATGTACCAAAGGTCCGACATGAAGTGGTGCGAGGCTCAGGCCGCAACGATGAAACAACGGTGAAAGCGTTTTTCTTCTCGCTCTCACGGTCGGATTATCTTTTGAGGTTATACAAAAAGCAAGCGTGCGGGCTGGGGGAATGTGATCAGAAGCGGGACTTTGCACGCCAGCCACAGTGCGGCTCTTATTAACACATCACTTCAGTGAGCTGTTAATGAGAGAGCACTGAGGTTGCGAAGGTAATCTGACGACCAGGCAAGGGGTGGAAGGACCGCGCTCGCCACGAGAGGTTGCTCAGGAAATGGATCGCGTGCGAAACGGCGAATTACTCGCTGTTGGCCGTCGTCGCCCAACCGAAGGCGATCCCGGTTGCGATTGCCAGAAGCAGTTCGGCCAGGCCGACGAGCGTCGCCGCCCGGCCCTCGATTCGCAATCGCTTTACGCCTTCCGCGAGAAGCAGGAAGCCGGCAGTCCACGCGAGCAATGCCTTTTGTGACTTCGACAAATCAATCCGAGACATAATCGATTCACCTCTGATTTGAAGAACCTCGCGACTCGGCGGTTCGATTTGCAATGCGTTCCGAAACTCGCGCCGGCCCGCTTGTCGCGTAACGCACTGGAGCGGGCCCGCCGTACAACGTTATCACCTTCTTGATGGTTTCGTCCTGAGCCGCTCGGAATCGATGAGCGTTTCCTCCGTGATTGTAAATCACAAACAGCAGCGGACCTCGTTGGCGTGTGTAAGCGACTCCGGCGAGCGCGCTCACGCTGCTGAGCGTTCCGGTTTTTGCGACAACCGATCCGCGATAAACGTCTGTGAATCGCCTCTCGAGCGTGCCGGCGTCGACTCCCGCAACGGGCAGAATCTCCGCGGGCACAAGCCCCTTACCCTCGAGATAAGTAATCAGCTTGCGCAACATCGTTATCGTACCGCGCGGCGATATCGCATTCGCCCCGAGTCCCGAAGACGTCGCGAAGCTCACCTCATCATCCTTGAATCCGACTTCGGTTTTCAGGAAGCGCTCGACTGCGTCCGGTCCCCCGACCAGATTGCCGATGACGGTAGCCATCCAGTTGTTAGAAAAATCGTTGAGGCCCTTCAGTACTCGAAGGAGAGGAAGCGACGTGTGAACGGCGAGCGGCGAAAGCTTCGATGTGTTCACACTCGGGTCGCTGATCGTCTGCCCGTTTATCTTGAGCGAGGGCGGCCCGGAAAGAGGCGGCGCCTTTTGTGTTCCCGAGTCGCGGTCTTCCGCGGATCGAATTGCGAGGAACCGGGTGTATGAAGCCTTCGCTTGCGCGGTCCACGTGTCCGGTGTCAGCACCGCGCGAAACGCTTTCGCCGAAGCTTCGCGCGCCGTCGAGAAGTTGAAAAAGAACTGCCCGAGCACGACAAGATTTCCATCGACCTCGCGAATCCCGCTACGGTTGAGTTTGTCCGCGATCATCATCGCGTTCTCAGGGAACAAAGCCGGATCACCGCTTCCAATCACATAAAGCGAACCGTGCAAAACTCCGGTCGCCGGATCGAGCGTGCCGTCGGTGTACAACGAAGTTCTAAACTTGAAGTCCGGCCCGAGCCGCGATATCGCGGTGAGCGACGTTGCAATCTTGGTGACCGAAGCTGGATTGAACAAACGGTCGGCGTTGTGCTCGGCGAGCACTTCGCCTTTCAATGTCGTGACGATGAACCCCTGGTTCTCGGCGCTAAATCCAAACGTAGCGAGGCTGTCAGTGTAAGCGGCGACGAGCGGATTCATCGGCGGCGCCTCAGCCGGATCGAGGTTCGCAATCCGAGGCCTGGTCACCTCGTCCGTCGCCGAACTCGTTGCTGGTTGAGGATTGATCCGGGCGTTTACCTCCGCGACTCCGGAACTCGCAGCGGGATTGCTCTCATCGCCGGGCTGTATTCTTTTGTCGCTGGGCCCGATTTCTTGAGTCCAGGCGTTGCTCAGGTAGTTGTGAACGCCCACGCCGTGAGTGCCGGCACTCGCGACCTGTCTTCGCCATCGCGATCGCCGCCCGCGTCCTCGCGCGTAAAGGCGTCCGCCTCGCCTCAATCCTCGAGAGCCTATGCTTCGCGAGCGCGAATTGCCACGGCGAGCGCTGGCTCGCGAACTGTTTTTCGACTTGCCCTTCGCTGCCTTACCTTTTGCCGCCTTAGCTTTTGCTCGCGGCGACGACTTTTTTGCCTTTGGGCTGGCGCCTGCGTCAATCGATGCGAGCGAGAAAGTGAGAACGAGGGCGATGAACAACGAGAGGGTTCTGAGCTTGAGGAGTGATCTGGACATCCCTTACTACCGTCCTATCTGTGATCTGAGCGTTCCGATGCGCATCCTGCTTGTGACGTTGCAACGACGTTGGAGTTCGGCGACCTTGTGGCGGGTCCAACCTCGAAAACCCTCTTGAGCCACTCAATTCTAAACGTGAACTTTGATGAACGGGGGCTGCGACCGTCGCGCATCTCGCTTCGGTTTTTACAATATCACAGCGTCCAGGCGAGGTCTACTATGTTAATAAAGATGCAACACTTTTTTGAGCGGCCTGGGCTACGCCTCGCTGAGGTGGAATGTTGGCGGGCACCCAATGGACATCTAACTCACGAACGAGCGAATCATCCCGCGGAGCGAGAACAACTCGCGGGGATCGACTGTCTCATTCACGATTCCCGCGACCAACTCCTGTAGGAATCTGCTCCGCCGGATACGCCTCGCGACGAAATCGTTTAGCCACGGCCGCGAGAACCAGTTCTCGGCTATTCGATAACCGAGGAATTTTGGTCTGAGCTCGTGCTCGATGCGGCGCGGGAAGTCGCGAAGCCGTTCGAAGTCGCCTGACATCAGCGCTTCGTCGGCAACTTCGGCGGCGATCTCGCCGGTCTCCATCGCCTTGCCAATTCCTTCACCGGTGAAGGGAAACGTTGCGCCGATGCTTTCGCCCAACACCAGCGTGTTTCCCGGGCCGAGGGGTCTGGTCCCGCTCAAGCCGCAACGAAGCATCGCCCCGCGTACCGGCGAGATGGATTCCGCGTGACGCACGATCTCGGCGGCTAGCGGAAAGTTTTCCAGGAATGTCTTGAAGGCGTCTCGAAGATTCACATGCGGGCTTGATCCCCGCCGGTAACTGACGCCACACCCAATGTTGAATTCGCCATCAGCCAGCGGAAAAATCCATGCATAGCCCGGCGTTATCGATCGGTCGTAAGAGACAACCAGTCGATCGAGTTCAATCGGTGAGCGCACATAGCAGCGCAGCGCGACGCCGCTTGGTTGCTGCTGACTGACAAGGCCAAGCCTTGAAGGCATCTCGACATTCGCACCGGTCGCCAGAAACACGATACGCGCGTGTAGCGGTTTGGGTGTTCGGTCTAGCGAAACCATGAGGTTCGCGTCGGGTTGCACGTCAACTCCGGTGACCTTTGCCTGGCAGAACACCGCTCCATACTCAATCGCTCGTTTCAAGATCATGGCATCGAGATGCATGCGCTTGAGCGTGAGAAACTCTCCGGGGACATCAAAGGAAACTCGAGAGGGGCTATAGACAGTTCCGACGTTCGACCGCCGGCTGCTCGAACGAATGACATCGTAGAGTCCCGCCCTTGTCAGGCATCGCACTGAGTCGGCGATCAGGCCATCGCCGCAAACCTTGTCTCGAGGAAAGGTGTCCTTATCGAGCAGCAGCGTTCGATGTCCGCGCCTGGCGAGATGAAGGGCAGCCATTGCGCCCGCAGGCCCGGCCCCGACTACGACTACTTCCCAGGATTGATCCGCTGCCGCCGTCAAATCACTCGGTTTCAGTTCGATTAGATCTGGATTCATCATTGTCCGGTCTGCCGAGCGATTGAGACTCGAGCGTCCATCCTCACTCGCACAATTACGCGGATGACCCGTGCCTCGTTACGTCTTCCGCGCGCCGACGGCTTCGTTGCTGGACCAACATCGTCTATGGTAAGGTACCGGCCGAAGCAAGTCGAGGCGGCAACAAGCAAACACCATGCGGGCTGGCACTCAGTGGACCTTCCCGCGTCTTTGCACCAGAAACATAGGATATTGAGCTGATCGTTTCAGGATCGAAAGCATCAATGAGCCGGTCTTTAGTTCTTGTGGTCGTGACGCTGGCCAGTTTGACGTTTGCGCCGTCAATGGCCGCTCAGGATCGCGCATTCGTAATCCTGCGAGGCCGGGCAGTATGCCTCGATGCCTTCGACAAGCCCGTTGATTCGCCCTTCGCCTGCTCGGAAACAAATCCGCGATTCGGGTTCGCAAGCAAGGACGGCAAACTCTATCGATTCCCGCGGACTGATTCGATGATAACTGTGTTCACCGATTCAAGAGTGCGCGAGCGCGAGCTTCAAATCACCGCGCGTCTTCGTGAAAGCAATCAACTCGAAACCATCAAAGTACAGTCGATCAAAGACGGAAAGTTGTACGATATTTATTACTTTTGCGACGTCTGCAACATTCGGGCATACACGCCGGGGCTTTGCCCGTGTTGCCGCAACGAATTGGAGTTCAGGGAAACAGCGCCATAACGATTGCGGATTTCGGATTGTGGATTGCGGATTTGCGAACACTGCTTCGTTCCGTCAATCCGCAATCGCAAATCGGCAATCCGCAATTCAAAGGAGGCAGGGATGCAAGACGATGATGATGCGAAAGAAAAGGGCTCGGGGCTATCGCGGCGCCGCTTCTTGAAGGTGTCCGGCATCTCGCTGTCCGTTCCGCTCGTGATGGGACATCGAGTTATCAACGTGGCCGGCGCCGAAGTAAAGGTCTACGGCCCGTCGAAAGTCCCAATTCAACTGATGATCAACGGCAAGGCGTCCACGGTGAACGTCGAGCCGCGCGTGACGCTGCTCGAAGCTCTGCGCAACGAACTCGATATCACCGGCGCCAAGCGCGTGTGCGATCGCGCGACTTGCGGCGCATGCACGATGATCGTCGACGGCAAGCCGGTTTACTCGTGCTCGGTTCTCGCGATCGAAGCGCAGGGCAAACAGATCACGACAGTCGAAAGTTTGATGCAGGGTGACAAGCTTCATCCGCTTCAGCAGGCCTTCATTGATAACGACGGCCAGCAGTGTGGATTCTGCACGCCGGGATTCGTGGTCGCGGCAAAGGCATTCCTGGACAAGAACCCAACCCCGACATCCGAAGAAATTCAAAAGGGACTGGGCGGCAACCTTTGCCGGTGCGGAACCTACATGGGCGTTCGCGCCGCGGTCGCGCAGACGGCGAAAGGAGGGCGGCGCAATGGCTGAATATAAATGGCCGGATGCCGACAAGCGAAACTTCATCGGCAAACGAATCTCGCGCATCGACGGACCGCAGAAGGTATCGGGCCGCGCGAAGTATTCGTTCGATATCAACCGTCCCGGTATGCTCTTCGGTAAGATAGTTCGCTGTCCGCACGCGCACGCCAAGGTCAAGAGCATCGATACCAGCGCGGCTGAAAACATGCCGGGTGTGAAGGCGATTCACGTGATGCAGGAAGCCGGCAAGGAACTGATGTGGGCCGGCGCCTCAGTGGTCGCGCTCGCCGCAGTCGATGAACCGACCGCGGAAGATGCAGCGCGAGCCATCAAGGTCGAGTACGAAGTGCTTCCTCACCTTGTCGTCGATACCGATCCGAAAGTCGCCGGGGATTACACGCGTCAGACTAACGAAACAAAGCTCGGCGATCCGGACAAGGCGTTCAGCGAGGCCGAAGTCACAACCGAAGGGACTTATGGTCTGGCTATGATCACCCACTGCTGTCTCGAGCCCCACGGCTCAGTGATGGAATGGGACGGCGACAATGTGCTCGCGCATTTGTCGACTCAAGCCGTGAGCGGTTCCGTCGCGCAGATTGCGCGGCCTCTCGAGATCCCCGCGACGAATGTCCGAGTCCAACAGGATCACATCGGTGGAGGATTTGGCAGCAAGTTCGGACCCGATGAGTGGGACATCACCGCGGCGCGACTTTCGAAGAAGGCGGGTGGCAAGGCCGTCAAGATGTTCAATGAACGTGACGCCGAGTTGATGGTCGCCGGCGCGCGTCCGTCCGATTATGCGAGAGTGAAGATCGGGCTCAAGAAAGACGGCACGATCACCGCGTGGGAGTGCAATTCGTGGGGTTCGGGCGGAGTCGGCGGCGGCGGCGCGCCTCCAATGCCCTATATCTTCAACATTCCCAATCAGCGGAAGCAGCACACAAACATCATCAACAACGTTGGCAGTCAGCGGGCGTGGCGCGCGCCCAATCATCCGCAAGCGTGCGCGATCACGATGACCGCGCTCGAAGATGCGGCGGCGGCGGTGAATATGGATCCGCTCGATTTCTTCATGAAGAACATCGAGATGACCGGACAACGCGCTCAGATTTACAGCGACGAGTTGAAGATCGCGGCCGATCTGATTGGTTGGAAGAAGAACTGGCACGCGCGTGGTGACAAGACTGCTGGGCCGATCAAACGCGGGCTTGGTCTTTCGATTCACACCTGGGGCGGGCTTGGTCACCCGAGTGACTGCGACCTGACGATTCAACCCGATGGATCAGTCGAGTTGAAGATGGGCACGCAGGATTTGGGAACCGGGACGCGAACCGCGTTGAACATCATCGTCGCGGATACGCTGGGCATTCCGATGAACGCGGTGAAGATAACGATCGGCGACAGCCGCTATCCGTCCTCGGGCGGGTCAGGCGGAAGCACGACGATCGGCGGCATCAGCGCTTCATCGAGGCGAGCCTCGCTCGACGCGCTTGACCAGATCTTCGCGAAAGCCGCGCCGGCGCTTGAAGCGGCGCCGGAAGATCTGGAAGCGGCGGGCGGTACGATTCGAGTCAAATCGAATCCGAGCAAGTCAATGACCTGGGCTCAGGCGTGTTCGAAGCTCGGCGCAGCACCGATCACCGTTCGCGGCAAGAATCCGGGGCCCGGTAAGCTCACCGATCAGGGCGTGGGCGGCGCGCAGATGGCTGATGTCTCGGTCGACGTCGAAACCGGCATCGTGAAGATCAACAAGATCGTCGCGGTTCAGGACTGCGGTCTGGTGATCGATGTGAAGACTGCCGAGAGCCAAGTCTACGGCGCGTTGATCATGGGAGTGTGCTACGCGCTCTACGAAGAAAAAATAATGGATGCGAAGACTGGCCGAATGCTGAACCCGAACATGGAGTTCTACAAACTCGCCGGTATCGGCGACGTTGGCGAACTGGTCGTTCACATGATGACCGGCAAGGGCTACGACGAACGCGGAGTGATCGGCCTCGGAGAACCGCCGGTAGTTTCGCCCGGCGCCGTGATCTCGAACGCCGTCGCAAACGCGATCGGGGTTCGAGTCCCGACGCTGCCGTTAACGCCGGACCGAGTGCTGGCAGCTCTCGATCAGAAGGGAGGCAAATAGAATGCGAGCATTTGAATACGCCAACCCGACAACTAAAGAACAAGCAGTCGCGCTGCTCGGGGGGTCGTGGTCCGACGCCGAAGTGCTTGCGGGCGGCACCGATCTGCTCTCGTTGATGAAGGACGATATCGTTCATCCAAAACGATTGGTCAACATCAAAGAGATCACCGAGCTTGGCGGCATCAAGCCGTCGAAGACGGGGCTACGCATCGGCGCAACAGTGACGCTTCAGGAGTTGATCGACAACGCTCAGGTTGCACGAGCCTATCCCGCGTTGGTTGATGCTGCTGAGGGAATCACAAGTCCGCAGATTCGAAGCCGCGGCACGGTCGCCGGCGACCTGACGCAACGCCCGCGATGCTGGTATTACCGTGCTGGGTTTGGTTTGCTCGGGCGTGCATCGGCAAGCGAAGGCGGCGAATCCCTCGTGCTTCAAGGCGACAATCGTTACCACGCGATCCTCGGCAACGGCGGGCCGGCTTACTTCGTCAATCCGTCGAGCCTCGCACCTGCGCTGATTGCCTACGGCGCAAGCGTTCGCGTTTTCGGATCAAAAGGTTCGCGCGAAGTGCCGGTTGAAAAGTTCTTTGTCATTCCTCAGAGTGACAACGACCGCGAACACGATCTGAAGCCTGGCGAGATCATCACCGAGATCATCGTGCCCGCGGCGACTGGAATGAAGAGCGCCACTTATGAAGTCCGGCAAAAAGAAGCGCTCGATTGGCCGCTCGCAGCGGCGTCGGTCGCGTTGAAGATGACCGGCGGCAAGGTCACGTCGGCTCGAATCGTGATGGGCCACGTGGCGCCGACTCCGTGGCGAGCGAGCGCCGCCGAGCAGTCGCTTGCTGCCAAAGCCATCAGCGAAGAAGTGGCGCAAGCCGCGGGAGAGGCCGCGGTCTCGGGCGCCAGGAGCCTTGGCCGCAACGCGTACAAAATTCAACTCGCGCGAGTGGCGGTCAAACGCGCGATACTCGAAGCGGCCAAAGGAGGTACACGATGATTGTCAACGAAGCTGAACGTTTCAACATCGATCATCCGGAGTTGTGCGAGTGCCTTCGCTGGAAGGGAATGTTCATCGGCGTCTCACACGACGCTTCGGCGCAGCAATCGAGCGACGGCCACTTCTGGTGTGTGTACACGCAGACGTGCATCGGGCCCGACGGCCACCTCGCTGAACCTGGCACCTGTTCGTCCGGGGAGCGCGGCTGTTACGGCAAAGGGTATGTGTGATAACATCGGAACAATAAGCAATCAGAAGTTAGAAGGAGAATCAGTAATGCGAAAGATGATGTTCATCGCAGCTTCGGCTGTAGTTCTGTTGACCCTCTCGGCGGCCGGGAATGCTCAGAGCATCTCGGGCGATTATATCGAAACGCGCAGCGCCGATGTTTGGACTGGTTCATGCGTCGCCAACGGTGAGATGAACCTGACCGGAGATCAGGCGATCCTTGCGTGGCGAGTCACGAAGGGCCAGTGGAAAGGCGTAACGCTCGACGGCCTGAGCGTAGTCGGCGTGGTGAAGGCCAGCGCGACGCTCGGCGACGAGTACAACAATCCATATCCGGCGAAGGCTGTGATGATTGTTGACGAGAAAGCTCGCGGCGAGCAGCAAAAAGCCCTTGTCGAATTTGCTCAGGCAATGTCCGGCGAGCTTTTGAAAAACGTCGTTCGCATCGAGATCTCGCCGATAAGAGTGGAAGTCAGTGGGCACGATGGTCATTACGATCGGACGCTCGTGAAAGCCGGCAACATCGCCGGAATCGAAACTCGCGCGATCAACGGCAAGGATCATCTGTGTGGCAACGAAGACGTTTTCTACCAGCCGCTCGCCGCGACCGTACACTCGATGCCCGCGGTGGCGGAGCTCGACAAGTTTGACGGCGACGGGCTCAACGTATCGTGGACCGTTCATGGAAAGCGCAGCGCGTTTGTAGGAACGTTCGCGCGATAAGCGAAAATCAAAGTCGACCTCGAAGGCACAAAGACCAACAAGCTTCCTGCTGGCCTTTGTGCCTTTCCGACGAATGCCGGAGTTTTTTGGATGTGTCGTAGATTGTTTCTATCAATATTCGTAAGCCTGGTCGTTTCGGTCTCTGCTTTGGCGCAGGGAAACAAGATTGAGCCGATCGGCGCGATCGCGGATCCCGGCGCGTCGGAAGCGCTAAAGAAAACGCTTGACGCTAAGGGCTGGCGCATCACTATCGGCGACGGTCCGTACTGCGATATCTGGCTGCGAAGCGGAGTGGCTGCGGGCAAGAGTGACGCTCAGGGCGCGGTTTACAGTCTCGGCGAGTCGGCGCTCGTAGGAGTGATCACCTTCTCGCGAGCGACGACCGATTATCGAGGTCAGTCGGTGAAGCCGGGGACCTACACATTGCGATACGCGGTGCACCCGGCTGACGGCAATCACCTGGGCATATCGCCGATTCGCGACTTCCTGGTTTTAGTGCCGGTCGCGATGGATCAAAACCCGGAGGCTCGACCAAAGTTTGAAGAGCTGATGAAGATGAGCCCGAAATCGACGGGCACGAATCACTCGGGTGTGATCAGCCTCGTTCAGACGGAAGGCGCAACGCCCGCGAAGATCCAACAAGAAGGCAGCCACGTCATCTTTGTGGCGAAGCTCAAGTCGCAAACTGGATCGGAGATCCCGATTGCATTTATTGTGAAAGGCATCGCGGAGCAATAGTTGGTTCGAAGGAAGCAGTGAACGGTTTACGAACTTCCGCCTGAAGAAGGCCGGACTACGAACCTTTAGAGGCTCGTAAATGTCACAAACACTATTTGATCTCACCGGCAAGGTTGCAATCGTCACCGGTTCCACCAAAGGAATCGGACTCGCCATCGCTCAGGCACTTGCGCGCGCGGGAGCGAAGGTAGTGATCTCTAGCCGCAATGCTAGCAAATGCGAAGAAGCCGCGAACGCCATCAAGAGCGACGGGTTCGAGGCAACGGCCATCGCCTGTCACATTGGCAAACGCGAAGATGTCGAGCATCTCGTCTCTGAAACCAAGGCGCGTTATGGCAAGATCGACGTTCTTGTTTGCAACGCTGCGGTGAATCCTTACTACGGTCCGACATCGGGACTCGGTGATGACGCGTTTGCGAAGGTCATGGACTCGAATGTGCGCAGTAACATCTGGCTGTGCAATCTGGCTATTCCGGACATGGCTGAAAGAAGAGACGGCAGCGTGATCATCGTTTCGAGCATCGGTGGTCTGAAGGGCTCGCTGAATCTCGGCATCTATGCCATCTCGAAGGCTGCTGATTTTCAACTGGCTCGGAACCTCGCCGTCGAATGGGGACCGAAGAACATTCGAGTCAACTGCATCGCCCCCGGTATTGTAAAGACTGACTTCGCTCGAGAGTTGTGGGGGAATCCCGAAATCTTATCGCGAGCCGAATCGACGACACCGCTTCGTCGCATTGGCGAGCCGGATGACATCGCCGGAGCCGCGGTGTTCCTTGCGTCGCGCGCTGGCGCGTGGATGACTGGACAGGTGATTGTCATTGATGGCGGCGTCACGATCGCTGGGTGAGCTACTCCACAGAAACGCGACTAAGAACTCAAAGTCACGAAGATGCACAAACAGACTTAGTGCTGCTTTGTGCCTTCGAGTCTTAGTGGCGAGCTTCCTTCGAATGAAGCCCACGTTTGACACCCTCCGCATCGGTTGCTCATACTAAGAACACTGGACGTTGATTGTGAGTGCTCCGAGCTCAGAACGAACAATGGGAAGGAGCATAAGGTGGATAACGACAAAGCAATCAGCATACTCAATGACCTGATCGAGACTTGCCGTGACGGGCAAAAGGGATTCAAAGAAGCAGCCGACAACGTCAAGAACCCGGACCTGAAATCTTTCTTCACACAGTGCGGCAGCGAGCGCGCTCAGTGCATCAATGAGCTTGGGCTCGAGGTGCGCAGACTCGGTGGAGATCCTGAGAAGTCGGGCTCGACTGCGGGCGCGTTGCATCGCGCGTGGATGGACATCAAAGGAACCCTCACCGGCAAGGACGATCATTCGATCTTGAGTGAGTGCGAGCGAGGCGAAGACTCAGCGGTCGACGCTTTCAGGGACGCGCTCAAGAATCAGAACCTGCCGAGCAACATCCTGACGTTAGTTCAGCAGCAGCTAACGATCATTCAGCGAACACACGATCGCATTAAGCAGATGCGCGACGCGAAGGCTGCGTCTTCGAAGAGTTAATCTCAGTTACCCTGGGGGCCGGCCGTATTAGCGCGCCGGCCCTCAGTCTGTTCGTCGCGCGCTTGAGCTCAAACATCGATTCATTCACAATTTGGTCGGTAATGACTGACCAACCCCCTTCATCAAAGTTCGGTCTAATCGGTCGGCTGAAAGGTTTCTGTCGAGGATCGTCGTGGATGTCATTCGAGATATTCACGGACAAAATGGGCGAAAGCGCGCGAACGCTGATTCGCCGAGCTTACGAGGAAGCGCGAGCACGTAACGACAGAGAGCTCTCGCCTAACCACGCCCTCATCGCATTAGCGGAAACTGAAGCGGCGCTGTTCGATCAGTTGATGAAGAGGCTCGGTTTGGATTCCGCCGTAGTCTTGCAAGCTGTTTCAGAGAAGGGCGATCAAACTTCTCCGCAAAGCGCGGGAATGAAAATCTCAACAGCGTTCCGCGAGTTGCTGCAAGAGGGTCTCACACACGGGCGCGAAAACGGCAGGCGCATGATTGAGTCAATCGATATTCTGTTTGCGTTCTTCGCGCACTCGCGGAGTCCGATTGCACGCGTGTTCCGAAAACTGGGAGCTGACCAGGAGACAGTGCTTCGACACATCGAGCATCTGAACCAACAATGAGTTTGGTCACTCGAAACTTTCGCTCGCGCGAATCACGGAAGCGTGATTAACTAGGCGCCATGTTGGAGACGGGCGATCAGGCTCCGAGCTTTTCATTGACTCGCATCGATGGAGAACCGTTTTCATTATTAACTGGTGAACAAACGCAATCGCGGCTGCTTGTTCTCTTCGAAACCGATTGCCCCACCTGCCGATTGGCGATTCCCTACATCAATCGTCTGTCGCGAGAGCTCGGAGAAGCCGGCGATATTCTAGGCATTTCTCAGGATCCCGAGCAGCCAACGCGCGAGTTGATCGCCGAAGCGCCGATCGAGTTTGCGGTTGCGGTTGATCGAGACCTATCGGTCACGAAGGTCTATGATCCAGTCGCGGTTCCGGCTCTGTTTTTGATCGGCAATGACGGCCGCATCATTCAGACTCTGAGCGGATTCGATAAACGCGCGTTGAATGAAATCGCGACTGCGATGGCCGGCAAGGCTTTGGTAATTGCCGAGCCCTTTGACGGCGCGCCCGACACAAAGTACGGATGCGTATCGCGGCACCTTGAAGGTGACGTCAGCGGAGAGATCGCCGCTGCCGCGAATCCTTATTTGAAGCGCGGTGCTCGCGCTTCGCGCATCGAGCTGGATGATTCAGTCGATCCGTTTGATTACTGCATGCAGTTTGGCGATCCGCTGCCGGTGATTCCGCCGACCGTCGAGCGAGTCGAGCGCATGGTCGACGCTTGCCCGCTCCCACCCGATGAAGTCATCGCCTTGATCCCGCCCAACTACGGCGCGGCGACCGTCGAAAAGATCGCCGCCAACGCCGTGATGGCCGGAAGCAAGCCCGAGATGATGCGAGTGCTGATCCCGCTCGTGAGAGCCGTGTGCGATGAGCGATTCAACATTCACGGCGTCCAGGCGACTACTCATTTTGCGGCCCCGCTGGTGATTGTGAACGGACCGATTCGCGGCGAGCTTGGCTTTGCGAGTGCCAGCAATGTGTTCAGCAATGTCGCCCGCGCGAACAGCACTTTGGGGCGCGCGTTGCAGTTGATACTCACGAACCTGGGAGGCGCGCGTCCGGGCGAGATCGATATGTCCACGCTTGGAAACGCCGGCAAGTTTTCGTATTGCATCGCAGAGAACGAAGAGGAGAATCCGTGGGAGCCGTTGCACGTCGAAATGGGTTTCAAGCGAGACGAAAGCACGATCACACTCTTCGCAGGGGAATCGCCGCACGGGGTCAGCGAACACATGGCGCGCGAGGGAAGACAGATTTTGAAGGCAATCAGCCATGCGCTCGCAACCGTATGGTCGTATCGCTTGTGCGCCGGCGTTGAGGCGATTGTCGTGCTGTGCCCCGAGCATGTGAAGACGCTTCACCGCGATGGCTTCACCAAGCAAGCCGTTCGCGAATTCCTGCTCGAGAACACCGGCATTCCGCTTCGACACTTTGAAGACGGTTCAGGCGAAGGTACTCAATACGTGAAGCTCTACAAGCAGGCGACGATCGACGGAGAGCCGTGCTACTTGAAATTCCAGGATGCATCGGCGATCAAGCTAATCGTCGCCGGTGGAACCGCCGGTAAGTTCTCGGCGGTGATTGGAAGTTGGGCGGCCGGCCCGCGAGGGAGTCAGATGGTCACGTATCCAATTGCGGATTGAGGATTGAGGATTGAGGATTGAGGATTGAACAGCATCGCGAACTGAACACGCTCCGCAATCCTCAATCCTCAATCGGAGGAGTCATCATGCCTATTACACTTGTGAATCCGCTCGATGAAACACACCGTCCGCCATCGACTGCCGCGCCGCGACTTGAGACCCTGGCCGGCAAGACCATCGGATTGCTCGACATCAGCAAGCCCGGCGGCAACGTTTTTCTGGATCATCTTGAGCGTTTGTTGAAACAGCGATACGGCGTCGCCGACGTAGTGCGAGCGATGAAGCCTACGTTCACCAGGCCTGCGCCCGACGCGGTGATTGCAAAATTCGTCGATGCGAGATGCGACGCGGTAATCGAAGCGCTCGCCGACTGAGGCTCGTGCACAACGTGCAGTTTGCACGACTCAACAAAGCTCGAGAGTTTTGGAATTCCCTCGGTGCCGGTGGCGACCACGGAGTTTGTGACCGCTGCTCGCGCGCAAGCCGCGGCACTCGGCCGATCGGACCTGGACCCGGTGTATGTGGCGCATCCGATTCAGGATCAGACAAAGGGAGAGATCGAAGCTAAGGCAGAAGCCGCAATTAGTGAGATCATTCCAAAGCTGATGGGGAGGCCGTACCTTAAAACCGGGGCATGACCTCCACTAGCCATCAACCGTTTCACCTCCAGAGGTTCCAGTAATAGAAGCCGGGCGCAGTCTTCTTGTGGACTTTGCCCGGCTTCTAAGGTTATGTTGTTTTGAGAAACGAGGTTCGTGTGAGTAAGTTTTGAGGGTATCGTATGAAAGACTGATCAACCTTCGCTGGGGATCTAGTCCCTGGTTGGCTTCTTGTTCATGGGCGACCTCCTTTTTGCACTTGCGGTTTCTGAGCTTTCAGCTTCGCCGGAATTGATGCGTCGCATCTCCCTATATGCCCAGTCGAGCGTCAGCAATATCTGCTGACATCGGCCGCATTCGTAGAGATGATCTTCGAACGCTTGCTCGCCTCGCTCGTTCAACTGCTGGTTGAAGTAATCGTACACCCAGTCATCCTGTCCGGGCGCCTGGCATGCTTCGGAACTCTTTCGACTAATGTCGGCCTCCTTGTTGTTGGTGTCAGTGTTCATCTCGTTTCTCTCCTTTTCAGATTGTCCGCAGGTTTCTTCGGCTTCGGACTCGCTGCTTTCGGGGGTATTCGACCGAGCATCATACCCACAAGAGCCTTTTGCGCGGTAGTCGCCTCTCGCTGAGTGTGGGATATCGAGAGTCCCAGACTTTCAGCAATTTCTTCAAAGGTGTGTCCCGCTATGCGCAAATCCATAATGAATCTCTGCCGCTCACTAAGCGTCTTGAACCATCCTTCTTTAAGCAAGATCGCATCGGACGGATAATCCCTTGACGCGCATTCAACAGCTTCGACGTCAGCGTAGAAAACCCGTTTATCTGTCTGCGCCGAGTGAATGGACGAAACGGAGGTGTTGCGTACGATTTGCCAAAGCCACCTCCAAAAGACTCTTTCGTTGCCGCCTCGAAAATCGGCGATGCCTTGCATAACACGCAGCACAATATCATTCAGCAAATCGCCGATAAATTGACATTCATAAGCGCTCCTGCCGCGTCGCAGGACGCTCAGGATCAAACACATCGTTCTGACCATTGACTCGTGACCGAAGAATCGTTCAGCCGCTTGCCTACGGGTTTCGTCATCAACACTTGGATCACTACAAGTTCTCCGATACCTGTCGATTGCGACCCAGAATTCATCATCGTCGTTGCCGTTGCTTTTCATGTTGCCTCCTGACGTCCTGATCACCGTGTCAGCCGGTTAATTCTCCATAACAGGTTTGTGACGCGGCTGAAGCAAGACGGATAAGCTCCGTTGTTCGGTTAGGCACGATGTGTTTACAAATAACAAACTGAACTCCCGTGGGTTGTGGCCGTTGCCGATCAGCCGGCCAGGGCTTCCGCTGACATATCTGCCCAGTTCAGGACTACTATGAGATAACAGCCGAGCAGCATCAGCAGCGACGCATCGGGAGCAGATTCCCAGCGCGGGTGGATCTCTATGACACCCATATTGTCTTCGCTTTCCAGCGCCTTCCTGATCGAGATCAACGGTATCCCGTTAACCCAATCCCATCTCCAACTGGTGCGGCGGTCGTTGGTAAAGCCCCACCTTAGTTTGCGGCCGTCGTGCAGCGTCAGAAGTCCATTGCCGTTCCAGTTCGAGAGATGAAACCTTGCAATGTCCCACTCCTTGCCTTCAGGCCGGATCCTTACCCAGGGGTGATTGAACCCTCCGTGCTTGAATGACCAGGCTCCATCCGCCGACGTTGCGATGGCGCCCGAGTCCAGTCCCGCCTTCCATTCAAGCGTACCTACTATCTCTTCACCTGCGTGAATTTCGAATTGCCACTTGCTCCAGTCAGGCTGGATCCACGCGATTTCAAGGCCGTTAATGTCACCAATGCTCTTCATGGTCTATCTCCTTCTTTGTTTGTCGCAGCTCTCCAGGAACTGCGGACTGATCGAGCGACAAAAGTTAGTTGGAGACTGTGCAAGTGCTGAGTTGCTGAACCCGATTTGTCACAGTCTCCAACCGGAATCACTTGCACCAGCGTCAGCCGTCTGCTCGACGAAAGCCGCCACGGTTGACAACGCCCACGATGGCATTTGACGAAACTGTCCGATCGCTCGAACCGATAGCCCCACCAGCTTCGATTATCCGAGCGTTTATCTTGTGATCGATTCTGGCATTGGTAGTGCGCTGAGCCTCGATGTTTGGGGAAATCATGTTTTCGGTGGAAATGTCCTGGTAGGCTATTCCAATCGAAGGTACGAACGACTCTTCAACAATGGAAGTCGACGTGATAGCAATTTCGCCGATGTTGATCGATGCAGTGATCTGCTTCGAGTTCGTAGCGTCGATGCTAATCGCGGTAATATTACCGCCTATTCCGTGCGCGCTTGTTATTGACGCTCCGACGAACACTACAATGATCACCATAGCGGCTCTTGTCATTTTTTGGTTCATACTCTCTGTCTCCTTTCGATTTCAGGTTCCTCGGCTCCTCGTGTCTTGCGGCGCTCATTCGTATAGACATTCGCGACTCGAACTTTTCCCACGCTATCGAAAAAAAGCTTGTCCACATCGAACAGCCCGAAACAGTGACGAATAAACGGGGATGGGCAATCAAGATTCGATGTTTCATTGGTTTTAGTCTTACGCCCCGCGACCCCCGCGGTAAGCGTTCGTGGAGGGAATATGCGTTTCCACTGTTGGAGCGCTGAGAGAGAGACGATATGAGATCGACTCAAGAGGGTTTCAGAAAGTTGCGCACCGGCTAGAACTCTCCGGGACAGATTTGGGTAGCGCTCCTTCCATCTGAACACTACCCGGATACTTGCTGATCGACTCGACCCACGGAGGATCCGCTCAGCATTTGATCGTGATCTCGCCGCGCCGTAAACGAATTACTTCAGCGTGTGCGGTCGCGGAACCTTGTCACCAACGCCTTCTGTATTTTCTGCTTCAAGTGCCTGTCGACAGTGGTTGTTGAAGAACCCAACTCCCGCGCGATTTCCTTGAGAGTCCTGTCTTGCAAGTGCCCTTCAAGGATTCGTTTGTCGAAATCCTCCAGGCCGTCCATGAATTCCTTTAAATCTTCGCAAAGGATGTTCGCGCGCGTGGTTTCAAAGACGTCATCTGAAGACTGGCAGTCTACATTCTCGAGCCCGTTTTTTTCGAACAGCACCCTCTCCTTAATGATCGGCTTCAGGTAGTCCTTCTGCAGGTTCCGTGCGATCTGGAGCACCCAGCCGGAAAACTCCTGCATCGTCGTGCCCTTGAATTGAGTAATTCTCGTCCATATCCTTAGGAGCAATTCCTGCAGAAAGTCGTTGCTGTCTCGATAGTCGCCGTCGATTCCTCCGCGCCGAGCAATCGCTGCGATTGATTTACACCAGGTAACGAATTGCTGGATATCAAACAGCTTTGTAGCTGCCTCGGCATTGCCTGACCGGGCTGCCTCGATAAGCTGCCAGATCAACCGCCAAATCCAGACTGTTTCACCTGAATTGTCGCCGTCGCTGTGCATGTCAACTCCTCCCGGCCGCTTCGGCACAACTGTCCGCAGCCAGCCTCCCCCGAACAACCGAAGCGTCCTGCTACAAGCCAGGGACTCCAGCCCCCTCCCCTTGGGCTTTGAGAGTCATGGAATTCATGGTTTGTTGCTGGTGAGCCTTCACGATAGACCCGTTTTCTTGTTATTCGCTCAACTGACCAGCCGCCGCGCACCTCGAGCGGAATGAGGAACTCCAGACGCGCGTCGTTTGGTGCGATCTTCATATTTCTACCCGTCATCACTCGAACAGACCGTAGATTTGGTTTTGTTTCCCGCGACCGGTAACGAAGCCGCGCTACCAGCAATGTTCGAAGAGTAATTCTTGGGGCACCGTCGCGGACTCTAATGACTAAGCCGACCGTGAGGTATCGCACATCCGATTCCGGATTACCTCACCTCTGGCTCTACCCGTCTGAAGGATCAGCCGCCCCGAGCGCTTCGAAATTCAGGCGGCCTTTCTGAGAATTGGCTTACGCCGCTCCGATGCGCTCGGTGCTATAGGCGTTGTCTCGGTTATTTTATTTACTCTCCGAATCAGCCACGGACCGATCGAACCGGCGAGCCCGTACCCGAGCATCATGAATTCGAACGCTCGAAAGTCGTTCGTCGCTGCGCTAACGAGCAACCCCGGCAATACGGCTGCGACTACCAAGCTGATCGATATTAGATTCTCAGCCACCTCATGAACGCGCGTCCCCGAATCCGAAGGATTGGGGAATGGAATCACCTTTCCCTTGCGGACTTGCCCGGAAGTCCGTCCATGTTCTTCAGTGCCCCGGTTGCGCCAGGTCACTCTGTGTGTTCTCTGATGGCGATTCATCGTTTGACGCCTCCTCAATCAATGGTTCGTTTCAAAGTTTCTCATCCTCTTCCTGCTCTCAAATGTATGGACGAACCAAGCGGCCGGCTTTCCCGTACCCAGCCTCCTAACAGAGTCAATGTGAAGCGGCGTCTCTGAATTCTTATCTTTAGCTGGGCAACGCGTGTCATTTTCGAACCCCAACTGCCACGGAGAGACGGGCCCCATGGTGCGAATGTCAACCAGGACCGCGAGGCAAACCTGCGCGCTGGACACGCGCTGAGTAAGGCTCGTGCACAACGTGCAGTTTGCACGACTCAACGAAGCTCGAGAGTCTTGGGAGTCAGTGACGCTCCACAGTTTGTGGTAACGCCATCGCGGTTTCGGCCGTAGTTACGGCTCAACGGCAACTCCGCTGTCACGCCGTCTGATTCACAATTGTTTTTCACGCTCAACCCTCAGGAGGATTCTCTTATGCAGCTCCGGCACCCATTCGTTCGCTCAACTCGACAGGCGATGGTAATAGTGTTTTGTATTAGCCTGGCCGCCACCCCCATCACCGCATTCGCCCAGGAAATGAAATCGCCCGCCGACGCTCGCGTTCACAAAGCCAACTACGATCTGGCTTCACGATGGACGACTGCGAAAGTGACCAAGCTCGTATTCGATACTTCGGTCACTCCGCACTGGCTCGAAAGCGGAGACCGCTTCTGGTACAGCTACGAAACAAGCCAGGGGAAGAAGTGGTGGATCGTTGATCCGGCAAAGAAGAGCAAGACTCCTCTGTTTGATAACGCGAAGATGGCTGCTGCGTTGACCAGCACTACTCGAATCCCGTATGACGCTCAGCATCTGCCGATCGCTACGATCAAGTTCATCAGGAACGATTCGACGCTTCAGTTCGATGCGAATGTGCCCATCGACGCCGAGATTCCCGGCGTGAAGAAATATGAGCCGCCTCCGCGATCCGATCAGAATCGCGGCGAGCAGAATCAGGACCAGACGCAACGCGCGCCCGGCGCTCAACCGCAGGCGCCACGAACGCGGCCCATCTATTTCGAATACGAGATCGCGACCGGCAAGCTGACTCTGCTCACGGAATTCAAGCCGCCTCAGAAGCCGCGTTGGGCTTCGGTGTCGCCCGATGAGAAGACAATCATCTTCGCTCGCGGCCACAACCTTTTCATGATGGACGCGGACAACTATGCGAAGGCTCAAGCCAAGGAAGACGACAACACGATCGTCGAGACTCAACTCACCACCGACGGCGAAGAGGATTACAACTTTGATCGCCGCCTGATGGACGAAGAGAAACGCAATTATCGATTCAGCGACAAGAACAAAACGCCGCGCGTTCCGGCCATCACGGTTTACTGGTCGAAAGACTCCAGGAAATTTGCCGTTCAACGCAACGATCAGCGCAAGGTCGGCAAGCTTTGGGTGATCAATTCGCTTGCGTCGCCGCGGCCCACGCTCGAAACCTATCCCTACGGCATGCCCGGCGAAGCCAATCAACCGCAAGCCGAGATCGAAGTGTTTGAACCCGCATCAAAAGGCCGGGTCAAAATAAAGACGGACAGCTTCAAAGATCAGCAACTCGGCATATACACCTCAGCGGTTACGAATCTCGAGCGTGAACGCGCGCGTCTTTTTCAAATCGATCGCGGAGAGCAGGATCAGCAACAGCAACTCCAGCAAGGGCCGCCACAGGGGCCTCAGGTCGAAGCGAAGTGGCTCGGTGATACATCGGACAAACTTTATTTCAATCGCACCAGCCGCGACTTGAAAAAGATCGACGTGTGCGTGGCCGACACCGCGACCGGTGAAGTCAAGACGCTGATCGAAGAGCGCTCGAATACCTATGTCGAACTCAAACCGCTGCGGTTGCTCAGCACGGGCGAGATGCTTCACTGGTCCGAGCGCGACGGCTGGGGTCATTACTATTTGTTCGACGCGAACGGAGCTATGAAGACTCAGCTTACGTCGGGCGAATTTGTTTCGAGCGACATTGAAGGCATCGATGAGAAAACGCGGACGGTGTATTTTTCAGCGACCGGCCGCGAAGCCGGCGAAGATCCGTACTACGCTCACGTGTACAGCGTCAGCTTGAATGGCGGGGCGATCAAGCTGCTTGATCCGGGGAACGCGACTCACAACGTGACGATGGCGGACTCAACGAAGTACTTCGTTGACAACTCCTCGCGAATCAACACTCTGCCGGCGGCCGATCTGAACGACGTGTTGGGTACGTGCATACTGACCCTCGAGACGACCGACATGTCGGCGCTGGTTGAGGCGGGCTTCAAGTATCCCGAGCCGTTCAAGGTCAAGGCCGATGACGGCATCACCGATCTCTACGGTGTGATGTACAAGCCGTTCGATTTTGATCCCGCGAAGAAGTATCCGATTATTGCGTACGTCTATCCCGGCCCGCAGACCGAAAGCGTGACCAAGAACTTCACGTCTCGCAACGATCGAATCACGCTCGCGCAATTTGGATTCATCGTTATTGAAGTGGGCAATCGCGGAGGCAATCCTCAACGGTCGAAGTGGTATCACACCTACGGCTACGGCAACCTGCGCGACTACGGGCTGGCCGACAAGAAAGCGGCGATCGAGCAACTGTCGCGCAGGAATGCGTTCATCGACATCGACCGCGTAGGGATCTACGGCCACTCAGGCGGCGGATTCATGTCAACGGCTGCGATGCTGGTCTTTCCGGACTTCTTCAAGGTAGCGGTGTCGTCATCGGGAAATCACGAGAACAACATCTACAATCGTTGGTGGAGCGAGAAGCATCACGGCGTAAAAGAAGTCACCGACAAAGACGGTAACGTGAAGTTCGAATACAACATCGAGAAGAACTCCGAGTTGGCGAAAAATCTCAAAGGCCACTTGATGCTGGCTACGGGAGACATCGACAACAACGTGCATCCTGCGAACACGCTTCGGATGGCTGACGCGTTGATCAAAGCGAACAAGCGTTTTGATTTTGTGATTCTGCCGGGCAAGCGCCACGGCTACACGGATGCGACGAATTATTTCTTCTGGGTGCGAGCGGATTATTTCTGCAAGCACCTGTTAGGCGATATGTCGGACAGCATCGATATGGTCGAGCTCAATCGCGAACGCGAACAGGTTGGAGATAAGGGTGTGCGCCGCGGCCCGGACGAACAAGAGGAGCCGTAACGGCTGCGCCGTAACTCGCGCGGCCGGCTTGGCTTGAGATCATTAACACACGAGAACGACCTAGCAGCCGGAGACATGAGAGACGGGTGATCCGCTATTCAGCATCGCAGACTAGCTTCTTGAACAGCGACACCGAGATGATTGTCGTGTTAACCAGCTTCTGGGCCTGACCAAAATCGCGGTCGCCAGTTATTAGGAACTCAGCGTCGCTGACCAACGCACACGCCAGGAACTTCGCGTCCTTGCGGTTCCGAGCAAACTCGAGCTCGATGTCAACCTCGACGCTCACTGTCAGATCGTCGAGGTATTGAAACCACTTTCGCAGGAGTTCTTGTGGCAGTCCGAACTTCTTCCTGGCGAGCACCTCTTTGTACTCAGCCATGATGGCCGGCGTCACTATCCATTCGATGTGGCTGTGCGGTGACGAAGACAATCACCGTCTCGGGGTCTTTGTCTTTCAAGGCTGCCGAGACCAGTACGTTTGTATCGATAATAACCTTCATCGCCCAGCCCGATAAGCCTCTATTTCAGCAGCGATCTCATCCTCGCTGATTGCCTGCGCTTGCGGCAGGGCCTGAGTCTCTTTGAGCAGGACCTGCAGGTCACGAACTCGCTCTTCCGATTCGCCGTTGTCTTGCGCGATCACTACAACCTCGACCACCTGACCTTGCTTGAATGGCAGATCGGTAAGGACGAGGCTCCTTGGGTCTTTGATCGTGACGTACTTCTTATATGCGGTCATTATATCCTCCGATTCCTTGCGGGCAGCAGATTATAGCACCAGTAGTCAGCTTGGAACGTCGTTGAATCGCCGCAACTCCGGTTACACACGATGACCTTGAAAAACTGATCTCGCCCGCGAACACATTGCGGATGGCGGACACTGCGATGACGGCAAGCAAGCGGTTAGGGTGATTCTTCCAGGCAAGCGTCACGGCCAGGCTGACGCGACGAATTATTTCTTCTGGGTGAGGGCGGATTATTTCCGCAAGCACCTGATTGGAGATATGTCGGACAGCATCGATATGGTCGAGTTGAATCGCGAACCTGAACAGGTTGGAGATAAGGGTCAAGTCCGCCGCGGCCCGGATGAGAAGGAGGAGCCGTAGAGGCTAAGCAGGAAAGCAATCCATCGCGCACGCGGCCGGCTTACGAGAGAGATAATCGAACAAACGCAAATGGCTGAACAGGCGGAAGAGCCGGTTTTGCACGTTTTGTTTTAAACGCGACTTCGCCACGAGTCTGACGCGGTTCTGGTAACCTTTTGTTATCTTCACATCTTTGGTCATTTCTGCCTCGACATCGAAACTGTTTGTTGGTGTACGATAGCACAAGCTGCCACATCGACGAAGTGTTGCGTAGCGATGTTGCAAGTCGCTGCGTGTCAGGGTGTCGCGCATACCCACCTCGTGAGCAATGGTCGCTGATGCTTGGGCGGTGCCTTAATTTGATGTCTTTGGGCGGGTCGTTCGCTTGCGTGTCCTGCGTTTCTTGGTAGGGTCCGGGTTCTTTCTCGGCCGTCCACCTGCGCTTGGCTTGAACTTTTCCACCTCAGAACGTAGCAGAAACTTTCGCTTCCCAATAGTAACGGTCGTCAGCTTGCCGCGCTTTACAAGATCACTAATCGATTGTCGTGCTACCCCTCGAATTTCAGCGGCTTCTTTCTGAGTAATCAGATCAGTTAGCTTGGTAGTCATTTGAAGTAAAAACTACTTGCCTTTGGGCAGGTAGTTTGGTAATAATGGCAAGGTTCGGCATTGACACCACAATGGCCGAGCCTTCGACAGCAATGCCGAAGCGATCGCGGGCTGAGGCCGAAGATCCAAGGCAAGGACCGGCCTCAGTCCTATCTAAGAGTGAGACTCTAACCCAAGGCGTGGTCTGCACGCCAGATCGTTTCTCCTTCTTGCGGCGCTGCAACGCGATGCTGTTTGGATGAGGATGCGGACGGCTCCGCGCTTGGCGCCATCCCAGAAAAAGCCAAGCTGGAGGCGTAGGGCGGTCACAATTTCAAATTAAGGCGAAGCTGATACTTCAGCCTTCTTGATATTGCCACTCTTCGCGTTGCAATCTTCTGCAATGAAGAGTGCTCCGTTTAAGTCTCCGAGCGCCGCATATCAGCTCCATTACTACATCTGTCTCCGTACCAGGCGAAACAAACCCCTGTTCAGCGCTTCGATTCGCACAACGCTAGAAGAACATCTGAACGCGATCTGTGAGTATTGTCAGTTTCATTTGCTCGAGCGGAGTTCGCACGAGAGCCATCTTCGTCTCGTCCTGAGCTTGAGACCGGAGCACTCGATTGCAGAGGCGATCAAGAAGATAAGAGGCAATCTGTCGCGCTTGCTTTGCGCGGAGTACGATGAATTGGAAGCAGGCAATCTATGGTCGCGAGGATATTTCGCAAAGAGCACCGGGAAGGTTGAGGACGCGGTCGTCGCCAAGTACATCGCTAGTCAAGCCGAGCATCATGGCTATGAGGGCGGCGCGGCGTCGCTTGTCTGCGCGTACGATGAACCGCGGATTCCGCCGGTGTTGTCGGTTCACAATCACGCGGCCTTTAATCTCACTCATCATCTTGTTCTTAAGACGCAACGTCACACTAATGTTTTCGACGACCTGACGGGCAACGCGCTCATTGAATATTGGCTGAGGGTCGCCGAGAAGAGAGAGTTTCAAATCGCCCAGATTCGAGTTTTGCCCAATCACTGTCACCTGAGGGTGCGCTTGCTGCCTGCGATGAGTGTGCTCGAGTGCGTTCTCGCGTTGATGAACAACTCGTGGGCGATGATGAATCGGCGATTCTGGGGCGTGCTTAAGCAGACGGATGCGTGGGATGTCTGGGAGCCGTCGTTTTATGCCGCGACAATTGGCGACGTCACTACGGCTGAGGTAAAGGCGTACCTGAGGTCCGGTTAGATCTGACTTGTACGCTGGAGCATCAAGGACTTGTAGGCTAGAGCATCAAGGACCCACCTCTGACGAGGCGGGTATGCGGGAACAAGGGCGCGCGGTGGCGGGTTGTAGGCTAGAGCATCAAGGACCCACCTCTGACGAGGCGGGTATGCGGGAACAAGGGCGCGCGGTGGCGGCTTGTAGGCTGGAGCATCACGGACCCACCTCTGACGAGGTGGGTATGCCAAAGATCAAAAGGACTTTGAGAATTAACCTGGAGCCGAGGCAGCGCGGGCGCTGATCGCTGGAGAAAATTGCTGGAGAAAATTATGGAAGAACATCTCGACCTAGTTTCCAAATTGCAGGAGAGGCTACCTCCGTTTTCAAAGTTGCTCGGCATTAAGTTCCTGATCGCAATGCCCGAACGGCTCACGGCCGAAATGTTTGTTCGCGAAGACTTGTGTACGACTCCGGCTATCGCGCACGGAGGCGCGTTGATGGCCTTCGCCGATACACTTGGAGCTTTCGCGACCGTGATCAATCTACGCGAGGGATTCACTACGACCACCATTGAATCGAAGACCAACTTCTTTGCGCCTGGCCGAGCCGGAACCAAAGTGATCGGCGAATGCTCGGCGTTACACCGAGGCCGAAGAACTATGGCATGGCAGACCAGAATAACAAATGGAGAGGGAAAATTGATCGCACTCGTCACGCAAACACAGATCGTGCTGGAGACACGAACATCGGGATAAACGCCGTTGAACTCGGACTCAGAGACGACTCTTGGCGCGATCCGAACGATTTTCGTTTCCTCGATGCGCACGCTGTGTATCGTTTTATGACCACTCGGTTCCGCGTCGCAAGAGACTAAAAAACACCGACCCTGAACTGATCGATATCCGGCCGGGTGACAATTCTCTCCGCTCAATTTTCATCTGCTTAGTGTTCGTTGACCGAAGTATCCTTGTAGACTTGGCATATTTGCGACATCATGAAACCTTATGTTGTCCAATGCTGACTCAACCCTTTACTGATTTCGTCAGACATTGACCGTTCGAGTGGGCGCTTTCCGGTGGTCGTCACTGTAGCATTCCAATTGCTATAGAGAATGCGGGTTCGTCCGCGCGGCCTCAGGTTCGTACAGCGCGTTCGGATTCGCGCCCGGTAACAGTAATAAGGGAGCAACAGAGATAAATGAAGCAAAGTCGTCCAGCTAATTCGCGTGTGTGTTTCGTAGCAACTTATCCCCCTCGAGCCTGCGGCATCGCCACTTAGCTGGACGACTTGCGTAAGGCGATCTGCGATGTCGAGCCGAACGTCCAGGCCAGCGTCATTGCTTTGACAAACACTCCTGAACGGTATGAGTACCCGCCCGAAGTGGCGTTTGAAATCAGACAGCAGCAGCTTGGCGATTATCGACTCGCCGCCGAGTACATCAATTTCTCGGGCGTTGATACGGTGTGCGTCCAACATGAATTCGGCATATTCGGCGGCGCGGAAGGCCGATACATTGCCGAGTTTCTCGAGGCCTTGCGTAAACCTGTCGTCACCGCGCTGCACACGGTATTGCCGTCGCCGCCCGCTGGAATTCGAGATGCGCTTGTTCGCGTGGCGGCTGCGTCCGATTATCTTGTCGTCTTGAACAACCGAGCGACCTCGATCCTAAAAAACGAGTACGGGATCCCGGAAGAGAAAATAACCTTTATACATCATGGTGTTCCTGACGCTCCGTTTGTTGATCCGAACTACTACAAGGACAAGTTTGGTGTTGAAGGCCGGCTGGTGCTGATGACATTCGGATTGCTGAGCCGCAACAAAGGCATCGAAATGATGCTCGAGGCGATGCCGAAAGTGGTCGCCGCTTATCCGCGCGCGGTGTACATCGTTTTGGGAGCGACGCACCCGGAGGTCAAACGCCGCGAGGGCGAGGATTATCGATTGTGGTTGCGCCGCCGCGTGCGCGAGCTGGGGCTCGAAGATCACGTGATGTTTTATGATCGCTATGTTGATCTGGCGGAGCTGCTCGAATTCATCGGCGCGTGTGACATCTACGTTACGCCTTACAAAGCGATGGATCAGATTGTCAGCGGAACGCTCGCATACGCCGTAGGGATGGGGAAGGCAGTTGTATCGACGCCCTATTTGTATGCGGAAGAGCTACTGGCTTCGGGAAGGGGACGGCTGGTTGACGTTGGTGATTCGGATGGGCTCGCCACCACGCTGGTAAAACTGATTGAGAATCGCGCCGGCCGGCATCGCATGCGAAAGAAGGCTTATGAGTATGGGCGGCAGATGATTTGGAGCGAAGTGGCCAATCGCTACCTCGAACTATTCGAGCGCGCTTCCACTGCGTATCCAAATAAGAGACTGACTCCGCGAATAAGAAAGCTGACGGCGGCCGGATATGACTTGCCCGAGATCAAGCTCGATCATCTGATTCGCTTGACCGACGATACGGGGATCATGCAACACGCGACATGTGGCGTGCCCGATCGGCGATTCGGGTATTCGACCGATGATGCGGCTCGCGCGCTGGTAGTCACGTTGAAGCATTACGATCAGTATGGCGATGAAGTGGCGATCGATTTGGCGACGCGGTATCTGAGCTTTCTGTCATACGCACAGTTGGCTGACGGCCGCTTCCACAATTTCATGAGTTACTCGCGAGACTTTCTGGATGAGCAGGGAAGCGAGGACACGCTCGGCCGAGCTCTGTGGGGCCTGGGCACGGCGGTGCGGTACAGCCCGACCGAGGGAATGCGAGCGCTTGCTCGAAGCATGTTCGAGCGCTCGATGGAGGTATTGGATTTCGAGCACCCGCGCGCGATGGCTTACGCGATATGCGGTTTGTATAACTTTCTACACCGTTATGACGGCGCGCCTCCGGTGCGCAGAAAGTTGACGGAGCTCGCGCAGCAACTCGCGGATATCTACGAACGCGGCAGCGACAAGGAATGGCGCTGGTTTGGTGACGAACTGACTTACGCCAACGCAAAGATGCCGGAAGCGATGCTGCTTGCGTATCGCGCGACGGGCGACGAGCAGTTCAAGAAGATCGGGTTTGATTCGCTGGAGTTTTTGCTCGAGCAGACTTATCGCGACGGCCGTTTCGATTTCATTGGGAATCAGGGATGGTATCGGCGCGGTGAGGAGCGCGCGGTGTTGAGCCAACAACCAATCGAAGCGGGCTACACCGCGGAAGCGTGTCTTGTCGCTCAGGAAGTCAGCGGCGATCAACGCTATCTGGAACTGGCCGAGGCGGCGGCGGAATGGCTGCTTGGTCGAAACCGTCTTGGCGCGCGGCTCTACGATTTCGCGACGGGTGCGTGTGCCGATGGCTTGAACCCTCACGGGCCAAGCTTGAATCAGGGAGCAGAGTCGGTGATCTGCGGGTTACTTACTCTGTTGACTGTTACAGAGCCGCGCGACAAAGGCTTAGAGGTCCGGGAGGCTGAAACCACTTCCGCGATGTCGGCAGTCTCGAACCTTTGAATAAGAAAGCGCAACTGGTGATCGATTAGTGTGACACGAAAGTCCACTGCGATTTTGTTTCTCCCCACTTGGAGACCACTAGATGAAGAAAGACTCTCGACAACTGTTTCAGCGCCACGGCACCAATCCGATTCTCACAATAGATGATTGGCCTTATCCGGCGAACAGCGTATTCAACCCGGCGGCGACGCGGCTCGCAAATGGAGAAACATTGTTGCTGGTCCGCGTGGAGGATCGCCGCGGGATTTCGCACCTCACGGCGGCACGCAGCGCTGACGGGATAACGAATTGGAAGATTGATGCCGAGCCGACGCTGTTCTCCGATCCCGTGAATTTTCCGGAGGAGGTTTGGGGAATTGAAGACCCGCGAATCACGTGGATTCCTGAGCTGGAACGGTATGCGGTCGTGTACACGTCTTACTCGACCAGCGGCCCATTGGTGTCGCTGGCAATCACGAGCGACTTCAAAACGTTTGAACGCCGCGGCGCATTGATGCCGCCCGACGACAAAGACGCGGCATTGTTTCCGCGCCGATTCGGCGGACGGTGGGCGTTGTTGCATCGTCCGATCGGCAGCTTTCCTGGGAACAAGGCGAATATATGGCTGTCGTTCTCGCCCGACCTAAAACATTGGGGAGATCACTGTGTGAACGTCGAGGCGAGGCGCGGGGCGTGGTGGGATGCCAATAAGATTGGTCTGTCTCCGCCGCCGATCGAAACGCCGGATGGATGGCTGATTATTTATCACGGAGTGCGGATCACTCCGGCTGGGTGTCTTTACAGGTTGGGCCTCGCGCTGTTGGATTTGGATAACCCGTGCCGAGTGCTGTGGCGTGGCGATGAGTGGGTCTTCGGTCCTGGCGAGCATTACGAACGAACGGGTGATGTGGGCGACGTGGTCTTTCCGTGTGGAACCGTGCTCGACGAGAAGACTGGCGAGCTTCGAATGTACTACGGCGCCGCTGACACATCGATCGCGCTGGCGACTGCTGATCTCGGTGAGTTGTTAGCCTGGCTCAAGTCTACCGATGCACACCGAGTGACTTGAGTTGAAAGCGCATTCAGTTTTTCGGTTGTTCAATCTGCGTGCGATGAGTTGCTCTGCCCCGGCAACCGCCGCTGCTTGACAAGGTATCCCCGCCTTATTAGTTTCTAAGGTTCAATTGAGAGCCCGGATGCTTGCATGCGGCACGCACTCGCGGCGGTTCTTACACGGAGGGACGAGATGGGAATAAAAGTAGGCATAAACGGATTTGGGAGGATCGGGCGGAACGTGCTCCGAGCGGCGCTCAAAGGCGGAGACATAGATTTCGTTGCGGTAAATGACATCACCGACACAAAGACTCTCGCGCATCTGTTGAAATACGATTCGGTGCTTGGAAATCTTGATGCCGACATAAAAGCCGGCGACAAAAGCATCACGGTCAACGGAGACGAGTTTCAGGTGTTTAGCGAACGCGATCCGGGCAAGATCGATTGGGCTTTGGTTGGCGCAGAGATCGTTATCGAGTCAACCGGCCTGTTCACAAAACGCGATGACGCGGCTAAGCACCTGCACGATACTGTTAAGAAGGTAATCATCACCGCTCCTGCCAAGAACGAAGATGTCACTGTGGTTCTTGGTGTCAACGAGAAGGCCTACAACCCCAAAGAGCATCACGTAATCTCGAATGCATCGTGTACGACTAATTGTCTCGGTCCGATCGCGAAGGTGCTGCACGAGAACTTCACGATCGTCAAAGGCCTGATGAACACGATTCACTCCTATACGAACGATCAGCGATTGCTCGATTTGCCTCACAGCGATCTGCGCCGCGCTCGCGCGGCCGCGCTCTCGATTATTCCGACGACGACCGGTGCTGCGAAAGCGATCGGACTTGTGCTGCCGGAGTTGAAAGGCAAGCTCGACGGCATCTCGCTGCGAGTTCCGACTCCGAATGTTTCGATTGTGGACTTCGTCGCTGAAGTCGCCAAGAACACGAGCAAGGAAGAAGTGAACGCGGCGATGAAGAAGGCAGCCGACGGACCGCTTAGAGGGATCCTTCAATACTCGGAAGAGCCTCTGGTGTCGGTCGATTTTCGCGGTAACTCTCACTCGTCGATATTGGACGCGCCTTACACAAGCGTGCTCGAAGGAAACATGGTGAAGCTGCTTTCGTGGTACGACAACGAGTGGGGTTATTCGTGCAGGGTGGTTGATCTGGTGAAATATCTGGCGGAACAGGGGCTGTGATAGTGATGCGTGAAAACGTGATCGTGATGAGTGAAACGTTATGCGTGAAACGTGATGCGTGACCGGAGAATCATAGGTTGAGTTCCTGGCCATCGCCCATCACGTTTCATTAGTCACGTTTCACTCGTCACGTTTCACGCATCACGTTTCACTCGTCACGCATCACGCTTCATTTTCCATTATGGCTAAGCTCTCAATTACCGATCTGGATCTCGCGGGGAAACGCGTGTTTATGCGCGTCGATTTCAACGTGCCGCTCGACGAGAGCGGTAACGTGACGGACGATACGCGCATAAGAGCCGCGCTGCCGACGATTCGATTTGCGTTGGATCATGGTGCTCGATTGGTGCTTGCCTCTCATCTCGGAAGACCAAAAGGGAAACGCGATGCAAAGTACTCGCTTAAGCCTGCGGCTCGCCGTCTCTCGGAGTTGCTCGCAAGCGAAGTGGCGCTTGCTCCGGACTCGGTTGGTCTCGAGACGAGCGCGATGGTTGACGCATTAAATCCAGGCCAGGCGTTGATGCTCGAGAATGTCCGCTTTCACGAAGGTGAAGAAAAGAATGACACCAATTTTGCGCGGCAACTGGCGGAGTTTGCGGATGTGTACGTCAATGACGCGTTCGGGACGGCTCATCGCGCACACGCCTCGACAGAGGGGATAACGCATTTCGTGAAGCAGTCAGCGGCCGGGTTGTTGATGGAGAAGGAGCTGAAGTATCTCGGCGAGGCGCTCGAGCATCCCGATCGTCCGTTCGTTGTGATATTGGGCGGAGCGAAAGTCTCGGATAAGATTCCGGTGATTGAGAATCTGATGAAAACGTCTGATGCATTCCTGATCGGCGGTGCGATGGCTTACACGTTTTTGAAGTCGCAAGGTTTGGAGACGGGGCTCTCGCTGGTTGAAGACGACAAACTCGATCTCGCGCGCGAGTTGCTTGCAAAAGCGAAGGAGCTTGGCATCGACTTCATCTTGCCCGCGAATAATCTTGTTGTTGAAAAGAACTGGAAGGAATCCGAAGGTCCGGTCGCCTACCGGCTTTGTGACGTGACGGACATCAAACCCGGCGAGGCGGGGCTTGATATTGGACGCGACGCGATCGCGGCTTTCTCCGAAAGGATCGCGAGCGCCAGGACAATAATCTGGAACGGTCCGATGGGGATGTTCGAACGCGAACCGTTTGATCAAGGGACTCGGGCGATTGCGATGGCAGTCGCGGCATCGGATGCAACAAGCATAGTGGGGGGCGGCGATTCGGTTGCGGCGGTTACACAAGCGGGGCTCGCGGAAAAAATCACGCACGTATCGACGGGCGGCGGCGCTTCGCTGGAGTTCCTTGCCGGAGAAACCTTACCGGGCGTTGCCGCATTGACTGACAAGTAGATAACGAAGAGGAATGATGAAGAGGGAACTGAGAGTCATGGCGTTGTTGATTACGGCACCGATATTGATGTCGGCGGGGTGCAGGAATAAGCCCGCTTACAGCGAAATAGATGCGAACAAAACGGCAAAGGCCGAAAACAGCAACAGCGGGGAACAGGCTTCGGTGACGCCGCAGCCGGAATCCCCGCCTGCGCCATCGCCGCAGCCGCCGCAGACACGGCAATTCAAACCTCCTACGTTTCTGGATACTACGAATGGCACGATTAAGGATCTTCCCAGCTATCCGGGAGCGCGAAGAACTAATCAAATAATCGGGCCGGCCGAGGGAACAAACGCGGTGACCATCGTGCTCACAGCCCCAGATTCGATGGCCAAGATCGCGGCTTTCTACGAACAAGTAATCAAAAGCAACAAATGGATCGTGTCAAACAAGCTAATCGATCCCGATGTTTCTGAATGGGTCCTGAAGAAGGGTGAGGACGATAACGCGAAGGTGTCAGTCAACAGGGACAGCAAGACGGGCCAGATAACGATTTTCATTGTCCGCAGCGAGAAGCTGGAACAACCCCCCAAGTGATTGTGTGATAAAGATGCGACGACCGATCATTGCCGGAAACTGGAAGATGTACAAGACGATTGCTGAAGCGTTGGAATTCGTCCGCGCCTTCAAATCACTAGTCGTCGGTTCGACTCATTGCGACATTGTCATTGCCCCGCCGTTCACAGCGCTCAAGGCGTTGGCCGGGCGTTTGGAGGGCTCGAACGTAGAAATCGGTTCGCAGGATGTGGCGGCGGAAGCTGGCCCGGGCGCGTTCACCGGCGAAGTGTCTGCTTCGATGATCAAAGAGGCGGGGGCTCGCTGGGCGATCATCGGTCATTCGGAGCGCCGGCAGTACTATTCGGAAACCGACGAAACAGTGAACGCGAAGATTCGCGCGTCGCTCGCGGCGGGGCTCTCGCCGATCCTTTGTGTGGGCGAGCGGCTGAATGATCGCGACGAAGGTCGTGCTGAACAAGTCGTAGACGGGCAAATATCCGGCGGAATGCGTAACTTGACAGTGTCCGAAGCCACTTCTATCATCATTGCTTACGAACCGGTATGGGCAATCGGCACTGGCCGCACGGCGACTCCGGAGACGGCCCAGCAGATGCACGCATTCATCCGATCCCGCGTAACCGCCATGTTTGGTGATAGCGTTGCGAGCGGAACAAGGATCCTCTACGGAGGCAGCGTCAAGCCTGACAATGCGGCAACGCTGATGGAACAGGATGACATTGACGGGGCGCTGGCCGGGGGAGCGAGCCTCGAAGCCGATTCGTTTGCGCGGATTGTTAACTACAAAGATCAAAGGTAGGAGTTGAACTGTGCTTGGAATAATTCTAACGATTCTTTATGTCCTGGCTTGTTTGATACTGATTATGTTCGTTCTGCTTCAGCCGGGTAAATCGGATGCCGCGGCCGTCTTTGGCGGCGGGGCAAATTCCGCTGCGTTCGGTCCTCGCGGCACTCAGACGGTTCTTGCGAAGGTCACTATCACGGCAGCGATCGTGTTTTTCTTGATCGCGTTTTTGTTTTCGATCCCCGGTCTATTTGATCAAAGGTCGTTGGGCGAAGGAGTGGGTCCCGCTGAGTCCGCGCCAGCCGCGCCAGTGACTCCGCCTGCGCCCGAACAACCGCCTTCATCGAGCGCCGTGCCCCCTGTGTCTCAACCGGGCGCGGCTCCGGCGAATGCCAACGCACCGGCGGCAAAACAGCAGACGAAACCTGCTGAACTCAAGACCAGCGCCAAGCCTGCCACCGGTAACAAGAACTAGGGCAGTGGTTTGATAAGCTCGAATTTTCGAGACGTGCCGAAGTGGTGGAACTGGTAGACACGTACGTTTGAGGGGCGTATGGGGCAACCCGTGGGGGTTCGAGTCCCCCCTTCGGCACCACACTCTTGCCGGCAATTCAGACGCAGTCTGAGCCTTCAGCCTCTATCGCGGCATCGCTTTATATTCGATCGATCGACACTCGAAAGGTCAACGCAAGCGAGTAAAAAAGATGGCTAACGAGACTACCGTTGAAACAAAGGTGGCGCGGCTGCGCTACGCGGGAGGCGAAGCCTTTGTCGCCGAATCACAGAGTGGTCACGCGCTGGTGACCAGCTTTGCGCACGACAAGGTCACAGCGGCCACGCCGATGGAACTCCTGCTAATAGCTTTGGGAGGTTGTACGGGCGCCGACATCGTGGGCATTTTGGAAAAGAAGAGACAGCAGATAACGGGATATGAAATCGTTGTAAGCGCCGAGCGCCGCGCCGAGCATCCGCGAATCTATACTCGAATCGAAGTCACCCATCAGATTCGCGGACATAACATTGACCCCAATGCGGTTCAGCACGCGATTGAATTATCGGAGAGTAAGTACTGCAGCGTTTCCGCGATGCTTGGTGCTGTTGCTCAAATAACAATGCGGCACGAGATAACCGAGGAAGCTTAGCGGTTGGTCCTGTTCACTTCGAGCGGCGAGATCATTGATCGCCGCTCCGTTGCCGTCAAAATAGCCGGCTCATTTTGCCTTCGCCGTGCAGGGCCACCCGGCGGGCCGGGGGTTCCGGCACCACGCCAACTTCTGTTGCGAAGAAATTGCCTATCTCCCACTTGATCAGATCCCTTGCGTGACGCAACCATCCGGCGTTTGTGCCGCTCCAGATGTAGTAAATGTTCAGGACCTTAATCTGGTGGGTTGAAGGATAGTACGCGCCGGCGGCGTCAACCTTGTAGTAAGGTTCCAGAAAAGCCGTTGGCATTATGGTTATGTACAGGCTTTTTGGATTAACATTTCTTGCCCAGCCTGCTAGCGAACCGCACTTCATAAAGTCAGACTGCACCTGCTCAAACGCGTTGTCGATCCACTTGCCGACTTCGTCGGGCCCGCCGGGATACTGCATCATCTCGTTGACTACATATTCCGGTACGTCCTTCTTTGCCATCTTTTTCAACTTCTTATTCCAGTTGACCTCAGGTTCATCGTAGCCCTGAGTGTTGTAACGTATGCCATATTTTGGTGAGTACTTGTCCGGCACCGAGCGCGGAGAACCTAAGAATTCGAAATAGCCCTGGGCGCTTGCCGATCCGGCGAAGAGGAATAAGCCAATTAGTGCTAACGGAAAAATGCCCTTTGTTATCATGATCTTCGTTCCAGTCCTTCTGTCTTGGTAGCCAATCCGGCAAGGGCCTTGCTGAAACAGGACAGCGCAACGCATATGCCAGATTACTCAATCGGTCGAATCGCAGAGAGACTATTGGACCGAAAGTGCTAAATGCTACATAATGCATTTTGACTTTTTGGCCGAGTCTTTACCCGGACGGGTCTCGAAAGGGCAACCCTTGTATTTGAGCTTGAGCCAGCTATGAGACTGAAATTTCCCCGGCAAAGACAGGTTAAGCCTGTTAAGTCCGAAGTGATCTTTGGGGAGCAGGAGTGTGCCGGTGCGCCACGCATTGGGTACTTTTTCAGCGGTTTTGCCCGCTTGAGGTGCAAGATCCAGCGACTCTGAAGGACGGGCCCTATTCGAACTCTTACCGTTTAGAAGCTGGGAATAATCTTTGGGGGTCAGGGCCTTCGCGGTGCAGCGGAGTGAGGGTATATGCCGGAGCCTAAGCGAGCTATTGACAACGACTTGGTTAATGAAATAACCTCTCCGCCAGCGCTGTGGTTGAAGGCGTTTCGGCTTTCCCGACAATAGGGAACGCATGTGAGGAAATTAGATGAAGAGGTTTTAATTCCGGCCCACAATTCCGTCTGAGGGATACGCCCTTACCTGCTTAGACTGGTGGACTCCATCCCGGGGTAATAAAAGAACGTTTCAGAAGGACGATCTCTCGAAAGCGAGGACGCGAGTGCTCGTTTCAAAGAGTGTGGTTCGGGTTTGGAATACTCAATGTTTCACAATCTCTCAACAGTTTCTAAACGCGTTCGGATGGAACGCTCGTCTCGCACAGGATCATATCCTGTTACCGCATGCGAAGCGATACCGCCCTTTTCTCGTCGTGGCCCGGGTCGTTCCAGCGAATGCGCCTTTCCGGCACCACAACTATTCCCGCGGGCGCGTGATTACAAATCACGTCAGCTTGATGGTTCTCGGTTGGTCCCTGGCGAGACGCTCCGCTGACGCCAAACAACGGCGGAAGTGGAGAGATTTTTTTGCCGGCGCGGAGACGCGTCTTCCCTTACGGGGTTTAAAGATGGCAGGTAGAAGTGTCTTTGGCCTCAGCTAATGCGCGAGTTCGTCTAAAAAGTGACCATTGAATTCGACATTAACAACTTTTTGAAAAAGATCGCGGCGATTGTGGTCGTCATGGGTCTTAGTGCGGTCCTGTTATTCTCAGCATTGCACAATCTCATCGTAGGTGTGCTCACTGATTCCCGGGTTGAACCGCGTATCGATTTGATTGCCGCTGCGATCGGGTATGTTCCGAACTCAGCGGGTGTCAACGCCCGACTGGCCGCTGCTCAATTGGTGCAGGGTGATCGCGATCTGTCGGCTGTCGAACCGCTGGCAAGACACGCGGTCGAGACATCGCCCTGGGACTATCGTAACCGGCTGCTCATGGCGACGGTCAAGGAGGCTCAAGGTGATCGACCCGCCGCGGAGGACGCACTCCTCGAGGCGGCCGCCCTGGCTCCAAATTACACCGATGTGCATTGGCGGTTAGCGAACTTATTGCTCAGGGAAGGAAAGCTGGCGAAGTCTGTTAGTGAATTCCGCCTGGCGATTGCGTCGGACGCGAGACTGCTGCCCTCGACTCACGATTTGCTTTGGCGAGTCTCCGGCGGCAATTCTGCCGTCATCCAGGCGGTCACGCCGAACGATCCTAAGCCACGTCTACTGCTTGCACAATTCCTGTTGAATCAACTGCGCATACCCGATGCGATCACAATCTTCGCCGGTATCGACCGAGCATCACTCGCCAAGCTCCCGGAAACGCCGGCCTTCATCGAGGGTTTAACGAAGACCGGACACTGGGACGAGGCGCGCGGTTTGTGGGTGGGGTTGGTCAGCGGGATCTACGCGCAGTCAGGGCGGCCACTGCCGCTAATTTGGAACGGGAGTTTTGAGTCAGAGATCTCGAAGAGTCTGGGCCAATTCGACTGGTCGCTCGCGCGCAATGAGTACGTTTCACCGAGCATTGATTCGAGCATCGCCCACACGGGCGACCACTCGCTTAGAATTGATTTTTCGGGGCGGGATACTACTCGGCTTGACGGTCAGCTCAAACAAATTATCACGGTGCGGCCGGGTGCCCGCTACACACTTGAGTGCTATGTGAAAACGGAGCAGCTAGACACACCGGAAGGCCCGCGAATCGTAATCGCTGATCTTGCTTCAGGCGTCGAAGTTGCGTCGTCGATGCCGATTTCGCCGGGGTCACGTGACTGGCGCCGGCTCACCTTTGATTTCGCGGCGCCCGAGAGCGCGCGAGCGGTCTTGCTGACTATTAAGCGAGTTCCAAAATTCAGCTATGATAATCCGACG
>Ga0207684_10000256_pt1 | contig 79228 bp, 83 predicted proteins | sample KBSK5501metaG_FD_184342 | JGI IMG/M metagenome (GOLD analysis project Ga0207684, IMG submission 184342) | Corn, switchgrass and miscanthus rhizosphere microbial communities from Kellogg Biological Station, Michigan, USA - KBS K5-50-1 metaG... | ecosystem: Host-associated > Plants > Roots >...
AGGTCGAGGTAGCGAAGCATCGCGGGGTCGGTCGTGACCTGCATGAGCATCGGCCCCAGGCTCGTCAGCGCCATGCGGCGCCACGTGAGGTTCTGCCAGTACATGAAAGTGTTGTCCGCGGTCTTGCGGTAGTCGCTGGTGAAATGTCCGTGCCAGAAAAGAGTCATGCGCTCGGCGAACGGCGTTGACGTCGTCAGCATGTGATCGACCCACCACTGCTGCAGCTGTTGCGGGGCGAACCTTCCACCGGGCGTGCCGGCGGCGGCGAGCGCGACCGGCTCCTGCGGCTTGGTCTCGAGCATGCGGTCGACGGTCTTGCTGTATCCATCCGACAGAGCGGCGTCGAGCTGCGCCTGCGTGTAGCCGAATGTCGTTCGGCGCAGCAGCTGCGCGACCTGGGCCGATTCGCGGCTCAGCGGCGACACCCAGTCGGTGCCAGTCGCTTTGCTCGAGCGCGTGATGTTCTGGATCGTTCCGCCAAGCAGGCGCACCGCGCCGACGCTGACGCCGGTCGCGACCGCGGCCGCGAGCGCCTGGCGGCGGGTAAATCCCTTGCGAATGGGAGCTGCGGTTTCGGTGGTCGGCTCAGGTGCCCTAAGTGCCATGAACGCATTGAATCCCGATCGCGGGCGCTTGACATCACCCAGATGTGAAGAATTCGTAAGCACGCCCATGGATCGTGATGCCGCCAACGCTCCGCGCTGCCAGGACCGCACAGGGACGTACGAGGCGTGGTATTTGACCATCGCCGACGTGGCGGCGCGTCGCGGCTACTGGTTTCGGTACACGACGTTCAACCCGGCCGCTGGAGTCCCGTCCGAGCCGCACTCAGCGCTATGGGCGTTTGCGTTCGATCGCGACCACCCGGAGTCGAACTGGGGCGGCAAGGTCACTTTTCCGCTCCGCGCGCTCCGCACCTCATCGCGGCCGTTTGGACTTCACCTCGAAGGCGCGGTCCTCGAGCCCGATGGGTGCTCGGGCCAGGTCCACACCGATACCGGCTCCGCCCGTTGGGACCTGCATTGGGAATCGCGCGAGGCGCCGTTTCCCTTTCTGCGACCGCGCTGGCAGGGACTGTCGTCAGTTGCCAACATCGGGGCACAGCCGGCGCTGCGCGTTTCGGGAACCATCGAGATAAATGGCCGCGAGCACCTGCTGGACGGCGCGCCGGGCGGTCAGCAGCACACCTGGGGCTCGAGTCACGCGCTCGAATGGAACTGGGGGTTTGCATCCGCCACGGACTTCTGGTTGGACGGCGCCACGTCGCGGGTGCGCTCGCGGCTCGGCCGGGTGCTGGCGGCCACAAACGTCGGCGCCCAGGCGGGGGATTACCGATTCCTTTTCAACGGTCCGGTTCAAGTGTTGCGCAACCGCGGGACGGTCTCACCGGACGCGTGGAAAGCGACAGCGAAGCTTGGAGACCGAGTCCTGCATGTCGACGTGACGCCGCGCCGCGAAGACCTCATCGGCGTGACCTATGCCGATCCCCGGGGCGGCGCGCGCTTCTGCTACCACACCGAGGTCGCGGACCTCGACCTACGACTGGTCCGCGGAACAGAGACGCTCGCGCGTGTCACGCGGCCGGCGGCGGCGGCTTTTGAATACGCCTCCGAGACGCCGCTGGCCGGCGTTCCGCTGACCGTCTAGCTCACTTCGGCGGCGAGGTGGCGGGCGCTGCGGGCGGCGAGAGCCATGATCGTGATCTGCGGATTCACATACGTCGACCCGGGCAGGACGCTCGCATCCGTGATCACCAGCCCGGGTAGGTCGTGCGCCCGCCCGAATTCGTCGACGACCGATGACCGCGCATCCTTGCCCATGCGGCATGTGCCCATCGGGTGGTAGGCGGAAAGCTTGAGGTCGGCCGCAGTCCACTTGCCTTCGGTGATCCAGTCGAGCTCCTCACGCTTGCGCACGGCAGGCATGCCCGGCAGCAGCGTGTGCACCTCCTCGGCGCCGGCCGCGAGGTAGACCTCAGCCGCCAGCCTGATCCCCCCGAGGGTCTTGTCCACATCGTCGGGGTGCATGTCGTAGGTGATGAGCAAGCCTCCGCCGGGAGTGGGGCGCACGCGGCCCGTGCCGCTGTCCGAGATGATCAAACCGGCCGCGGCGGTCTGGCGATAGCGAGCGAGAGAGTCCTTCAGGTCGCTGCCCTTGCCACCAACGCCGCCGGCGCTGTAGCCGACTCCAGGCGGCGGATACGTCGCTTCGAGCAGGATGCCGTCGCGCAGTTTCTCGTCCACGTAAGTGCTCTGCATCACACCCTTCCACGCGAAGAGGTCGTGGTCGAACACGCCGAGCACGCCGCAGCCTGGATGGATGCGGAGGTTGCGGCCGACCTGCCGGCTCGAGTTCGCCAGGCGCTGCCGCTGCAGAAGCGCCGGCGTATAGATCGCGCCCGCCGCGAGGACCACGTGTTTCGCGCGCACCTCGAATCGCGAGTCGCGCTGCACTGCGCCGGTCTCCGGATCGACGATCGAGCCGCTCACACCAACGGCGCGGCCGTTCTCGATGACAAGACCTTCCACGCGACAGCCGCTGATGATTCGCGCGCCCGCGTGCACGGCGAGGGGCAGATAGGTGACGTGCATGCCGAGCTTGGCGTCCAGCGGGCAGCCGAAGGCGCAAACACCGGAGCCATGACAGCCATTAGCGTTCCGCCGGATGGGCCCTCCGCTGTAGCCCAGCTCTCGGCGCCCCTTTTCCATCACCTCGCCGTTGGCGCCCATGATGTCGACGCTCACCGGCCCCACGTTCAGGGTCTCCTCGACGCTTGCGAATAGCGGATCGAGCTCAGCGCCATCCATTCCCCATGAGTCGAGCACGAAGTCAGGCGTTCTAAAGCATGTGCCCGAGTTGATGAGGGTCGACCCGCCGACGCCGCGGCCGATCGGCAGCGAGATGGTGGGCACTCCGATCGTGAAGGTGAGGCCGTTGCCGCGATAGAACCGGCGCAGGCGCTCAGGTGGCGGGCCGGTGAAGTCTCGCCTGTCGAAATGCTCGCCCTCTTCCAACACGATGACTTTGAGACCCGCCTCGGCAAGCTCTTTGGCGGCCACCGCCCCACCGGCGCCGCTGCCGACAACGACCACATCGGCGGATTCATAGAAGCCTGGCTCGGGTTGCTCGACCTTCAGCTCGATCACGCCTGGGTCGCGCTCGACCTTCTTATATGGCTGGGCGTCGTATCCGATCAGCGGTTTGATGCGATCGTCCGAGCAGAAGAACATCAGGATGAGTGCCTTGAGGGCGATCAACGTCTCGCGGCGCTGGCGAATCTTCGAGGTCTCGCAGGCGACCAGATAGGCCTCGCGCGATTTGGCGTTGATCATTCGGAACGGACGCAGGTGCCGGCTGAGGATCGACGAGAGGTTGAACGCCGTGAGCATGAGGTTGACCGTGCGGCGCGTTCCGGGTGCGCACCGGTCGAGGTACGCCTCGAGCTGGCCGGCGACATTGACGTCGCTCGCCCCGGGCTCGAGGGCGCCGCCGTGGGGCACGATCGAATCCGCCAGGGCGATCAGCGTCGCCCGCCGGGCGGCAGTCAGAGACATGCCGTGCGATTATGGCGGCGCGATGAGTCCGGCATCGAATCGCCTGCGCCTCTTGCTTCGGATCTGGGTCGTCATCTTCGTTCTGGGCGCCTTCGACTTCTTCGTCTTCCCATACCTGACGGTCAGGATCCTGGACTCCACCGCGAAGTCGTTGGGTATGCACGAGGTCGCGGCGCTCGACGCCGGCCAGGACTTCTGGCTGACGCTGGCCGTGCCCTACATGATCCTGGTCGCGGCGTTCTCCTGGGTCGCGCAGCGGGGCGCGCGAATCCAGGCCCAGCCCGTGCAGTTCCTGATGCTCGCCAAAGCCTCGAGCTCGCTCATCTCGCTCGCCCTGTTTCTGTTCGGCGGCTTCGCCTATCCGTTCCTCGCCAACTTCGTGGTCGACGGCGCGATCGTCTTGATCACCTTCTGGTTCTATCGCGCCGCCAAGGCTGAGCTGGCTTTCCCCGCGTAATAGCTAGCTCCTGCTAGCATTTCTCCAGAAATGCCTAGCTATCGGCTGGGGCAGGCTGCCAAGATGCTCGGCGTAAGCGCGGACACGGTCCGCCGCATGGTCGATGACGGGCGCTTGCGCGCCGCGCGCAGCTCGGGTGGCCAGCGCCTCGTCGATGGCGCTTCGCTGGCCCGGCTGGCCAAGCCGGACCGAAGGAAGCCGGCCGAGGTGGTGGTCGCGCAATCGGCCCGCAACCGGTTTCCCGGCATCGTCACCCGCGTGGTCAAGGATCGGGTCGCGGCCCAGGTCGAGATCCAGGCCGGGCCGCACAGGTTCGTATCCCTGCTGACGGCCGAGGCGGTGGACGAGCTCGACCTGAAGCCCGGAATGCCGGCGATCGCCGTAGTCAAGGCCACCAACGTCGGCGTGGAGCTGCCACGTGAATAGGGTGCGCTTCGCCCTCGTTGCGCTCGTGCTTCTAACCGCCTGCGGCCAGCCCGCAGCTACGCCTGGTGGACCCGCACGGACGACGCTTACGGTGTTCGCGGCCGCGTCCCTCCAGCCTGCCTTCGACAACATCGGGGCCAAGCTCCAGAGCACTCAGAACATCGCCACGACATTCAGCTACGCGGGGACCCAGACGCTGACCACACAGTTGACCCAGGGCGCGCCCGCCGACGTGTTCGCCTCCGCCGACGTTGCGCACATGACGACCGTCCAGTCCGCCGGCTTGCTTCTCAGCCAATCGGCGCTGTTCGCTCACAACCGGCTCGAGATCGCGGTCGCCAAGGGCAACCCCAAAGGCGTCCACTCGCTCGCTGACCTGGCTAGATCAGGTTTGGTCGTAGTGCTGGCAGACCCTTCAGTGCCGGCAGGCAAGTACGCGGCCCAAGCGCTGGCCAAAGCCGGGGTCACCGTCCATCCAGCCAGCTTCGAGCAGCAGGTGACCGGAGTGTTGAGCAAGGTCGCGTTCGGCGAGGCTGACGCCGGCATCGTGTACCACAGCGACATCGTCACGGGCCGCCAGGTCGATGGCGTCGTCATCCCCGACGCTCAGAACGTCATCGCCGACTACCCGATCGCTGTCTTGAAGTCGGTCGAAAACCAAGCAGGCGCGGTCGTGTTCGTCGACTTCGTGCTGTCGACGGAGGGCCAGTCGATCCTGACGTCGGCCGGCTTCCAGGGGGCGTGAAAAGAACAAGGGTCCCACCAGCCATCTGGCTGCTGGCCGCGTTGGGACTGTTGCTCTTCCTTCTTCCGCTTGCCGGGCTCATCGTTCGCGCGCCATGGAACCAGGCGCTCGGAGAGCTCACCGATCCCACGACCACGACCGCGCTCGGGCTCTCGATCTTCTGCTCTTTGACGGCGACGGCGATCGCGCTCGTGCTAGGGATCCCGTTGGCCATGATCCTGGCCCGGACGCGAGGAACCCTGCGCAACATCCTGCGGGCGCTGACGACGCTGCCGATGGTGCTGCCGCCCGTCGTCGGCGGAGTGGCGCTGTGGCTCGCGTTTGGGCGCCGCGGGCTGGTGGGCTCACCCCTCTACCAGGCGTTCGGCATCCAGATCCCGTTCACGACGGCCGCCGCGGTGATGGCGGAGACCTTCGTCGCGATGCCGTTTCTAGTGATCGCCGTCGAGGCTGGGCTGCGTTCGCTCGACCACCGCTACGAGGAGGCCGCGCGCTCGCTGGGCGCCGGCTACTGGCGCGTCTTCACCCGGGTCACGCTGCCGTTGCTGCGACCGGCCATCTTCTCGGGCGCCGTCCTCTGCTGGGCGCGTGCGCTCGGGGAGTTCGGTGCCACCATCACGTTCGCCGGCAACTTTCCCGGCCGAACGCAGACGGTGCCCATCGCCGTTTACCTGGCGCTCGAGACCAAGCCCGAGGCGGCGATCACGCTCAGCCTCATCCTGCTCGTGGTCTCGGTAGCGATCCTCGTCGGCATGCGTGACCGCTGGCTGGGTGCTCTGTGACGCTCGAGGCCGTGGTGCGGGTGAAGCGCGACAGCTTCACGCTCGAAGTCACCCTGGCGGCGGCCGCAGACGAGACGGTGGCGGTCCTCGGTCCCAACGGCGCGGGCAAGACCACGCTGCTGCGGGTGCTTGCCGGTCTGGACGAGATGGAGGGTCGAGTGGTCCTGGACGGGCAGGTGCTCGACGACAGCGCGCGCGGTGTCCACGTGCCGGCCGAGCGCAGGAGTGCGGGTCTCGTCTTCCAGGACCACGTCCTTTTCCCACACCTCAGCGCGGTTGAGAACGTGGCCTTCGGTCTGCGCGCGAAGCGCCGACCGCATGCGGCGGCCGTCGCTCGGAGATGGCTGAACGAAGCCGGCCTGGGAGACCGAGCGGAAGCTCTGCCGCGAGCGCTGTCTGGCGGGCAGGCGCAGCGCGTCGCCCTGGTCCGCGCGCTCGCCACCGAGCCGAAGCTCCTCCTTCTCGACGAGCCCCTGTCAGCGCTTGACATCTCCGTCCGTGCTGACGTGCGTCGCGAGCTGAGCAGGCAGCTCGCGTCATTTCATGGTGTGCGTCTACTCGTGACCCACGATCCCGTAGAGGCGATGGCGCTGGCCGACAGGCTGGTCGTGCTGGAGCACGGTTCGGTCGTGCAGTCCGGCACGCCAGACGAAGTGACCGCCCGGCCCCGCTCGCGCTTTGTCGCCGACCTTGCCGGGGTCAACCTGCTGCGAGGGCGCGCTTACGGAGACCACGTTGCTCTCGCCGCCGAAGCGTCGCTGGCGGCGGTGGATGCGGGCACAGGCGACGTCTTCGCCGTCGTCCATCCGCGCGCCGTGGCGCTGTATCGATCCCGGCCAGATGGCACGCCGCGTAACGTTTGGCGCGGACAGGTCGACACCGTCGACCTGGAGGGCGAGCGCGTTCGCGTCCGGGTCGTCGGGCCGGTCCCGCTGGTGGCTGAGGTCACACGAGCGGCCGTCCTCGAGCTCGGACTGATTGCCGGCGCGGACGTATGGATGGCGGTGAAGGCGACCGAGGTTTCGGTCTACCCCGCCTAGGGCAATAAGGGAACCTACGCCGCTTTTCTGCAACGTCGTAATGTTGTAAGCACCATGAACGAGACCACTGCCGTGACAACCGAAACCGAAACGTTGGACGCCTACTCGTCGACCGTGACCGCCGTTGCGCAGCGCGTGCTGCCTGCGGTCGCAAGCCTCCGCGTCCGGCGGAGCAGCCGGTCGTTCGACGGCGGCGCCGGCTCCGGCGTCGTCATCACTCCCGACGGGTTCCTCGTCACCTCCGCCCACGTCGTCGCCCAGGCGGGCGCTGCCACGGCTTCGTTCATTGACGGCTCCGAATATGAGCTGGACGTCGTCGGCGCCGATCCCCTGTCCGACCTCGCGGTCGCTCGGGCGCGGGCGGCCACGCTCGAGCCCATCCAGATCGGCAACGCGGACAACCTGAAGGTCGGCCAGCTCGTGGTCGCCATTGGGAACCCGATGGGGTTTTCCGGATCCGTCACGTCGGGGGTCGTCAGTGGGTTAGGCCGCTCGCTGGCGACCGCCGACGGTAACGGGCACCGCCGATTCATCGAGGACGTCATCCAGACCGATGCCGCCCTCAACCCCGGCAACTCGGGCGGCGCGCTGGCCGACTGGCAGGCGCGGCTGGTTGGAGTCAACACCGCAGTCGCCGGAATGGGACTCGGGCTCGCGGTGCCGATCAACAAGACCACCCAGGCAATCCTCGCCGCGCTGATGAGGAGCGGCCGCGTCCGGCGCGCCTTCCTCGGCATCGCCGGGGGCACCCGGCCATTGCCTCCGGCGATGGCGCAGCGACTCGGCCGCAAGGCAGGGGTCGAGGTGCAGGAGGTGGTTGCGGGCAGCCCTGCGGCGGCGGCCTCGCTTCGCGGCGGGGACATCATCGTCTCGGTCGGCGACGTGGCCGTGGGCAAAGCGGGCGACCTGCAGCGCTTGATGGTCGAGGCGCAGATCGGGTCCAAGCTCGGGCTGTCCATCCTGCGTGGCGGCAAGCTGATGACCCTGGAAGTCGTTCCTGTGGAGCTCGCTTAGACTCCCGATAGACTTCCGGCCGTGGCGAACCGAGTACGCCTCGTCTCGGCACTCGCGGCCGCCGTCATGGTCGTCGCTTGTGATTCGAGCGGCGGAGGTGGTAGTGCGACCAATTCGTATGCAGGCAAGACCATCATGCTGGGCGCGGACCTCTCCGTGACGGGCGCCGGAATGATCGCCGCGGTCCAAAGCAGGAACGGCATGCAGCTGGCGGTCGACCAGATCAACAAGGCCGGCGGGGTCCTCGGCGCCAAGATCGTTCTCAAGGTCGCTGACGACGCCTCCGACCCCGCACAGTCGGCGGCTGCGGCTCGAACCATGATCCAGCAGGATCAAGACCTGGCGCTTCTCGGCCCCACTCTTTCCAGCTCCGCAGTGATGGTCCATCCCATCGCTGAGAGCCTCAAGACGCCGATCCTTTCGGTCAGCACCCCCGGCACGCACATCGTCCCCGACTGCAGCTTCCCGCAGACCACGCCGTGCCGCTACGTCTTCCGCGACAGCCTCGGCGAGCAGGCCGCCATTCCCGACAACATTCACTCGTACGCGGCCGATGCGCATCCGAGCACGGGTGTGCTCTTCGTCACCCAGGACGACAGGCTCTCCACCGACGGCGGCAAGATCGTCCAGGACACAGCCGGCACTTACAACATCAACCTGCTGAAGACGATCAAGTTCAACAAAGCCGAAGCCGACCTCTCGCCATACGTGACCCAGGCTGTCCAGCTGAAGCCCGACGTGATCTTCATCACGTCCCTCGGCGGCGTTCCGGCCAAGATCATGATCGAGGCCCGCAAGCAGGGCTGGCAGGGCCAGTTCCTCGGCGGCAACGGATTCAACACTGCGGCGGTGTCCGCACAGGCGGGCGCCGCCGGCACCGGAGCACGGAGCGCAAGCGCCTGGTACCTTGGCAACTCGTTCCCATCCAACTCCGACTTCGTGACCGCTTATAAAGCCGCATACAACAAGGACCCGGACCAGCTCGCAGCCCAGGGCTACACGGCAATCAAGATCCTGGCGGACTCGGCCAAACGGGCCAAGCTCACCTTCAGCGACCTGGCCGGCGATCGCGAGAAGCTGCGGACCGCAATGGAGACTGTGAATATTCAGACCCCGCTGGGCCCGTTCCAGTTCACCTCGAACCACGATGTGAAGCAGACCGTCTGGATCACCAGGATGGACGGCCAGGGTGGCTTCACTCTGGTCCACCAGATCGCGCCGGCGGCATAAAAAAAGAAACCCGGGTCTTTCGACCCGGGTCTCATTGCTGTTTTCGTCTTGTTAGACGGTGCGGACGCTGCGAGCGCGCGGGCCCTTGGGGCTCGCTTCGATCTCGAAGGTCACCTTCTCGCCACCGCGGAGGCTGTCGAAGTCGCCTTCGGTGCCACTCCTGTGGAAGAAGAATTCCTTACCGTCTTCGGCTGCGATAAAGCCAAAGCCACGGTCCGCGACCAGCTTCTTGATGGTGCCTGTAGGCATTTCCATCTCCTATATCTCTCGAACTCAAGGCCAACTCAACTCGGCGGGCCTGTTCGAGAAACGGAGCCTGCGGTGAGCGCCGGTACTCTACCAGCTACCGAGAGTATACCCGTTTCGCCCTGGACCTATTCCTGGGCCTGCCTAACGCCTGTTCGCAGTGGTTTCAGACAGGCGGCGGGCGCGCGACTGGTCGACCTCGGTCAAATAGCGCTTGCGCAAGCGGAGATGCTGCGGAGTCACCTCGAGGAGCTCGTCTTCGGCAAGGAAGTCGAGCGACTGCTCGAGGCTCAGCTTGCTTGCCGGGGTCAGCCGCACCGAGATGTCGGATGTCGACGACCTGATGTTGGACTGCTTCTTCTCGCGGCACACGTTGACGCGGATGTCGCCCGGTCGTTTCTGGATGCCGACGATCATCCCTTCGTAGACCGCCTCGCCCGGCTCGATGAAGGTGGTGCCGCGCTCCTGCGCGCCGGCCAGGCCGAAGGCGAGCGTGGTGCCGGCAGACGAGGCGGTCAGGGCGCCGTTTCGCTGCTCCCTGAAGTCGCCGGCCCAGGGCCGGTATCCAATCCCGATCGACCCCATCAGGCCGGTGCCGGCGGTCAGCGTGAGAAAGTTGTTCCTGAAACCGATCAGGCCCCGCGTCGGAATCATGTACTCGAGGCGGACGCCGCCTTTCGAGTCGTAGCTGATCTCGATCATCTCGCCGCGGCGCTTCCCGAGCGACTCCGTCACGGCGCCGAGGTGCTCCTCGCGGACGTCGACCGTGAGCCGCTCCACGGGCTCCATGAGCTGGCCGTTGATTCGCTTGACGATGGCTTCCGGCCGCGAAACCTCGAACTCATACCCTTCCCGACGCATCGTTTCGATGAGTACGGCCAGGTGAAGCTCGCCGCGGCCGCTGACCAGGAAGCGCTCGGCCGCATCGGTGTCCTCGACACGAAGTCCGAGGTTGACGTCCAGCTCCTTGTAAAGCCGCGCGCGCAACTGCCGGGTGGTGGAGAACTTGCCCTCGCGACCGGTGAACGGCGACGTGTTAACGCCGAACGTCATCCTCACGGTCGGCTCGTCGATCTCGATCCGCGGGAGCGGATCGGGCGATTCGGGGTCTGTGAGCGTGTCGCCGATCGCGACCTCTTCGAGCCCGGTCAGGACCACGATGTCGCCTGCGCTCGCCGTCGGTACCGCGACCCGGTCCAGGCCCCGATACAGGAGAACCTGCACCACCTTGACGCGACGGGCCTCCCCGTCAGCGGTGAGCACCGCGATCGCGTCGCCCGGCGCGACGCTGCCCCGAGAGATGCGCCCGATGGCCATCGGGCCGGTGTAGTCGTCGTATGCCCGGTTGGCGACCAGCATCTGGAAGGCTCCAGGTTCGATGACCGGCGCCGGGATGTGATCGATGATGGTCTTGAACAACGGCTCCAGATCGGGCGCCAGCTCGTCGGCGCTCGCGCCGGCCCGGCCTTCCTTGGCGACCGCGTAGATCACGGGCGCCTCGAGCTGGTCTGCGTCCTCGGCGAGCTCGAGGAACAGGTCGTGAACCTTGCTGAGGGCAGCCTTCGGGTCGGCGTTCTTGCGATCGACCTTGTTGATCACGACGATGATCCGCAGGCCAACCTCGAACGCCTTGCGCAGGACGAAACGCGTCTGCGGCATGGGTCCTTCGGCGGCGTCCACCAGCAGCAAGCAGCCGTCGGCCATGTTCAGGACGCGCTCGACCTCGCCGCCGAAGTCAGCATGCCCGGGCGTGTCGATGATGTTGATGGTCACGTCACCGTGGCGGATGGACGTGTTCTTGGCGAGGATCGTGATTCCCTTCTCGCGTTCGAGGTCGTTCGTGTCCATGATCAGCGTGCCGACGTCCTGGTTGTCGCGGAACGTGTGGCTCTGCTTCAGGAGGGCGTCGACAAGCGTCGTCTTGCCGTGGTCGACGTGGGCGATGATCGCCACGTTGCGGATGTCATGCCGAAGATTCGTCAAAGTCATTGGATGGCAGCAGGCACTATACGGAGGGGACGGCTCGGTCTGGCGTCGAAGCTCCTGGTGGCTGCTGAGGGAATCTATACCCTGATTCGTTCGGCGCGAAGCGGCGCGCCGATTTCGTTCAAGAAGCCGAGCATTTCCCGGTAAGAGTCGAGAAACGACGTCTCGTAGTAGGCGATTCCATGCTCCTGGCAGAACTGCCTGATGATCGGCTGTGCGCGACGCATATTCAGGCGAGGCATGCCGGGGAACAGGTGATGCTCGATCTGGTAGTTGAGCGAGCCGTACCAGAGATCGGTCAAGGGATGACCGCGCACGTTGCGGGCGGTCAGAACCTGGGTACGAACGAAATCGAGACGGGTGACGCTGTCGGTCTGGGGCATGCCCTTGTGGTTCGGTGCGAAAACGGACGCCATGTATGCGCCCCCGACGCCCTTGTGGATCAAAACCACCATCAATGCCGACCAGGGGCCCAGGAAATACAGCATCGCCCCCAGGTAGATCGCCGCGTGAACAGCCAGCAGGCCGAATTCCAGACGGCGGTACCGCGATGGCTCCTTGATCAGGTACTTCAGGCTGGTCACGTGCATGCTCCACCCCAGGAACGTCGTCATCGGGAAGAAGAGGTACGCCTGGTACATCGCGGCGAGCCTCCCCGCACCGCGACGCGCCGACGCCTGCTCATCGGTATATGCGATCGCGCCCACCTTGATGTCGGGATCGAGGTCGACATCGTTGGGATTGCCATGGTGGCGGTTGTGCTTCTGTACCCACCAGCCGTAGCTCATGCCGAGCAGCACGTCGGCGGTGACCAGGCCGACCAACGCGTTCTTCCAACCGGACGCGAACATCTGACGATGTCCTGAATCGTGCAGCTGGAAGCCGAGCTGACCCGAAACGACACCGAGTCCAACCGCCGCCAGGGCCTGGCCCCACATCGATCCGATCGTGAAAAGCACCACGAGACAGAAGGTGAGCAGGACCAGGTTGGTCGTGATGCTCAGGGCGTAATACGACGGCCGCTTGTCCAAAAGACCGGCGTCCTGGATTCGACGCTTGAGGATGGTGTACTCGCGCTCGTTCTTGACAGCCGCGACGCCCGAGTCCAATTCCGCGGCGAGCAAAGTGGGCTAACTCTCGGGATGGCGGCGTAACAGAAGCCATAACAATTGGCGCCGATTTTTGCGTTATGGACCCATGCAGAATACGCACTGCCAATGAGGGTTCGTGCTGGTCGCTTCGGCATCGCTGCACTCGCAGCCGTGTGGGCGATTGGAGTGACCGGCCTCTGGGGTCCCCGCGACGCAGTCGCGGGAGGCGGCGAGGGTTGGGTGATCACATCGTTTCACTCTGACATCACGATCTCGCCGGATTCCAATCTGGTCGTTCAAGAAGACATCCGGGTCGACTATCGCGGCTTGCAGAAACACGGAATTTTTCGCACCATCCCTCTCCGCTATCGGTATGACGACACCCACGACCGCATCTACACCCTGGAGCCGCGCACTGTCACCAATGGCACGAATCCCGTTCCCTTTACCCAATCGGTGATCCGTGACAGCGCGGATATCAAGATCGGCGACCCAAACGTCCTGGTCAGCGGTATGCAGCGTTATGTCATCACCTACGCCGTGTATGGCGCGATGAACTCGTTTACAGACCACGACGAGCTGTTCTGGAACGTCGACGGCGCGTTGTGGCCAGTGGCAAAGCAGAGCGTTACGGCGACCGTGCACCTGCCGTCGCCCGCGTTCCAGAAGGCCGCCTGTTACCAGGGCCCTACCGGCTCGACAGAGGCGTGCAAGAGCAGCGGCGCCGGTGTTCTCGCGAACTTCGCCTCGACTCGCGAGCTTGGGTCGGGTGAGCAGATGTCGGCGGTGACGGCATTGAACAGGGGCGCCGTGACCGTCCCACCGCCGGTGCTGGGACCAAGGCTCCGGCAGTTCCCACAGGACGCCTTTGATATCAACCCACTGACGGTCGGCATCGCTCTGCTCGTGCTCGTGGCCGGGATCGGCTTCGTGGTCTGGAACTGGCTGACCCACGGACGCGACCGCGCCTACTTGACGCAGTACTACCTCACGAACGATCCGAAGGAACACGCGGCTCCGCTCTTCAGCAATCAGCCGGTGGCGGTGGAGTTCGAGCCACCGCAAAACTTTCGTCCAGCCGAGCTGGGCCTGATCATCGACGAGCGCGCCGACCCGAAGGACCTGACGGCGACCATCGTCGACCTGGCGGTTCGCGGCTTCCTGACGATCGCCGAGATTCCCGGTAAAAAGGATTGGGTGCTGACCCAGGCGCGCAATTGGGATCCGGCCGAAATCATGCCGTACGAGAACACGATCCTCGCCGGCCTCTTCGCGGGGCGGCAGCAGGTAACGCTGTCCGACCTCAGAGGAACGTTCACCGTCGAGCTGAGAACAGCCGAACGCCAGATGTACCAGGACGCGATGTCCCGCAAATGGTTCAGCAGCAGTCCGCAGCAATCGCGCGCCGCCTGGGGGTGCCTCGGTATCGGCTTGCTGAGCGCGGGCATCGCGGCCACCATCTTCCTTGGGCTGCAGCTGGGCTGGGGGCTGATCGGCGTGGCGGTCGTGATCGTCGGTATCGTTATGACCATCAGCTTCCCTTTCATGACGCAGCGCACCGCCGCCGGTCGCGACCTGCTCCAGCACACGCTCGGCTTCCGCCTCTACATGACGACCGCGGAGAAGTATCGGCAGCAGTTCGCCGCGAAGGCCGATATCTTCACGCAGCTTCTCCCCTACGCGATCGTGTTCGGCACCGTCACGCTTTGGGCGAAAGCGTTCGAAGGCATCGACACCAGCGCCAATAACAACTGGTACGTGGGCCCGGGCCCCTTCCAGGCCGGACTCTTGGCCGGGAGCCTGCAGTCGATGAACACGAGCATCTCGAGCGCGATTGCATTTACTCCGAGCGGGGGCTCGGCCAGCGGATTCGGCGGCGGCGGTTTTTCGGGTGGTGGCGGCGGCGGCGGCGGGGGCGGAAGCTGGTAGTCGATGGCGAAGCTACGCGTCCACAACCTGTCGATCTCCGTCGACGGCTACGCGGCCGGACCTAACCAGAACCTCGATAACCCCCTAGGGATCGGTGGTGAACGCCTCCACGAGTGGATTTTCAAGACGCGTTACGGTCGTCGAATGATCGGCGAAGAGGGTGGTGATGAAGGCTTCGACAATGAAGTCCTGGCCCGAGGCGATGTGGGGATTGGCGCCACGGTCATGGGCCGCAACATGTTCGGGCCAATCAGGGGCCGATGGTCAGACGACGAATGGAAGGGTTGGTGGGGCCCTGACCCCCCTTACCACCACCCCGTGTTCGTCCTCACTCACCACCAGCGCGCGCCCATCACGATGGACGGCGGGACCACATTCAATTTCGTGACTGATGGGATTGAATCGGCGCTGGCGCAGGCATCCGAGGCCGCCGGCGGGTTGGACGTAAGGCTGGGAGGCGGGGCGGCCACCGTCCAGCAGTACTTGAAGGCAGGCCTCATCGACGAATTGCAATTCGCGATCGTGCCGATCTTCCTCGGCGCCGGTGAACGCCTGTTCGACAACCTGGAGGGCGGCCCGACCGGCTACCAGTGTGTGGAGGTTGTCAGCTCGCCTTCAGTCATACACGTGCGCTTCATCCGGAGCTCGTCCTAGCGCCGCGCTCTCTCCGTGCCCAACGGGCGCTGAGCACAAACACCACGATCGGCACGCCTAAAAAGCGGAGCCCGGCCGCAGGAAGGATGGTTACCAGTTGATGGCTTTCTCGCAAATCTGGTACCGCAAAGACGAGGAGTGCCAAAGCGAGGCCGAGCAAGACGTATCCGAAGTAGCCGACCACGCGCGATTCCCGCGGCCATTGCGGTGAGTCCTGGTTTGTAACCTGATCCCCCGACGTCAGCACGTCCCAGATGACGCCCACGGTTATGAGTGCAGCCGTAGCGATCAAAGCGATGGGAACGGGGTGATTGAACAGCTCGAACGCCAAGGACGTTGCGATTGCGCCTGAGACTACGATCGCAATTAGGAGGCGCGGCCCGAGAGGGTGGCGACGATGGCCGAAGACGAAAGCAACCATCAAGAGTGCGATCTGCAGCACCACGATGATGTCGTCGACAGGCTGATTGCCAAGCACCAACGCGATGTACAGCTGGATGGAGACTATCGCGAACGTTCCAACCGCGACCACGTCGCGCCACCATCGCAGGCGGAGATTAGTCTCCGCCCCAAGTGTCAGCGCGAGCAGAGCGAGTCCCAAAAACGCTGGTGTGTCAAGCACCAGGGTGCGATTGTTTAGAGTTGGCGGCAGGTTTTCGAACAGACCCCAGATGCCTACCAGGCCAAGAAGAACGCCCGCACGCCCCCAGCCTCGGGAGCCCCGCACGACCAATACCCCACCTACGAACAACGACAAGACCGCCGTAATCACGTGTGCCGCGAAAACGGTCACCTCGAAGCGCCCCGTCACTAGGGGGACGTAGTAGATCGCCCAGAGCGTCACCACCACTACGATGACAACGGCAACCGGTACCTCTTGATCAGCGCTGCGGACTCTAGCCAACCACAGGAAAACAAGTGCCGCCAGAGCCCATGCAGCGGTATATCCGATGTATTCGACATGGAACTGCGCATGAACCAAGGGCCCAAACGCAAGAGCGCTGAGGGCGACCAGGATCGCTGGCGCGCGCCCGCCAAGCGGCGCCGGAACATGTCGGAACTTTCGGCTGACACCGCGAGCGCTGCCGAGAATCATCTGTGTTATGTCAGAACCCGCAAGGAGGAAGATCGGTGCCAGAACCGCCAGCTGTGTCGTGATCAGAAGGCTCACGAAGCCTGAGCTGACAACTCCAGTCGAGGAAGCCCCGACATACGAACCCAACTGATCCACAACAAAGAACAAGACGAACGAAGCGATTGCTCCCGAAACGGTTAGTACCCCGATGGCGTGGTGACCACGAGCCGCGCGGTAGGCGGCCATCAACCAGACGGCGATCAGTGGAAGCAGTGGGGCCGCCTCGTACGGCAGCCCAAGGATGTCGCTAGTAGGGGCAATGAATATCGGCCGGGCCTCCCACAGCGCTAGAACGCTAAACAGAAGAAGAGTGGTCCACCGCAGTATCCGACCGGCGCCGAGCGCCGCCGCAAGCAGGTAACCCCACCCTACCGTTGTCAGGACGACGACCCCAACGTAGAACGGCACGCCAATCCGCCAAGCGTTGGTCAGTTTGATGGTCGGAAATGGGACATTGACCAGCGCAAGGAGGAGGCCACCTGCCAGAACGAGCCCAAATCCAACAATCGCCAGGCGTCTCGAGTCAGGAGACAGCGAGTCAAGCCGCAGAAAATCCGACTGAAACGGCAGTCGCGCTGTCCGAATTCGCTTGCTCACAAAGTCTCAGTTGGTGCCGAGAGCGGGAGTCGAACCCGCACGAGGTTGCCCTCATCGGTTTTTGAGTCGGGTCTTGGCCTTTTGAATTCGGATCCGGCCTTTTTTAGCCCAAGCGCGTCGGATTAAAAACCTTTCCGGGGCCTCTTTTCGACCCCGCATCGGTTTATCAAACCGCTGCAGTCTTCGTTTTTCAAACCGCGCATCGGTTGTTTACCCGACGCGCTTTTCCAGACGAACCCTGCATCGGTCTTTTGACCGTTGCGCTCAGGCTGGGCCATCTCCTCATCGGTCTTTCGACCGATGGACATCACCCAGACGGCAACATCGTCCTAACCCTATCAGCTGTGGGCTTCGCTCTACATCGCGGGCCTGAACGCACCCGAAGTCGGACAGAAGCTTCTAAAGGTGTCGGTCAAGGTGCAAGTATTCGTTCCCGGCCGATCGGAACACCGACCGTTGAGAAGTGATTGTGGATTGCGATCGCCAAGGCTGACGGCAAGGGCTATCACGTAACCAAGGGTCATCTGGACGAACTCTGTCGCCAGGTGAAGGTCAGCGGCGACGGTCACTGCGGGGCCAGGGCGAGACGTAGGGAAACCCGGTCAGCTCTTGGAATGTGTGGTGCATCTGCCACAACCGTTCCAGCGGGTTCTTGTAGTAGCGAATTTGTGAGGTCCTGAGCTGCGATGGCGTCGGCCTCTTGCTGCGCTCGACCAACTTGTAATCACGGACGCCGCGTGAATTCGCCTCCTGCACACGATCGAATTCATGGGGCGGGTCGCCCGGAAACCACAGGTGACTTGCTGCCGAGTCCGCCGCCTTGATATGACCCTCGACGATATCCCAGTCTCCTAGTCTGACCTTCGGGGGCCTACCGGCCATCCGAGCAAACGCCCTTAGCTCCGCCCCTGCGATTTTGTTGATGTACAGAAGTGCAAGCTCGGACGAGTAGTGGTTGTACGCATGCTGCCCAATCGGCTTTTCGCCCCGTCCATACGCTTCATCAAATCCGGCGGGTACCGGATGGACGTACGCACTTAGGAAGCGGTAGTGAACGTCAAGCCGCCGAAGAGTTTCAGCGCCGGCCAGGCGATTGAAGGCTAGGTTCTCCTTGATCGCGTCCCAACTCAGGTTGCCCCGATACATCCTCCGCTGTCGTCCAGCGTGCTCGGTATGGAGCGCAACAGGAGTGAAGCCTCTGGCGAGGTGACGCTGCTGATGTGGCGGCCCGATAAACGGGTCGTAGTCCTTCAGCAGAAAGTAGTAGATGGACGTGGTCTTGCCCCTTGGGCCCTTCTTGCCACCTTCGGGATGCAGCCCAGTACGAACAATCGCAATCGTGCCCGTCGCTCCAGGCTTTGCGCTACGTCCTCGCCACTCCAGCTTCCGGATGTCCTCCGTACCAGAAGCTTTCTTCTTCCATCGATCATGCAGGTCCTCGTATGCCTCCCATTGCTGCTGAGGAAGGATTTGGCGATAGTGACGAGCAAGCAGCAGCAATCGATCGGCCAGGAGATGTTCGAGGGCCGATCGCAGTAAGTCAAATGCGGCAAGGTAGTTGTTCGCAAGCGTTAGGTCAAGAGCCGCGCTGAGATACAGGTGTAACGATAAGGCGCGCTCGGCGAAGTCAGCGTGTTGCGCGTACCAAACTCGCCTTGACCGAATGTGACTGCGGAAATCGCGCAGGTCGTCTACCACCGCTACCGCGGACGTGAGCAACGCAGTGTGCTCCTGAAGGAGCGCAGGATTGACCGCGGTCGCCATTCGGCCATGAGGATACGGCCGTCCAATGAGCCCGGATGTTGAGCAACGTCGTGACGCGGGCGATAGGAGGCAGCCGACCTGGGCGCCTGCTCCAAGTTATCGTCTCGTACGGGCCCGTTGCATGGAGCACACTTCGCCATTCCGGTGGATCGGTCGAACCATCAAGCACGCCGTCGATGACTACGCCTGGATTGGCTCTTTCCTGGCCGCAATCCTCGGCACGGCCTGGGTGCTCCAGCAGCTTGGAATCTCTTTGCCAGGGACGAGTAATCAGTCGGTCGCCAACGCGCTTGGCTACTGGTCTGGACGACTCTCGCTCCTGTTGTTTGTGGTGATTCTCGTGCAGGCAGCGGCGCGAGCAGGAATGGAGGAAGGCAGACAGCGTCTGACCTTGAGTCCGGCGCATGTTCGAGACCTGCACCGGCAGGCCGAGATCATGAGCATGGCTCTGAACATGCCGCACAACTATGTTCCGATCAACCTAGGCAGCGTGGCGGCGCGTAACTTCGGTCAGCACTTCCCCGACGTGTTGATACCAGTAGGAGCCTGGAATGACGGGGTCCACGAGTGGCAGCTTGCGCTTAAGGCCCTCAACACCCGCCACGAGCACGAAGCGCTCCGACCGATCGACGGAATGACCGTTCAGATGAGCGGCGTGATGCTGGCCGTCGCTTGGGGCACATACGCTTCGCCGCTCGAAGTGACGTGGGGCGTGCAGACGCCGGGAGGAGTTGAGGTCCACAACTTGATGTTCAGCGACCCCCAGATGGCGCAGGACATCGCTGTGGCAACAATTCCTCCGGGCGTTGATGCGTTCGCTTTTGCGAATCTCGTTCAACGGCGGCTACTTGAAGTCCGGGACTGGCCGGAGGCTGTCCGCGTTCGAGAGGCCGTCGCTAGCCTACAGACAATTAGGCCCATCTTGAGCAAGGAGTTCGAAGCGGTTCAACTCAATCACTCGCCCACTGGAAGATGCGACAGCTGCCGTCCACCGAAGCCATCACGCCAAAGCATCAGACGCCGATGAAGTCTGTGCTGCCGGGGATCGTTCACGCCACATGTCCCATGTGTGGCGAAGAGATCGTGTTCGTGAAGCGGTTTGACTCCAATACTCTGGACGCATGACTTATCCGGATTCTCTTCCGGCGTCGGGCAACAGTACTAGCTATCAAGCGCTCGTCGCGGCCCACGAGCGCTATCTGAGACAGCTCCATGCGATTGTCCAGATAGACCTGCGCGGGAGGCCAATCGGAGACTGGCTACCTTACGCGCTGTTCGTGCATATCCTCCAGCTCGGCCGGGCCGTACAGACTCTGGTTGCCGCTGGGTTCCCAGACGAGGCTCTGCCACTGACCCGAGCAATGATTAGCGCGATGATGAACCTGCTGTTCATCGTCACTTCAGGGAACCCAAACGGTTGGGCGCTTCGGTACTGGCTGCAACTCGGCGAGATGGAGCAGCGCTTTCTTGCACGCGAGTTGAAGCGCATGCGCTTTGACGAAGCTACGGTTCGCAAACTGATAGATGAGGCTGGCCAGAACGTCGCCGGCGCGAAATCCCAGGCGGCAAGGGAGGGTGTGCAATTGCCCGACAAGATCGCGGCATCGGACCGTGGACAGCCTCGAATGGACACTTGGACTGGCCTTAGTGACCGCGCGCTGGCTGAGCGAGTGGGTCAGGTCGACGCGTACGAGACGGAGTACGACTATGCGTCCGCCATTACACACGTCCAGGCGGTGGCTTTGAAGCCCATTGCGAACGCACTAATAGAGGGAAAGGCAGTCGGCACCGGCCCATACTTTGGTCCTCCCTTGCCTGCAATCGGTTCGTCTTACAACGCCTCCAGCGCAGCACTTCTTGGAATTGCGAAGCACTTCGGACTGGCTGACAAGTTGCCCGATATCGATGTGGTGACTAAGGAAATGCGGGACGCAATCGATCATTGGCGCGATGTGAGCGGCACGAACGAACAGATCACATCGATTTTCGGGGATCGAATTCCTCCCGCATAGAGCCGATCGGACACCCTATTTCCGAGGGCCAGGTGTCACTCTACGTGAGAACTATTCTTCCTCTTGCTGAAGTCTGATCGAAGCACGGTCGCCCGCTGCAGCCAACGCGTCGACTACCCTGAGCCATTGCGGCTTGTGTTCCGTTGGAATCTGTCCACCACATTTATCTCGCAATTGCCGAAGCCACGCGCCGATCCTCGATCTGTTCGCCAAATAGTGCTCGCTTCCGACCACCAAGCCGGCCATCCATTTCAATGCAATACCGAGCTGCACATCGACAGCATCATCTTCAACAAACTCCGTGAGCCGATTGATCACCGATTCGTCACCGCCCCTCCAGGCGATCAGCCGCATCAGCTGAGGCTCCAAGAGCACCGTGTTAGGCCAATTCTCTTGATCTAGGCTTCGCGGTCGAAGCGGAATCAGAGCCTCCGCGAGATCATCCACGCCGCGGTCGCCTCGGCGTGACCGCGGACGATTCTGAAACATGTCGATGACGCGATCCATCAGTGCCGGCCATAGGCGGGCCAGTGCCTTCTTCCGCGGCGAACTCTCAGCGATCCAGCGGAACGATTCCAAGAACGTGGCTAGGAGGTCGGCGTGCTCGGCATAGCCGCTCACGTGTCGGTCGATCAGAACTACCTCGCCGTCGAGGACACGTGCTGCGACTATCTGGTGTATCGGTCCTGCATTCAGCGGGCTGGCAGGGTGGCTCCCAGAAGCCCAATAGACGCGCGCCCTTATATGCAGATCAAGTAGCGCATCGAGGTATTCCCGCGCCGTAGTCGATACGCAGCTCGGAATTGAGGCGCAGATACTGACGGCGTTAATCACGGGTTCCATAGACCCAAGATCGATCCGATCCGGGCGCCGTGAGCGGATCGCATCTAGGGTCGGGGCGCCGAGCCGCTCTCTCGGTCTTCGCTGCAGCGCGTTGTCCCAGGCGCCGATGCCGACGTTCTGGATCATTTCCTCAACTCCGTCAAATGCGAGCACGTGGAGGCACCGGCTCTCGTAGCGATTCCGTGTTGTCGTCGCCTCTGTACATGACTTGCGCCACACGGCCGCCAGGGCGGTGCCGAAGATGCCCAACGTCTCGTGATAACGGGACTGGCCCAAGCCACGGAATGCTGCCCCAAGGCGGGAATCGTCGGGATTATGAATCGCGATCAGAGGCAGGCTTCTCGCGGCGACTCGATCCCAACCCATCTCCCATTTCTCTTCAGCGATCACACCGAAATCGCCGGATCGTGTCGGAGCACGCTGAGCCAATTCGAGGATTGTTGAAGTGCACCACTCGACATCATCGGTCGAGAGATCAAGAACCTCTTCCCAATAGGCATCTAGAGCAGCTGCTGCAACTGCGGCCATCGCGTCGGCACCTAGTGCCGATTGCTCGGCCTTGAACCGCTCCAGATCGGCACGTATGGCCGCGAGATCGCGACGGAGCGCTTCTGGATCGACCCTAGACTCCTTTAGCTTGGGCCCATAGTTGAACGCGAGTTGTTGCATCCGCATGAACTCATGGCCTGGAGCCTGCAGTTGTTCGAGTTCCTGAAGCACGTCGTCGGGCGGTCGCATCGAGATCCGTATTCCGCCCTCGACGCTCTCAGCTGTATAGCGCTCGGGGTCAAGTTGACTCGCCCAATTCCTCAGAGTTGCGTTTTGTGGATCGCGCGCAACTAGCTGTTCTCGCATCGAACGCAGCGCTTCCAATCGGTTTGGTCTATCGCTCAAGACCATGTAACCCGCCACCTGAGAGAAGGTCCAAGTCCTTCGGTCCTGACCCTCGGCAGGCTCCTCCTTGTGGCTGCGGAAGCCAGCGAACTCGCTCGCCACACGCGCCGCTTCCAGTGCCCAGATCTCTGGGCTAGACAAGAAGGGATCCAGCTCGGTCCCCGCCTTCTCGATGAAGCGTGTGAGGGTCCCAACCAACAATCCAACCATCGCCAGGTTGTGACAGTCCTTGAGCAGGAACGACGCGATCGTCCGCATCGGCGTGCCGATGGCGATTTGTTCGTCGCAGAACCTCTCCACCGCCAGCAATGCCGACCCGCAGACGTCGGGCCCCACCGCTGTTCCGCGGTACCAGCGATAGACGTGATCGTCCCCTACGTAATGGCGCTCGCCGAATTCAGGTAGATCCAGAGTGACTCCGTCGACGTTTGCTCCTGGAACACTTGTGGACCCCAACCGGGTGACACGTGCTTGAGCTGCGGAATCTAGCATCCGGTTGACAAAGCCTATGGCGGGCCAAGGGCGATACCGCAATAGAAGCCAAAATGGGCCGAAATACCACGCGGAGAATGGGAATCCAATGTGGGATTGACGGTGTCTGCGAACGCCCTCGTCGAGCCAGGAGGTTCCCCAACGCGGATCGTCGATTGGTGGCTGTATGTAGTAGGCCTCTGAAAGGCGCAACAGCAGATCGGGGTCCCGATCGAGGAGCCGACGGACAGCAAGAGGATCTTCGACCAGAGCGTGTAAGGCGTCCGGCTCTTTCTCGCCAACGAGTGTGAGAGCGGCTGCAACAGCCTCGTCGACTGCTGGTCCCAGGAGCGCAAGACTCCGCACCGGTGATCGCCGCAAATGCAGAGTTTGGGCTCGGAGAGTCAGGTAACCTCGTGCCACTTCAATCACGTCACTAGACGCACGTCCGATGACGCGGGCGTCCGGGTTAGCGCCAATTTCTGCGGCCGACACGCTTGCCAGGAATCGCTCGATCATCTTGTCGAGGTCTTCGAGCAGATGATCTGGAACTTGTGTGGCCCCCTCGAGGATCACCTTAAGAGCGGATTCCCATACCGTCACGTCAGCCATGTAGCCCTTAACGGTGAATCGCCGGTCTAAGACCGAGAGTATTGAACGAATGCCAACGCCTTCATCAGCCGTCAGGTCCCCCCACAGCGCAGTCATCGCCTCCTCGACGCCGCCCACCGTGAGCAACGCCTCATAAGGAACCTCGGCCCACCGCTCACCGTGCTCCGAAGCGATCGAGGCGAAGATCGATATCAGATTCGAGAACTCGGCGACCACAGACTGTCCATCGAGTTTGTGAAGCCTGTGCTGGGCGGCGAGGCGGCACGCATGCAATGACCATCTGGGCGCCTGTGCAGCGGCCAGATGGTCGCCAAGCAAAGCGCTCTTTAGGAGTACTTGCGCAACCGCGAAGTCGCGAAGAACATCGTGCGCGAAGTCGATCGTCTTGCCGCGTCGGCTGGCTTGCACTGAAAGCAAGACTCCATCTGCACGTAGACCGCTTATCGCCGCCGGCTCGGAGAACGCGATTTGTCCCTGAGGCTCATCACGGAGCTGCCCACTGGCAAGCTCTGAGAGTGTTAGGTCGCGGCCGTCTGGACTCCCCTTAGCTGATCCCATTACTTCCCCAAGCCGAACGATTTCCTGCCAGAAGACGGTCATCAGGTCGGATTCCGAAAGCACTTTGCCTCCCAGAACGCTTTGCATCTGATCACGCAAGACGAGGCCTAGGTGAAACGGCCGCCTCAGTAGCCACCGTGACCGCTTTTCCGCGAGTAGGTGCCGCAGCTGTGGAAAGCGGGCAGTAACCAACTCCAATTCGGCGTCGTCGAAGCCTGGAATGTCAATGCTCTTTGTCTTCCAGTCCGGATGGAGTTGGGCAACCAATCCTTCAACCCGCTTGCTACCCTCCGTGCGACTGACGATGCAAACATTCCAGCCGTCCGGGTCATTCGGGATCGCGCCCAGGATGTCTCGAAGCAGGCTCTCGCGATTTTCAAGAACTGCTTCGGCGCCATCAATGATTAACAACGGACGATCGACGCCACGTTGGGCGCCTGCGAGGACATCTTTCAGACCACCGCCAAGCTGATGCTCAAACTCCAACACTGTTGGAGGTAGATCCCGAAGGACCACACGTACGAGCTCTCCTCGTCGATCTTGAGTGGCCACGAGGATTGCGGCGGACTTTCCAGCGCCAGGTTCGCCACGAACCAGCACTATCGGGAATTCATCGAGTGCTTGCTTCAACTCCGCGACAACGGACGTTCGAGGGAGGCTAAAGCCAGCGTGAAGATCGGAGTTGGTCGCGTGGACCGCACGGTCGGTTAGTCGCCGTAGTCGGGACCATGCTGATGGAAAACGATCAGAGCGTGGCAATCGGAATTTCTCGCCGACCCTCCTGCGCAGGAGGGCCTCGTCCACGGTTGCCTCAGCCGGATCCCATTCCGCCGACAACCTCACTAGCTCGCTAAAAACGCTGGCCGCGCTGGCGAAGTCAGCATCATCTACCGAACCCACAAGGTCGTTGACCCTCGCATGGCGATCGGCAGCCGCGTCGCCTTCCAGGTCTAGATCAACTACGAAGAGCGCACGTAGGAAGTTGAAGTACAGCTCTTCGGTGCATTGTTCAGCATTCGGGTCGACGCTTTTTGCAGCCAAGTCCACGGCGGCACGCAGGCGGGTATTGGCCTGTCGGATTGCTTGGCGTTTGTGGCTTAGAGCCGAGGCATTGATCTCCGGCGTGGGGTTGGCTCGAGCTAGGTCAGTTAGCTCACGCACCAGCGCTGCATTGGGGGTGCGTGTCGCCACAACAAGAGCTAGCCGTCGAAGATCCTGTGCGTACTCGCGAGGCCTTTTGTCGAGCGATCGCAAAGCGTCAGCGGCAAGCTCAACGAAGCCCTTGTCAGAGCTCGTGAATGAAGGCCTATGTCGAATCGCCACTTCGATCCTCCGCTCCTGGCCGCCGACGCCGCCGGCAGTTAGAACTAGGTCATCGAAGTCGGCGCCAGCAGCTCGCTGTTGGAATGCGACAGCCACGAGCGACCAACCCTCCCACAGAGGCTTCACGCTCCGACCGCTCAACAGCGTGGTCAGGAAGTGCGCAGCGACCAAGAACTCGAACGCCACGCCCCCTCCACCAGTGGCATAGGAGCTGCTTGGGGTCGGATTTTGCCGTTGGGAGCTCACGTCAGCGACACTCAGGCTCAGCCCAAGGGCACTACCAAGGCGGTCAAACGTCTCCTGTGTCGGATTGGCGCGTCCGGACTCAATCCGGCTGATCTCAGCTTGGTCAATCCCGGTCGATAAGGAGACTTGGACCTGACTGAGGCGAAGCTTCCGCCTCGCCGCCCTTATATACGCTCCTAACGGCTCGCGATCTGGCACCCACCGATTATATGGGCTTTAGAGCATAATGTCGCCAGCATGATCGGGTCAGTGAGCTGCGAACTTGGCCAAATCCAAGCGTAACCGTCGGCTGGGCCCCGCCGCCCAACAACAGCTTGATGAGTACAAACGACAGCTGAGAAACGCGCTCGGCGGTAGTCACAATGTGGCTGGCAAGCGGCGACAGCAGGAGATCCTCAGAGACATCCCACAATGGGCCAGGGAGGCGTTGCGGGGAACATACCCGAGACCCCGTAAGCGAAACTAGTCGGACATCAGAAATGAACGAAGCCATTTCGCCGAGCACACGTCAAGGGGCCGATCGCCTGCCCACTCCGACGAGCGTCGGAAGGTACCTACTTGCAATTGACAGTGGCGACTTCGACGATGCCGTTGAGGCGGTCTACTCTGCTACCGCACGGTCCAAATCGCCCGTCGAGGACAGACTCAGGGGCTTCTGTCGAAGACTGGCCGAACAGTGCTTGCGAACGATGCGCAGCTGGTATTCGCGAGATGGCATTCCAGTCGAGGCGGCACTCGAAGCGATCCTGTCCCGCGTTCAGGCGGAGTTTCCGCGATCTCAGGCTGCTCAATTGGCAATCGAATACCTGATTCTTATCGGCGGCGGCGCACAACGGAAGGCGGAAGAGCTGCTCTCAGAATACGATGCGGACGAGTTGGGCGAAGTCATGCTTTCGATGGCGACCCTATGCCTGGAACATGCTTATGCCATCCGACAGGAGTCAGGTAGATCACTTAGCGCAATCATTTCGCAGCGACCGCCAAAGTCGAGCACGATCCACAGAAGCGCAATCTGGTTTCTTGACCAGCAGGCCCTGTCAAGAAGGATTGTCCAGCTAGAGGCGCAAGTCAGGGAGATCATCTCGAATTTGACTCAACTGGCAGACCCACAGAAGGCGAAGCAGACAAGAAAAGGTGCCGTAAGAAAGCCGGCAGCCAGTCGAGGTAGAGCTGCATCATCACCTTCCGCGTCGTCACGTAACAGCCGGGCCCCTCGCACAACGAAGCGAAAGCGCCCAAAGAAGACCTCGAGAGTTTTCGCCGCGAACTCACCAGGGTCTCGCGAATGACCCTTGCACAGAGCCTAGTCTGTTAGCCGGTCCCTAAGCCGATGACGTTCTCGACTCGGCGTTCGTGGCTTCTGCCTAGATAAGCAAGGGAAAGGCAAGATGATTGCTACACCACTTCGTTGGTCTCCTGCTGCTGCAGATGACCTTATTGCAATTCGACGCCGGTCTTCGAGTGCTCCCGAAAATCTGGCCACCATGCCGGTTGTCTGGCTACGCGACATTCTTCTGGCGCTGGCCGAGGACACCCCACCCGGTGTGTGTCTAATCGGACGGTTTCTTAGGGATTCCACTATTTGGTCAGGGGCAGGGCAGATCTTCGAGGCTGCTCGAACGCGTAACGCCAGCTGGCTGGGCAATGGTCGGTCGTTATTTCAGATTGAGGTTGAAGCCGAACGCCTTGCGCGTGCGGAAGCATCCTGGCAGGTCGAGGAGAGGCACCTGCTGGCTGCTCTTCAGGATGCGGATTTTGCAACTCTGTCCCTTAGGGGTGACCTGCTGCGTAGTGCCGTGGCGGCAGCGGAAAAGGGTGCCGACTTGCCGGCGGGCGCACTTGCGGGATGGCACGGGCTGCTGGACAGCAACATCGTTCTCCAGTACCAGGACATCGACCAGATTCACTGGCTTTCAGAAACTCAATCAACCCGCGTGACGTTGTGGATTGGTCTTTCATTGCTCAATGAACTCGAGCGCCTGCGCTATGCGGGCGACACCCGACGTATTCGAGATAGAGCGGCACGCTTCAACAAGTCAATCGGTCGCAGACAGGATGAGTTCTTGAATGCCGACGGAGCACCTTTGCAAGACGGCGTCGTCGGAAGGGTTTGGGGACCTCCCGGTCGACAGTCAGGCTATGACGCAGACCATCTAGACACTGCTCGAGCGCTCCGCTTACGCGGGATCGACATTCGCGTTGTGACCGCAGACACCGGGGTCCAGCTTCGTGCGCGGATCGAGGGGTTCTCTTGGTTCGAGCCGGACGAGAAGAAGTGGAAATTACCCGCGGAGCCAACAGAAGCGGAACGCGCCGCGCTCGCGAAGCAACAGAGGGCCAATGCCGCATCTACTGAGCAGTCGGCTCCGAAGGGCGGCCGTCAGGCTCATCGGCAAGAAGGCCGATTTAATGCGGGGCTTTCTTGAAGAAGGTTGCGTCATATTCGAACTTATGGTCCGGATAGAGGCTGAAGCATCTCGATGCAGCGCTCAACAATCTTGATCGTCTGTCAGCTCCATAGCCGCAAAGGTGCCGGAGGATGTTGACGACAATCGCTCCAGCGCAGCGGGACCTTTCGCCAAAGAATTAGCGACCTGGCGGTAGGACCCTACGGGAATCACCGGCGTTACGACGTGGCGAGACATAAGATCGGACTCTGTGACGATCATCGGGCGAACCACCCATCGCTGGAGGTGCGCTGTCGGCAGGGCGAGCCATTCGAGAGTCTCCTTCACGTGGCGCTGCAACCACTCAACACGCTCCAAATGATGCGAAGCCGCTGCCGTTCGTCCGCCCGACGACTCGAGAATCTCATCGATCTCGTTCCGTAGCTCCTGAGGCGTTCTGGCGGTCGACAGGTTTTTGGCCTCGATTGCCCAAATCCGAAAGCGTCCGGCATGAATTGCGAGGATGTCGACATCGCCGATAGCTTGCCCATTAGTCCTCCGAAGGTGCTCCTTTCCAACCTTGCTGACATGACGTCGGACAATGAACCCATGACCGGACTTACTGAAGATGTCCGCGACGGCCTCGCTAAACCGCTTGCCATCTTCGTTCGCCATCCGGCCCATTGCCTCGGCCATCCGGGGCGATCGAGCCTTCAGCCGACCGTTTAGGCAGAGATTCACCAAGTTGTCGAGCGACTCCATGACGTGGCGGTTGCCCCAGATGACATGTTGGCCCTCGGGTTTGTTCCAAAGCAGAAGGGGACGGCGCATGTACGAGAGTCCGCGATTGAACCGCCACGGCCAAAGATCCGACTCGGTGAAGCCAATCGGAGGCTGGAGGAACGTGTCGCGTGGGCCCAGTGCGAAGTGTTTGAAGAGCGCGTTCACCTCAGCGCTGCTCGCCCCACCGGCGAGAAGGTGTTTCTCAAGGGCTGCTCGCGAGCAGATTGTGTATCCAGACGCTGATTCACCGGCGGACATGACCGATCCGATGACTTCGGCCAGCCGATCGAACGAGAAACCAAACTCATCCTGAGCTGCGATCGCAAATTTCGCGAGATCGTCGGCCGAATGACCAGCAAGGCCGACGAACTCAGTCCGGGCGAGTCGATTTTCGACTTGGACAGTGAGCATCGACTGCATTGATCCAGCCCATTCCGGGCTCGATATCCCAAGTCGGCCAGAGCCCAGCATCGTGACCACGCTGTCAGCAAGGCCAAAACGGATCGCATCACTGTCCATGCCCCAGTGAATGATCTGTTCCGATAACGCGACCAGCTCATCGAGAAGAGATGTCGAGACGGGCCTCAACCCATTGGGTTCCTGCGCCACGACATATTCAATCAAGAAGCGAAGGGCGAGTGCGGCGCTGCTCAGTTCGGGCAATGCCCGCTTGAGGATGCCTTCACTCCATGCCGTGGTCCTAGCATCCGGCAGCCGGCGATCCAAACCCAATTCATGGCGACTGCGGTCCGCGATCAGTCGCTCGTATCGCGTGAGGAGAGCAGGGAGCAGTTCATCGGCACGGATCGTGGCGACTAGACGCATGAGGTCATGAAAAAGAAGCTCGACCGCTCGATTAATCACGGCGGTGCGCTGGTCTGCCGCGACTTGTCCCTGGCGAGGTCCACTGGCTAGAAGGTGATCACCAAGACGGTCAAGCACGAAAGCTTTGACCGACTCTTGGACAGGACGGAAGGGTGGCAGGCCTCCAACGTCCAGTTCAGGGCGCTGCGCCAGCGACTCCACAAGGATGGCGCGGTCCTTGCCGAACGGAATGCCACCATCCACGATCGATGCAGCAACCTCCGCTGCATCTTCGATGCTCGCCAGCAGCAATATCAAAGTAAGTACCTGTCGAACGATCTGGCGCTCACCGCTGTTGTCAGTACGACCCAAAAGGCCGGTGAGCTCGTGTGTTAGGGCGACCCGACCACGACCGCCGCTCACAGAGAGCGTGATGCAATCGACATCGCCTTCGCCACCCGTATGGTGGCCCCACTTCTCGGGCTCAACCAGCTCAAATTCGATACACAGCGGTTCCGAGCCGCCCATTCCGGCTCGGTCAAGCTCCGGCCGCAATCGGTCCAACCAGTACGCCACGAGTGCTACCAGCTCGTATGCGAAGCCTGCGGCATCTGAATCGGCGGGCATCGAATTGGCAACAATCCAAACCGCAAATGAATCGCCCTTAACCAGAATCTGGGGAGATGCCGAAAACTCGAGAGGGGTGTACTTGGCGATTCCTGGCTCCTTGTTCGTCTTGGCGAGTTCTAGCCATTCGCCGCTGGGCCCAACCGCACCATGTATGTCGAAGTCCTTTAGAACCTCAGCCTTGCAAGCGAGCACCCCATCCAGATCAATCGAAACGGCGTCTGGCCGTCTCTCATCACTCAGGTAGTAGCTATGCCACCGGCGCCTATAGACACTGAAATCGTCTAGAGCATTCCAGGACATCACCCTGGTGTCGGTTGCGATCAAGCGCTGCTTGTGTAAAGCCCAGTACCACAAGGCAATCGGGTCTCCCGATTCCAAGAGCGCTACTACTCGGAGCGCATCGACTGTCAACATCAGTAGAGGTGCTCCCGACGGGCTCGCATCGTGCGAAACGGATACTCCACCAGGTCGGCTCGCAGGCTGGAGCACTATGAGATGTTGAATTGCATTCACCTCTCCAGAATCCGTAAAGACCCTGTTCTCCGTTTCGGAAACGATGCGCTCGAGGGCGCGATCCATCTCATCGCTTCTCCACTCGCTCTCCATCAGGTCGGAATCGAAGTCGCGAAAGTCGTCTGCGACGACAATTACGTTGAGCAGCTTGTCACGATCGAATTGCAGGACCTGGTGTGACACGTTATGGGGCGGATTGAGATTGATTCCTCCCCGAATCGGACGAATACCCAAGAGCCTGAGACTCCACGCCACGGAATGCCCTGCATGTTCGGCCAGCACACTTGCGAACCGTTCTAGGCAGCCACTACGGCTCGCACCTGCAACGAGCGTGTGCATGGCAGCCGTAACCAAGCTCGAGGGAGAAGCGACGACATAGCTTGTTTCATTGCGGAGGATAGCGGCCGGAATCGGACCAAGAGCCGACTCACGGAACCTGCGTCCCTGCCCTCCAACCACAAGCGGCTCAAGATCCTCCAGACCAAGCCGGTAACGGTCCAGGAGCGCTCCTAGCTCCTCGCGCCCGAAGCGAACCGCAGCCTTAAGGCTGGCCATGGCGTGAGCGTCCGGAATCGTCACCTCTCCGCGGTGCACGCCGCCAGGCATGGTCCCACGGGATAATCCCGCCCTCCTCAGAGTGGCGTCACTTAGGGCAAGGACGGCGATGGACGTCCGAAGCCCATCGCGGAGAGGTACATCATCACGCTCTCTCCGCACCACCGCTGTCGCATGGGCAAGTTGACCGAGCCGTGCGACTGCTTCTGATGTGCCACCGCTCATCGCGAGGAACGAGCCCACGGGAAGGACGATCTCCTCGACGAATAGATCATTCAAGGGATCCTCCATCGCTCGCACGAATACATCGCCAACTGGCGGCACGCTGAACAGCTTTCGCAACCGCCCTTGGCTAATAAGCGGCCGTCCCGCCACTGCGTCGAGCTCGAATAGGGCTCTCGCGACGATTCCGGTCCGAAGGTTCTGCGACGAATTCGCCGGAACTAACTCGAGGGCGCCTATGCACTCCGCGAGGTCTGTGCGGTCGTACGGTTCGATCTGGGATCTGACCGAATCAAGAAAGCCGTCGTGAGTCTCGATCAATTCCTCGGTAGTTTGCGAGGGTATGCGTACTCGAGAGATCGAGCACAATCTCGCTTCCTGGCCGAGCTCACTGCAGAAGAATGTAGCCGCCGGTGGCCAAAATCAACGCCTCTCATCGCGGTTTCTCCTGGCCAGGTCCTACAAGTCTCGCCCTCCAGCTAACGAGCCTCTACGGGCATCCTAGGGCCTCGTTTTGGGCTGTCCCTCCGATTCGCGCTCTCGGATGCGTTTGCCGAGGTGCCTCGGAGACAGAAGCGTCTGGCGGCGAAGCCACCACGAGGCTCTCAGCGCGTCCTGGCCCGCTGTACCGCACGCGCTACCACGCTGATCAGCTGCTCGCAATCGTCCAGCGCCTCGGTTATCTCGTCGACCTCGGGCGGCTCCATCTCATACACGCCTCGGTCGCGCAGCCGCCGAAACGCCCCGATGCGTGACATCAATGCGTCCTCTCCAAGGAGCTGCCGGGCCGCATCGACAGCTACCCGATGGTGTCCCATCCGGTTCGTCACTCGGTAGCCAGCCAGAGTCAGCGCTGCCGTCAATGCGGGGAAGGCGATTCCGTCCCACGCCAGCAAGAGCGCGCTCTTTGGATCCTTCACGGCGATCGATCGACAGGTTGCGAGCGAGCGGCGTGCATCCAATAACAATGCCGTCGCCTTCGCCGGGCTCCGCTCGATCGCCTCGAGCTCCTGGCGTTCGGCCATCGCCCTGAGCTCTTCGGCGGAACCCATCTAGAAGGCGATCTCGCGGCCGGCCACGTGAATCAAAGGCTTCCCGAGGACCTGGCGCCAGAAGGAGTCGCCACTTCTACGACGCTCGCGCATTTGAGCTTCTGTTTTAGTAACGACGTTCACGTCACGGCCGATGGCCCGCTCAACAGGAGCGAGCTTCTCTGACAGAGTCACCCGATTGGGCCGACCGATGATGAGGAGGTCGACGTCGCTATGCGCTGTATCGGTGCCAGCAGCGTGAGATCCAAAGATGTACGCCGCTTCCACTCCAGCCAGTCCTTCAACCGCCTTCGCGATGAGCCCCTCGATGCCAATCGTCTTTTGTACAAGGGCACGTATCTCACCGAGAAGAGGCGACCGCTCGTTGACGGAGTACACGAGCGACCGTCCGATGGTGTTGGTCTGCAGAACGCCCAGCCGCGCGAGCTCCGCCAGTTCGTCGCCCACCGTCGGCGCAGAGGCGTTCACGCGACGGGCCATTTCACGGACGTGGGCGGTTGTGCCAGGCTTGGCAAAGAACTCAAGCAGGATTCGGTCTCTGACGCGGGACCGTCCGAAAAGCGACATGTAAGGTCAATCCTAACATATGTAAGGTTTCTCCTTACATGAGCAGCCGTCAGCCGGCGCCCAGAAGTTCGGTCAGCTGTGTTGAAGGCATTTGCTCGAGCGCATGGGCAAGCTTCCAGGCCGTCCGCGCTCGGACCGGTTGACCACGCAACGCGCCCGCCAGCGTCGGTCGTGATATCCGTGCTCTTCGAGCGAGCTCCGACGGGCTCCATCCCCGCTGGGCACAGGCGAGTCGAACTGCATTCGCCGACAGGACCACGACCAAGCCAGCTCGGCTGTCTCTGACACCAACAGGACTGCTCATCGCGTCCTCCTTCGCGAAACGGAGCAAGGGGTCCGCCGCGGACCCCAAAGCTCGCAACATTGGGGGTCCAACATGGACCCCTTGAGAAATCGAGGGGCCATACTCTGACCCCTCAACTCACGAGCTCTCGCTCCGGCGGTCGCCCGATCGTCGGAAAGCAGCCTGGCCGCAGCTTGAGCTGAAAGTGCGGCGGCAGGAGTCCGTCGCGTAACACCGCCGCGCCCTCGTTCCAGGCAGAAATCGCCAGCATCATCGGATGAAGGCAAATAAGCCGGTTCTCGGCGAGCTTTTGTGATTCAGCATCGCGATCCCACGGCCCGAACCAGGGCAGTCCCCTAAGCGGCGGAATCACGCCTTCTCTGTCGAGCGTGTAGGTCCAGACTGCCGTCCGTACCGGCCTTGAATCGTCGCCCTCTTCAAACAAGCTGGCGACGACCGTTTCGTGAGCAAGCCGCTTGGCTTCTGAACCAAGCAGCACAAACTCGTCTGGCTCACTGTGACGTATGCCCCAGATGAAGGGAATCTTCGCGTCGTCGCTCCAAACCGCATCTGTCTGTGCGGACTCGAAGTAGATGCCCCAGCGTCTAGGCCACGAGCGTGGCCAAGGCTGCAGTCCGCCGAGGTCTGCGTAAAACTTCTTCGGCGCTGCTGCGACCAGAAACATCTGCTCGAACGGCGGGCTCAAATCCACGAAGTCGACGGCCGCATCCCAGTAGTCCTTCTCGAGCCGGGCCCAGAGGTCGACGAAGTCTTGAACCTCCACCGTCACCGTCCCTTCAGGTAGCGCACACAGCCTGTACCACCGCCGGCTCCACCAGGGGCTCATACGCCTTCACCTCCACCAGGTCGTCGTTCCCACCAACAAGGTTTTCCGATGCAGTCGGCAAGCGGCCGGCCGCCAGCAGGGCGCGAAGGCATCTCTGGGATGCCGACACGCCCCGTCGATTCGCCGATGCCGGCCCAAACACGGCTCAGCGGTCCGTTCAAAGCCAGGTCATGGCGCAGCGCCGTCCAGATCCGGCAGCACTCAACAGACGTCTCGACTAGCAGCCGTGCAACGCCTTCAACTTGACGCCGCCGCTGCTCCGTCGGGACGACGAACAAGACGTGATTGCAGGATGCGTGCGGACGGCCCCGAAAGTACGCGATGTAGGCGGCGAGCTTGCCGTGAAGGCGTTTTGTCTGTTCGCTTCCTCGATCGAGCTCGAGGTGGAGGAAGAGCTCGCGATCGCCCACGAGGAACCTTCCCCAGCCGTCGGGCACCGGCGCCGCCTCCTCCCCATACGCGCGCCGGATGCCGTGCTCGCCGACCCAGTGATATAGACCCATAGTCGGCACGTGCCGCGTGGCCAGCGCGAGATCGACGAACAGCTGGCTGGCTTCGAGGTCATGTACGAGGTTGTGATGGCGGGCGAGGGCATGCTCAGCCCGCAAGACGTACGGCCTTGACTGGTCCCCTGACAGGCCGGCAAGCGCAGACGCGCCGCGGGTGCTTAGCAGGAAGATCGACGCATGACGCACATGGCCTGGGCGGATCACGGTGCGCCATGCGTTGACGAGGCCACGTTCGACGAGCCATTTGAGGCGGTACTGGCAGCTTCGTGGTCCGTTGAAGAACAGACCTTGCATCTGGTGCCGGTCGAGATAGCGGTAGGAGTCCAGCGCTCGCAGAATCGCGAGGTCTCGTGAGGTGTGGCCGACGACGCGACGCCTCCGGATCTGAGCGGTAGTGAGTCGGAGCTCGAGATAGGAAGTCCCGGAGACCGAACAGGCTTCACCGAGTACCAGAGGTCCTTCGCGTCGACATACGAAACCGGTTGCGAAGCCCTTGCAAGTTCAGCTCGCGAAGGGGATCGCGACATCAGGAAGCCACCTCCGTGAAGTCACCACGAACGCCGAAGCGCCGAAGGCGAGCGACCATCTCGACTTCGACCTCGGTCCGCGGCCGGCCGTAGCGCTCTAGGCTGCGCTGCACGATCCGCTCGGCATGCAGCGCCCCGAGCGTGGGTCGCGGCTCCAAGGTCAGCCCGGTGAAGACAGGTTCCGTGTGTCCCGCGACGCACAGGCGAACGGCGACCTGGAAGCGTCCAAGGTTCTGCAACTGCTGTTCGGTAAGCGGAGCGAACTCTCGAGCCAGGTAACGCGCGTCTTCTGGGCCACATTGGAAGGTCACGCGTGATCGAGCGTTCGCGTCGATCGATTCGCGAGTCGAGTCCCGCAGTTGGCCGAAGTGCTGGTTGGCCATGGTCAAGTTCAGTCGATATGCGCGAGCTTCCGCAAGCACGTCGTCGAGCGACTGCGGCAGGTGCAGGTAGGTCTGGAACTCGTCCAGATAGAGATTGAAATCAGGTCGCTCGTGCACGGGTAGCGCGATCCGGCCGAGAGCAGCCGACCAAATGCGGGCGACGATAAAGGCACCGAGCAGCCGGCTGATGTCCTCGCCGAGCAGCCCTTTGGCGAGCGAGACAAGCAATATGCCCCGGTTGTTGATGACATTCGCGAAGTCGACTGTCGATCGACTCTGGCCAAGGATGTTCCGCACCGTCGGCCGCAGCAGGTACGCGCGGAGCTTGTTGAGGACCGGCCCAACCATCTGCAGTCGCTGGCTCTGGCTGAGTTGTGCGTACTCGTCCCAGAACGGCCGCAGACCAACCGGATCATCGATGTCCTTCGTGACCGCCACTCGGAAGTCGTCATCGAGCAGGAGAAAAGGAACTTCGCAAATGGTCAGGCCTGGAACCCGCATGAGGGTCAGCACTGACGTGCGCAGCACGTCCTCGGTGCGAGGTCCCCAGAACTGCTGATAGGTCTTGCGAAAGATGGCGATCAGGGCGTCGCAAACGACCTCCCGCTGGGCTGGGTCCGGACACTCGAGGACGTTGATCCCGACGGGCATGTCCCGGCACGCCGGATCTATGAGGACAACGCGATCAGATTCAGTGGCTGGAATCCGCTCGCAAAGGTCGCTGATAAGGTCGCCTTTGGGGTCAATCGCCCCAACGCCGATCTTCTCATCGACGTCTTGAAGCGCGACGTTGAGCAGCAGCGCGCTCTTTCCTGAACCGGTGGGGCCAGTGATGGCAAGGTGCTGGCGCCGGTCCTTTTGAGCAATCCTCACGTCTTTCGCCCGGCCGCCATCAGCGCGGCAGAGCACCGCGCCGGCGACGTTCAAGAGGTGCCGCGGAGCGAGTCGAGCAACCGCCGATTCCATCGGGACCCCGCTAATCGGCAGATGGAAGATGAGAGCCAGCTCGTCCGGCGTTAGACGCATGCCGCAATCAATCGGCGCGGCGCGCTGAACCAAAGCGCGATCAAAGCGCTTCGCCAAGAAGACATGCCGTGGTCGCAAACTGTTTGCGCCGTCGAGACCCCGGAAGCCGCCGATCATGGCATGCACCGCCTGTTTGGCGAGTCCGCGATTGGACGCGCTGGCAGCCAGCCTGATTTCGGCGAGATATGCGGGCTTGAATGCCTTGTCTCCTGCTGGCAAGGCCGCCCGAAATGAAGGTGGCTCATTACGCCCGGTGGTATCGGACGTGGACTTGGGAAACAGAAACGGCAGGAAGATGCTGACGATCTCGGCAAGCGTGCTCAGCAGAACGTCGACGACGAAATTCCTTTGAGGCCCATGGCCTGAGAGGCGATCGAGCCGCCGCTGCGCCTTTGACTCCCAGGCTGGGTCATGCGCGATGGAGATCTGCAGGACCGACTCCGACGCAATCGCCATCGCCGCTATCACCGAATCCGTGTCGCCTAGCCGCACCTCGCCGATGGCATGTAGGGGCTCACGCCACAGCCGCAGACGTGCCCGAGCGGTGAATGGACCTTGCAAGGTCAGAGCGCCTTCCGGCTCCAGATGCACGTCCGCCCCTGGCAGTGCAGCGGCCAAAGCTGCTGTGACCAGATGGATCGCCGCTTCCGGACAGCTGCACGAGACCGATAACTTGTCTTCGGCATAGCGGTACTCGAGAGTGGTCCAAGGGACGCCCGCGATCAGTCGCTTCCACGCCGGCGGCGTGAGCGCTAGGAGGCTGCGAAAGAAGCTCACCCAGGCCTCGCGGCTGTAGACGCCATCGGCCGGCGGGATGATTCGAAGCAGCGCTCTTTTCGGAGGCCAGAGGGCACGCGTTATCAGAGGGCTGAACGCGCGAGCAGCAACGACTGCAATCAACAGGAAAGCCGCGACTACTAGACCAATTGCTACCGCATGAACACTGGCGTCCACCGAAATCCACGCTATCAACGACCCCACCTTCCAAAAAGACCCCAGCCCGTCGACGTTCATGCTGCGCGCTCCATCCAGGAAGTGGTCGACATCGCCGTCAGCTGGTCTCTGGCTTGTTGCCAAAGAAGCTCGGAACGGAGCCCGACTTGGTCTGCGAGGTACGCGGCCCACGGGCCAGTGAGGAAGCGTTCGGCCTCACTGGCGTAGGCACGTGTTTTGGTCCTTTTCGGCGGAATGGGACCGTCGTGGCCATAGGCGATCCCGACGTAGTCGCAGATAGCAAGCCGGATCACCGCGAGGACGAGGTCACACACCGCCTCCGCGCGATCGTTCATCAGGAGGCCACCAGCAGCTGACTCGCCTCCTCGAGCACCGGGTGGCGGCGCAGGGCCTGGGCGAGCTTAAGCAGGGTCGTCGGGCGGACACGCCTACCTCGGAGAGCGCCCTGAAACGTCGGGCGCGACAGGCCAGCGGCGAGGCGTAAGTCCTCCAGGCTCATGCCCCGAACGGCGCAAGCGGCAAGGACCTGGTCCCGCCTAATGGCTACAACAAGGCCTCCACGGCTAATCAGCGGACGGAGCGGTTCATCGTTCATGGGAAACCTCCTCTCGAATGTCGGGGTTGATACGGATTGGGTTCACGTGGCGGGCGAGCGTACAAAGAGGCCACCTTCGGACCACCTTCGCGGTGCCTTCCGGGCCAGCGAAGGCAGCGATCAGCGGGAGGACGTTGAATTCGGCTTCGGAGGCGGAGTTGGCCAGACGCCTTCCGATCACCTTCCGTCCACCTTCTGAGCGTCGCGCGACGCCTCCTGACGGCATTTCGCGGGCGACGCTACAAGCAGGGCGACTTCCAAACGTCTTCCGGAGCGCCGTCGGAGCCGCTACATACGTCGGGAGCGGACGAAGCTTGAATTCGGGCTCGAAGCCGAAATTAGGCAAACGACTTCCGAACGACTTCCGTCCGCCTTCTGCCCTCCTGAAATCGACGGGACTCGCGTAATTCATGCGGTCGACGCTACAAACGGGGCGTCCTCTGACCGTCCTCTGGAGGACCGTTTTGAAGGGGGTCCTGAATTCAGCCCCGCCGGCCACGCGTCCTTTCTTAGAAAGGACGCGTCCTCTGGGCGTGCTCTGGCCCCAAAAAGCGGGGGGAGACTTGGCAAGTCGGTGCATGTCGCCAAGCGACCCTATGGGTAGGGCGACTCCAAAGCGACTCCGGAGCGCCTCCTGCAGGACCTTCTTGGCCGTCTCGGGCGTCCGGAGCCGATGGAGCTTGAATTCGGCCGTAGACCGGAAAACCGGCACACGACTCCAGAACGACTCTTGTCTGACTTCCTCGTGCTCCATCGCACACATGGCGGAGCGACGCTACCTGCGGGGTGGCTTCGAGACGCTCGCTGGACGCCTTCTGGACGTCGACGCGGGCTACGGCTGCGCGTGACTTGAATTCGACCTGAAGAGCGAAATTCAGCTGACGCCCGCTGTGCGCCCGCTCTTCTCTTCGCGGTAGCTTCCGACCAGCGCCTAGCGCATCCGGGCGCTCTCCGAGCGCTTTGCGGGCGCCTTCCGGGCGCCCGCTCAATGCCGTGCTGCGCCTTAGACGATCCGCCAGCACCGTCGAGACGAACTGCCGTAGCAGGGACCAGTCGGTAGCTGGCTGGCGACTAGGGGCCTAACCCAGCTCCAGGCGGTGGTCCTTCCGCGGCCCTGGCCGCTGCCGTGGTAGCTCGAGGACATTCGCTACGCGGCGCTTGCCAACCGTGACCGCTTCCCGGGCCGACGCTTTCCTGTAGTCGCGAACCATCGCACCCAGGACGTCTCCATCCTCGGGTGCTCGGAGAATCAGCGCAGCCACCAACTCATTCCGGTGGATCCGCTCACCGGCTCGTCTTGCCTCTTCGATAAGGAGGTCGGCGCGGTGGCTGATTGGTCGCGGAATGGTGAAGGTAGCCGGCTCCTTAGGCCATTCTCCGAGCGGTCCGTCGTTCTTTCGATCGGCCGCCACGCCACCATGATGCCAGATCTTTCAAATAATGGATAAATGTTTATCTCGGCTACAATACGAATGCATTCATGCGACCTGACCCTCAAGCGACCGAGCCAGTCGCAACCCGTCACATATCACGGCTGCATGCAAGGGCCGTAGCCGCAATCAAGGAAGGGGTCTTGGATTCAAGCCCAGTGGCAGGTCTGACTCACCAGTTCTACCGTTATCCGGCGCGCTTCTCCCCAACTTTCGCTCGCGCGGCCATCGAGGCATTCACCAATCCTGGCGATCTCGTACTAGATCCATTTGTCGGAGGTGGCACGACGCTCGTTGAGGCCCGAGTTCTTGGGCGCCTCGCTGTGGGGGCAGACATCAGCCACCTAGCACGGTTCGTATCTCAAGTAAAGACCACTCCCCTCACAGTCGCCGACACGCGAGCGCTGCGAGAGTGGGTTCAAAACATCCAACCACTTCTGAACGTTCGGAGCCCCACATCGAGGAACGAAGATCCGGCACCAGCGAACCTCGATCTGAAAAACACATGGCGCCTTCGAAAACTTCTGGCGCTTACTGTGGAGCTGGCTCGCAGCCTACAGCCTGTACGCCGGCAGGCCTTCGCTCGCTGCGTGGTTCTTCGGACTGCACAGTGGGCCTTGGACGGTCGCCGCCACGTCCCTACCCTCCCAGAATTTCGGTCAGAACTGCGCAAGAACATGGAGTCCATGCTCGCCGGCATGGAGGACTTCGTGGCTGCCGCTCAGCAAGCCGAGCGACATCATCGTGATCCCGGGCGTCGGAGCTGGTGCCTGGTCGCGCGTGCGACTGAGCTTGATAGACACCCCATCTGGAAAAGAGTCCCCCAGCCACGACTGATACTGACATCCCCGCCCTACGCGGGCATCCATGTTGTGTATGACCGATGGCAGATAGCCGGCAGAAAAGAGACGTCAGCGCCTTTCTGGATCACCGACAGTCAAGACGGCCACCACACTTCGTATTACACATTCGGCGATCGAAGAAACGAGCCAAAGTACTTCGCCCACGCTCGCGCAGCATTTACTCGCCTCGCGCAAGTGGCCGGGCCTGACACGATCATGGTGCAGCTCGTGGGCTTCTCTCAACCACACCGCCAGCTCCCTGCATACCTCGACTTGCTCGAAGAAGCGGGGTTCAGAGAAGTCGACCTCGGTCAATCAGACCGGGTCTGGCGTCAAGTGCCGAATCGCAAGTGGCACGCCAACCAGAAGGGCGAGACGGCCAGCAGCAAAGAAGTAGTACTCGTGCACAAGCCGCAGCGTTAGTCGATTGCGCTCGGGCCAGGTCGACTCGAGCGGACCAGGTCGAGCCAGGCGATCGCCTGCGTCGGCCCTACACCGCGCCAGGCACCAAGGGGTGGTACAGATTCTTGATGATCGGGACGATTACTGCGCCGAGCCCGTTGATGCTGCGGTTGACCATCTCTACTGCATCCAGACCTTCTGCGTCGTCCGCCGTTTGGGGCTTGGACCCATTTGAAGATGTCTCGTCTCCGATCAGTCCGAATCCGTGCAGCAGACCTAGCGCGCACAATGTGAGGCCCCATTGGAACCAATGCCTAACCAGGTCATGCTCTTCATCCTTGGTCGCCTTCAAATAGCCGATGAGATGACGGCAATCGAGATTGACGTAGAAGTCGAAGCTGTTCTCCGCCTCCCCACGCATCACTCGGAAGGACTGATCGGCGTCAAACGGCGGGTTGTAATGGTCCCAGTCCGGGTGGCGGACTTGGATCACATTGGGCATCGATAGGCGCGGGGCCTTCTTGCCATTCTTGTGGGGCGTCTTTGGTTTTGTCTTAACACCAGGCGGACTTTCTCGGATCAGCTCGGCCTCGATCCCGAGTTTGAATCTGGAAGCAAACCCTTGCCTTCCCTGTGCCTCCCGATCCAGATCGGTGACAGTCATCGTTACGAAGTGGGCGTCGCCTGGCTTTGCGCCGTCGGGCGGGCGGAAACGTCCCGAATAGACCCCATTCCACAGCCGACCATGCTCGAGGATGCCTGGAGGCTCGATGGTCATTTGGCCAGGCGACTCCGCCCGGCTGAAGTAGTCGTTGACTGCATCTGTCACAAACTCGACCCGACACGTCCGGTTTATCGGGCATGGCTTAACCAACCCGCCCTTAGGCTCGTCTTCTAGGTGGAAGTAAGTCGGAAACCGCTTGCCGTCGTACTTCTCACTCTCCGTTGGGCCCACTTTGGACACTAGCCGGTCACCGATGTTGAACAAGGCCTGCAATGCCGGATCAACGTTGAGAAGCTCGTTAAGAGTGTTCGAGACATCCTCTTGCTGATTGAGGCTCTTCTCCAGCAACGCCGCGCGCCGCACTGCGTTCGCCTGCCGGAGGCCGGGGTGGTTCTTTAGGTCCTTGGCGAGGGCGTCGACAACCTTGTAGTAGGTGTCGTTTCGACGCAGTCGATCGCGGGACGCCATGAAGAAATCCTCGCGGGCGTTCTCAGCCATGTTGGTGCAGTCCACCGATACAAGGAGCTCGTCGGACAGATATGGAAACTGCAGCTTGGATCCCACAAAGTCAGCGGCCAGTTGACCGTGAGACTGTCCGTTGATCACGAAATGAACACCATGGGGCACTCTCTTCATCTCCGTGCCGTGTTGGAAAACCGCGATGGTATACGGGAGATCGCCGATGCTAGCCAGATTCATCGAGGCCGACGCCGGAAATCCCGTCTCAACCTTGGCCTTCTCGCTGTCTGGCTCTTGCCCGGCGATATCGGCCCAGACGCCGATCACGCTCGTTGAGTAATAGTGGGCTTGATACTGTCTGGTCTCGACAACGCGGAACGGAAGGCATGGCGAATGCAGGTATCGCTCGAGCTCATATCTGGCATCCGTTGTTGCGATGCTCTTCCTGGCCCAGCGGTAGTTGTACAGCTTGATAATTGAGCCCCATTCCAGGGCTTCGGCATAAGCCCTGGCTGGCTGGTTTGATTTTCCCGGCGTAGGCAACGCGGCGATACTCTGTGCCCTGAAGGACGGCACCTTTCCGCCCGGCGCAAGGTACACGTAGACCGAGTTCCTACGACCCTCGGCCGGGCGCAAACGTCGGACGATCGTGAAGCCCCATCGGTCCGCGGTCTCGTCATCGTCAGCCACAGGTGCTTTCGGATGCCTCTTAGAGACGATCAGTTGCAAGTTTTGCTGCCCGCAAAACGGCAGGACACCCGTCCCACCCGCGTTGTACTTGCCCTGGACGAAGGGGATGCGCATCTTGTTTGACTTGGCGATGGAAAGGAAGGTTTCGGGCTGCATTCGTGGGGTCTGGCCTTCGCCCACATCGATGACCAGGTACGACGGGTCCGTTTTGGACCCGACTGCCACGAATTGGGTCATCTCGGCGAGACGCCGTTGATCGCGGGGCGCTACGTCCCCAATTCGACCTCTGGGTACTTGGAAGAACCGCTCCACGGCTGCTGCCATACTGCCCGGCGCTTCGGCTCCCTCGGGGTCGATCCCGGCCTCGAAGCAAGCAGCCATTAAGTTGGCGTCAAGACTATTGATGATCTTTTCGACGAGGGCGCCGGTTGCATCCTGCTGTTGGTTTGAGACGATCCCGAAGTTGTTGTCCATGCCGCCCAAGTCCTGCCAGTGCGCTGGCGCCATCAGGCCATTCTTGGCGAGGGTGGCCAATACCTCGGCCTCGTGCTCTGCGTGCAACAGCGATTCAAAGAGTTGCTTGGGATCCATAGTCAGTTTGCGGTTGAACCGCCCTACTTGATTTGGAGCCGGAACTGGCGCCGGCCGTGATTATTGGCGAACTTTGCCTTGGCCAGTCTTAGCTCCTGGTCGATCGCCGCGAAGACCAACCGAACGTCCTCCTCCGTGTACTCGTACGCGTAAGGATTGGCACAGTTCGAAAGAATCCGAATGCGGTCCAGGACGCCGTTTGTCCTCTTCTCCGCCAGCCGTTTGAAGGCTTCACGCTTGGTTTCAGTCATCTAAGCCGCTCTACCCCAGCCCTCATTATTTCACAAGATTATCGACAGTGCCTTCCCTTTCAGCAGAATCCCCAAAATATCCGAGCTATTTGGAAATGCAACGCTCTGCATAGGGATCCCCAAGATCACCCTACGTTCGACTCGCGTCTCTGCCTTGAAGCGAGCAGCGCCATGCCCCTAACCCTGGAGCGCATGGTCGACTGCTAGCCCTGGCGCGGTTAGGACCCGTGGCCCGCGCCACACCCGCGCTACACCCGGGCCGCCTGGACGGGCCGGAGAGCGCCTTACGCCCGGGCGTTCCTGAATCTCGTCCTCGATCTGGCCCGTTCCGAACCCTTTTAGACCGCGACCAGGGTCTGTTCCGATCTCCGCGCGGAAGCCTTCGGCTTCTCGAAGCCGATGACCAGGCGTTCGCCGGCTGCCTCGGCCAGGCGGCTGAGGGTGGTGAGGCTGGGCACGTGAGTTCCGCTCTCGAGTCGCGAGATGGCTGGCGCTGAGGTACCCATGAGCTCGGCCAGCTGCTCCTGGGTCAGGTTGTGCTTCATCCGGAGTTGAATGAGCAAGCGGGCAACCGCCTCCGCTCGTGCAAAACGAGCCCGGACCTTCCGGTACTCGGGATCCGCCTTTACCTGACGGCGGATGTCATCGGCGACGGCGGCTCCTATTGGGCTACGAGGCATGATCAGCATGTTACCACTTTTGGTAATCTGCTCCACCGCACTAACCACGCCTGCTCCTAGGCCGCGGCGCGTCGTGGCCCGCGGCCCGCGGTGGGATCCGCGGCTTGGCGCCCATCCTGGCCACGAAGTCATCCCAGCACGCCTTTGCTACTTCGATCTCGGCGTGAGGTATCGCCGCGGTTGTCTTGGGGAAGGCATGGAGAAGCACGAACAGATTTCGTGACCGCCGATATAAGACCCGGTAGTGCCGCTGGCCGTAGTGGCATCGGAGCTCGCGCAGCTCGCCTTCAACATGTGACGAGTGCGGGAATGGCAGGGGCGGGCCGTCCTCGCTGCACAGGTTGAGGCGGTCGATCTGGTTCTCGACCACCACCCTCGCCGACAGCGGCTGCAGCGAGAGGACAAAGTCACGTACGGGCTGGGAGCCGTCGCGCGCTCGGTAGTAGACCGCCTGCATCAATCCCATGTGGCCGCGACCTCGGCTAGAAGGGTGCGCACGTCTCGAAGTCGCGGTACAGGTCGCCCTTGTCCAGATGGACGTAGCGCATGACCATCACGTAGGTGGTGTGGCCAAGGATCCGGCGCAGCCGCTCGATCTCCCCGCCCCGGCGCAGGTACTCGGTGGCAAAGGTGTGGCGGAATTTGTGGGCGTAGACGCGAAAGCCGAGCCGGCGGTGAAGGCGACTGAAGAGATGGGATACACAGCCGACGGTGACCGGCGTGCCGTCCGATAGGACCAGCAGGCGGTCTGACTGGCAATCGGGGCGCTGGCGATTGACGTAGCGGACCAGCTCGCGGCGCAGCTGCCGGCTGACCGGCACGCGGCGGAATTTGGCCCCTTTGCCCCGCTTGATCTTCAAGAATGCGGCGTCGCCGTCGTCCTCGACGTCCTCCATGGTCAGGGCGCAAAGCTCGCCGACTCGCATGCCGGTGCCGAGCAAGATCCCGACCGCGATCCGGGGCCAGCCCTCGGTGGTGGCGTCCATGACGGCCGCAAGCTGTTGCTGGCTGAAGCTCTCCATCTCCCTTTGCGCCACCTTGGGGGCGCGAACTCGCATGAAAGCCGGGTCGACCGGGTAGCCCTCGCGGCAGGCCCAGTTGCCGAACGCCTTCAATACCTGGAAGTGGCCGTGCAGGCTGTTGTCGGAGATGCCCCGCTCTAGCTCCTGGGCCAGGTAGCGCTTGAACTCAAGGCCGGTCAGCTCGGCCAGGGTCTTGGCCGAGCCGTAGCGCTCGTACCACTCCATCTTGTGCGCGTACCAGGCGATCGTGCGCTGGCTGCGGCCGCGAACCTGGAGCTCGAGCAGCCATTCCCGGACCAGGGGCTCGATCCGGTAACGGCTGGCCAGCTCGGCCTCGGGATGAGGCAGGGGTGCGGGCGGGGCGAGCTCGACGGTTTCAGGAGCAGGCCGGACCAGCCGCTCGGGCACCGCCCGCGGGCGGCCCGTCAGGGCACGCGAGCCACGAAAGGCAGGCGCATCGGTTTTTGAAAAGCGCATCGGTTTTGGGCTTCTGGCTGGCAAAACGGGCACCTCGCGGACACCTCCTTGAATGGCGCCCTGACACCTGTTTTCCACAGGCGCCTGAAGACGCCGAAACCCGGCCCAAGGACCCGGTTCCGAATTCAATTTAGCCTTGAGGCGCCCGATCAGAAAGCACCGTAACGGTGCCCCCAAAGCCGGTCGTTAAACCTGCGTGGTGCCGAGAGCGGGAGTCGAACCCGCACGAGGTTGCCCTCATCGGTTTTTGAGACCGACGCGTCTGCCATTCCGCCACCTCGGCGCGGCCCTGTTCGCCCACCTGGGGGAGGCACGACAATATCATTCGCCGGTGCGACTCACCGTGGCCGCCCTGATGTGTTTGGTGCTGGCCGGCTGTGCTCAGGTCGGCCCGCCGGGAACTCCGGCCGCCAATACGACGGCGACTCCGTCGGCCGACTCGGCCGCCTCAGGCCCCCGCTTCTCTCAGCCTCCGGTGGCTCCGCCGACCCCGCCCAGCTCCACAATTCCGGCGTTCGCATGCGCTGACTCCAGTGGCGGCCAGACCGGCGTGGCCAATGTCACCGACGTACGAGTCTCCGAACAGGCCACCTACGACCGGTTCGTGCTGCAGTTCGATGGTGCAGTGCCCAGCTACACGGTGAAGCGCCAGGACAGGCCGAACTTCCCCATGGGGGCCAGCGGCCAGACCATCACGCTAAGCGGCGTGTCCGGCGCACTGGTCACCGTTCATTCTTCGACCGAGGCGAACACGTACAACGGGCCGACGGACTTCACTCACGCCGACTTCCAGGTCATCAAAGAGGCACGCCTCACCCAGGACTTCGAGGGCTTCGTGTCGTGGGGCCTCGGCCTCGACCACGCGGCGTGCATGCGGACCTTCGTGCTCACCGGCCCGTCGCGCTTAGTGGTCGATTTTTCGGCGGCCACGAGCTAGAGTCGGGCGGCCGATGGCCATCCAGCCGCCGCCAACCCCGATCGCCCCCGGTTACACCCCCGTCCCGCCCGCGAAGAAGAGCGGGTGCGCGGGATGCGGGCTCGGCTGCTTTGGCTGCCTCGGGGTTGTCGTCGTGCTTGCGCTTCTCCTCGCCGGAGGAGGTTGGTATTTCCTGGTGGTCCAGGCGCAAGCAGGCATACCGGCGCCGGCGGCGTTGGTCGTCTTCAGCGCACCGGTCGACGTCGGCCGCAAGGACTCCGGATACCGGACCGCAGTACCCGGCGAGCCGCTCACCGCCGGCAACTCTGTCCGCACCGGGCATGCGGGACACGCCGCCATCCAGTTCCCAGACGGCTCGTTCATCCGCATGTCACCGGACACCACCGTCTCCGTGACCTCGGCTCAGCTGAACAAGGACGGGACGCTCCAGTCCGCGGGCCTGCACCAGAAGATCGGCCGCACGCTCAGCAACGTCCAGCATCTTGTCGGTGGTGCCAGCTACCACGTAGGCGGCCACTCGGTCAGCGCCGAGGTGCGTGGCACCGAGTTCGAGATTCTGGTCCGAGCCAACGGGACCAACCTGATCAAGGTGTTCGTGGGCTCGGTGCGGGTGGCCGGAGCGACGACGATCACGTTGGCTGCCGGCCAGGAGGTGGACGCGGACGCCAACGGCAAGCTGTCAAGTCCCCGCCCGATCCAGCCCGAGACCCAGGACCCGTACGCGCAGGCGGTTCAGTGCGCCCAGATCGCATCGACGGGAACGACAGCCGGCACCGCCCAGACATCCAGCGGAGACAACGTCACCACGGGTCAGACCGCCGAGCAGGACTACGACTCGCCGGGTGGGAACCTGAGCATCGCCTTCTGCTACCCGGGAAGCTTGATGAGCGTGACCGTTACCGATCCCAGCGGCGGGCTGCATTCGGCGCAGGGCAAGTCGCCGCTCGTGATCAAGATCGCCAACGGTCCGCCAGGCCGGTACAGGGCGATCGTCCGTGGCCTCGATGTTCCGGGCGCAGGCGAACCTTACGCATTGTCTTTCGCCACCGACGCCGGTTGCGTGGAGGGCAATGTCGACACCGGCTCGGTCGTCCGCCAGACCTTGAGCAATGCCCAGATCACACAGGCGCTGTCGCAGTCGGGTGCGCCGGGTGGCATCACGCTCCAGGTCCAGGGCACGTCGCCGACCTCAGCGCGCCTCAACTACTCCTCCAACTTCGGCGGCACCGCGGTTTCGTGGACGATCGACTTCTACGCTGCAACGCCGAACCTGGGAGTGACCCTGACGCAGCTGACGGTCAACGGGATCAACATCACGACCCAGATCGTGTCTCGACTCCCGGCCGCGACTGGCCAGTCCGGCGTGTCGACCGATTTCATCGTCGACCGGGTCTACTCGTGCGTCGGCCCGGGGGGCGGCCTGATGGTGATCGAAGGCCACCGGTAAAGCGGTCCGGTTAACGGCGCAAGGCGCTATCTTTTCCGGCCATGTCCGCGGTGGCCGCCAAGCAAGCTCCTCGGCGCCGTCGCGGGCTGCGCTGGATCGTCGTTCTGGTCGTCATCGTCGTGGTGGTGGCGGGCCTGGCCTTCTGGCTGAACACATCGGCTTCGGCGTCCACGAATGCCGTCGCCACCCTGAACGTGTTCCTTCCCGTCACATCGGTCGCCCACGGAGGCGGCGCGTACGCGGCGGCGACCACCGGCGCAACAGTGCAGGCCGGCGACAGCGTCAAGACCGACCCCAAGGGACGCGCGGCCATCCAGTTCCCCGACGGCACCTTGACCAGGCTCGCGAGCAACACGGAGATGACCCTGACCTCCGCGCACTTCGCCAGGGACGGCAACCTTCACGACGCCTCGATCGCGCAGAAGGTCGGGCGGACATTCACCAACGTCCAGCACCTTGTGAGCGGTTCGACGTATAAGGTGTCGGGCCAGTCGGCGACCGCCACCGTGCGCGGAACGAAGTTCGAGGTGTACATCAAGGCCGACGGCACGATGGTCGTGAAGCTGTTTGAAGGCCAGCTGGATTTCGTCGGCAAGAACACCGTGCACCTCGTCGCCCCACAGCAGGCCACCGCCGACCCGCAAGGCAATGTCGGCCCGGCCGGGCCGATCCAACCCGACCCCGATGATCCATTTGGGGCCGAGCTCGCCGCCTCCGACGCAGCGAGCCAGGGCACCACGCCAGGCACCGAGCAGGACTACATCGGCCCGCCGCTTCACGACGGCGAGCAGCAGCAAACGAGCTACAGCTTTGCGGGCGGCGGTCTGGTCAAGGCGGCGCTCGGCTACCCCGGGAGCGCGATGAAGCTTCAGGTGAAGGCACCGGACGGGCAGATGTACACCGGCACCGGCGCGTCGCCGATCGTGGTTGTCGTCAACAACGGGCCGGCGGGCATCTACATGATCTATGTCATCGGGGTCAGCGGTCTCGGCGCAAACGGCGAGAACCCCTTCGTGAGCGTCGCCGCGCTGGAGCCCTGCACGAGCGCGGACGTCAACCAGAACGGCGCCATACGTCGAGGCCTGGCGTCGCAGGACCTGGCGGGCAACATCCAGATCTCAGGTGTCTCGAACCTCAACCTGACCATCTCGGGCAACCTGCTCGCGGGCGCAATCATCACCGGCAGCGGAACATTCAACGGCGCGGGCTGGACGGGCACTGTGGTTCTGGCCCGGCATGGAATGGGGCTGGAGGTGATGGCGGTCGGCGCGACTGCCTTCGGCATCAACATCCCCGCCGAGCAGATCATGTCGCAGGTCGGTACGGTGGTCGGTCAGGACCCATCCAACATCAACGTCGGCTTCATCGTCGACCGGCTGTTCACCTGCAACAGCGTGATCATCATCGACGGGCGGGCAGCCCTATAAGAGGGAACCTGCCGGTTCCCTCTCATCGCCGGGCGCTTCGCGCGCGGCTGCTCACTTTCCCGCTGTTGTGATTTTCAAAATGCTTACTCCTGACCACGATTGGCCGGCGGCAATGCAGAGTAAGTCGCGTCCGGGATAAACCCGTCCGCCCAGGCCACGCTGTTACCGAATTCCGAAGACCGTGTGCGTGAATTTCACGAGCAGCGACAGGCCGGCCCCGTCGAGAAGCCATGCTGCCTCGGCCGCGCCAACGAGAAGCACAAGCAGCGCGCTCAATCCGATGCTGCCGCGGTGCATCGCCGGCTGCAGCCATCCGCCCTCGGGATCTGGTTTTGCGTTCGGGTGGACGAGGGCGTGCTCGAGGCTGTCCAGCAGCACGCCTGCCGTCGGCGGCCTGCGATTCGGGTCGCGATCCATCGCCTGCTGCAGGATCGCCGCGAATCGAGGCGAAAGATCCGGCGCGACGTCGTGGACGGTCGGCGGCGGCTCGTACAACCGGCGACTCAACGTTTCGATCCAGCTCTTCGACGAGAACGGCCGGCGTCCGGTCACCGCCTCGAAGATGACCGCCGCCATGGAGTAAACGTCCGCGCGACCATCGACCTCTCTGCCCACCAGGCGCTCGGGCGCCACGTAGTCAGGGGCCACCGGGCCGCCGGCGCCAGGTCCGGTGTTGAACGAGGCCACGGTGCCCAGCCCGAACCCGGTCAGCATGGTGCGACCGTCGTTGGCGAGCAGGATGTTCGCGGGCTTCACGTCGCGGTGGACGGTGGCACGTGAGTGCGCGTAGTCGAGGGCGTTGGCGATCGGCCGCAGCAATCCGATCACGCCGAGCGCGTCATAGCGGACGCCGGACCCAAGCACCTCATCGAGCGTCTTGCCCGGGATCATCTCGGTCACCAGGTAAGGACTGTCGCCCGCATAGGCGAGCTCATAGAGGCGCGGGATGGCCGGATGCTCGAGGGCGACGTAGGAGCGCAGCTCGAGCAGGAACCGCCGCGAAAAGCTGACGTCGCGAGCGACGGCTGGCTCGATGGTGCGCAAGGCAACCCGGCGGTGCATGCGTGGATGCTCGGCCTCGTAGATCACACCGAGGCTGTCGGTCTCGAGCTCACGCACAACGCGGTAGCCGCCGACCTGGAGACCGTTCTTGTGGGGTTCTGGTTTGGGCCTGGAGCCGTTCCGGCTCCGGCGCTCGGATGCCATCGAAGCTGAACTTTAGCCACTAAGACCGGCAGGCGCTCTTGGTGCCGGGCTGGAATCCCCTCTTGGCAGGCTCGCTTCGCGAGCGAGCCCACCTCCCCACAGGTGGGGAGGCCAGGTGTCGGCGAGAGGATTTGAACCTCCACGCCCTTTCGGGCACCGGATCCTAAGTCCGGCGCGTCTGCCGTTCCGCCACGCCGACATTCACGGCCAAAGATAGCTATGAGGGCAAACGCGGGGTGCGCTCCCGCTACGATCATTAAGCCGTGCGGAACGCGCTTCTGGTCGTGGACATCCAGAACGACTTCGTGGAGGGCGGCGCCCTACCCGTCAAAGGCGGCATGCAGGTGGCCGCGATGGTCTCCAGGCACGTACGTCACTTCAAGCAGGAATACAACTTCGTGGTCGCGACGCGCGACTACCACGAGGACCCCGAAGGGCACTTCTCCGACCACCCCGACTTCGTCAACACGTGGCCGCCTCACTGCGTCATCGGCACTCAGGGCGCTGCGCTGTGCCCGCCCATCTTCAACCTGGTCCGCGAGAAGCTCATCTCCGCCGTGGTCGACAAGGGCCGGCACGCTCCCGCCTACTCGGGCTTCGAAGGCCTGGATCCGCGCGGCCACCCGCTGCTCGACGTCCTCAGGGAGGCGCGGGTCGACCACATGGACATCTGCGGGCTCGCGACCGACTACTGCGTCCGCGCCACAGCCCTCGACGCCCGAAAGCACGATTTCCAGGTGCGGGTCCTGGTGAACCTGACCGCGGCGGTCAACGAGGAGACCGGCCTGCAGGCGCTGGAAGAGATGAAGGCCGCGGGCTGCATGGTCCAAGCGGCAACCGCCCCATAAGAAAGGAAGAGGCCGGCCCGCGAGAGACCGGCCTCTTCTTCGCAGCTTGTTGGCGGTGGGCTCAGCTCTTGGCTGTCGAGCCCTCGTACTTGAAGGAGACGTTCAGCCTCACCCGGTAGTTGGCGACTTTCCCGTCTTCGATGGTCACGTCCTGACGCACGACCTCGGCGACGCGAAGGTCGCGCAGCGACTTGGCGGCGGTCTCGATTGCGCTCTTGGCGGCCGCCTCCCATGACGTGCTGCTGGTCCCGACCAGCTCGGTCACTCGATAGACGCTGTCGGCCATGGCTGCCTCCTTTATCAATCGGCTGAGTCGGGAGCTATTGTCGCGCTCCCGCGCGATCCAGTTTGCGCAGGTCGGGTAGCGCCTCGGCGATCTTTGCCGCCAGCCCTTCGGGCTCCGCGCCACGAAGATAGATGACCTGCTCGGTGACGCCGAGCTCGAGCAGCTGTCCGGCCAGCTCGATGAGCTGATTGCGATCCTCGCCGTCCCAACCAAACTGGAGCGACCGCCGGATCTCGGACGGGTCGCGGCCGACAGCACCACACGCCTCCTCGAGCATCGCGGTCAGCTCCCGGACCTTGTCAGGGTCTCCACCGGAGATGTTCCAGACATCGGCGTGCCTCGCGACCAGCCGAAGCGTGGTTGTGCCCGAGGCGCCGATCCATATCGGCGGGTAAGGCTTCTGGATCGGTTTGGGATTGGCGATCGCGTCCTTGAGGTGGTAGTAGCGGCCGTCGAAGTTGGTCCGCTCCTCCGTCCACAGCGATTTGATGATCCGCAGCGACTCGCTCAGCATTCCGACGCGATGGTCGAGGCCTTCGATCCCGTACATCTCGTGCTCCATCTCGGCCCATGCCGCGCCGATTCCAAACTCGAGCCGGCCGCCGGACAGGTGGTCGACGGTCGTCGCCATCTTGGCGAGCAGCACCGGTTGGCGATATGTATTTCCAGTCACGAGGCACCCGATGCGCACTCGTTTTGTGGCTTCGGCCATCGCGGCCTGTAGGGTCCAGCCCTCGTAGATCGGCCGGTCCGGGCCGCCGCCACCTATCGATGCGAGGTGGTCGAAATCCCAGACGTGATCGAAGCCGCCTTCCTCGGCGATGCGCCAGACCGTGCGCAGAGATTCGATGGTCGTGTCCTGGCCTGAATGTTTGAGCCCGAAACGCAGTGCATGCCTCATATCGACAGGCTAGCGAAAGCGAAGCCGGCGGACGCGGATCGGAAATGGGTACTGCTCAGCGAAGCTCTCGGCGGTCATTCCCAGGCCCTCGATGTGACTTCGATACTTGCGCACGTAGGCAGACTCTTTGTGGGCGGGCGGTTGCGACTTGGGAATGGTCGCGTACCCGGATACCCGGACGAGATCGTCGCCAACCTCGTCGCTGTTGAGGTGAAGCTCGACATACGGGTTGGCTTTGACGTGCCGGACCTTTACGCCCGCCTGTGCGTAGATCAGAAACGACTTGCCATCCCACAAGAACCAGACCGGCACGGCCTGCGGATGGCGATCGCGGCCGGCGGTCACCAGCCAGATCACGAGGTCTTTCTTGAGACGGCTCTGCACGTGTCTGCTGGTCGCAAGCACCTCGAGAATTATCCCAGCCACGGCTGCGTCATTCCACCTCGGCCGGCGCGGCCACGTGCCGGAGACCAAGCAGGTCGGCGACCGGCAGAAGCAGCCCGCCCTGGATGACAAGAGAGAGCACGACCATCCCGTACGCGATAACCGATACCCGCGGGTTGAGGCCTGGGTTCGAGGCCACCGAAAGGGCCAACGCAACTGAGAGCGCCCCTCGCATGCCGCCCCAGAACGTCATGTGCCGCCACCGCCACGGGATTGACGAACCGCGAATGTCGGCGAGGCCGAGGAGTCCGTAAACGGGAATGGCTCGAGCTGCAAACATGATCACGTAAGCGCCCAGCGCCAAACCCGCCACCGACAGAAGGCGAGCTGTCGGCAGCGCGACTCCAACAATCAAGAAGAGGATCGCGTTAAGGACGAAGGCGAGCAGGTTCCAGAATCCGATGAGCTGGGTGCCCTTGAGGCGTCGTGTCTGGTTGCCATACCGTGCAACCACGATGCCGGCGGCCACAACCGAAACCACCCCGGACGCATGGACCACGTCGGCAGCCAGGTAAGCGCCATACGCGACGACGAGCGTGATCATGATCTCGAGCTCCGCCTCACGCACGAAACGGAGAAGAAGCACCCCGACCGCTCCCACTCCAAGGCCGATCGCCGTCCCTGCGCCCGCCACCAACAGGAAGCGCAAGCCGGCATCCAGCGCCGAAGGATGGCCGCTCATGATGCTTCCGAGCACGGCGGAGAAGACCGCAAAGCCGGTCCCGTCGTTTAAGAGACTCTCGCCCTCGAGGATCGCCTTCAGGCCGGCGGGGGCACCCACCTGCCGAAGCAAGTTGACCACGGCGATCGGATCGGTGGCCGCGACGATGGAACCAAGCAGGATGCCGCTCGCCCAGTCGAGGCCAAGGCCGTAATGTGCAAGCAGGCCGATCACGACCACGGTCAAGAACACGCCGAGCGTCGCAAGCAGGCTGATCGGCACCACCCGGCGCCATACCTCGTCGAGGTCGAGCGTGAGCGAGGCTTCGAAGACCAGTCCCGGCACGAAGACCAAGAGGATCAGGTCCGGGCCCAGAACGGGAAGCCGGACGCCGGGGATCAAGCCGATCAGGATGCCGCCGACGGCCAGGAGCACGGCGTAAGGGACCGTCGGCGTGGTGCGCGAGACGAGCCGCAGCATGGTGGCGGCGCCACCCAAGACGATCAGAAACAAGAGGAAGCTCTGAGCGGTACTCATCAAACGCCGAACACCGTAAGGGTGAGCGAACCAAATGTGCGCGCGAGCCGGTTTGAGGCCGATACGGGGCGGGCAAGACTAGAGGCGAGATGAAGAAGACCGACACCGACTGGAAGCGCGAGTTGACCCCGATGCAGTTCCACGTCCTCCGCGAGAAGGGCACCGAGCGGCCGTTCACAGGCGAGTACTGGGACACCAACATTCCCGGCGCCTACCTGTGCGCGGGCTGCGGCGCGAAGCTCTTCGAGTCGGAGACCAAGTTCGACGCTCACTGCGGCTGGCCCAGCTTCTACGCTCCGGCGGAGGGCGCCCCGATCGAGGAAACCGTCGACCGCAGCCTGTTCATGGAGCGGACCGAGGTCACCTGCGCCAACTGCGGCGGCCATCTGGGCCATGTTTTCGATGACGGTCCCGACCCGACCGGCCTCCGCTACTGCATCAACTCGGCGTCGATCAAGCTCGACCCAAAGTAGCAAGCAGCTTTTTCACGATCGGGCTGGCCTCCTTCGGCTGCCATGCCTTGTAGGCGTCGCGCAGGGGCACCGGCCACTCGATATCGAGGTCGACGCGGGTGCCGAATGCGCTCGCGCCGGCAAGGACGCTGAGCGCAAGCTCGAGCACGCGGCGCTGCATCGCCTTGTCGCCTGGCATGCCGAAAGGGTGACCGAACGGAAACTCGACGCCGACGATGCGCGGCGCCCTCCGCTCCTCCGCCACCGCCGGCATCATCGTGACGATCACGGTCGGAATCCCGGCCGCTTCGATCCATCGTGCCAGCACGGGCACGTTAGAGCTGCAGTCTGGTCAAACGGGCGCGAGGATCAGCCCGTCTGCCTGTTGGTCTCGCAGCTTCGCCACCAGGTCAGGCAGCGTTTGCTCCCGCCAGGCTTGCAGGCTGCGGTCCTGATAGCCCATCACCGACAGGTGGTCCGCCGTCGCGCTGCCGATCACGCCTTCAGCCGCGAGCTGGTCGAGCAGGTGCGCGGGCATGGCGATCTCGGGGTCGGCCAGGACGTCCTCGTCATTTATGTGTAGATGGGCGACCGCGATGTCGGCGGCGGCAACGCCGGCCGGGATCGATCGCCATGACGGGTCTCCCCACTCCGGGTTGTCCTGCTCGCGCACGAGATCGAAGGACCTCTGCGACGCTTTGAGGTACAGGCCCGCCGAGCTCAGCAGCGCGATGCGCGACGCCTGGAGGCGCTTTTCGAAGGGCGCCCACACCGGCGTTTCTTCGCCGGGAAACGAACCCTTTCCTTCATAGAAGGGACGAAAGCTGCGCGGCAGGAACCGATAGCTGTCGACGATCAAGGGTCCGCGCCGACCAGCGTACCCATTACAACCGGCATCACGGCGCCGCCGACCTCGATGCGCGTCGGAATATCACGGTCAGCGCCGTATTCGAGCCGGATGTGGATGATGCTGCGCCGGCCCATTTTCGTCCCCTGTTCGCTGGTGATCGTCACGTGTGGCGCGTGCGGGACCAGCCCGTACTTGACGGCGAACGCGCCCAGCGGCCCGCTTGCCGACCCCGTTGCCGGATCCTCGTCCACCCCGATGATGTCCGGCGCGAACATGCGGCTGTAGAGGCGGCCGGGCGCGACCGCCGCGAAAAGGAAGACTGGAAGCGGTTCGCGGCCGGCGAACGCACTACGCAGCCGCGCTCTGTCCGACATCGCGGCGTCGACCGCCCGCGCGTCCTTGAGCACGACATAGAGGAACGGGACGCCAGTGCTTGCGACCTGCAACGGAACATCCGCGTCGAGGTCGCGCTCATCGAGCCCGATGCCCGCTGCGATCCGTCCTCGATCCGCTATCACCTCACCGAACGTCAGCGGTGGGTGGGTCATCCAGAACGTCAGGCCGTCCGCGCCCTGCTCGCCGCGCACCGCAACAGGACCGACGCCTTCCTCGAGCGTGAACTCGAGCGACCCGCCGGGAACCAGCCCTTGTGTCGCCAGCACCCACGCGGTCCCGACCGTCGGGTGTCCGGCGAAAGGCAGCTCCGTGCCAGGAGTGAAGATGCGGACCCGAGCGGCGTGGCCCGGCTGCGATGGCGCCATCACGAAAGTGGTCTCGGAGAAGTTCATCTCGCGGGCCACGCGCTGCATGACGGCTGGCGGGATGTCGTCCGCATCGAGCACGACCGCCAGCTGATTGCCAGTCAGCGCGCGCTCCGTGAACACGTCGACGATGTGAATCGGGTAGCTCACCTTATGAGGAAAGCATGGCGGATGCGAATGCCGCCAGACCCAGCACGACGATCGCCAGCCCACTGGCCACGCTGATCACTCGCACCGCGCGTGGCGTGATACGGGCGCGGATGCCGGCCGCGACGGCAGCCAACAAGATCCACCACACCAGTGACCCGAGCAGCACGCCGAGCACGAGCAGCGAAGGTCGCAGAAACCCGCCGGTGATTCCCGCGCTCAGTGTCGCGGCCAGCGCGGCGAAGGAGATGATGGTCGCCGGGTTGGTGATGGTCAGGCCGAGCGTCGATGCGTAAGCCAAGGCGAGGCCACCGCCACTCGCTGATGGCGTCTCCGTTGTTTTCGGCTCGACCAGGGCGATGCTAAGGCCAAGAACGACCAGCAGCGCGCCGCCGCCGATGGCGAGCCACCACCGCTCTGCGCTGATGGCAGTGGCAATCGCGCTGATCCCGAAAGCGGCGACCGCCGCGTAGAAACCGTCGGCGGTCGCGACGCCGAGACCCGAGACCAGGCCGTTGAGCCAGCCGCTGACGACGGTTCGTCTAAGGCAGAGAAAGAAGATCGGGCCGGGTGTCGCGGCCACCGCGAATCCGAGGACAAATCCCCTGAGCAGCAGGCTGGACACCCGGACCTCTCACGGCCCACAAATTCTACTTATGGAAAGTAGGGAACCACCTCGCCGGTCTCGACGTGCTTCTTCAGACGGCCGACGACCCTGCCCCACGTGTAGTTCACCGACGCGAGCTCCGACGGTGGAAGCTTTTCCGGCCAGCCGGCATGGCTGAACCTCACTTCCTGTCCGCCATCTTTGGCCGGAGCGATCTCCCAGGTGATGGTGGTGCCTTCCCAGCCCGGAAATCCGCCCGCGTCAGACCAGCGCACGAGCTTGCCCGGCTTGAGCTCGGCGACTTTGAGCTCGAGCTTCGGCCCGCCGAAGCCGAATTTGGCAATCGAGCCGACCTTCGGCTCAGCCTGGCTGTCCCGGGTCCAGAAGCTGCCGAGGCCTTTCCCCGTCGAAATCGCTTTGTAGATCTCGTCCGGTTCGCCCTTGATCGTCACGGTATGCATCAGCGGTCCAGCCATGTTCGAATACCTCCTGAAGGCTTGACTTAATTAAGCAGCATCTTAAACTATCAGAGTTGGCTACACAAGCGCTGCACGACCCCCTGCGGGCCCTGTCGAGCCCGCGGCGACGCGAAATCCTTCGCCTCGTCTGGTCCGAAGAGCTGCCTGCAGGCGAAATCGCTCGCGCGTTCGACGTCAGCTGGCCGGCGATCTCGCAAAACCTGCGGGTGCTGAAGGACTCCGGCCTCGTTCGGGAGCGCCGCGCGGGCACGAGCCGCTTTTATCGGGCGGACCGGATCGCGCTGCGGCCACTGGAGGCATACCTTCGGCGCATGTGGGAGAGCGACGTCGACCGGCTCCGCCTTCTGGCCGAGGCGGAGGAGAGAAGCCGGTCGAAGACCTGAATCGGGCACTTGGCGTCGAGGTCGTCCAGAGGATCGCGGCATCGCCGGCGACCGTTTTCTCCTATCTGGTCGAGCCGTCGAAGTTCAGCGCTTGGATGGGCGTCGGAGCCGAGCTGGATCCGACACCTGGCGGGCGCGTGCGCATCGACGTCGATGGTGAGCACTTTGCGCTGGGCGAGTTCCGAGAGGTCGATCCGCCAAATCGCGTCGTGATGACGTGGGGTTGGGAGAGCAACGATGCGGTGCCGCCAGGCTCGACAACGGTGGAGATCACATTGACCCCCGACGGCGATGGCACCATCCTTCGCCTCCGCCACCTGGGCTTACCCGACGACGATCAAAAACGCTCACATCAAGCAGGTTGGAAGCAGTACACCGGCAAGCTGGCGGCGATGCTCAACAAGAGTTAGCGGAAATCCCCTCACGGCCGGCTCGCTCCTCGAGTGGGCCGAGCTCCCCACAAGGTGGGGAGCCCAGGTGGTTAACCTGCCGATAACCCGCGCTGGGGTATTCTCGTTGCCCTCATGGAGCTCCTTCGCAATATCGGACGCCGCAAGCTGCGCAGCGCCCTGACCATCTCGGGCATCGTGATCGGCGTCCTCGCGCTGACCACGATGGGTGCGATCGCGGAGAACTTCAATGCACTGCTCGACGGCGGTGTGAAGTACTTCAGCTCCAACGTTCAGGTCGGACCGCCTGACGGCCAGTCCGCCTCGCTGCTGCCGATTGCGAAGATCGACGAGATCAAGCAGGTGGAAGGTGTGGCGACCGCTTTCCCGAGCTATACCTTCACCGCCAAGCCGGGAGCCGTCCAGGCGGTCAGCTTCGGCTTCCCGGACCTGATCATCGCCGGCGATCCGGCCGAGAACGACTGGTCGGTTTTGAAAACAACCGTCGCGCAGGGCCACTTGCTCGATCCCAGCTCGACTGGGCATGTCGTGCTGGGTTCGACCATCGACAAGGAGTTCAAGAAGAAGGTCGGAGACACCATCGACCTGCCGGTGAGGCCGTCAGATGCCAAGCCCGATTTCGTCAACCACACCTTCACGGTCGTTGGCATTCTCAACCCGACCCTGACCGCGCCCGACACGTTCGCCTACATGACGACGGCCGACGGCCAGATGCTGCTCAAAGACAGCCTTCCGATCTCCATCCGAAACCAGGTCGACGTGTCGCAGATCACGGAGGCTATCGACGTCTATGCCAAGCCAGGGACGTCGATCAGCGGGCTGGACTCGATTGCGGACCGCATCAACGGGCAGGTTTCGGGGGTCAAGGCGACGAGGCCGAGCGTCATCGTCAACAGCTTCAAGTCCGGTGGCGCGATCTTCACGGCGATCACGACCGCGGCTGCGCTTCTGGCGTTGGTCATCGGCGGCCTGTCTGTCGTCAACACGATGTTCATGGCAGTCGCCGAGCGGGTCCGAGAGATCGGGCTTAAGAAGGCGGTCGGCGCGACCACTCGCAACATCATGGGCGAGTTCCTGCTGGAAGCGACCTTGATCGGGGCCATCGGCGGATTGATCGGTTACGGGCTCGGCGTCATCATCACCGTCGTCGCCAACGCCCTCACTGCGCCCGGCACGTCGACGTTGTTTCTCATCACGCTTCGACTGAGCCTATTCGCGTTGGGCTTCGCCGTCGCGCTGGGGGCGGTGGCCGGAATCCTGCCTGCATTCCGTGCCGCGCGCCTCGACCCGGTCACTGCGTTGAGGAACGAATAGGTCGTGGCTGCGGTGAGGCTCGTGGACCTCCGGAAGCACTACAAGCGCGGCAGCGAGATCATCCGTGCGCTCGACGGCGTCACGCTCGACATCGACAAGGGCGAGTTCGTTGCGGTCGTCGGACGCTCGGGCAGCGGCAAGACGACGATGCTCGACCTCATTGGGCTTCTCCTTCGCCCCACGTCAGGACTCTTGCTCATCGACGACATCGACACCACCAAGCTGCCCGACCGCGAACTCGCGCACATGCGTGCGCAGAAGGTTGGGTTCGTGTTCCAGGAGTACAACCTGCTGTCCGGGCTCAATGTCCTGGAGAACGTGATGCTGCCGCTCCGCTACTCGACCACCAGGGCCGGCGGCCGGGAGCGTGCGCTCGAGCTGCTGGAGCGCGTCGACCTGACCGATCGGATCAAGCACAGGCCGAGCGAGCTCTCGGGTGGCCAGCAGCAGCGGGTCGCGATCGCGCGCTCGATGATCAACACGCCCTCGTTGATCCTCCTCGACGAGCCGACCGGCGCGGTCGACACGGAGACCGCCGAACAGCTGGTGATGCTGCTCAGGCGCCTCAACAAGGAAGACCAGGTCACCATCGTCGTCGTGACGCACGACCTCGACATCGCCGCACAAACGAGCAGGAACATCCGCCTCAAGGACGGCAAGGTCCTCGCCGACGAGCGAGTGGGGTCGGCCTCGGTCGCCTGAGCGCGGTAGGTTTGGGATCTGCCATGAGCAGAAGGCTCCTTGGTTATGGCGCGATCGCGGTCGTGGTTCTGGTGGTGGGAACGATTGCGGTTCTCGCCTACCAGTCGCTGCAGGTGCCGTACCAACCGCCTACCGTCGGCAGCCCCCTTCCCGCGGCCGGGGGATGCACGCCCGCCCCCTGTGCGGACCTGAGGGGCTACACGCTCTGGGTGACCAACCTCGAGGTGCAGCCAGATCTCGTCAAGATGCAGGTCACGTTCCGCAACTCGAGCAATTCCACCCATGCCGCACCTGAAGACCTGGTGCTGATCGACTCCCAGCACAATTCATCGCCCGCTATCTTCGATGCCGCCGGTTGTACGAGCTGGTCGCGCCACGAGTTCAGACACGGGGCGACGTATGGACCAGTGACGATGTGCTTCAGAGCGGCCACCACCGCACCGCCTCTGGTGCTGCGCTGGTCGCCCGACTTCGGCTTCGTGTGCTGCCAGACCGACATCAAGCTGACCTGATCTTGAGCGCGAGGTCAGGCCGGTCGGTGATGAGGACCGCGACTCGGGGGTCATGCAGGAACGATTCGATGCCCGCCTCATCGTCGACCGTCCACACCCACGCCGGCACGTTGGCGCCGGCGCAGTAGTCGAGAACCCTGATGCGAGCGAGGCGCTGGTGGACCGCCACGAAATCCGCGTGGCATCGCTGCAGCCGCGCGCGCGGATAGAGCTCGCTCCAGCGCACCTGTAGATAGCGCCACGGCGGAGCGCCGTCGAGGTCGTCTCCCAAGGACAGGCCTGTCCGCACTTTCGGAAACTGCTCCTTGATGGCACGAATTGGCGCGTCGCCAGATGTGAACACGACTTCGCTGCGCATGCAGCTCGCCTGCACGAAGCGCACCACGTCGGCCTCGTAGCCTTCTTCCTTCACGTCGACATGCAGCCCGACCCTTCCATCGACCATCTCCATGACGTCGCCGGCCTTCACCAGCTCGGCGCCGAGCTCGCTCCCGAGTGCCGCGTACGAGAGGTCGCGCACGGCGCGGCCCGATGGCGTGCGATCGTCGTGGTAGTTGATGAAGACCCCGTCTGTCGTCCGCCGGATGTCGATCTCAACAAAATCGACGCCCATCGCGATGGCACGCATGTAGCGCTCGCTTGCCGCCAGGCCGCGAGTGCCGCATTCGCCGCGGTGTGCATCGATCAGAGGTCGCATCGTGGACTTGCGCTGCCCAGCTTGATGCATCGAGACTGAGCTGATGGCAGGGCTGCACCCGGTGGTCGTCATCACGGGCGCAACCGGCGCGATCGGTTCGGCGACAGCTGCGCTGCTCGCACGGCGGGGAGCGCGGCTTCTGCTGCTGAGCAGGCCGTCGGACCGGCTCGACGCAATGGTCACGCGGCTCGACGTCGACAATCGGGTGACCGGGGTCGAGCTGGATCTGTCGTCCTTCGCGTCGGTGCGCGCGGCGGCGCGCCAGATTTCGCGCGAAGTGGCGCACGTGGACGCGCTCATCAATACCGCCGCCGTCTTCGCTGCCAACTACGAGCAAAGCGATGACGGAATCGAGCTCATGCTCGCCACCAATCATCTCGGACCCTTCCTCCTGACGAACGTGCTGCGCGACCGGTTGGCCGGCGACGGGCGGGTGATCACGGTCGCTGCGCCGTCGTCGACCCGCGTCGACATCGAGCAGCTGATGTCAAAGGATGATTTCAGCGCTTTGCGAACCTTCGGCGCCACCAAGGCAGCGAACCTCATGTTCACGTTCGAGCTCGCGCGCCGCGCGAAGAGATGGGACGTACGCGCCTACGCGTACCACCCAGGCCTGGTCCGCTCCGAGCTCATGCGGGAGGCGCCGCGGCCGCTTCGCTTTCTGACCCGCCTCGTGTCGAGGTCTCCCAATCGCGCCGGCGAGGACCTGGCCGAGCTGGCGACCTCCCCGGCTTTCGGGAGCACCACAGGCTGGTTCTTCAAGGGCGGACGGCGCATCGATCCGCCCAGATCGACGTTGGTCGTTGAAGCCCAACGCAACCTGTGGACGCGCTCGGCCGAGCTCGTAGAGCTGGGCGAAACGGGGTTCTGAAACCTCCATACGGCTCTCTTCGGCCGTTCACACCGACTTCACAACCTCGCCGAAGGATGAGAGGCATCAAACCTCTCGTTACAAAGGAGTTACGGCAATGAGACGCGGTTTCGGTTTCCTGTGGTTGGCGCTGACGACCATCTTTCTCGTCATCGTCGGCGTCGTGGCGTACCAGGTCGGCTGGTCGGACGGCGCGGCGACGCACGTGGCCAATGGTGCGGCGGCGGCGGTTCCGTACTACTACTACGGCCCGCACTTCTTCGGCTTCGGACTGTTCGGGTTCCTGTTCTTCCTGTTCCTGCTGTTCTTGCTCTTCCGCATCGCGGCCTTCGGGCGCGGCTGGGGCTACCGCGGTGGCTGGGGCAAGGGCATGTACGGGCGCGGTTACGGTGGCAGCATCCCGCCCGGCATCGACGAACGGATGCAGGAGTGGCACAAGCGCGCGCATGGGGAGCCGGCGCCCGCACCACCGTCAGACACGAAGACCGTCTGACTTAAGGAACCTAAGGCACCGAGGGCGCCGTGCCCTCGGTCCTGTTCCGATCCTTACGATGGACGCGGTGACGACCATCCTGGTCGTGGACGACGAGCCACGCATCGTCCAGCTCGTCCGCGACTATCTCGAGCACGCTGGGTTCACCGTGCTCGTGGCGTCTGATGGCCCCACCGCGCTGCGGACCGCACGCACCGGCCGCCCCGACCTCGTCATTCTCGATCTCGCCTTGCCACAGCTCGACGGGCTGGACGTGACGCGAGCCCTCCGGCGCGATGGCGAAGTTCCAATCATCATGCTGACCGCGCGGACGGAGGAGTCGGACAAGCTGGTCGGCCTCGAGCTTGGGGCGGACGACTACATGACCAAGCCGTTCAGCCCAAAGGAGCTGGTCGCTCGCGTGCGCGCGGTGCTGAGGCGGGCCGAGGGCATGCGCCGGCCGTCGGACGTGATCAGGGTCGGCTCAGACGTCGAGCTCGACGTCGCGCGGATGGAGGTCACAATCGCGGGCCGCCGCGTGGACCTGACGAAGACCGAGTTCCAGATCCTGTCGACGATGGCGAGGCAGCCAGGCCGGATCTTCACCCGATCGCAGCTGCTCGATGCGGTGAAAGGCGTCGCATTCGAGTCTTATGAACGCGCCATCGACGCCCACATCAAAAACATCAGGCGGAAGATCGAGCCGGTGCCCGGCCGGCCTCGATACGTGCTGACCGTGTTCGGAGTCGGTTACCGTTTCGCCGAGCCACCAGATCGATGAGACCCGCATGGGGACCGCCTCCCCGCCGACGGCCGCCGTGGTGGCCGGAGAACCAGCCTTGGCCGCCGGCGAGACGGTGGCGGCGCGGACGCCTGCCGTTCTTCTGGCGGATGGGATGCCTCATCCTCGGCGTGATCGCGCTTGTCGCAGCGGTCGCGGCGGTCGTCACCGCGCTGGCGGGCACGCTGCTGAGCTGGCTTCTGGGGCCGACCGCGTTCCGCCCAGGCACGGCGCAGGTCGTTCTCGTCATGACGGCCCTTCTTCTGGTGGTGTTCGCGACGGTGGCCCAGCGAGGAATCCGTCGCTTCTCGCAGCCGATGGACAACCTGATCGACGCCGCGGGAAAGATCGAGAAGGGCGACTACTCGGCTCGTCTCTCTGAGGAGGGCCCTTCCGAGCTCAGCTCCGTCGCGCGTGCCTTCAACGCCATGTCGGCCCGGCTCAAAACGAGCGACGAGCAGCGCCGTAGCTTCCTCGCTGACGTCGCCCACGAGCTGCGCACCCCGCTTTCGATCATCCGCGGACAGGCCGAAGCGATCGCCGATGGGGTGTACCCGGGCGACGCCGAGCATGTGACGCCGATCCTCGACGCGACGCGCTCGCTGGAGGTCCTCGTCGAAGACCTGCGCACGCTCGTGCTCACAGACGCCGGCAGCCTGGTGCTCAACCGGGAGCACGTCGAGCCCGGCGCCCTGGTGCAGGACGTGCTCGCTTCGTTCGAAACGCAGAGCGAAGCGTTCGGGGTGAGCATGGCGTCGGCGATCGCCGCGGCGGTGCCGAACGTCGACGTGGATCCGGCGCGACTCCGCAGCGCGCTCGCGAACGTCGTTTCGAACGCGATCCGTCACACGCCCTCGGGAGGCTCGATACGCATCGACGTGCACCCGGTCGGCGAGAACGTGGAGATCACCGTGACCGATACAGGCGAGGGAATCTCGCCCGAGATCCTCCCGCGTGTCTTTCAGCGCTTCGTCAAGGGCCCGGGCTCGACAGGCTCAGGCCTCGGTCTCGCGATCACACACGACATCATCACCGCGCATGGGGGCTCGATCGAGATTCAAAGCACGGTCGGGTCGGGCACCACGGTGCGAATCACCCTCCCGCCGGCGATCTGACCATGCGGCCCGCGCTGGGATTGCGTGCGGATCCACTCTCCTGAAACAATTCGGCCCGTGGCTCTCGTCTGCAGTGGTTTGAAACTACCACTGGATGGGCATACAAACGATATAGGGATGTTTACATTTAATCCTATATCGGACGGTGTATTGATTATGGCAACGGTTCATATATTGGTGCGCGGCTCGCTCTTGTGACTGGCGCTCGGCCCGTCGACCCCCGGGGACCATCTCGACCCCTCGAGGGTGAGGATCTCGGCACTACTCGCTGGGAAGACGCACGCCACTGGATGAGCATCTACGCCGACCTGCTCGAGTTCAAGCGAGGGATCCTCGCCCGCGTGGAGCGCGATCTCGCGAACTTGCCGGAGCCGGCCCAAAAGGCGGCGGCCACGGACCTCGAGATCATTGAATCCCAGATGCACGGCTACCAGGAACGCCTCGACCTCTGGTACCAGCGAATTTGGGAGCTCCAGGGACTATGGCTGGACCCAGCCGGCCGCATGGTCCGGCATCAGGGGCACGAGGTGGCCCTCACCAAGCGTGAGTTCCAGCTTCTGCAGTTCCTGCTCGACCATCCCCACCGGTACTTCACCACGACGCAGATCCTCGGTCAGGCGTGGGCCGATCCCGCCCTGTTTCCTGAGGAGGTGCGCAATTACGTGCGCCGCCTCCGCAAGATCCTCGTCGATCTAGCGATCCCTGTCGACCTGGTCAACAAGCCAGGCCGCGGTTACTCGCTGGTCTTCCGCACCGACTAAGTGCGGTAGGAATATTGCTGATCTTTTTACGCCCGGCGCCGTGCTATTTAAGCGATGAAGGGCCGACCCGACGTCGATGCGGCGTTGCGCGGTGGTAATTGGGACCAACCGATGAATGGTGAAGGGCCAATCGCGAACGCGACCATCAAGCAAGCCCTCTACTGGAGGCGGATCTACACCGAAATCCTCGCGATGGAAGAGCAAGTGCTCGTCCGTATCCGGCAGCTGATGCTCACCCAATCGGATGAGGGCCGCCGCGAGGTTGAGCTCACGAATGTGCCCGTGGTCGTCGCGCAGGCCGAGCGTTTCCGGCAGCGCCTCGGATATTGGGAAGCGCGGGTCGTCGAGCTCGGTGGCGCTCCTCCCCTAAAGGTTTAAGTCCTGGCGCCGGCGCCATTTCCGGAAACTTGCTGACTTTATTACGCCAGTGCAACAAAACTGTCGACATGAAAAAGATTCGCCGTTCGGTAATTTCGTTGAGCCTCGTAGCCGTCTTCATCCTCATCTGGCCAGTGTCAGCGCTGGCGGCCACTGACCCCTGGACTCGCAACAGCGGGCAACTTCGCAGTGCTGTCCGGCGCCGGATTGACCAACACGGGTCCGAGCTGGATAACCGGCGCGATCGGAGCGTCGAGCGCCGGCATCACCGGATTTCCTCCGGGAACCGCAGGGCCTCAGCACGTAGGCGATAGCGCATACACAGTGGCCGAGACCGACCTCGTGACCGCGTACAACAACGCAACCCAACCGACGACCACCGATTACACGGGCGTCAACCTTGGCGGCCTCACCCTCGGCCCCGGGGTCTACAACCAGACCACCGCACCCACCTTGACCGGAACTCTCACCCTTGATGGCGGCGGCTCCACTACAGGCGTGTGGATCTTTCGGGCAGGCAGCACCCTGGTCACCGCATCAGGTGCACGAGTTGTCCTGATCAACGGCGCCCAGCCATGCGACATCTTCTGGCAGGTGGCGAGCTCGGCAACCATCGGCACCTCGACCACCTTCGTCGGCAACATCATGGCCGTGGCCAGCATCCAGATGCAGACCGGGGCAACTCTAAACGGCAGGGCTCTCGCCCGGACTGCGGCTGTGACGCTCGACACCAACCGCATCATCCAGCCCAGCGGATGCGGCTACGCCGTGCCGGGCTATGTCGGCCCACCCACTGGCAACATCCTGCCTGCCACCCTCGGCGTTCCCTGGGAGCTGCGCGGATCGTTTCCATGGCTGATCCTGATGGGCGTCGGTGCCGGGTTCGGTGCCATCGTGTTGGCCCACAGCAGCCGAAGGCGCCTTCTCCGCACTCGGTAGGCGAGACAATGGTGAACACCTGGCTTTCATTGGTCGGCCGCGCCCACATCTCGGCGCGGCTGGCCGGTGAGGGTTTGCTGGCCGCGATGCTGGTTGCCACGCTGGTCTTCTCCCCGCGCGATGGGGCCCCAGTCGACCGGTCTGACGTTTTCGCGGTACCCATGGCAACGCTTATGTCGCCATTCGGACAGGCCGCCCTTCCCGACAGCCAGAGCCTTTCGGCGCTGGCGACGACGATTGAGGTTTCCGTCAGTGCCAAAGCACTGATCCCTACGGCTCCACCGGCGCAGCTGCTGATCCCAGCCTTGAACGTGCATCGTGCGGTCGAGACCGTGGGGGCCGATCGCTCGGGAGTGATGAACTTGCCGGTGAATGCGTGGAATGCCGGGTGGTACAAAGGCGGCCCGATTCCTGGGGCGCCAGGCGATGCGGTGATCGAGGGCCACGCCGGATATCCGGATCAACCGATGATCTTCGGAAAGCTCGTCCAACTCCACGTCCGCGACCAGATCATCGTCGTGCTGTCGGACGGGAGCCGGCGCCTGTTCCTCGTCGATTCCATGGCCACGGTTCCGGTTGGTTCCGCACCCGCGGGCATGGCCGAGCCGTACGGACCGCCACGGCTCACGCTCATCACCTGCACTGGCCACTTCGACCAGAACAGCTACTCCTATTCGAGCCGACTTGTGCTCGAAGCAAGCTACGCCGGGGTCGTCTGACCTCTTCTAGCCCGAGCTCCGCGGGGTGCAGTTGCTGACTTTGTTACGAGCGCTGCGCCAAGGTAAGGAGCAAAGAGGTGAATGACTAAATGGCAGTTCAGCAACAGTCTCCCGCAATCGCTTCCGCTCCGGTGGAGCGCCCGTCGGTCTCCGAACGGGCTCCCTACAACTTTCGCGCAGCCGCCGCCGTCGGATTTATCGTCGGAGTCGTCGACATCCTCATCGCGGCCCGCTTCCTGGGCAAGTTGTTCGGCGCGTCGGCGCACTCGGCTTTCGTCAACTTCATCTACCAGGTGAGTGGGCCAATTGTGTCGCCATTCACGGGAATCTTCGGCGACACGGGATCGAAGACCAATACGTTCGAAACCGCATCGCTCGTGGCGCTCGTTGTTTACGCCGTGATCGGTTGGGGCCTCGTCGTCCTGATCAGGATCGTCACCGCGCCGAAGGGCACCAAGCCGGCGTCGTCGTGATGGACCTCAGGTCCGGGGTTTAGACGCACATGGGAATATTGATCTGGATCGTCGTCGGCGCAATTGCCGGGTTCGTCGCCAGCAAGGTGCTGACCGGCAAGGGCATGGGCCTGTTGTGGGACATCGTGGCCGGCATCCTGGGCGCGTTTCTGGGCGGCTGGCTCGCCGGTCTTGTGGGCATCTCTGTGAGTCCTGGCACGTTCACGGTGGGCGGACTCGTTTCCGCTTTCGTCGGCGCGGTCATCCTGCTGGTGGTGTTCCGAGCGGTGACCAGCCGCGGAAAACTCACTCGTTAGAAATCCCTAAGTTACCCCAGGCCTCGCGGACCTACCCCCGCGGGGCCTTCGTTTTCTAGGCCCGTTTCTTCCTGAGCAGTCGATTGGTTCCGGCGCGTTTGCGTTCTCGGACGATGCGAACTGCTGAAGCCTTATCGATGGCGCCATCCGCGGACTTGCGAGGCCGGCCGGGAGGGCGGCGCGTACGGCTGAACGCTTGCAGGTCATTGGGGAAAATTGCCCACACGATGCCGACTTTGATTCCGTACAGTCGCTGCCTGAGCAGCAACCGGCGAACATAGGCCTCCGATGCGTTGAGCTCGGCTGCAGCCTCGGCGACGGATAGCAGTCGGGGGCGTTCGATCGTGAAATATTAGCACGCGCGCGCAACCATTTCGTGGTAAGGTGACGGCTGTTCCTGGACTGAGTCGAGGGCGGTGTGGTCCTCGCGGTTGACTGCTTGACGATGGCAGTAGCCCTCTTGGCCCTTCGCTTCGCGGTCACTCCTTAGGAGGAGACAATGTCTGAAGTCAAAAACACGACCGACCGTTTTGTAGCCGCATTCAACGCCCACGACGAGAGTGCGCTGCTTGCCCTTCACGCCGACGACATCAAGTTCAACGCCCCGGGCGGCTTCAAGGCCACCAACGCGAAGGACGCCACCGCGTTCGCAATGACATGGCTGAACGCATTCCCGAACGGCAAGATGACTGTTCGCACCGAGATCACGAGCGGCCCCTGGGTCGTCCAGGAAGTCGCCATGGAGGGAACCCACACGGCGCCCCTGGAGAGCCCGAACGGCCCGATTCCCGCGACCCACAAGAAAGTGACCGGCTACGGAGTCCAGCTCCTTCGCGTAGAGAACGGGAAGATCGCTGAGGCACGTATCTACTTCGATCAGCTCGACCAGATGAGCCAGCTCGGCCTCATCCCCGCGCCGGCCGCGGTCTAGCGCCCGACGTTTCTACGCCCGGCCCCGCCACGGGGCCGGGTCTTTTGTGCCCCCGGGAGCTATTGCTCTTCAGTCGACTCCGCGGGTGGAGTTACGTGTGAAGCCTTTTGCCTGGCTCGTCTCGCCACCAGCCGGAGCTGAAGAATCCGGAATCCCCCGAATGCCAGAACGACAACCGCTCCAAGGACCATTGCGAACAGAAGCGCCACCGCTAGAGGAAGGTGGCCCTGAAAGATCAGGAAGTTCACCTCGGCGCTCTGTTGGTTTTGAAGGATGAAAACAAGGATCAGGACCAGGACAACGACGCCGATGACAAGCGCGGTCCACGCTCCACTGAGGCGGGTTTTTCGCTCGCCGGGGTACGGTTTTTCGGCTTCCGTGCCCAGGTCGGCGGATCCGTCCACCATGTGCGGAAATCCTACTCTCGCCTTCGGTGTCCCAATCAATCGCTCAATCTCGGTCGTCGGTACGTGAGGATGCCCACCAAGGCACCAACCAATGCGCCTGCCAGGGCCAGGGCGGCGACCATGCGCATTCGGACGGCCCGAGACGACCGGGGCCGCGATGCATCGTCTGCCTTCGCAACTCCCCACACCCACGGCCGCACCTCTTTCATACTCGCTCGCTCGAAAATCTCAGTGACTTTTTCAGAGAGTTCGGGCGATGCCGGCCAAGGACGCAACTCGATGGCGTCGTCGGCGAGTAGGCGGGGACGGACAGCCCCAAGCTCGGCCAGCTCCCCCATCACCCGATTGATTCTCTCGCTCAATCGTTCATTCAGTGCAACGATTGTTTCTGGCGTTTCCTTGCGCTCGAGCGGGCGGAAGTCCGACATCCAGGTCAAGCGCCCGACTGACCAGCGTGACGACGGAATGCGGCGTGGACAGCACGTCGAAGGCAGTGAACCGCAGCAGGCGATAACCGGCATCCATCAAGCGGTTTTGTCGCCGGTTGTCGGCCGCCAATCTCTCCCGATGACCTGCTCCGTCGTATTCCAAAGCTAGGCGGTGAGTCGGGTAGTAGAGGTCCGGGCGGCCCAGAAAGTGGCCGCCGTCATCTCGAAGCGATACCTGAACTCAAGGCCTCGGGAGTCCCGCCAATACGAGCAGCAACCGCAGCCTCGTCTCCATGACACTCTCGGTGCCCAGCTCTGCGAGCCCGATGGCTCGACGCAGGCACGCGATCCCAGGGAAGCTTGGATGGCGAGCGATCCATGCCTGCAGGTGCGCCTCCGAGACAAGACGCCGATGCATCGCCATGTCCAGTACGGTCACTGCCTCGATCAGCGGAAGGCGGCGACCGAGATCAGCAATAGTTCGATCGATCGAGGTCACAGGCAGGCAACGGCGGCGTGCGACTTCGCAAGGAGACAACCTGGAGCGTCTGACCAAGGTCCCTGACATTCGCGACATCAGGCGTGCGGGTGGAAGCGTCACCTCGATTGGATCGCACGGCGGTACGTCGAGACCGTGCAGCCATGCTGCTGTTCGACCCGAGAAGACTGCACCGACTGGCATGCGCCGGCTGACCGCGCCGAGAAGAACGATGGGATCGTTGGCGATCTCGCGCAATGCGTAAAAACCGCAGCCAAGCCGCCTCCATCTGGAGCCCCGTAGGTGCTCTCTTGTCAGTCCGAACCGGCGAGCGTCATCGATATCGAGCGCACGTGTAGTCAGTTGGGTGGGAATCACTGCAGCGGGTGGCATGGCTCAAATCGTCGAACAACCCTGGCTCGATGCCAATCCAGGACGTTAAGCAGGGGCGACTGTGCAGAAATGGGGCTCTCGGGTAATCGGGATACCCCAATAACTGCACAGTCGTGCGATGGGGGCGAGCTAGTTGGAGCGGGAGACGGGCTTCGAACCCGCTACCTCGACCTTGGCAAGGTCGCGCTCTACCAAGTGAGCTACTCCCGCTCGGGCAGAGGAAGAATCATAACCCGGCACGCGTGGGCGCCAAACCGCCCCCTGCCGCGACCTTCCCTCACCGGTACCTGAGGGTGAAGATCGCCGTCCCCACTCCCCAGAGAATCGCTATCAGGGGCAGGACGAAAGTCCAGCTGAGGTGCGGCAGCCCAACCCCTTCGAGGAATCCATAACCGAATGTGAGCAACGCGGTGGCTCCAAGCGAGAAACCGAACGCTTGCATCTGGATGCGCTTCTGCATCTCGTTCAGGCGCGTGAGAGCTCGGACGAAGATCCAAAGCACGAGAGCCGCGGGAAAAACGGGAAGCACAGCCACCACGTAGCGCCAGGACGCCGTTGGGTTGGCCTGCAGCACCGTCACCGAGCCCACCAGGATCATCAGATAGGCGAGCATCGCCAGCCCGAACTCGATCTGCGTGCGGTAAGTGACCCAGGTCGACGCAACCGCGGGCAACACGGGCATCTCAACGTGCGCCGGCGCGTTCGATTCGGTCCGCAAGAACGGCGATGCGGGGTGCGTGTACAGGGGTTCGATGGGTGCTTCGGCCGGGTCTGGGTTCGGCTGCTTCTCGCTCATAAGGCAGGTCCACTGTAAGGGGTGCTTGTCTTCACAAGTCTTCGCCGCATGTATTTGACGTCGAGTCCACCCGCATCTATAACTACGCGCGAGCGCCGCGGCGGCGCCATCAGCGTGGGAGGATGCATAACCATGCGGCGGACTCTACCCGTTGAGCTTCGATGAGCCGGATGGCCCCGGGCATGATGCCAAAGCCCAGCGAGCAGGCCAAGGCTGCGTTCACGAAGCTCGTGCCTGACGAGCCAGCGGTGAGCATGCGGCCGATGTTCGGCAACCTGGCCGCATTCGTGAACGGAAACATGTTCAGCGGGCTGTTCGGCGAGGATCTCTTCGTGCGCCTGCCGGACGACCAGGCCGCGCCCATCCGTAAGCAGGGTGGTCGGGATTTCGAGCCGATGGCCGGACACGCCATGAAGGGCTACGTGATGGTGCCGGCCACCTGGAGCTCCAAGCCGGCAGCGACCAAGACATGGATCGCGGCGTCGCTGGCTTACGCTCGCTCGCTGCCGCCGAAAGCCGCCACGGCCAAGAAGAAGGCCGGCGCCAAGAAGAAGTAGCCGCGCCCTAGCGCCGCTTCTTCTTGTTCTGCTTGCTCTTGGCGGGCGCCGTTACGGGCTTGGCTTTGCCGCCATCCTTGCCGGCGACTCGCAGTTCGGCAACCGGGGCTGGAGCCCCGGTCTTGATCGGGGCCGGGGCCGCGGTCTTGATCGGGGCTGGGGCCGCGGTCTTGATCACGGACGGCGTGGAGATTTTCGAAGCCGCGACAACCGGAGCCGGCATGACTTCTATTGCGGGCTTCTCTGGCGCTGTTACGACCTTCGGCTCGGGCTCGGCAACTTGGGCCGGGGCCGGGATGGCTTTGGCCGGCGCGGCGGCTGCCGCTGCCGCGCCCATCGACACCTTGCCGCTGAACGTCGCGCCATCCTGGATGACCAGCCGCCCCACCCGGACGTCCCCGATGAGAGAGCCCGACTTGGCCACGACCAAACGCTTTCGCGCCACGACCGCGCCGTCGACGTGGCCGCGAATGTTCACGTCGCGCCCCGCCAGCGAGGCTTTGACCTTGGCCAAGTCGTCGATCTCAACATCGCCGGTGACCTCGACCTCGCCCTCGACGACGCCTCCGACCCGAAGGTCGCCCTCGATGTAGATCTGGCCGATCACGCGGTCGCGCGGCCCGAGCATGACGGAGTTCGGCTGGTTCGAGACGGCGGGCGGGGACTCGGTCGGCGGCTCGTCCGCCGATGTTGCGATCGGACGCCTAGCTGCCGGGGGCCTGCTGCTCAAAGTCGCCCATTCGGACGTAGCCGTTCAGGCTGGCGCCGTCCTCGATCTGCAGCCTGCGCACCTGAACGTCTCCGTTCAGCTTTGCATTCTTCCCGAGCGTGAGCTTGTCGCGGGCAGTGAGCCTGCCCTCGACCTCGCCTTTGATGGTGACATTCGAAGCCTCGATCAAGGCCTTGACCACCGATCCGCTTCCAACCTCGACGTTGCCGCCGAGCCTCAACTCGCCTTCGGCGCGCCCACCACCCTCGACGGCCAGGCTTCCGCCATACGTCAGCTTGCCTTCAAGGCTGTCGTTCGGGCCGAGCGTCAATCTCTTCTGTCCATCACGCTTGGAGTCGGATTGGCCGTCGGTCTCCACGGGCGTGCTATCCGCTATGGCTTCTTGTGTTTCCATGAGCCTGCATCTCCCCGCCTAGGTAATTGACCTCGGGCCGGCCCGAAGACGCGTCCCAGGATACTTCACGCCCTACCCTCCCCGCCGGGCGATCTCTGTTTGTTGCCAGGCAACGATCGATAGGTGTCGCCTGCGGGTCAGCACGACGAGGCATGCCGCTCACGTGCTCCGGTCCTCGATCTCCCACGCGTGATCGAGCAGGTGCCAGGCCATGCGGCGAGCGACGTACCGCGGCGGCCACCTTCTCTCGCCCGTTTGCGGACCGCCGGCGGACGCGCGAATCGCGTCGAGGATCGCCTTGCGCGTGGCCGCCACCCCCGCAGCATCGTCTCGCTTGGGAGTGCGGAGCTTGAGTCCGAGCTTGGGTGTGTATGCCGATTCCGCGTCGATGATGTGGTCGGCGATCTTGTCTCGGTCGCGACCTCCGCCCCGCGGTCCCTTGCGCAGGTCGGCCGGCGCTTTCGCGACCACTCTGTCGAAGACCTTCCACGAAGCGTCCAGCAGCGCACAGATGCGTTCCGCTTCGGCGGCCGAGAGCGCTTTTGTGTCACTCGTGGCAGGTATCGCCGGCGCGCCGAAATCCGTGGTCGCGTTGCCCTTCACGCGCTCAACGACCTTGAATGCCGCCTCGGTGGGCAATTCGATGCGGGCCCTCTTCGGCACGATCGCGTATCGCGGCAGATAGGCGAGCAATGCCTCGATCGCCAGCTTTTCGTCCTTGCCGGAGCGCGTCCATCCCGGCCAGTCGAGCGCTGACGCGAACACGCGCTTGGATCCGACCTCGAGGTAGATCGGGATGGCGGGAGCCATGGCCCGCCGATCCTAACCGAGCCCGGTCAGCAGGTCACGTGCAGGACTGCGTTGGTGGCCTTGCCGCCGCGGTTGAGGATGGCGATCGCTTCCGGGGTTGGCACGCTGATCAGCTCCACCTTTCGCTCGCGTGCCTCATCACGCACCTCGTCCATAACCGGCAAGAGGCCTTCGGCTCCGGTACCGACTACGAGCCGCCGGCAGCGCCACGGAATGTTCTCTTTGACGGATAACGGCGTGTGCTTGAAAGCCTCCCTGTACGGCTTGGAGGCTTTCTTCTTCCGCTTTTGGATCTCGCCCCGATCGATGACCAGGTCATAGTCGTAGGTCTCGCCGTCGATCCGGATCGAGCCGAACGAGAATTTCTCAAACCTCAAAGTGCCACCTCAACGCGAGTCGTGGAGCGGGCGATGGGAATCGAACCCACGTAACCAGCTTGGAAGGCTGGCGCACTACCATTGTGCTACGCCCGCTTTCGCGCGTCGCCTGGTGGCCCGTAGGGGCTTCGAACCCCTGATCTCCGGCTTGAAAGGCCGGCGTCCTAGTCCACTAGACGAACGGGCCAGGCGCCACCGATTGTGCCGGAAACGCCACACGGCGTAGCGGCGACCACACCCCGCGAGCGTATTGGTGGGCGGCGAGGGTTTCGAACCCCCGACCTCCAGCATGTCAAGCTGGCGCTCTCCCAGCTGAGCTAGCCGCCCGTGGCGGAATGGGCGCGGAGTGGACGCTTATTCTAGGCCCGAAGCTGTGATCCTCGAAATTGCTCTGCCGAGCGAGGAGTGACTCCACCACACCCCGTTGACTGGCGGCGAAACCTCGTCGCGCTGTGGTTCGCCGAGTTCACCGCCATCTTCGGTTTCAGCTTCGCCTTTCCATTCCTGTCGATCTTCATCTCCCAGGACCTCGGCGTCCCCCAAGGACACGACCTCGACCTGTGGACGGCAGCCGCCGGGAGCGTGTCCGGGCTGGCGATGGCGGTCGCGAGCCCCATCTGGGGCATCCTGGGCGACCGGTTCGGGCGCAAGCCGATGCTCATCCGCTCCATGCTCGGCGGCGCGATTACCGTCGGCCTGATCTTCTTCGTCCAGACCCCTATCCAGCTCGTCGTTCTTCGATTCATTCAAGGGGCGACATCCGGTACGGTCGCGGCTGCCACCGCCCTGGTCGCGGTCGAAACGCCACGCCAGCGTGTGGGATGGGCGCTCGGCGTCGTGACCTCAGCCGTCGCGCTTGGTGGCGCCATCGGACCGGTCGTCGGCGGCCTGGCCGGCGCTTATTTCGGGCTGCGCCTCGTCTTTCTCGGCGGCGGAATCCTGCTGGTGATCTCGATGATCCCTGTGCTGATCATCGTGCGTGAGAGCCCATTGAAACCCCGAGACAGCTCACGACCTGGAGTGCTCGACCTGATCAAGCAGCGTCCCGGGACGCTGCCCCAGCTAGCGATCCTGATCGGCGCCCAGGGCCTGATCACGGTGGTCAACACCGCTACACAGCAGCTCATTGTGCTCAGGCTCATCGAGATGGTCGGTCGCGCTGCGTCGACTGTGACGGGCATCGCGTTCGGCGCCGCCGGGCTGACCAACAGCATCTCCGCGATCGGCTATACGACCGTGACACGCCGCATCGGGTACGTGAACGCGCTCACGATCGCGTCCTTGCTCCTTACGATCACGGTCGGAGTCCTGGTTGTTGCGCCCAACTATGTGGTGGTCGTGATTGCGGTCGGCGTGGCGGGACTCCTGTATGGCGCGGTCGTGCCTGCGACCGCGGCCATGATCGGGCTCGAGACTCCGATCGAGGCACAGAGCACGGTGTTCGGGTTCAATGCCAGCGCCGTCGCGTTCGGATTCTTTCTCGGCCCGCTGATCGGAGGCGGGATCGCGGCTTCGAGCAGCGTGAAGGACGCGCTTGCCGTGACCGCCGGGCTCGCGTTGGTGTTGGCGTTCCTAATCGCGATCGGCGCCCGCGAGCCGTCGCGCTGATTCGGTAGATTCGAACCTCGTGAAGCCCGCCGTCGTCGCCCTGCTCGCAGCGGTCACCGTATGCGCCTGCGGTGATTCCGGAGCGCCGACCTCGACTGCCTCGGGCTGCGACAATGGAATCGTCGCCTGCATGGATCAGAGAACCACGCCCCCACCCACAGTCATCGATCCGGCCAAGAAGTACACCGCGACGGTGCACACCTCACGAGGCGATTTCACGATCGCGTTCGTGAATCCCAGCGTTGCCGCGCAGACGGTGAACAACTTCGTCTATCTCTCGCAAAACCACTACTACGACGGCCTCACGTTTCATCGCGTGGTGCCTGGTTTCGTCGTCCAGGGCGGCGATCCGCTCGGCAATGGCACCGGCGGGCCCGCGTACAAGCTCCCCAACGAAACCAACCCGTCGAAGTGGCCGCGCGGCACCGTGGGGATGGCCTCAAGCGCGGCCGGCGTGAGCGGCTCGCAGTTCTTCATCACGACGGGCGACGCGCCGTTTCTCGCCACCAGCGGCGTCTACAACCATTTCGGCCAGGTCACCGCGGGTATGGAGGTCATCGATTCGATCCAGGTCGGAGATCGCATGACCTCGATCGACATCAGCGCCACGTGAGAGCGGCGCCATTCGCTGCGGTCCTGCTCGCCGGCGCATTCGCGCTGACGGCGTGCGGCTACTCCGACCCATACGCGAGCGCGGGGCAGGTCGCGAACGAGAGCCCCGGACTGAACGTCAGCCCGTCGCCCGGGACGGACAGCTTCAACGACGGCCAGGGACTCCCCGTGGTGACCTATCCGGACGGTCTGAAGTACATCGACGTCGTGGTCGGGACAGGGAGCGTCGTCCTCAGCAACAACAGCGTCACCGTGCAGTACACGGGATGGCTGAGCGACGGTACGAAGTTCGACTCCAGCCGCGACCGCAATCAACCGTTCCCGCTCGACCTCGGCCTGGGCCAAGTCATCGCCGGTTGGGATGAGGGCATCCCCGGGATGAAGATAGGCGGCAAGCGCAAGCTCATCATCCCCGCCCCGCTTGCTTATGGGGCGGCCGGAAGGCAGGATCAAAACTCTGGCGCGTACATCATCCCGCCGAACGCGACGCTCGTCTTCGACGTCGAGGTCCTGAGCGCGAAGCCGGGACCGAGCCCGTCACCCGTGCCGACGCCGAGCCCATCGCCCAGCCCGAGCCCGACTACGTAGCGGTCAGCGTCCCCTTCATGCCCGAGGCTTCATGCCCGGGCTGGTCGCAAAAGAAGGTATAGCTGCCGGCCGGCAGGTTGGAGACGGTGAAGACGAAGCTGTCACCCGCCGACACCAGCTCGCTTGTGGCGCCCGAGACTTTCTGGCCCGAAGCGTCGCGAATGACCATGTCGTGCGAGATCGAGCCCGCATTTACCAGGAAGAAGACGGACTTTCCCGAAGGCACGCTGATGGTCGATGGGTTGAACGAGTACTCGGTCATGGTGACCTTGATGGAGCCCGCCGGCTGCGCGGCTCCACCGCCCCCGCCGCCGCAGCCCGCCAGCATCGCCACCGTGATCAGCGCCACCGCAAAAGCTCTCATCTGAACGCCGTCACCCCCAGGTAGAGAATGCCGAACAGGAAGATCCACACGACGTCGACGAAGTGCCAGTAAAGGGTCACCGCGGCGACACCGACGTGGTGCTGCGATGAGAACTGGCCTCTCGCGGCGCGGTAGAGGACGATCGTCAGCAGGATCAGCCCCCCGAGCACGTGCAGGCCGTGGAAGCCGGTCATGGTGAAGAAGGCGCTGGCGAAGCTGTTGGCGGTGAGCGTCAGGCCGCGGCCGAACGCGGTGATGAACTCATACAGCTGGCCGCCTTCGAATCCGAGGCCGAGGATGATCGTCGCGATCTGGAGGACGAAGAATTGCCTCCGGTTGTCGTGAGCGATCGCGTCGGATGCGAAATGGCAGGTGACTCCACTGGAGAGCAGGACGATCGTGTTGATGAAGGGAATCGGCCACCAGCTGACGTAGAACTCGGGTGTAGAGGACGGCGGAGGTGGCGGCCACACGATGTGCGAGCCGTACAGATAAAAGTAGGACGCGAAAAGGCTTCCGAAGAACATGACCTCGGAGGCCAGGAAGATGTACATCCCCATCATCCCGGGCTTGATCGCCGGGTACTGCGGCCCGACCTGCCGCTGAATGGTTGCGATCGCCATCAGCTGTGCCCCTCACCGCCGCCGGCGCCTTCGGTCGGGTACATCTTCACATCCTCGACGAGGACCCACCCGACAACTCCGACGAGGAATATCACGCCGCCGATCACCGCGAGCGTGATGCGGGCCGCCGAATCAAACGGGATCGCGGCCAGAGCGAGGAACAAGGCCCCGGCGCAAATGACGAAGGGCCAGTTGCTGGGCGGCGGCATGTGGATCCCGAGCTCATGGGCCTTGGCGTCGAAGTCGACCACGAGCTCGACGTGTTGCGGTATCTCCAGGTCGAAGCGCGAGGCGCCTGCTCGCGCGGGATCGGCCGCGCGCCACGCCTTGAACGCAGCCGCGGCGGCGTAGCTGGACGGCCACAGCTTGTAGCCGTCGTTGCGGCAAAGGTCGAGGAACCTCGGCGTTTGGAGCCCGCAGCGCGGGCACTGGACGGCGAGGGATGGGTTCGAGATGTCGACATATCGGGGCTGCTTGGATGCCGCCACGTTCGGTTCGGATTCTA
>Ga0207684_10000257_pt1 | contig 79036 bp, 59 predicted proteins | sample KBSK5501metaG_FD_184342 | JGI IMG/M metagenome (GOLD analysis project Ga0207684, IMG submission 184342) | Corn, switchgrass and miscanthus rhizosphere microbial communities from Kellogg Biological Station, Michigan, USA - KBS K5-50-1 metaG... | ecosystem: Host-associated > Plants > Roots >...
TGCGTGCGCCCAGACAGATTTGATCACCCTTTAGACCAAGTGGGTAGCCTTCACCATTCCACTGTTCATGGTGTTGTCCGACAATGAGTGCGGCGTCTTCTGGCAACCGGTCTTTCATGGCTCGCACCATTTCTTGTCCTTTGACTGGATGAATACGCATGATGGCCCACTCGTCCTCAGTCAATGGTGCGGGTTTCTTCAAGACATGATCGGGTACGGCTATCTTGCCGATGTCGTGGAGGCGCGCGCCAAGTTCGAGGGCAATCAGATCACACCCAGATAAGCCAAGCTCCTGTCCGAGGCGAACACTGAATGCGACAACGCGTTCGGCATGACCTTCAGTTTCTTTGTCCCGCGCATCAAGCGCGAGCGCGAAGGCGCGAGCGGCAGTATTCCAGTCGTGAGGACTTGGTTGGGTGCGGGCGACTGTGGCTTGTCGTGTAATTGTGCGTGTGACAGCGTTAATTAAATCAGCTTGGCGGAAGGGTTTGATCAAATAGTCAGCGGCGCCGGCACGATGTGCTTGGACTGCGATCTCTATTTCGTGAGATCCGCTCATCACAATTACTGGCATCGCAGGAACAATCTGGTTCGCGTGTTTCATCAGATCGATTCCATTCATTCCGCTCATGAGGACATCGCTGATCATTACATCGAAGATGTAGTTAGGGTTGTTGAGCGCAATAAGTGCTTGACCCGCGGAGCGCGCGGTGAGGCATTGATAGCCGGCGGCATTCAGCGCGGTAGTTGCCATACTCAGAACGGTAGGTTCGTCATCCACCACAAGCAGTACGTGTTCTTTTTCTACACTTGAGCCGGGGATAAAAGAGACATCTTTAGTCAGTTGTCGGGAGGTTGCGGTTGTACTCATTGCCTTTACCTTTTGTTAGTGATTGACCTATGCGATTAGCAGTGCGGAGTTACTGGCGTTGAACCACATCGGTCTGGCGCAATGCTAGTGGCTCGATCGGAGTGTTCTGGTTCTGATTAGGCTCGACGGGAAGAATTGCGAGCGTTATTCGGCGCAGCCTCTTATCCGGGTCTAAGGTTGTGACTCTCCAGGCGCGGTAATAAACAACAGAAGAGTTAAGTGGTGGAGTTTGATTCAATCCGATGTTTATGAAATCAGAGCCAGTATCGGATGTGTGAGGAACTCTTACGATGCGATCGCAATTCGCTTGTGGGATGCAGATGCCTTGATCCAGTTGTACGGGTTCACCTTCTGCAAAGGTGTCTTGCGAACCCTTCGATTTAAATGGGTTTCCGTCTGCCAGGGAAGAGTAGTTCTGTGCTGCCAGTGCATTCATCGTGTTATGAGCTTGTTCATCTGCTCGCCGGGCGCGCTCAACCAGAGCAAGGTGTTCGACATGTACGCGAAAGAGTTGAGCACCAGACAAAAGGATGATGGTAAGAATGAACAGACCGATGATGGCTTCTAACAGACCGACTCCACGCTGGCTGGTTGTCAAATGCGCATCAGGGAGTTTGCTTTTCATGTGGTTGTTCCTATTTGTTGTTTGCAAGGTCTCCGACCAGGGAAAAGAGTGGCCAGTAGGCGGCGACGACAATCAAGCCGATGACAATTCCGGCAATTATCAAAGTCATTGGTTCTACAGTTTTCGATAATCGAGCAGTTGATTCCTGGACGCGGCGGTCTACGAGACGCGCGTAATTGCTAAGTTGGGCGGCAAGGCGTCCTGTCTGTTCTCCGGTCGCGACCGCTGCTGCAAACTCGTCTCCAAAGAGTCGAGCATAGGGAGTCATGGCCGTGGTTAGATCGAGTGCGCCACTTCTAAATGATTCCCTGATCGCATCGAGTGATTCGCGATAGACGACATTGAGTGCGGCAGCCGACGCTTCGCGCAAAAACTCTGTGGGCGTGAGCACAGGCGCGAGAATGGCCATTAGATCGATGACATGAGCGGCGTTGAATTCACGAATGAGCTTTCCGATTAGTGGCCAATTGAGACTCTTGCGTTGAAACCAGTCTTTGCCGTTATCCGTGCGCAACCAGCGGATGAGCATGACGATCGCTAATACGACAAGCCCCATGGTCATCACGCCGTAGAAGCTAACGAGAAAATTGCTGAATGCGAGCAAGGCTTTTGTGAGCCATGGAAGAGAGGCGCCGGATCTTGGATCAATCAGGGCTTCATACATGCGTTCCATTTGTGGAATGACCCAGAAGGAAAGCACCATGACGATCGCAGTCGCGAGTGAGAGCACTACCGACGGATAGATGAGCGCACCTTTGACTTTTGCCATGTTCTCCGCCGTGAGTAACTGACGTTCGCCGTACTTTGAGAGCATGTCGGAGGGATCGCCTTTGGTAGTGCCCACACGAATAATGTGACGAAAGGCATCCGGAAATACGTCGGCGCGAATGTTGAATGCTTGATCGAGATTGACAGATTCCTTCTTTATCTCAGCGTAAACCTCGAGAAGTGCTTCGCGAAGGAGGCGATTGGTGGTTGAGCGAGCAATATCGAGAATGGCTTTCGGAATCGGATCTGAGGCTTTAGTTCGTTCGGCAAGCTGAATAGCGAAAGTCCCAAGTTCCTCACGGCTCAAGGCGCGCTTTCTTCGCCGCAATCCTTCGCGGTGAGGCGTAATCGCGTCAACCTCGATCTTGGCACGAGTAAGAATTGCCTCTGCGTGGTCTGGTGTTGCAGCGTAGATGTAGTGCTTGACAAGCGATGCTCCCAGTATGTTAGTGCCCTGGAAGTCGTAGCGGACCTGTTCAGCATCGAGTAGATTTGTTTGTGGTTGGAAGGTTTGGGTTGACATTGTATGGTCCTTCTATTGATCGACGGCGGTGCAGGCTGCTTTGGTCCATGGGCCAGTCAGAGCACAGCGGCGGAGAGTCTGATCCTCAGAAATGTAAAAGCTGTAAGTAGCGGGATTACCCTGGGCTGGAACTACCTTAGCGCCGAAGGTTGTTGACGAAGCGGCGCCCTCGTCGGAGAACGTCCAGCCAGTTACGGTGGTGTCGTTTGCGGTGAGAAGCGTGGAACCTCCGGCAGTAGCTGCTTGCAGTTCTGCAATGGTGCCATAGCGCCGTTTGCCCAACAGCGTTTTGAAGGCTGTCTGTTGTTGGCCGATAGCGGCAAGCTTTTGCTTAGCCGTATTCTCATAACCGGCGCGGCGAGATGCGATGAAGCTTGGGATGGCGATCGCGGCGAGTATCGACACGATCGCGACAACGATGAGAAGTTCGATCATAGAGAATCCAGCGGCGGCCGCTTGATGAGTAGATTGTGTGTGGGCCTGTGGCGGCACAGTGAATTCCACGTCAATAACGTCTCCCAGGACGGTGTCTGATTCATTGTTGATATCTGATTCACTGTAGGTATCAGTCACCGATGGATTTGCGCTGCGAGCTGGTCCGTTTTCGTAGTTGGTTTGCCACGCATGAGTTTCTTGTTCCGGAGCTGCACGGTGGGTTGACATCAGGAGATGCTGCACGTGATCTGAGGAGATCATGCCGCGACACAGTTTGCGGGCGGCGGCTTCGGCGAGCGTCATCATTCCCTGCGTTCGTATGGCATAGTCGACAATTTCTTCGCCTTCGATTCCTTTGCGAAGCATGCGGCTGATCTCTGGCGTGATTTCCACCATTTCGGCTATGCAAGTGCGGCCCTTTACGCCGAGGTAATGACAGGCGGGGCATCCTTCTGCATGAAAGAAAGGAGTTGTGCCCTGCGCAGTTGCGATTGCTTCTTTCAGATCCGGTCTGTTTGGAAAAACAATTTCGACAAGACGTTCAGCGATTTCGCGACCGCGTGGATCGGGTTTGCGACAGTTGCGACAGAGTAATGGGACCAGTTCCTGTGAAACGATGAGGCGAATAAGATCTGCTTGCTTGTCCCGGCCGACTTTTAGGAAATCGAGCCGCGAAAAGGTTTGCGCGACATTGTTGGTATGAAGCGTCGTGAGAGTAAGATGTCCAGTTGCCGCTGCTTGAAAGACGATCGCTGCTTCATCGGAGTCGCGGAATTCACCAGGCGACATATAGTCGGGGTCCATTCGCATCGAGGACTTCAAGGCTTCTCCCCAGGCATCATCACCATCGACAGGGAGTTGCGTACGTCGCTCGTTGGGGAATTCGATTGGATTCCCGATTTGAATGATGTGTTTGCGGTACTGACAAACATGCTCGAGCTTCCTGAGCATGGCTTCGAGTGTATTTGATTTACCTGATCCGGTAGCCCCAGTGACAAGGATCACTCCATTTTTATGATCGAGCGCGCGGTGAAGTGTTTGTTGTTGGCTTGGTTCTATTCCGATTTGATCGAAGTTGCGAAAAACGGATCGGTTGATGCGAATGACGATCGCTCGTCCGTAATAGCAGCGGGTACCGTGAAAACGCAGCGTCATGCGTTCTCTTTTGCCGGCGTTTGTACGGACGGTGATGTTAATTTCAGCGCCCCGGCTTTTCTGGAGGAGTTCATAACCATTAACGCCAGCCATATCGCTAAAGGCGTTGGCTAAGTTTTCCATCCGAGTGGCGGGGATTTCGGTGATGAGGGGTGATACAACTCCATCGGTGCGAATCCTTATTTCGCCGGTTCTCTCACCGGGAACTACATGAATGTCGCTCGCACGACGGTTGATTGCTTCGAGGATGATTTTCTCTGCGGTGGCACGCAGTCCGGTACCGAGTCCGATTTCGATATCAGGTTCGGCGGAGTTCGCTTGGCCAGTAGCAGTTGCCGCATTTGAATCCAGTGACTGCCAATCGATAGTGTCACGAGTAGATTCGCGGCGGTGTAGTTCTGGCTCAGGTTTGAGTAATTGTTCGCCTCGTTCTTCGTAGGCGATTTCGTGAAGCATCGTCAGGCGCTGCGAGATAACTAGACGAGGTCTCACCCTGTTGGACGGTATTCGTAGAGCACGAACGACATTGCGAAGATTGACCGCGTTAAGCGGATCGGACATACCGACGACATAATTTCCTTCCTGGTTACATTCGAGTAAGACAGCCTGATTCTCGATGGCTACCTGTCGCGGAAGATGCTTGGCGAGGTCTTTGAGAATTTCAGGATCGTGGACGTCGCGAATGGGAATCAGTGCGGAGAATGCTTCATCAAGTCCGGTTTCGATTTCGGATGTTGTGCCAATCCCAGTAAAAGGGCCGGGGCGGTCTGTTGTTGTTTCCATAATGGCGGAATCTCCTTGGTGTTCCCGAGTTACTGGCGTTTGTCGTAGGGTGACGGTTTCTGCGCGCGTGGTGGTGGGGGTGGCGTCGTGATCGCATCTGCCGGGGCCACGAAGTTCGGCGTGGCCGAATTTTGAGGGATCACTTCGACTGTGATAGCGAAGTAAAGGCGATCTCGATTTTCCTGATTGGCGCGACGCTTGAATAAATTGCCAAGTAGAGGTATTGCGCTCAGGCCAGGTACTTTGGTTTCAGAATTGGCGACTTGATCAGCGGCAAGGCCGCCGATCACAACAGTCTCGCGGTCACCTAATCGGAGGACAGTTTGGAGGCTTTGGCGATTGACGCCGGGGACTCCGTTGAAAGTTCCAAGTGAGGTATCGACGCTGTTGTTTTCGAGCTGGATATTGAGAGTGACGTAATTCGGTTTACCAGTTTCGTCTTCAGCGACTTGAGGTGTAATCCGAGCAATGCGTGAAGCTTCAATAAACTGAACCTGACCGGATTGAAAGGGAGCGCCACCGGCGATGGTTGTCGTTACTACGGGGATCTGTGTGCCCGCAACTAAATCAAACGTGTCGCCATCGGCGACGATCCCGAAGGGTCGAGATTGAATATTGACTGCGCCCTTTTGTTGGGCCAACGTTAACTGGTAGGCGAATTGAGCAGTTCCAAAAACACTGGTGACACCGAAAGTGGCAAGTGGGTTAGCAGCGCCGAGAGCATTAGTTGGAACGCGCATACCGGTTGCGAGTCCGGGAATGCCGCCCGGATTGAGTCCGCTTGGCTGTTGGTTGTCGCTGCCACTTCCAGTGCCAGTGTTTGAGTTAGGTAGGGTTGTGCCTCCGCCCAAGTTTGTTCCACTCGAATTCCCGACCACAATCGCAAGTTGAGAACCGATATCTCGCAGTCGATTTTCATTTGCCGTGTAGACGAGTGCAGAGATCTTGACTTGGTAACCGGGTCGATCAACGCGAGCAATCAGATCTCGAATGTCCTGCATCTGCTCGGCAGTGGCAGCGACAAGCAATTGATTGCGACCAGGAACGCGACGAGCTTCTCCACGAGGGTCGCCACCGGCTTTGAGGATGTCGCGAATGGCGTCTTCTAGCGATTGAATGGTGGCGCCGTTGGTGGTTTGTGTTTGTCCAGCGAGGTTAGCGCGGCCGCCGGCAGTCTGTTGTAGATATTTGAGTTTGAAAACCTCACGAATAATTGGTGCGCTACGTCGGCGCAGATCGCCCATTGATGCGATCTTGGTGCGCTTGGCGATTTGAACTATGCCTCCATCGAGGCAAACCATGTCGAGGTCATTGAGATCGAGAAGGGTGCGAAGGATAGAAGTCCATGGAGCGTTGCTGATAGTCAGGCGTACAGGTGTTTCCTGCACGTCATAATCGAGGACGAGGTTTGCGCCGTATGCCTCGTTGAGTCGGTTGACGAGGGTAAGCAGTGATAAAGGGCGATTCGATTCGTTTGTAATTGTGATGTTTTCACCATGGTATGCGGGATCGCAGAGAGTCTTGCGTGGCTCAGGTTGTGATTTTGGAGCGATTGGTCCAAGGGTTTCCTTAACGATTTCAGGTGTGGGGTTGGGACTCGGGGCAGGTGCTTCGTTTGCTTGTGGTTGTTCAGGCGGAATTGACGATTGGTTAGCACCGAGGCCGGTTGAATCGTCAAGATTGAAAATAGCAGCGGCTGTTGCGGTACTAAAGTTCAGGGTTGTGCGCGATCCTGTTTGAGGAGCGTGAGCGTAATCGAGTTTGTTTGTGCGTCCAGTGTTTGTGGAAAAAGGATTAGGGATTGTTGTCAGCGAAGGAGTAGGGGTTTTGTGAGTTGGTGTGAGTATCTGGTTCGATGGCGAGTCAGTCTTAGTGACAGTATTTGGGTTTGTGTTCTGAATGTAGCGATCACGAACTGCGATTTGTAAGTCTGAATAATCGTCGCGCCGACCGTTAGCGTTGGGCCGAGCCAGTGCGGCCGGTGTGAAATTGTCAGCCGGCTTTGTCTCTGAGGCTGGCTTAGATTGTATCGGTTGGATTGGACGTTCCGATGGAGACGCTGTGGGTCTCGCCGAAAACTCTTCCTGACGATCCCATTGGATGAGTTTCGTTTGTCCCGTCGAGGTCCGAAAAACGACACCTTGACGATCTATGCCTGTCAGAATTCCGTCATAGAACTTGGCTCCCACGTTGGCTGCAATCTGACGTTTTTCTGATTCGATGTAGAGCCATGCGCCTTGCGCTCCTGAGGTTGTGATTCGACCAGCGGGAGTTAGTTCTGAGATTAGGTAAGCCGTAGTGATCGATGGTGTAGGCAATCCGCCTGCGTTTGCACTTCTGACGGCTTGTTGCCACTGGATCAAACGAGCAACTTTGTCAGGTGTTGTCGGGAGTAACGGTGAAGTTGCTAATGCTGGCAATGATGAAACGCGGGGGGCATTTGCCTGGGTGCTGCGATCGATGCCGAGCCGGTCTATGAGAGGGTCGACGAAGGCGGTAGTGATGGGAGTTAGTTCGGGGTGAAGAGCCGCCGAAAGTTTCTCTTCCGTGTCTTTTGGCAACTGTGGAATCGCCGCGATCGCGTCAGAACGCGCTTGCGATAGCTCAGCCTGTGTCGGTTGGTTGTCGAACTTCCGTCCCAGGAGGCGATTGGCGGCAACAGTCGCGACGGCTGTAAGCACAAAGATTGCGGTTAGCAGGAGAATGGCAAAAAAAGGGTTAGCAAGAGACAGTTTTAGCTTGTTCATGATGATTTCCTTGGGGGTCTGTGTTGGAGTGGTCTAGTTAGGAAGTTGTCCAGCGTGGGTTTGAAACTCGGCACGCAGCTCCGTGGGTATTGGTGGCAGTATGCCGGATGTGGGAGCGTCGTAGGTTACGAGCGTTAGGTTCACAGTCTCCTGACTATTCAGGGATGTGATCGAGAGATCTCGAACGTAAATGATTCGAGGATATTTGGCGACATCACTTAGGAAGCGTGCGACGTTTGCGTGAGTGCCCTGTATCTGAGCCGGCATGACGCGTTCATTCAAAGTGATTTCCGGTCGTGATGTCTGGGGAGACTTACTGGCCGGGGTTGGGCCAGTGTTGGTTGTGGCTGTGGCCGCGGGATTATTGAATTTTGCTCCTGGCTTCGATGCGTCGAACATGGTTACGCGGACGTGATTTGTTCGCGCCATCTGTTGTATGGCGTCGAGGACGTTTGAGACTTCCGCTTCGCCAGGGAGTAGCTCTCGCGCGGTGCTGTAGTTATTGACTAGACGACGAAACTGATCAAGGAATTCAGGTTTTGTTTCCTGGACCATGCGAGCGATGGCGTTTTGCTTTCGCTTTTCAATCAGGGTCTGGTTGAGGGCGTTGTTAGCTACCGTCTGTGCGGAAATAAACTGATAGTAAACAAGGGACGCGAGAGTTGCGGCGAATAGCGTAGCGATGACAAATAGTCGTGGGCAGCCGGCCTTGAGAATTGTCGTTCTGAGTCTGGCGCCGACATTGTTGGTGCGTGCTTGCTTGCTACGTTTTGAGTTTCTTTGAAGCTTAGTCATTGTTCTTTTCCTGGGACAAAGTTGGGGTGGGCAAGTTCGATGGACTTATAGGAGAAGTCACATTCGACCCGGCTGCGGTGGTTTGGGAATTGTTTGTTGCGGCGACTGGTGTTGCCTGAGTTGCTGTAGCTTTGTTTGGGAGCGCGAGTGGCGCGTAAGTTGATGTGATCGTGAACTCGATCACACTAGATGAAGACACTTGCTGGACAGCCGACGATGTGGCCCCGTTGATTGAATTATTGGTGACGTTGTTTCGCGTTAGTATCCCTGAGAAAAGTCCGTTGCTGAATTCAAGTGATTTGGCAAAAGAAGTAATTGCCTGTTCGTTTTTAGTTTTTCCTTTGATCTCAACGTTGCCGCCTTTGACATTTATTTCTCGGATCGTCCAGCTTTTTTCGTCGGGCCAGCGGCTATTGAGATCCGTGAGCAGTTGGTGAGTTGCGGGTTGTCTCTTTCTGAGGGCGATTAAGTTGTCGAGCAGCGACTGGAATGCAGCAAAGTTAGCTTTTGATGATTCGTAGTTGTTGTTTTCCTGAGCGAGCTTTTGCGCAGTTGTAGTCTCTTCGTCTATGTGGGCCTGAAGCCGTAATGCTTCGACTGAATTATCCACGAACAGTGCGATCACGATAGCGAGAGCAGCTGCGAACGGTAGAAGAATGGCAACCAGCGCGACGCGGAAGCTTGCGGCCGTTTGGGAAGCTGTCGACAGTAGACGCGCGGTTTCAATTTGATTGAGTCGGGCTTCGGGTCCAACGGCGAGATCGCATGGTGGCACTGCGGCGTGATCGAGTAAGGCGCCGATAGCAAGGGCAGTTGCCTGATCGAGTGGAGTTGTTGTCGAGTTGTTGGCGAGATACAGAGGTTGAACACAAACGGAATTGAATTCGACGGAATCCTTCAGGAGGGACAGCATCGAATCTCCATAGTTGTCCGATGCAGAGAGGACAACAGTGGTTACGTTCGGAAGTTTTAGTTTAGCCAGGCTGGCGGCGGTTATGAATTTCGCAAGGGTGTCACGAGTGTGAAAACACTTAATTTCAGTGCTTGCTCCAGGTTCAAAGTCCTCTTCTGTTTCGTAAACGAGTCCTGAGCGCTCAGACCAGAGGCCGATTGCGTAGTCATCTTCACTCAGGAGGAGAATAGCTGTGGTTCCGGCGGGTGTCTCGGCTTCCGCTGCACGCCAGACGCGGGTAATTGCGCGTGTTCTTGTTTCCGCGCAGATCATCTTTTCGTCAGCTCTTGTATGGGTTGGCTGTTGCTCCTCAAGCCATTTTTCAGTGCGATGAACGATTCGATCGACGGAGGAAGCGTCTACTTGAGTCACGATAATTCGATTGTCGGGAGTGCGGGTGAAGCTCGGTAGCAACGTCTTGTCGCCCTTTGTCTTTTCAAGAATTGCTCGGAGAATTGTTTCGTCGGAAGCGCCGGGACTAAGACCCAAGGGCAATGGTTCTGTGTGTGCGTTTCCCTTAGTGAGAGTCGTTTTGAAATCATTAGTAAGTAAGTTGACGGCTCGGCGTTCGCCAATTACGGCTTTGTGAATGTCGAAGCCGCCGGCGGCTGCAAACTCCGCGATGATGATTTGTCCGTTGCGATCGTCGAAGGCGAAGCCGCAGGGGGACGACGGTGGTAATGAGTGATTGCGCTTGCGGTTGAACATCATGGACTCCTGATTCAGTTGAGTTGATTTGAGGCAAGGTTCATCGCGCGGGGTCTTGATTCAAATTGGATCGTTCCGCGCGATTCTGTTGAAGCGGTGTTATTAGTTTCGACGCCTTCGGCAGCGACTGTTATATCGGCTCGGAAAACATTGGCGGTGGAGTTGAATTCGATGAAGTGAGCGAAAGTCGCCTGCCGGACGTTGAATGCAAGCGTTGAAGGGCGATCGGCTTCCATTCGGACGAGGCGGGCATCACTACTGGTCGTGTAAGAGACTGGCGGTCCTAATTTGGCGACGGTCGAGCCTATTGCATATCTGTGGGCATGTTCGGCGTCTTTAGAGTAGAGCCTTGCCCAGGCTGGATTTTCTTGACGAACTCTCGCAATCGCGAGTGTAAGCTGGTTTCCGTTGGTAGTTGCGGACGTAACGCGGCAGAGGCTCGATGCGGCGCCGCCAGGCGCAGCGGGATTAAGGCTTCCCCAGTCAATGATCAAAAGATAATCGCCGGTATTGAAACGTCCTCGTTGCGGAGGTCTTACGCTTACTTCGGAGGATGTGCTGTCAAGCTCAGTAAGTGTAGTTACGGCATCTGTAGTTTTATCCCCTGAGAGTACAGTGATGCCGGAGCCTCCTCCGGTTATGGTTAGAGGTGCCGAGAGTTGGGTGCCGAGATCGAATGGTAGTGGGGCAAGTTCTGTTGAATTATCTGAGAGGGCGATTAAGGGTGCGCCGGCGATGATTACGTTTGTAAAGGATTTGTTTTGCTCGTAAATGTTTAGTCCGAAAGATATTGGGTAAGAAGTGACGGGAACTGAGTTGGTCCATAAGAGTGCCGGAATGTTATTTCGTAGCCGATAAAGTTTTGCAATGCGATTAGTTTCACCGTTCTCGATCTTGAAGGTGTACGAGTCGCCTGCTAAATGCGGAGAGATGGTTTCACTTTGTGAGTGGCCCAGAGTAGCGGCCACTTCGGCTCCATTAACATAGATGCCCATCCACACGCCTATCTCAGGGGCTCCAAAACCGATGAGGATTGCGAAGGTGTCTCCGTTGGGCGATGTGATGTAGGCAGTCGCGCCGGTTGATGTCGGAGTAAAAGAAAAGGAGCCTAATCCGTTGGCAAGGGAATGCGTTATTGAAGCGGCATCAGCCCATCCGGTAGGAGCGGTTTTCGTGATGGTTCCATTGGACCATGAGTAGGCTTCTGATGAAGTTGGTATCGCGAAGATGGTTCCTGCCAGAGGTGGTGAGGGACGTGTTAGGTTGTGTCCAGCATTATCCAGATCTGCCCGCAGTAGGGTTTGTGCCGCACTGCGCGATTCTTCCATCGTACTGAGTTCGGTAAATGCAGCTGCGCTGCGCGCGAATTTAGTAATCAGGCCGATGGCTGCGAGCACCGCAACTACTGTCACCGCCATCGAAATGAGCAGCTCAAGTAGACTGAAACCGGAGTTGTGTTTCGTTATTTGGCGCATGTTCCTCACGGAGTTGGCGAACCAGTAACAATCCTGTTTGAGAAACCGATCCAACGGCGGCTGGCGTCGTCGTATTGCCAAAGCTCGAGGAGTCCGGAGGGGTGAACCGCAACGGCCCGTCCCGCATTTCCGTTTGTTAGGTAAATCGTTGGGAAAGGACTCTCAGCATTGGGGTTAGTGTTTGAAGCTGCGGGTGGAAGTGAATCAGCGTCGAGTTGCCCGTCGGGGGCAAAATTGATGGATGTTGTTGGTACGCCAAAGGGTATCAAAGGTAACGGGGAGAGTTCTGAAGCAGAGGTGGCGATGCGCCAACCGGAAGGTATCTGAAGTTGACGACCATGGTAGACGAAATTCCATGTTCCCTCGCTGCCCGGAGACGCAGGGGGTTGAAAAGTTGTTCGGTCAGCTTGGCCTTCTACAACGAGCGTGGCAGTTGTTTGAAGGTTAGCGAAGTCAATGGAGATCGGGGGCTGGCGGAAGTTTTCGATTAACGTCGGTTCGGTTAGTGCGTTAATTCGGATCGCTGATGCGCGGCGTTCACGTATACGGGATGCGACCTCGGCCTGAAAGCGTGCGGCTTGATCGCGATTGGCAAACGATGCGAGTGCCATTGCTGCAAGGACACTGACGATCGCGCAAACGATCACAAGCTCGACTAGCGAGAAGCCCGCGCTGTGATTTCGGGCAGTGGTAGTTGTAGTGGTCGATGACCCTCTCATGTTCGACGATAGCAGTAATGGAAAGGTCGCAGAGCCGCACGATTGCAAGGGACCTTGCTTGTTGGAGGTTCACGCGTACGAGCATCAAAGGTGCGTCGGGCGATAGTGAACTAATGTTTTCAATTCCTCATTCAAAGCTCGTGATATAGTCCGTCTACTTTCGACGACGGACGCGAATCAGGTGCAGTGCATGTTCTGTGCCGCGTGTTTTATCTATTGTAGATGGTCTAATTCGTTGGTTTTCGGTGATGCGAGTGATGCAGCAAATGACAGTAGCTAAGTTGAGGTGAGGTCGATTGCGACAGTCAGATTAATTAGCAGACGAGCTTGTTGGGAATTTTCAAGATTTTATTTTGGACTTTGATTTGCAGTTGTCGCAGCGGTTGGATCGTCATTTGTGAGGGACTATCGATGATGTCATTAGCCGCTAGTATTCGAGTCTCCGGTTTTGTAATGGTGTTGTGTTTGGGATCAGGTTGGGCTATGGCCCAGACCCTGCGTATCAATGATGGAGATGTTAGTTTTGCGGAGATGCGGGCTGAAAAAGAATCGGCGCCTGGCGCAACGTGGAAGAGACTTGAAGCGCAGGGTGTGTTTGGAAGGCCGAGTGTTAATAGAAAGCAAGGTCTGAATCGGTTGGAACAGACCATATACGAGCAGTCGGCACGCTTTAAGATTGATCCGGATCTTGTTTTGGCTGTTGTTTGGCAGGAATCCAATTTTAGGCCCGGTGCTGTTTCGGTAAAGAAGGCACGGGGGCTTATGCAGCTTATGCCTGAGACTGCGGCCAGATTCAATGTTCTGGATCCTCACGACCCGGAAGATTCAATTCGTGGAGGCGTGGCTTATCTAGTGTGGTTGCTGGACCGATTTGGTGGGAATGTGGCGTTGGCGCTCGCTGGCTACAACGCAGGGGAAGGCTCAGTTGAGGCTTATCTATATGGTAGGACAGTAGTTCTAAGTAACGGGAAAGTGATTAATAGGCGGGGAATTCGGAACAATGGAATCCCGCCTTATGCTGAGACTCTGAATTACGTGCGTAAAGTTGCCGAACGTTATCGGTCGCTGCGGATGGCTCGATTGAAAGCATCGGAGATAGCTCTATGACAAGTGTTGCAACTGCTGCTGCCCCTTCGCTTGAGGTTTTGGTTGCGGATTACCCAAGAGACCTGCCTGTACTCGTGGTTGACGATGACGAAGACGTTCGATCGGTGATCGGGCGGTGTTTGGAAAAGTTTGAAGTCAAGGTTGTGGAGTCGGCAACGCTGCGCCATGCTCGCGATCGGTTTAGAGCAGGCGAAGAGTTTTCTTTTGTCTTTCTCGACCGATGCTTGCCGGATGGTGATGGTGTGGATTTTGCGCAAGAGATCTTGGAATGGTCTCCGAATCTTGCAGTTGCGATTGTCACTGCCATGGGCAATGGGCCAAACGCGGAAAAAGCACTTAAGGGAGGTGCTTTTGCGTACCTTCCAAAACCTTGTTCGATTAGCGATATTAGAAAAGCGCTTTTTAAGAGATATCCAAGATTATCTGATTCGTTTCGTGATGGTGAACTGGCTGGTCCGATCATTGATGGTTCACCGCTGGGTGATGAGGAGTCTGGGGTGACGTTGATTGCCCACAGTCCACAGATGATCAAGCTTAGGTTGGAAATTCTTGAGATTGCAAAGATGACGCGAAGTGTGCTGGTGAGTGGTGGTTCAGGGACTGGTAAGGAACTGATTGCTCGCAAGATACATGAGAGGAGTACTCGGGCGGATCGCGGCTTCGTCGGGATCAATTGTGGCGCGATGAATATAGATCTGATCGAGAGTACGTTGTTTGGTCATGTAAAGGGCGCATTTACCGGAGCTGTGAATGATCGTAAGGGACTCTTTGAAGAAGCCGACGGTGGAACTGTTTTTCTTGACGAAATTACAGAAACCAGTGCTGCGTTTCAAGTCAAGCTGCTGCGAGTGCTGCAGGAGCGACGATTTAGTCGAGTCGGATCTAATCACGAGGTAGTTGTGGACGTGCGCGTGATTGCCGCGAGTAATCGAAATGTTCTTGAAGAGGTTGTTGCGGGTCGATTCCGGGAAGATCTGTATTATCGTTTGAAGGGTTCAGAGATCTTTTTGCCTGCCTTGAAAGAAAGGCGTGAGGACATTGAACCTTTAGCGAACTATTTCGCAAATGTCACGGTTAAGGAGACAAAAAAACTGGTCGGCTTTTCTCGCGCCGCGATGACGGCGTTGCAAAATTATGAGTGGCCAGGCAATGTGCGAGAGCTTCAATTTGCTGTAGATTCGGCAGTACAGCGTTGTAATGGAATCGTTTTAATTAGCGATTTGCCAAGCGAAGTTGCCCACGGTGATTTGAGAGCTGATGAGTTGCCGGTTGTGGGGAATCCATCATTGAGGTGTCTCGAAGATGCGAGCAACGACCATATTTTGCGGGTTTTGAGGTTGTGTCGTGGAAATAAATCAAAAGCTGCAGACATTCTGAAGATAAACCGGACGACAATTATGAGGCTATCGAAGAAAAAGGGTTGGGAGGATAGATTTGCTGCCGAATGGGCAATCAGTGATTAAGATGTGTGGTCGCGGCTTGGGGTGATTGAACCAGCGCGGCGTTTTGGGCGTCCTCACATGGCGCTGAAGGTATTACACAAAGTCCCCAATACGACGGTCCATACCTGTTCTCAAGCTGGCGATGGTCGACTATTTTCCGCACGTATTCGAGGGGGAACGTCTGGCTTGCGGCCGTTCAGCAGGAACAGGAAAGAAGTCCTCGAAACCAACCTGCACCGGGGAGAGTTAATCAGCCTGAGAGTCTTGGTGTGGCGTTGCGATCCTCGAGGATCGGTGAGCAATATCCCCCGCTTTTTGGCAATCTTGTTGAGTTCACTGCGAACGCGAGTTGGATCGTAGTGATTCCAGTCCAGCCTTCTGTCACATCGATGTTTAGGTACTTTCATTGACGGGACACAGAACCGTTCACATTGCTAAAGAAGGGTTATTGGTCCAATCCGGCCGACGTACTCAAACAGGCGGAATCCATTGTTGAATTACTCAAGAGCTATAGACCGTCTTGAACACTTGTACCTGCCGTTGTGGCAATTAGGTTATTCCATTCCGCTGGATCGCGTGCGTGGCGCGCTCCGCGAGCCGTTGGTGGGCGCGGGAAAGGAGCTAGCTCGACATTCAGATGGATGGCCGCAGCGCCATCGAAGATGCGATCGACGATGCTGGACCTTCTACCGCTGCCTGCGAAAGTCCCAAGGTGGAATAGGATTAGGATCAATCCAGAGTCCAACGTTGGTCGCACGTGCAGCATTTTCAGCAGCAGCGTACAGTTCTCGGTCCTTTCGAGTTTGATCGTCTTGGTAGTACTTGTAATGCCATGCCATGCCCGCCTTAATCTGCTCAAGGCAGACGTCCTGTCCTTCGAGCACTACCTTTCCTACTATGCGCCCATATCTATCGTGTTTCGACCACCCAATAGTCACCACTCTATTGAAAATTGCCTGCGATAGGTTCTCTCCACTTCTGTCGCCGAAAGCCTGGCCCTTTTCAGGTGCATCTATCCCGAGAAGGCGAATTCGATGGTTTGCATTAGAGGAATCGAGGACGGTGATTGTATCGCCGTCTTGAACACCAATAACTCGCCCCTCGAAGATTATAGGGGTTTCTATGTTTCTGGTGTGACGACGGTACGGTAAGGAAATCCCGGATGGGCTTGCTGCCGATGAGCAGCCTGCAAACAGCACGCACGTTAGAATTAGGGAGAGAGAAAGAGTGGCTGTTCGTTTCATCACGATTACTACACCTTCTCAAGAAAATTGTTGGTGGTTAGTACGTTGAGGCTAGGAGCACAGTTCGACAAATCTATGAGCGAATCATAGGATTAGGAATAGCGGCAGCCACGCACGCGCCGAATTAGATAATCTAGTACGACCAACGCAGCGAAACCCATAATAGGAGAGCGGAAACGCAGGCCCATCCGAATAATCGGTAAAGAACTAACAAAGACGTCCCTTGCCAAGTCAGTTTCTTCAAATATTCTTCGTGCTTTGACTGAACACCTAAGGCCACTAAACTTGGAATAAATAGATCAATTGAAAGCAAGAGGCACTCGATGCCTGTATGTGGGCCTGGAGGAGTCGAGACGTTGGTCGATCTCTTTCGTATCGAATACTCGAGTACAAACCAAGCAAGTAGAATCGAAAAGACAGGAACGACAACCAAGAGCGGACCAGACTGGCCGACATATGAACGGATCACGTTCAGCCAAGATCCATAGCGAAGCGCTCTGTCCGCGAATGAGATTTGACCTGAACTCGCGAGAACCTTGGCCGTCCGGACTGGAAAGGTAAGATCACTTTTTGCACCAGCTTCAACAAACTTCTCAAAATTCTTAAGGACATTTGCCTTATCTGACGCACCTGGAATTCTGAACGCATCCACCACTAAACCCTCGGCGTTAACGCTTTTATACACGATGCCATCTTGAAGAGGTGGTGCCATGAGCTTCAGATGTGAGAATGAAAGATCTAAGGTTAGATTCTCATCAGTTCGAATGGTTGATAGCTCCAAGTTTGCACACTCAAGGCTAAATGCATCAAGTATGTCGATCTTTGTTCCCTGAAGGTTTATCGCTTGACCCACTGTTGTGAACCACAACCGGAGGGTTTTCGCATCACTGCACTCGACCGCAAGACTCCTGTCGATTCTCGCTTGCGCAATCAACATCTCATCCGATTCACACGAATTAACATCTAGGCTTTCAGCGTCTAAATGCTGCATATTCACTGTACGTGCTTTGGAAAGGAGCAAAGTTACAGGGCCGCTAACATGCGCGCCGTCTAAGCTTATGTTTTCTTTAATTTCCAAGCCGAGAAATGTTACTGAACGAATCCTCGCTTTGCTAAAGTTCAAAGAGCTAAAAGGTAGCCGGTTTGCAATATTAAATCCTAAACATCCATTATCGTCATCATCATGATTATTGCCATCGCGTTTTTCTTTGTCTTTGACGAGGGTGGAGTAAATAGTTAGGTCGAATCCTATTTCTGCTCCCACTGCGGTTAGAGTGTCTATCGAGGAATCCTGAATCTCTAACGATCCACCCAGCCGCGCATTATTCAGATTTATCTTCCCAGCCTTCACAGCAATAAAAGCAAGGGATGAATCGGTTTTCAGATACGAAAGATCCAGATCATCAGGGCAAGCGCCCGTAATAACGACTTTCTCACTCTGTATCTTACTTATGGAGTTGCGGTCAGTTACCTGTGAGCAGGGGATAGTGACAACCGACCCTTTCGCCTTTGCTACCAAACTATCTTGAGCATAGGCAAAGGCAAAAACTATAACGAGAACGATTGTGTTTATCACAGGCAAATCGACTCTCACTTTTTTTATACTTCGTACTTAGAGACTAAACTTTGTGGGTCTGTAACGCTCCCCTTTTAGGTCCACTTATAACGAGATTTTCGGGTGACGTCTGAATTAAGCTGCGTTGCTTGCGGCCTCAGCTTGGATGAATTGTTAGAGTTGTTCGCTGATAAAAGCATCCGTTGCCTTCACGAGATCCTTGATGAAACGAATACTCTTTCGTAGATCTTCTCGCGTAACCGCGTGTGGAGTAGGTTGGCCCGCGACAGGCCTCCAGGATCGGTGAGCAATATCACCCCGCTTTTTGGTAATCTTGTTGAGTTCACTGCGAACGCGAGTTGGATCGTAGTGGTTCCAAATCCAGCCTTCCGTCACATCGATGCTTAAGTACTTAACAAAGATTGCCTTGACCCTATCACTACTTGGCGTATGAAAGAACTTCAGATCGTTTTCGAGGGACGACTTGTAGAACTTAACAAGATGATTCGCCTCTGAGCCGCGGCCCGATACTGCATCGGCAGCCTCCACAATTCTGTCCTCTACATAGGTTTCCAGTGCCGCTAGCGCCATCACAAGGCTAGCGCGCTTGAGAACTTCTATTTCCGGTGGTGGAGGGTGTTGGTTCAATGCATCAAAGTGATTTAAGAGATCGTCCGCGTCCTGAATCGCATGCTCAAATGTTTGTAAGGCTCTTGATGTCATCCAAAAAACTCTACCGTTTCCGACTTTCTCGCTTTCATGATTTACCTTAAGTGTAGTGAGGCGATTCCGCCGTTTCAGGTTCTTGACAGAATTCTTTTAAGGCTGCTTGTCCAAGTTTACCCAGTTAGTATCACCGTCTTTAGGACATGTCTTACCCGCCGGGCAATATTCCAGTTTCAGGATAGGATGAATCTCCCACTGAGTAGCACGATTGAGTTTGAGATTGTGGAAGTGTTCAGAGTCGAAAAATAGTTGACCTGTCACACGCACCCACAGCGCGCCCTGCTTAGTCTTATTAATCCTTTTTTGAAGGGCACTGGTAAAGTTTGGGTGGTGGTTAGCTCTAACGCGCGGCGTAAATTCTGCGGTTACTGACTGCGCTTCTCGAACATGAAATACATCCCCCAGTTGCTTCTTTGTTGCGGGTTCTGGAAGGGGATTATCGGTGACCACGTCCGGATTCACGAGAACCAAGTGATTGTCCGTTGTTACGTCAACAATATCGAGATGGCAGTTACACGATTCGCCGTGTTCCTTTTTTACTGCCAGCAGATAGCCCACAACTCTGGCTTGTGACCCTTCGTCCAGATCTTTCAGTGGGGCTCGACTATCCCCACGCCTATATCCAGAGTCTTCGACTTTTTGCTCGCGCGCAATTATCGAGGTGAGAGTGCGATCGAGTACAGGCTTAGTGCTCGATTTTAGATTCTTCAGCTTGTTTAGGTCAGGGTCGTGGCCATTGTCTTTGCTGCAGCCTTCGAGCTTACACTTCGTCAGATTTTTCGCGCAGGGGGGTTGTTTTCCCGTACCGACGACCGGGGCTAGGTACAGAATCAACACCAGCAGGGCTACTGTCAATGTTCGTTTCATGGTGCGAGCCTCCAAAAAGGTTTGAGGTAAAGAAGCTGAGAAATAGATTGGAAACGAGAGGCTTATATCACATCAGCAAATGCTTTGGAATGGTACTTCTTTTCTAGCCGGCAACGTTTCAAACACGAAACGTCTGACTAACTCTGATAATGATAGTTCGCAGTATGGAATGAAAATCTGATCAAGATTCTTTGCCCCCTGGCAAAACGCTCGACAAGCGCCGCAAATGCAGGGAGGAATTCGCTATACCGTACGCCGAACCATTTAAAGCGTTCAAGTCTGCCGTGACTTTTGGGCAGGAACGCCATCTGCCCCATTAGTCAGACCATAATCCTACTTTTGAGGCAAAGCGTGGTCGCGGTGAGACGGCGTTGCTCATGTTGGGTTGAGCAATCGTTCTATTGTAGTTAATAGAGCATTGGGTTCGAATGGTTTTGGTAAAAAGTGGAAGCCGTCTCGCGTTTTGCCTGTTGTGGTGTTGATTTCGATTTTGAATCCACTGGTGAGAAGTACGGGGGCAGAGCGAAATTCGTTTTGAATTATTGTGGATAATGTGCGGCCATCCATCTCGGGCAGACCCAGGTCGGCGATTAGTAAAGCTGGTTGATTGCCTTCCGCTGTGAGTTTTCTATAGAGGTGCAAGGCGGTTTTGCCGTCTGCCGCAGATGCGGTTTGATAGCCGGCTTTGAAAAGATATCTGGCAATTGTCGTTTGGATATCTGAGTCATCGTCAGCGATCAGTATTAGCGAACTCTTAATGCCAATGGTCGAGTGTTTTGATTCGAGTGGTGCGAGATCCAGCACTTGGTCGTCAGACGTGGGAATTGATGGGAAATAAATATCAAATCTGGTCCCCTTTCCGGGCCAGCTCTCTACCGTAATATAACCACCAAATCGTTTGACGATTGAATAGGCAATTGGAATGCTTAAATCGGCGGAATCAAAGATTTCCTTCCCTGGAAAATCAAAGAAGCGCGTGACTTGATCTGAGTCCATTCCCGGGCTTGAGTCCGTAACGCTCAATCGAGTGTAAGTTCCTGAACGGGCGCCGGGATGCGTGAGAGTGAATTCCTGATCGAGGGTGGCAGTTCCGGTTTCGATGAGGATCAGACCTCCAGATGGAGGCATTGCATTCTTTGAAGTAAGTAAGATGCTTAGCAGAAGTTGATCAAATCTGAAGCGGTCCATGTAGATTGGTGGAAGCTTCTCAGATGGTAGAAAGTCGATCCGTATCTTCGTGCCAAGCAAACTTTTAGCAAGGGTGAGAGTTTCGTTGACTGCGTTGTTAAGTTCTAAAGTGTGTGTGTTGACGGGCTGTTGGCGGGCGAATTCTCGAAGAGAAGTGATGTCTTGTGCCATCTCACGAGATTTACGAATTACGTCGAGAAGCTCAGGAAGGCCATTGTCCCGAAGTGAAGCGCATCGTTGTGGGGTGGGTGAGTTGAAAAGATCGGTTAACTGTTCATTAAGCAGCTCGGCGTTTCCAATAATAGATGTGAGAGAGTTGCTGAGATCGTGGGCAATCCTCAAAGTCAAATTACCAATAAATTGGACATAGATGGTTGTGGCAGTGTGGGTGTGAACTAACGGAGAGGAATTCGACGTTACTATCACTAAAGCAGCCGCCGGTCGTGTTAATTCGGTCTTGTAAGTAAGATTAGTAAGCGGAATAAAAGTAGCCGAGTACTGAAGGCCATGCACCGTTGCGGGTAGAGTCAACAGTTCCGCAGTTGGAAGGTTAATGTGATGCGGTCTGTTTTTGTGGGAATTGTCTATGGAGAGTATGGTCGCGATCGCGTTATCTAGGAGTGCAGATTCTGGAAGGCCGGTTATCATTTGGGCAGCGTCATTTGCGAGGATTATTTTATCGAATGAATCAATGACGAAGAGTGCTTGAGTGATTAGATCAATTGCTGGCCGCAGTGCCTTGGCGGAAAAATCGAAAGGCTTGTAGGGTAGTTTGGTTGACATAATATTCGCTGACGAAAACGATCAGGAGTAAAGGGACGTTCATTTAAATGTTAGAGGGATGAGGTTCGACCACGTTGAAGAGACAATTCCACTGTGCGCCTTTGGGAGTTAATGGCGGGTAGTCCTTGTCGTGTGGTGACTCTCACCCTTCTCGCTGAAACCAGCGTCTGGGCCGAAGGGCTACAATGCGTGGAGTCTAAACTTTCGTTATGGTTGGGTCAATTAACATTTATGGCTGCGTTGCTAATTGATTTTACGTCTGATGGGGCAAGACGATTTATTGTGTTACGTGCAGCAAGAGTTCTTGCATCGCCACAAAAAACGTCGAGAGTGATTTCGAGTTTCCGAAAATTGTTTTCGCACATCCAAAAGTGTGAAGGACATCAAAAAAATGTTTCAAGCAGTGATTTGCACATCACTAACTATGCACGCGAGTTAGTTCCCCTTGCCTATTTTCTTGCGATCCTCTTTGCGAGAAAAGGCAAAATTTTATCTACAAAAACCTGTTAGAATTTTGCAGCGTCGCTCGCTCGCGCCATCCCTGGCGCTAAGAAAAAAGTCTCCCCAAAGGCTGTACCGGCGTTAAAGGTGTAGCTTGTTCTTTGATCGTGAATGGCGACTTGACTACAACAAACATGTAACTAAGCATCAAGGTTAGAGCGATGACACAAGGCCCCTCCCACACTGTTCTTGCTGTAAACGACCGTGAAGACCTACTAAGAGTGCTGGCTTCTACCATCGAGCTGGCGGAATACGTGGTCCTACCAGCTACGAATGTTAGCGGTGCACTCAAACTGGCCATTGAGCAGCAGCCGGATCTGATTATTATTGAAGTAACGGAACAAGAAACTGCGATAGACCTTCGTAATCGCATAAGGTCTGTCCAAGAATTAGCTAACACTCCCATACTCGTCATCGCCAGCGACGCAAAGCCGCAGGACTTTGTCGTCGATTCAGCCAAAGACGATCTGCTCAAAGCTCCTTATCAATCGATTACACTCGCAGCCAGGATCGCGCGACTCGTCGAACGTAAGAGGACGCAGGATGAGCTGCAAAGTTCACAACAGCTTTACTTTGACCTGTTCCAGAATGCTAATGATGTTGTGTACACGCATGATCTAACGGGGCGTTACACGTCGCTTAATGCAATCGGACAACAAATCACCGGTTACTCATCTGAGGAAATTGCCGACGTCGATTTCAGAAGCCTTGCAAGTCCTGAAGACGTAGACCTCGCACACGAGATGCTTCGAAAGAAGCTGAAGGGGGAAGCCACAAATACTGTTTACCAATTATGTATCAGAGCGAAAGATGGGAGGACGGTCCCCTTCGAAGTTAACTCCCAACTAATTTATAAGAATCGCGAACCGGTTGGCGTCCAAGGGATCGCTCGCGACATTAGCGCGCGAAAGGAAGAGGAGGAGAAGGTTCTACAACTAGAGCGGCGTGCAAAAACTGAATACAAAACTTTGGTCGAGCGAATCGCTCAACTGGCGCAAGTTCTTGCTTCAGCGCGCCAGTTAGAGCAAATCTTTGACGCACTGCTTGAATTCACAAAGATCTCGCTTCCTTGCAACGCATTGGGGATCGCCCTCTATGATCATGAACAAGTCGAGCTAACGCCACACTTTCTCTGGCGCGAAGGAGAATACGTCAACCTAAGCAATGCGGAGCCATTTCCGGTCACGAATAATTCCGATCTGCGCCGAGCGATACTCAAAGCCGAAACAATTACCTCCACGTCATCACCAGAGCAATCTATTCTACGACTTCTCCAGAACACAAAAAGACTAAATGTATCCTCAATGATTGTCCCGATGACGATCATGGGTCGGACCATCGGCATACTCGAAATTCAGTCGGTGGATGACGACGCTTATCAAACGGAACATATTGCCGCGGTCCAAATGGCTGCAAACTTAGCTGCTAATACTATCGAAAACGTACGACTCCTTAATCGAGAACGTGATCAGGAGGCACAACTTCGCCAAGCAGAGAAAATGGGCGCAATTGGACAACTGGCCGGTGGCGTAGCGCACGACTTCAATAACATACTCACAGCAATCTATGGGAACTGCGATTCGCTAGAACGTGAACTCGGAACCTCGAATGCATTATCGAAATATGTAGTTGAAATTATGGGAGCTGGGAGGCGAGCCGCGAAGCTTACAGAACAACTCCTGGCGTATGGGCGGAAACAAGTCCTGCAGCCAGTCAACCTTAATGTCAATACGGTAATAGATCATATCGTGGATCAATTCATCTCTCGTTTGATCGGCGAAGACATTACGATCGATACCAACCTGGCAGAAGATTTACCACTTATTACGGCAGATAAAAATCAACTAGAACAGATAATTATCAACCTAGCGGTAAATGCACGAGACGCGATGCCAAGTGGTGGTACTCTGACTATTCAAACGTCGATCGTCTACCTTGATCGGAAGTACGCAAAGAAACAGAAGAACAATCCTCACGTCCAAGTCTCGATTACCGACACGGGGATCGGGATGAGTTCGGAGACACAAAAACACATATTCGAGCCGTTTTTCACAACAAAGGCCGAAGGTAAAGGAACGGGTCTTGGTTTGGCCACAGCTTACGGCTACGTTAAGCAATCCGGGGGCTTTATTATTGTATCCAGCAGGGAGGGACACGGATCTACTTTCCATATCCAGTTTCCCGTGGCGAAAGGCCCAGCTTCCGAGCCTCCTCTCGACATCACATGCGAGCCAGTGGAAGGATCACACGGTACGCAAACAATTCTGGTTGCGGAAGACGATGAATTTGTTCGCAGAATAGTCCACGATTCCCTCACTAACGCGGGATACACAGTACTTGAAGCAATCAACGGCGTACATGCTCTTGAATTACTAAGCCAACACGACCACGTACACTTACTTATTACCGACGTCAAAATGCCTCAGATGAACGGCCGTGATCTAGCGCTTCGCATCTCAGGCACGATGCGTGTTCTGTACATTAGTGGGCATTCCATAGATGTGATCACCGAACCCGGCGTTCTTATTGAGGGAGTCAACTTCCTTACAAAACCTTTTAGTGGTAAACAGATCTTACACTCCGTTCAGCAAATGCTCGGTCCAAAAACTGAAGTCCACGCGATTAGTTAAATAGTGGAGCGGTGGTACTCGAACTAGCGGGTGGAGGGAGAGTGTGTGGGACCAAGTGAGTCGGGCAAGAAGTGTCAGTCGCCCTTAGCGACCGGAGCCAAACTATGGAGATGCCTCATATTCTAGTTGCAGACGACGATCCTGATACTCGAGAGTTGGTCGAAATCGTACTTCGCCGTGCGGACTTCCGTGTGACTGTTACAGATGATCCATGTACCGTCGTCGAGCTACTGGCCACAGGCAGGTTTGATGCATTGTTGTTGGATAACGTTATGCCCAAGATGAACGGTATCGAATTATGCCGAGCAATTCGATCGGTTAACCAAAAGATTGTGATCTTCTTTTGTTCAGGTGCCGTTGCAGAGTCGGACAAAGAGGCTGCGTTTGCTGCTGGTGCCCAAGGTATATTGCAAAGCCGTTTGAGCCGCACGAACTCGCGGGTATCTTGAGCGCCGCGCTTGCGATAGAAGCCTAATTGTAGGCATTGGTTGTGTACGTTAGCTTCAATTGGGTTGTCGGGTTGAATGACGTTTTGCGTGGGTTTGAAACCTCGCAATGATCTCCTTACGCAAATATCCTGGGTTGCCAGTGATTAGGACGATCCAATTATCGCCAACGATTGGACGGACGCGATTTAGAAACACTTCCCACCGATCGCAATAGCAGCGACCAATGAGCTTTTCAGTATTGTGATGGTTCACTAATCTGTGCATCAGAACAATGTTCCTTGCGTTCTCGCGTTCAGTGGATACATCTGAGTCTTAGGTTCCAGAGCTGGCTCGATCAGTTCGGGTTCGTCGTTTCCAAAAATAGATCTAGGTAACGGAAACGACATCCAGGGAGCATAAAGCGCGCCATTGATCTTGCAAATTTTCACAACGAGCGGGTCGATGTCCTGGCCATATAAGCGAAGTGAGTAGTTACTGGCATGAAGCAACATGCGTCCCGTGCCAAGCGCTGGATCGTAGACTTTCTTGGATCGGTTATCGCCCTGTTCCGGCATGGTCATCTGAGTCATCATTTCGACCAGGTGGTGGGGAGTTGGGAAGAATGCTGTTGGATTCCAACCCTTGCCGGCGCCCTTCCGTGCGGCGAGAGCCGCGCCGAGATAATCGCACGGCTGGAGTAACAGAGGTTCAATATTGACTCTGCGATATAGCTGTTCGTTCGCATTAGTGCTGATCCGCGCAGGTTCTGTTTCGACTCCTAGCGAGAATGCGAGCCAGTCGACCAGATGGCGGAACGACTCCCAACTGTAACCGTCAGTGTGGTCCACAATGTGGCACCATCCGGCAATACCTTCGCTTTCGCTTTCCCAAATGCGACGGACACTGTTTTCAAACTCTCCGCGGAATTCAATGTGAGGAATTGGTTCGTCTAAGAGCGCGCCGGCAGCAAGCGTTCTCAAGTGATAGCCCCAACGATCGGGACAATGGCCAATTCCGCGTTCGTACAGATTGTTCAATGTTGGCGTAGCTAATTCACCTGATTTCTTTTCGAGCGCTTTACCGAACAATGGATGCGCGTGCAGAGAGATCACGTAGGGAAGCATCCAACCGCAATAGGTCCACGGTGCGCGATCATCTCCTATCCTCGGTAAGCGTCGTTCGCGATTGAGAAAATTGATAACTTCAGCAAGAGGATGCTGTGACTGGGGTGGGCAAGTCTCAATCAGTTCGGGCAGATCACAAATGTTGGGCACGAGAGCGGTGACTGCATTGGGTGATTGAGCGCTCATATGAGAGACAGTTAGTGGTTGGTTGTGATTTCAGTGTGGCTGGCCTCGGTTTCCGCTTCAGATTTTTTAGCGGGAGTATTCAGTCAAAGTGGTGGTGAAAAGTAATTGCAGGTAATTTAAGAGAGGTGTTGCGTCGGGGATGCAGTTGTACGTCAGCGAAAGTGGTGAAGATGCCCTAATAGAGTCAGTGCAATAACGAGGGCGCGGTGGTCTTGGGGGTCCCAGGTGATAGAAACAAACCGTTTCTTTTATTCGCCTTCATTCGATTTAAGGAGTGGATTCAGAGATGGAAACCATCGGTAAACAAGAGGTATGGTCGTTTATAACGATTCGGAGAAATCAGAATCGGTGCGGGACATCAGTATTGCGAGCTGGACCGGCCACAAAGTGACCTCATTTCTGGATCTGGCAATGAAGGTGGCTTAGTTGCCGTTCCGAAATCGTGAACACATCCTATTGTTTAGAGGGCAGCAAGTGGATTTCTCGGACGAAAAAAAAAGGAACTACTCTCAGACCTGGAATCTTTTTGGTGGAATGAGTCTGATCCTGATTCTGTCGTGAACACATCGCCCTATACTGGGGCACGCCAAGCGAGTTACAACAACTGCTCCATGCGACAGACTCTATTTAAATAATTTGTTAGTTAGCTTGTCCAACGAATGAAAGAGTCAGGGGAACGAACAGTATTCTGCTGTGACCGGCTTGTTCTTGGTTGCTCCATCCAGGTGTCGCCGCGGCACTAATGCCCTTTTTACCCTTCTCCGCGGGTCATATTGCAGCAGGTTTAACCGGAGCCTCAATTGCGTTCTCTTTGAGTGGCTTTTCAAAACGCAGAGTTCCAACATTCTGCCGGCCTCGTCCGCTGTAGTATTCACCTTCCAAAACCCACCGGTCACCAAGCGTGTTTAAATCAAGTCGTGCTGTTCCCCGGTGGATCTGCATGTTGGCCACCGCATTTGCTTTGGGATCATTAATGTATTCGTAGCTGAGCGTGCCGGCAGTGGGATTTTGCGTAGTGATAGTTCCGATGAGGCTGCGTGACTGAGACCGGTCCGTCTTCAGGCAGATACTTAGTCCAGTCCACGTCTGGTGGATCTCAAGATAAGCCTCGTGATCAGTTGCATGCCCGTCAAACGATGTCGTCACGGATCCGCTCCACCTGCCATTGAGATTGGGGACGCGTAACAGTCCGGACGAATGCAGAAACGGGATGCGCCACAGCCACCTTTCAAAGGCCACAAAAAATAGCGCGTAGAATCCCGCCACTGACGGAGCGTCTATCCACCAGGGAATCACTCCTTCCAGAGTCTTGTGCAACAAGAAGGCAGCGGCAATGCTGGCGGCTGCCAGATAAAGGGGGACTAATCGACGTTCAGCAGAATCAGTGGCGTAAGGATGCATAGTTACTCCGGCATACAGGATGGGCAGCGCTACGCGCTCAGCCGCAAACGTTTCAGCGGTTCAATAAAAAATCGGTTTCGCTCTTGATACTCGCGCAGAATTACCGCAAAGCTATCGAGAATTGCACGTTGATCTTTTGCCTGGTGGCACGATCCATATCTGCTTCCAGAACCACACCAGCATTGATCTTTTGGGCGGATCGTTCTCAGGAGATAGCCTTTCTCGTGCCTGGCTTCTGTGCCGATCCAGGTACGTGTCTGGAGCCAGACTATCGATTTGATAATCCATAAAAGAACATGGTCCATATAATCGACCACCGAGTGCAGGGTCCAGGACCAAACGCGCTGCCACGGAGCAAAAGGACAAATGGCGCCATCCCCGAAGACGTGTCGCCACGCCGATGCGGGCAAAGCCGGTGTAAAAACATAGGCCTGCGGATGAACTGAATTGCCACCATACCGGACCTCGAGTTTGAACGGCACACAGGGGTTGATGATCTCTTCCATCCACGGGCGTTCTTCATGGTGGGCAGTGCAGTCGGCCAAGTGCTCCACTCGGCCACCCGGAAGTATTGCTACCGGCCGGTCACACGAGATGTCGTCCAGTAACTCGACAATGTTGGCATGACTCTGAATAGCCTGCACTGATCCTTTCCACACCGCCACCGGTCCGGTCCCGATCGGAGCCCCGGAGAGGGAAAATTGCGGATAGAACTGTTTCATTTCCGCAATACTGGTCTCCAGTCGTGAAGTCGAGTGGTTCATGCCGCATCCTCTCCGAACGGAGGGCGGGGCGTTACCACCCGGCTGGGAGATGTGATAACTGACGAGCTTACGTAGACGGGAACAACGTTACTCTTCGCTGCCTCCTCCGCTTCGAGTTTGTTACTAAAGTAGCTGGTGTTGAAAACCAGATCCCAGGCGCCGAGTGCCTGTTTGCGACTGCAGTAGGTTTCAAACAAGACCGACAACCATGACAGAGCCTGTGACAACCGCTCCTTCAGGAAAAGCGCCTTCGGATCATCCGGGCCACTGGTGATCATCTCGTTCGGTGTGACCGGATGGCGTAGCTCCAGGCTGAACTCCAGCCGGTCACGCATGGTCTTCATCGTGTCGTAGAGTGCGCGATCCTCGCGTTCGAGGTTCGGCCGGTAGCACTCCGTAACGAGCTTGGTGATCATGAACCCGCTGGCTATCTTCCCGCGCCACGTCGAGCGACTGCACGCAAACTTTTTGAGGTCGCGCGTGATCCGGCGCATCTGCCGCCCATTGGTGACATCCGGACTCTGACGTTGATTCTCACGATCGAACCAGGCGGTAACTTCGCGCGCGTCGGAACGCCTCCACTCGTTACCGCAGGCGAGCTCGAAGTGAACCTGTTCATTACCAACGAAATCTTTGGTCACAACGCGGCGGTAAACAGGAAGATCGACGTGATATCCGGCATCGTAGTAGATGCGCACGCATTTACTGCGGACTTCCGGTTTGGTTTTGAACGATCCGTCATCAACCGCATCCCGCACCATTTGACGCGCTTCCAGCGGCGTCCGGTCGGTGCCGTCAGCCTTCACCAGAACAATCTTGTCAAAGTAAACGCCGTCGTCGATATCGTAATCCCGGGCCGGATGCTGGATCATCGTCTTCATGGCGTACGATCCCTGGGTCGCAAACTCATAGGGCTTCGGGTCGTTGTTCTCCGCTAGACCATTCCGCACCCGCCGGCGGTTTATATCTCTGCGTTCACGCATTTCATCGCGTTCACTTTGCGGCAGCGTCACCTCGTCGTTGTGATAACCGAGAATCTCTTTTGCGCAGTTGTACATTGTCTCTCCTCGACGTCGTCGTTAATTCTCCTGAACGCCGGCGCATTACTTCCAAAGAAAAAGCCGACGCTGAAAAACGTCGGCAATCGTTTCCGTTACTGTTTTTCTCTCCACGCATCTGTCTTGACGCGCGGCCTCATAACTACCCGTGCCGATTCCTCGACGGAGTCCGAACTGCTAACGCACCGGTACCGTAAGTTTCCTCATGGCAACTGACATTAACGAGTTACAGCCTCGCAACGAGGCTCGGTAGTTCAAAGTGTCTTGTCAAATGAAACTGCTTGCGCATTGATCATAATTGACATGATAATGGCGCGAGATGGTAGCCGGTGAAATACCATCCTGTTTCAGTACGATACGCGCCGCGAAAAAGAGTGTCAACATAAAAGATCAAATCCCGTCCGCAAAAAGGAGAATGACAAAAACCCTGATGGAAATTCGAACCTACGTAGCAAACCAGATCAAACACTTACGAGACCACTACAACAACGATGAGGGGCTCTCACAGGAAGCACTGGCCATAGCTATAAAGGTCGCACCGAATACGATCTCGCGATGGGAAACAGGAGTCTATGAACCAGGTCTCAACGATCTTGAAAAGCTGGCGAGGTTTTTTGGCGTACCCTTGCTGCACTTCCTTCCGCCGGAATCGATTAAACCGGAGGGCGAGAAGTTAATGGCACTGCTTCGCACTGCTCGACAGTTGCACCCTTCAGATTTAGAAGAACTTCGCCGGTACGCCGAATTCCGTCGCGCCAGGCGGATCTACAAGGGCAAGAGTCGTCCTGGTCCGGGCCGAAAGAAGGTAAAGAAGACGTGAATAGATTCGACTACTACGAAGATCTGAAAATCCTCGCCGGGCAAGTACGCGCGGAGAATGGATTGCAGTCCCCGCGTGTCACACGTACGGATCTCCGAAGAATCTATTCAAAGTGCGGCATTCAGATCGATTTGTGGCCCTACAAGTTCAAAAATCTGCGCGGTGCCTTCTTTTGCGACGAGCTGGGTATGACGGTAATGCTCGCGAAGGGACTTCCGGAAGACCCCATGGTCTTCACCATGGCCCACGAGCTGAAGCATTATTTTAAAGATCGTGAGCTGGGACTTTCCTATTGCGATTTATCGAATGAGGACAAGCCGCTCGAAGTCGGCGCCGAAGTTTTTGCCGCTGAGTTTCTTTTCCCTGACGCTGATTTTATTGCTCACCTGAATGCCATGGGAGTTGGCGTCGGGAAATGCACTCCAGCGACGCTCGCGCACTTGAAGCATCAGACGCGCACCACGCTCAGTTATGCCGGACTGGCAATAAAAGCCGAACGTCTGGGATTTGCGCCGCGCGATACCGTGACAACCTTTAAAGGATGGAAGAAGCTGGAAGAACAACTCTTTGGCGTTCCTCCGTGGAAAGCCAGACTCGCTTCGCGGGGCCGTCGGCGCCGGACAAGTTAGTAAGGACAGTTTCAAAACTGAACACGAAATGCATTTCATCTGTGAAACACTGGTTAGTACACTTCGTCCAATTTAAATTGCGGCACAAGTTGCAAGGCTGGAGAACCGGATCAGGAGGTACTCAATGGCAAAGAGAAACAACGATGACTGGTGGAAATGTTTATTATTCATCGGCGGAGGAGCGCTTCTGCTGTATTACGCGCAAGCGGGTCGCGGGGAAGAAAACAATGCGGCACTCATACCCGACAGTCTTGAAGACCGTATCGACCAAGTGGTGGCGAAACTCAACGGCCGATTCGGGCAGGCGTGGGTAGATCGCTCTCTCGATGTGTTGGGTTCCTACCTGAAGACAGTGCTACCGTCAGAAGTGGTCGGTCTGGTCAGTGTAGTTTACCAGGTGGAGCTGACGGCAAGACAGATCCGGATGAACAGCTCTCAAAAGCAGCAGGCGGCAGTACGCCAGGCACGACTTCGTGGATTGATCTAAACCGGCACAAGGTGGCGCGTTGCTGATGCAGTATCCGACTAAGATGTATCGATACTGGTGCGATCGTCTGGGTGCGGTGACACGAGTCAGAAACGATGCTCGTGTGATTCCAGGACGTCGATTTAGCTAATTCCTAAAAGAACAGTCTATCTATTTGGTAAAATAGCGTTGATGAGTTTTGACGCTGTAAACACTGCCAGGTTCAGAGGAAACTACCAGGAACTCACTCGGAAGTCGGCGAGCGGCCTGATCTGTCCGATTACCCTTAAGGACATGCCGTTTCATGAATTGTGCGCCGGTCACGTTCTTAATGAGGGACTCCAGCAAGCATCGCGCGTTACGGTGCCGCAACGACGTGATCTGGATAACTTTTTTGGCGCGACCATAGAACCCGATTTGGTGAAATACCTCAACTTCCCAGTTTTGAGCTCGGCTGAGCATCTGGCCAAAGTGAAACGGTTTGTAATTAAGTTGCCCACCGGCGATCGAGTGGAGGCCTTCTTTGCCAGTGATGCGGCTGCGAAGCGTTTTACGCGCATTGATTTAAAAAACTCGGCGGGCCAAATTGTTGCTTCACCTTATGTAAGGACCAGCCAGCCAATCGGTGAATATAAAGACGTGGAGGTGGAATGGACCATCACCGTAAGTGATCTGGCCTCAGTAGCGGCCTTGATTAAGAGCGCGTATTTGGCGTTTTTCAAACTGGTCGGATATCGGTATGCACTGGATCCAATCGGTAGCCTCGTTCGCAGAAGCCTGGCTGATTTCTTCGAAGCCAGAGGGACGAAGAAGAGCGCGCGACAGTATTTCTCGCGCTTTAAGGGGGCGGTGATCACCTCTTTGGCAGGCTTGCTCGATACCACCCCAGATACACTCTCAGGAGGAACGCTTCTGTTCCATTACGATGACGGAACGGCCCATGACACTCTCTTCGCGGTCTCATGTCTGTTTCGGATTAACGAGCGCACATTGCTTGTGACTCTGCCGGCCGTTATGGACGTAACTTACAGTATCGTGGCACTCCGGCTATACGAACGTCTGTTGAAAGATCGCGGCATGCGTAACGATATTCACTTCGTCACGTTTCGCGATGAGGAGTTCAAGGTTTCGCCGGCACCACTGGATGTGAGATACCTAAACAATCCTACGAGCGACCTAATCGAGGGTTCCTCGAACATGCTGTAAACAACCTCGACTAACAACAGCGGCGGTTCAATCGGGCGTTACTCCACAGCTTGCAACGATTTTAAATTGGAGAGCCTCAGCATGCTTTCGCCTCAATTCAGTCAGCTTGGCGTGGACGTTGCAATCAATGAGTAATTAGTTGATTGACGCTCCAGTTTCCAGCGTACTAGCATTATTTCATGTCATCGCTGATCTTTCATACGGATGAAAGCCAGGTCTTCATTGCCACGGACACTCTCGCCACGTCACCGGGTGGTGAGCCATTTCTGTTTACTACGAAAGCTTTTGTTGTGCCGCACCTGTGGATGATGATGGCGGGCACGGGGGCAGGTGGTTTTCTCGGAAGATGGTTTATTGAGGTTAATGACCGAATGATCGTTAAAGGAATTGACAACCTCGACTATCACACGCCGCAAGCGCTCGCCCGCCTTTGGCGAGGTTATAGACAGGAGTACTCAATACCGAATGATTTCACGACCACGGTATATCACTTTGGTTTCGCCGATGAGGAAGATGAGATTCATACCTATGTGTACAGGTCAGTTAACAATTTTCAATCAGAGCGGTTGCAGTATGGCGTTGGTGTTAAGCCTGAATGCGAGATTCCAGAGCCGTATAAGTTTCCTTTTGATATTAAGAAAATGATGGAATCCCAGCGAGCTATCCAGGCAACTCGACCGAAGGCCGAACGGGTTTATATCGGTGGTGAAATTATGGTACATCACTTAACACACCAGGGTTTCACAATCTACGTGCTTGATGAATTTGAAGACTGTGAAGCAACCGAACGCGCAATTTATGAGAACTATGGAAAATGTTGATGCTGGTGGCATGAGCGACCCGTCCGGTACGCAAATCATTGTGCAAAAGTACGTGCTCGTTTTTGATTTATGTTCCTCTACCTCAATTCTCGAAAACCTGAAGGATTACGAACCCGAAGCCTGGTGGAATTTGCTTGTCGAGGTTGAGCGTTTCCTGAGGGAGGAACAAACGAGACACAAGTTCGACATTTATAAGTTTATTGGGGATGGCTGGATTTTGGTGTTCGATATCGATTACTCGGTAAGCAATCTATTGGGATTCATGGTCAAGCTCCATCAAACATATGATGAGCTACTCGCCAGATTAGTGACGCCACTGCTCACCGAATACATTAGCCCTCTCGGTATAACATTCGGTTTAGAGAAGGGTAATCTGATTTACTCTGAATTAGGTGGAAGACGCGAATACGTTGGACGTGCGATTAACGTCAGTTCGCGCATGCAGGGCACAATCAAGACTGAAGACGAAAATCCGCAGGGCAAGGTTCTGACATCAAGACCGGTGCTGTATAAGGAAAAGGACAGTTTGGCTGGACTCTATCGAACTCGCCCTGTGGTTGTGGAGCTAAGGAATGTTTCTGGGGGCGAACAGTATAGAGGATTGCTGTTGTCACTGTTTGAGACGCCACACGAAAGTTCAGTGCGTTGGAATACTACGGACCTAACGTTGGACAATACATATTTACGCTTGGACACCGACCGTCTCTTGAATTGCACGTTTGACGTTGAGTTTAGCATCGACAGTGATTATGGCGACCCGACACACTGGTTTGGAGTCCGGCTTCGTGGACGCGGCGAAGACCAAAACATTTTTGATGGTTATCTGGCTTATTTGAGAAAAAATGGGAAGCTTGATTTACGTAGCCTTGGCCAACCTGTCCTGACAGTTGAAAAGCAGGTTGTTAACCTTGCTGACAACACCGTGAAAATGAGAATCTCAATTATTGATGAACAACTTTCAGTTTGGATCAACGACGACCCTATCGGCACTTTTTCTGCGAGCGGAGTTATGCGGTCGGGAAGAGTCTACTTGCACGCGGCGAAGACCAAGGTGAACATCAAATCAGCACAATTGTTGAGTGAGGAAATAATATGAGACCCGCAATAGCTCATTTACAAGCAGCACCACCTTTTAGTTGAAACGAGTATGGATAAATCTGAATTTCGAGATGCGAGCCCGCTTCGAAATGCACTAGCCTTTGATCAAAAGAATTCCGTATAACAGAGAGCAATCAAATGGATTCTCAAAAATGAAGGCGACAGAAACCAGATTTCTCCCGTTCCTCCAAGGTACTAAGCAATTCATCATTCCGATCTATCAACGTACTTACAGTTGGACTCAGACGCAGTGTCAACAACTTTGGGACGATATAAGGCGGACTGGCAGGGACGAAAAGATCTCCGGCCACTTCGTGGGCTCAATTGTCTACATCGATCAAGGATTGTTTCAAGTTACGGCAGTCCCTCAGTTGCTCGTCATTGACGGTCAACAACGCCTCACTACGCTCTCCTTGTTGATAGCCGCATTGGGGAAAGTAATTGAGGAAAAGAACATCGACATTGAAATAAGCCGCAAGAAAATCGGTAACTATTATCTCTTTAACGCAGAGGAAGAAGGAGAACTTCACTACAAGCTAGTTCTTACGCAGAGTGACCGCGACACGTTGATTCGAATTCTGGAGGAAAGAGAATTGCCAAGTCAGTGTTCAGGGTTAATAAGGCAAAGTTACGAGTTGTACCTCGACCGTTTGAGAAAACAACCTGGGGAGTTAGCTAACATCTACAATGGCATTGGCAAGCTCATCATCGTTGATATTGCTTTAGATCGGGAGCGGGACAATCCGCAACTTATCTTTGAGAGTCTGAACTCCACCGGCCTCCGTTTGTCGCAGGCTGATCTCATTCGAAACTACGTTTTGATGGGTCTGGAAAGAGGCCTACAAACCGAACTCTACAACAAGTACTGGTACCCGATGGAGCAAAGCTTCGGTCACGCGGAGTACGCAGCGCACTTTGATCGTTTCATGCGCGACTATCTGACCATCAAGACTGGTCGGATTCCAAACATCAATGACGTTTACAGCGTTTTTAAGAGTCATTCGCATACGGCTGGGCTTACAACTGAGGAAATCGTTGCGGAGATATATCGTTACTCGAAATATTTTGTAAGACTGGCGTTCTTAAAGGATGCAGACGCGGACATCAACGCTGCACTGGATGACATCAATACCCTTCGAGTCGACGTTGCTTATCCCTTTCTCATGGAGGTCTTCGATGACTATGAACGCGGGGTAATCGATCGCGATACTGCACTGGCTGTCGTAAGACTCATTGAGAGCTATGTCTTTCGCAGAGTGATTTGCGGGATACCAACAAATTCCCTGAATAAGACCTTTGCCAATCTCTACAAAGAGATCGACAAAATAGACTACTTAGACAGCCTCAAAGAGGCTTTTCTACTCAGAGATTCTTATCGGCGATTTCCTAATGATGAGGAATTCCGACGAGAACTTATTGTTAAAGACATTTACAGTTTGAGGAATCGGAACTATCTGCTTCGCAAAGTTGAAAATTTTGAGCGCAAGGAAATAGTTAACATCGAAAGTTGCACCATCGAGCACATAATGCCCCAAAATCCAACTCTCTCGGAGGAATGGCAACGAGACTTGGGCGACCACTGGAAGGATGTGCAAGCGAAGTATCTTCACACTCTTGGGAATCTCACGTTGACCGGCTACAACCCAGAGTTGAGTGATCGACCATTTCAGACGAAACGCGACATGCCCGGTGGGTTTCGCGATAGTCCGTTGCGGCTCAATCGAGGTCTTGCCCAGTTAGAGAAATGGGATGAGTCGCAGATTGTTCTCCGCTCGGACCGCTTGGCTTCGGTCGCTGTACGAGTCTGGCCTCAACCGGTGCTGCCGCCTGAGAAAGCCGCTGAGCTTGAGTACAAAAAAGTAATCCAGTTCATTCCTTATACCCTGGATCTCCACGCCGAGAATTTGAAGGGCCCGATTCTGGCACTTTTCGAAGAACTTCGGAAACGAATTCTCAATCTTGATTCCTCTGTTCGTGAAGAGATCCTCAAACTCTACATAGCATACAAGACAGATACTAACTTCGTGGACATCATCCCTCAGAAGAGCGGGCTTCGTCTCTCTTTAAATATGCGGTTCGATGAGATTGATGATCCTAAAGGTATTTGTCGAGATATTACCGGTCTCGGAAAGTGGGGAAATGGCGACGTGGAAGTTCGTGTTTCGTCTCGCGACGACATCGATAATGTAATGCCTTTGGTTCATCAATCGTTCGAAAAACACTTCGATGGAAATACGAGCGCGATGGATTAGCAGATGGTCTGGCATCGAACAGTTACGCTCAGTTCAAGAAATCACATGAAGACGTTTGAGCAACCCGCACGGCTGCGAGCAGATTCCACAGACAACAGCGTGGTATCTGACCGATTTGAAACCTGCGCGAGTAGCTTTTTGAATCGTCTCATAGAACCCTCTGCGGACAGCCAAAAATTTAATAGCGGTTCCCACATCACATCGGCGGATTGTCATATCGCGTGCGACTGTTCCATTTGATTTACGAGCCGAAGTGGTTCTCCGGGTTCGATCGGTTGGTACTACAACACCCTTGGGGGGTGGCAAATGGACAGGTAGTAACAGGTCTAAAAGGACAAACGGACAACGTTGCACTTGCTGCTGGTTCAAACATCACCATCACGCCATCAGGGAACAGTCTGACGATAGCTTCCAACCAATTATCACATCCATTCATTAATCCATTAAGGGTCGCGACACTTCACTGGTATGAAGCCAATCAGACCAATGTGACGTATTCTGCTCCAGATGCACGACACTTAACTTTCGACGGGGTTAATATGTGGGTGTCAAACTCTCATCTGACACTATTACAAAGCTACGAGCCAGTGATGGAGCCAGTTTGGGCACATATAGCGTCGGTGGAAATAATCCGAATGAGAGTTATCAACAGGGAACCATGTCGAATATTCCTAATCTTGACCATTTAAAAAAGATTCGAGAAGCATGTCTCAAGAACGCTGAAGATTTGGTCAACTCTGCGAAAGCGTTAATTGAAATCGGCGCTTTCCACGTCTCTTACCACTTAGCGGTACTTGCTCTTGAAGAAATCGGAAAGCTTGGTCTGATGGAGGTCAAATACCATTTAGGAAGATTCGCTGAAGAACATGAGTACAACCCAGATATCGAAGACCATACGAAAAAACTCTTCTGGGCGTTCTTTGGAATGTACTTGGCCGGCCATAAGGTGGACCCGGTGGAATTCAATTCACTGAGGGGATTGGCCTCCCAGATTCACAAAAACCGACTTGAGTCCCTTTACGTGGACACCGCCAATCCAATCCCGCCCCGCTCTAGATTGAAACGTGAAGATGCTGAGCAGTTGATTATCTTGGCCGAATCGAGAATCGGCTTTGAGACACTTCAACCGTTAAAGGACCCGGATACCAAAATAGATGAAATTGCGAAATGGTTCGTTTTAGCTCTTGAGGACAAGGAGAGACGAGCCTTCATCTTTACCGCCGAGTCGTACGCAAAATTAGCGGAACTACAAAGCTTTCGAAAATGGATTGAGTGGAACAAAAACCGTTATGAAGAACAAAAGACAGAATTGAATCAAATACTCCAACAGGAATTGTTGAGAGATGCGTCCTCAACTGACGAATCCCTGGCTATAAAGTGGAAAGTATTTGTCACCTTTGTCAGCGATTCCCACACGATTCGAAATTCCTTTATTTCTGAGTGGAACAAACACGCTACTCATATCTTCCTTGCAAAAAGCAATAAGAATAATGAACTATTTTGCCAATTCTTACTTCCAAAAGCGGTGCATATTGAAAACATTTACGACAATGGTTGGATAGCGGCCAAAATCCTCGCGGTATCATTGAACATTGCGACGTTTGGATTCTTCTGGTGGTACGTACCAAGCAGTAACTACTTTTATACAGACCGGATTCTCAATTTAGAAAATGACACTCTTTGGAAGTTTCATCCGCCGAGCAGTCTTAAAATTGAATGGGAGCGTCGAGCATTAAAAGCTGACGACGTTCTTAACATCAAACTAGTGATGTCCTATTTAATTAAAATTCGTGATCACAAAGAAGAAGAACCGCTCAACGCCTATCTGACAGGTCTCACCCTATTCAGTAAGAGCGATGCACATTTACAATTTGCCATAAATGCTTTCGAAAAATTCTTCACAGCTTTGAAATCGGCAATGCTGATTACCGGAGATTGGAACCAAGGCGAAACTCTCACCGACGCAGCATTACGTTATTTGGGGGATGCAATTACAGACCAAGCAGCCTTCAAACGACATTTGCAAATCGGTCAAGAAATTGAAGACGCCAAAACTAGCAGACATGATATTCGAATGAATGATGTTGCGAGTATGAAATCGTATTGCGACGCATATCTCTTACTTCGCGCGGCAACAGTTGTGGCCGCCGACTTTTACAATAAAACCGGCAAATAGGATTTCTTTCAACTTTTCTAAGGACTTGGTCCACCTAGTGGGCCACTTCGACTTAACGACAAAACAATGGCTCCAAAAGACGGTTGGTTCATTGGTGGAGTAGAAAACACGATAGGCAAAATCCCAATTGTAGGAACGCCTATTGCGGCCATAATACTCATGTGTGGTGGAGTATTGTTGTCAATTCTCTATACGGCCTTTTTAGGACTCATTCTTATCCCGTACCGACTCATTCAAGGAATAATCGACCCTGACCGAACCTTGGGGAAACCTCCATTCGACTCACCCCGTGATTACTTCTACATGTCTAGGACCGGCTTCATTGTCATTTTTCTGTTTGCCTACGTGATTCCATTCGGCGGCATTATTGTCATCCTCGTGGCAAAGTGGATTTCGTAATTAACGCGTTGTATCATCACAGTTGGAAGAGTACGTCGGGTTGGTTTTTGTTTGATCTGTGACGTTTGTCGGCTGATTCGGTGATCTTAGCGTCCATCCTACCGATTGCTCGTTACTGTATGATCCCGGATCACGAACGCGACCTGCAAATCCTTCTCCAGTCCTCTAGCAAACTCAAGCACGTCGACTTCGATGCGAATCGCATGTGCGTCCTCCGTCTTGTCTGCCAGTTCCTCTAGCTCGAAAACGAAGGCATTGAGTTCAGCTTGCATAGTATTTTTTGGGGCGGCAAGCAGCTGCACAAGCGCTCGTTTTACAGTCCTTATGTGCGCGCGCAACTGTCCAGCGACTTCGTCTGACAGAGCTGGCAGAGCAATCAAAGCCGAATTCAGAACTTCGACGTTTTCAGATTCTGGCAGAGACCCAAAGTAGACTGGAACCAAGCCTAGTTCCGTACTGTGATGAAGATCAGGTATCAGCTTGTCCTCTGCAAGATATCGCTCCCCCGGCAGGAAGAATATTTTTCGATTTACTAGCTCGTCCGCCGAACTGGAGAGAATCAGTTCGTGGGCCTGCGGCGGAAGACCAGGCGACCAGCCAGTAATGGTCACTCCCTCGTTTCCGGTAAGTTGCGAGCGAACGCGCGTGCCCCCGGTCAAGGTGTACCTCGAACTAATTGAGCCCCTTAAGAACTTGACTGTACCAACATCGCCGGACCTTTGCATTACTGGTACAGCGCAATCGAAGAATAATTGCTTGTCCATTGGAAATGGAATCACATCGACTGCGCTTCCAGGGTACTTTGAACTGACCACCTGCAAACACAGATCGGCATATGGGCGGAAGATCTGGGATGTGGTCAGAAAGACGCCGAGGTCATCTTGGCAAACCATCAACTTAACACCACGGTTGTTTCTGTAATTGCCAAACACGTCCTCCGCTCTTGCCCACATCCACAACCTGAGAATGCTATCTTTGGCCTCAGGAAACCATTCGACCCACTCAAATAGTTCATCAATCAATTCTCTGAAACTCAATTGCGGTGGTTTTCGCCCCGCTTCTATCTCATCAAGTCTTTCGAGATTTTTTTCAACCGTGGACAGATGTGAAAGGTTATACTTTCGACAAAGGGTCGCTGCCTCCTGAAACAGCATCTTTGCTTCGTACAGATTCCCGGTCCGCATTTGAAGCACGCCGAGATTCGTGTCAGTTCCAGCGATCAGTTCATAGTATGGAGTGCCGTCCAGAATCTTCTTAAGTTCCCGATAAGCGTCAAATTCTTCATTTAGCCTGCCTAACAATCCTTTCATCCGTGCAATAGAACCTAAAGAATTGGCGAGACCAGCAATGTCGGACAGCGACTCAAACGCCTTCCTAGCCTTTTGGTAGCAGGCCAATGCCCGCTCAAAATGCTCCATGCCCTCGTAGAAGGACCCTATTTGTCCAATAACAAAAGCGCGCTCAGGTTCAGCCTGGACAGACAGCAGATACCTTTCGAGGTTGGCTATGCCCTCAGAGATAAGTCTATTTCTCTCGTCGGTGTCTTTCTTGATGTGAGCTATTTCGGCGAGGTTCTTAACTGAAGCTGAGTAGGATTCTAGCAATCCGTTTCGAAGTGACAGATCACGGGCGCGTTCGAAATAGTCCTTGGCTTGGTCGATCTTCCGACTCTCAAGATAAATTCGACCGAGCTTATTCAGGTAGGCCTCCTGTTCCTTGTGATCACCCGCCTTCTCAACTGCGGCGAGCGCCGACTCGAAAATCTCCGTGGCCTTCTCTTTTTGCCCGAGCGTGAAATGCATCCGACCCTTCAAATCCAGACATCGGCCGCGCCAACTGTGATCCCCGGTCTGCGTGTAAAGCTCGATAGCTTCATCCAAGAATGCAGTTCCATCGTCGTATTGAGCCTCTCGGTATTTCAAGCGCGCCAGCAAAAAAAGTATTTTGCCAACGTCTGGCTTGAAATCCGACTTGCGATGCCACTCGAGGGCGCGCATGTAATTGAATTCAACGCCTTCGATATTTCCCAGGTGCTCATGCGCCAAGCCTTTATGCTGGTATTCGCCAGCGATACTGTGAATAGCCTCCTTTATTGTCTTTGGATCGCCTTCTTGATGTATGCCAAGCCAATACGACAGTGCTTGATCGTAGAATTCCAAAGCTTTGCCGAAACGGCCTTTATGATCTTCGAGCCATCCCAACATATGCACCGTAAGCGCGATTCCGCGCTTGTCGTCATTTTTCTTATCAAGTTCTAGGTTCTGAGAGAGGTACGCTTCGGCCTGATCCAAGTTGCCTCGCTCCAATTCAATTTCACCCAACAGATGCAAAGCCCTCGCTACGTGCCTCTCCGATCGGACCGTTTTAAAATCTCGCACGCACTCTCGAAGCAGGCTTATTGCGTCATCAGAGTTCCTGTCCCACTCGTGCAAAATCACCGACAGGTAGTACTTGGCGGCGGCGGTCGCGAGCAAGTGCTCATGACGATTACCGGCTTCCACAGCCTGCTGGAAGATGGCTCGTGCTTCTTCATACTTGCCCTCGTCGCGCAAGCGGTTTCCTTCCTCAAAAAGCTTCTCAATGTCGTCCGGTACTTTTGGAACTTCAGCCTCTGGCTTAACACCCAGTGCAGCGAAGCCCTTGTGAACCTCTGCCTCGATGCGTTTCGTTGTTGAGTCGACACCGTCAAGCTTGATGTCTATACCACGAAGGATCGCCTTCATGTCGTCGAGAGCTTTTTCCAAACCACCCTGAAATGGCTCGTCTTCCTTGGTTAGGCGATGGTCAAGAATGTCCTGGATTTTATCTAGCTGCTGCTGGATGCCACTCAACTTTTGGAGGTCTTGTTGAATCGCCTCCTGCCCAGCTTTCATAGCTTTAACATCGGCTTGAATGCCCTCAAGCAGCATCCTCTGAAAGGCGCGCCAGGCTTTGTTGCACTCACGATTGTCGGTCTTTAGTTCTTCGCCAAACCAGAACACGAGTTCATCGTTGATGTGGTCCCGCAGAAACTCTTTGAAGTGATCGCCATAGTAGGTGTAGAGAAGTTTGGTTCCTTCGACTCGTTCCCAAACTCTTGTTCTGGCTACCTCCGGTTCGCCGTAAAGGTATTCCCTTACCTCTTGCCTGCTGACCATCTTTTCGACCGAAGCCGCAAAAACTGTGGGAGCCTCGTCCTTCAGTTCTTTGAATAATCCGCGGATTGCTTCTTTCTTATCAGTCGGCTGGGCGTTGGCTTCTGGCAATTCAAAATAACGAGCTTCAAGGCGGATGAGGGCTTTGACAAAAGCGCGTGCTAAGGCTCGCTGAATATCGTGGTTTAGCAGTCCGTACTTGGCGGAGATCCATTTTTCTTTGAGGTGCGTGCTGCCGCTTTGAATAATATTGCTACCGAGATTTATTCCTATTCCCGCCATCACCGTAGCGCCAACTGGGCCGCCGAGTGCCAAGCCAACCCCTACCACCGAGGCGGTTGCCAGGACCTCCGTGACAGTTGCCAATTGTTCTTTCGAAATCATGTTCGTGAAGCTATGAACTCATATAAGCAGAGAGGCCTCCGTTTGCCGTTAATGCGAGGTCCTTGATGCGCTCTCGTTGGCTCATGATGGTCTGCCATCAGATTCCGGTACGATCAAGCTTGAGACCGGATTCTAGCACGCTAGCCTTCATCAAACCTTGATCTTCTAACGGACGGGCATCCGATAATCGAGCATTATGTAATCGGGTAGTCCGCCCGCCATCAAAAGGCGATGTCATGTACGGCTGCTGGTCTTACATAATTCAGAGGATTCTGTAGGAAGAGAGGGAAATAGTATGTACGCATATTCCAACACTGTGAGAGTCACATTTATCGAGAAGGGTCAACGTCAAACCGTTAACGTAAACGCAGAGAACCTTGAAGCCTTCAAAGCCCTTCATCAGGACTACGAGTTTGTCTCATTTGTTCCAGTAATATATTTTTTCCCGCTTACCTAAGCCTGGTATTTAAGTTATCCACAGAAGGTTACTTGCAAGGGGTTGGACCTTTCATTTAAAGTTTAGATAGAAGCCTAGAAGTTGGCTGCATGGCGCGACATTCGCCAGCGCCTGCAAGAACGACCTCTCTTTTTCAAAACAAAAGACACCCAACAAATAAGACAAAAAACCTCCACAAAAATAGTCCCTTGGCCGCGGAACGTTGGCGGCTTTTTTTGACACGCGAGATGATCCAACGCGCTGCGAAGGTTGTGAATAGCATCGCCGGCGATCAATCCGACTTCGGGCGGTTGGTGCCTGCACGTTAGTGACACTAAAGTGGTAGTAACCTGTCTTTGGCTCGGTCTCGCGGTCGAGAGTGTAGGGCGTTGAATTGATGAGGAAGCATTGCCCGAACTGCATCGCGTGGTCATGATCGAACCATGAATGCTTTACACACGGCAGCAAGATCGTCGATGTGCTTGATCGCTCGTTCAACCTTCAACCTTATTTCACTCATCGGTCTTTGGTCAAAATGAAAACTACCGCCTAACTTTGATCATCGCTGAGAGGTCGGCGTTTCTTGGCTGCAACCATCGCATCAAAGGCTTGCTTCATTCGTTCGCCTGGCAACAGCAACGGTAAATTATTGTTTGGCTCCCGACAAAGGTTCACTACTGATTTTCGCGCTGCGTTCGGATCTATCTCGTAGTTGTTTTCTAAGCAGTGCATAGCGAGCTTATTAAACTCATACGCCGCGATGTCTGCCGCCTGTAGGCACGGCTCAGCTTGTGCGGATCGAAGCTCGTAGCCGGTGGGTGAAATCTGGTTGGTTAGTCGAAAAAGCCTTTGGGTAGGCTCATCGTTCCACGCTGATGCAAAGAACCGTTTTATATTTCCATCCTCACCGTCACCGCTCGCAAGGACATAGTGAATTGGGCCGGTATAATTGTAGTCGTTGGCCCAAACGCCCACATGGCCCATGCTCGCAGCCACATTGAACATATAGTGAGTTTTGCAGCCCGGCTCATCTTTCAACTCGTCAGGCAAGAGGCTATCATAGTCAGCTTTCTTGATGCTCAGACCGATGCCCTCTAAACGCGGTAAACCGTCTGGATTCTTTCGGCGAAGCACGTTGTGCAGTCGTTGCAGGAAGGCCGGGAAATCTTCTCGCTGCCATCCGTGATAGGGATTGCTCGCTTTCAACTGCCGGCTCTGAATCGTTTCGCTCTGAGCCTTCTCAAACTTGTTCATGTGGAAGTCAGGCAGACCCTTTTTGCGCAATTCATCGCGCCACTCTTTGCGGAATTTGCGCCAGTCATCGGCAGAGCCGATATATCCGCCGACTGTATGCAGCAATGGCGAGTCGGGCCGTGTAGTTGAAGGGTGGTTGTAACTCGCGTCAAAGTAAGCGATTAGCACAGCAATACTCCGACCGGATGATCATTCCTCAGATGCCTCAGCGGGAACAGCCCAAGTGGGAACAGTGGCAGCCGGATCAGCCTGAGCGGGAACAGGGTTAGCGGGTTTAATCTTTGCATTGTTCGCAGTGTATTCCTTGATCGCTTGGAACATATCGCTTGTGTCACCGATGCTTCCATCCTCTTTCTGCCATGCGAAGTTTTCATTGGTAGAATAGATGAATCGAACGACACTTCGAGACATAAAGCGATTTATCAAAGCTACTTGTTTAGCATTCGCAGGAATGACCGCACCGCGTGGCCCATCAAACTTTCCGAACATAGCGAGTCGCTTTGAAAGGGGAAACACAACGGCGGTGTTTTCCATAGCAAAGCCCGGACTATCCTGATACATTGGCGGCACTTCTACAGTCCAGCTTAGGTTTACAGGTCGATCCGTAGTTATGAAGTTGCCTGCACCGTCGTGAGCTTCCCAAAGTACCCAATGTCGGGCAGCTAGATAGGGTGCGATTTCCTCAGCGGCGGGAAGTAAGGCGTTAACCAAGTTGCTAATGTGGAAATTTTGCGAAAATTCAATCGTGTACGCATCAGACTTCACAAACTCTCGAAACGCGTCAAGGTCTACTTCTGGCAATTCCGGGTTGTCCTTGCGATTTCGCTCCAGACGCGCGCGTAACTGATCATCCGGCAAACTGGCGTGCATCTTTGCGGCCATGCGCGAGAGTTGGTCATGTTGCTTTTGAAAATTCTCGCGGACGCTTGGTCTGCGGATCACGAGTTGAGCCATAAACCGCATAAGGGTGTAATAGTCCTTACGGCGGGCCGGCAGCATTCGCAAATCAATGATCTTTCTAAGAATTCTCGCCGCTTCACTTTCGACCTCCCAAAACAGTTTCTCGACCTCATCGGGATCGACGCCTGGCGCATCGATCCGATAGAAGTCTTTCACAAATGCAACGTTTAAAGGTTTGGCTTGCCAATTCTTTAACTCTCGAAAGTCGTGAGCGTATAGCAGGCCGTTTTTCTCGCCTGAGTCTGTGAAGCCGCCTAAATATAGTTGTGGGATATAATGATGCCGTCGAGCAGGATTAGCCTTCTTAGCCATAGAGCAGAAGCCTACCGCAACTCGCGGCACGGTGCATCTGCACGGGCTTTCGTTATAACTTCACATCGAGTTCACGCAGTTTTGCTTCTTGCTTAGTTTTAAGCGTGCTTTCAAGTCTTTCCGATATAGGCAGATTAGAGCGCTTCTCGCAACTGCTGGAAGGAACTGAGCACTCCTATCGTTGTGGTCAAGGAAGGTTGCGCAGATTTTCGACTGTGGGAGTGAGACACACAGTGAGAGTTAAAAAGTGGAGTATATCTACTGCTTTATGGCATAGAGACCCTTCGGACTCCTGTTTTCAACCATTCAATCATTCGCGCCTGACCATCTAGGTCTGGAAATAGCGTTCCCCGATGAATACCGTAGCGATAAAGCGAGACCTGAAAATCACAGACAAGTTCGTATGGAATTATTAACTTGTCCAACGTGCTTCGCTTAAATGGAATTGATGGTCTCGGATGGGCGGTGAAGTGGCCCGCTTGCGCGCTTATTCGTTGAGCGATGTATTGTGGTTGAAAAATTTCAACGGATTTAATCGCAAAAGGATTGGGCCAGTGTTTTTCGTTAAGAATGTATGTGGCGTTCAGGCAGTAGACCGCCCTGTCTTTTTTGGCTAATCCCTCTGTCGCGAAGAACGCGGCGACTAAGGGATTAGCTGTCCAGTCAAGTAGACGCGTAGGGAGTCCGTGATGCTGTGCCGTTGCGAGCCATTCCCAATCGTTCTCTAAATCGTATTCCAAGAATGGGAACCCTAGTCTCTTGAAGCACTCAAGAATATCTTTTTCGAGCCGCAAGGTGTAGCCCTTAATTCGCCCGACTTTGGGAATGAGTTTGTATTTTGAGTCTCTGACACCTCGATAGATGAAGGACTTATTAGCCGGATAACGTTTCTCTATGATTTCGTGTAGATGCAGAAAAGACTTAAGTCGGGTCGTAGCCATGAGCGAAAGTGTACTTGTGGATAACTGCCCTTACAAGGTTGGTCCAAGTGCTAGAATGTTGGGCCGCTGGACCTCGCTTCAAGATAATGGCGATACAACGCCTCCTGCATAGAGCGAACCGGTTCGATGCTTGTGGCTGTCGGAGCCGATCGGTAATCGGGACAAGTCGTCTGCTCACAGTCTTACCCTTGTAGCTCGTCACCCTAAGCGTGTGAGGAGGGCTTTCTTCTTGGCGAGCTGTTCGGTGTGCTTCATGAGGGCCATGTCTGTTTGCCACATCTAGATATTGGTTCTTTTGTTCTTGGGTGAATTGCATGTATATAAATTAATGATGGCGAACACGAAGCGGCGGAAAAGAAGGGAGCGGCGGGTACAACATGTAAAGCTGAATAAGAAACCGATTGCGAAGGCAAGGGAAGCTAAATCAGATGACGTGGCTTTTGCGCTGCGAATTATTCAAATTAATAAGTGGGTTGCTCTCACGGCTGTCTTACCGGTCATTTATATTTCTTTCAATTTGAGAAGGCTCTTTCATGTTGCCCCGAAACTGTTGTTCTTTTGTATCCTCACATCGCTATTCATTCTGGCGCTAAAGCGCACGTTTCAACGTTCCATAGCTGAAACTTATGCAGACTTAACTCTCATGGACAGCGCCAAGTGGTTACGCTTCTTCTCGGTGGGACTACTATCCACATCTATTTTTACGACAATCATTTTTATCATTCCAATCTTATATGTTGGGGGATATATCGGGAGAATAGTGCAGATGCTGCCCACCTGGGGACAAGTGGGCGACAGACTCTCGGTCACTTTAACCTTCCTGCTTGGTGCCGCCGTCTCTGGCGTATTGGGTAATTTTCTCTACGATATCTTGAAGACTTGGTTTTTAAAGAGAAAGGCTTAAGGAAACCGAAAGGCCGGTTTGGACCGGCCTCTCAAGGTTGGGCGAAAGCATTCAGCTTTCCGTGGTTACTGTCCTCACCCCAGCAACCATAACCCTATTACGAGGCATTGTACGGATATGAAGAACTCTGTCAATGCAACAAGTCTTACATCCATGAGAACGGATTTTTAGAGAGTCATTATTTTTTCTTTGGTCCAAAGATGCGTGGAAGATGCGTGGATCACCTAGTGATACGAAGCAGGACGTAAGCTACTTTCAACGGCTGAAACGTCGGTAAATACTGCTTAGTATCGTTTGGTAGCACTAGGTACTACGGCGCACTGAGGATTTTAAGTCCGCAGCGTCTGCCATTCCGCCACCCCGGCACGCGTTGAAAATAGCTTGAAACCGCCTTCCGTGTCCAAGCTCGGCTCCAACTCTAAATATTTCTATTGACTTCCGACCACCGTTTACAATAGTTTCCGCACGTCGACCCAACGCTCCTCGCGTTTCACAGCTATCCTGAAATGTTTTCGGGCTCTTTTCCCATATATAAAGTAAGCCAGCGTCCAACACTTCTACTTCGTTATCAAGGACTACACGATGCCAAACACCAGATACACAAAACCCGCCACACGCGGAAACGGTAACCGCGGACGCGGCGCACAACGTCCAAAGAGTAAGGGCAGTACGCTGTCAGACATAGTCGACATCCCCACGCCCGACACTCGCCCGCTCAAGTGCTACGCATTCGATCCCAGCCAGGGGAAGTACTTCGGAAACGAGATGACGCTTAACGTGAAGTACGAAAAGCTCCTCCCGGGTCCGATCGGGGAACGCATCGCGGTTATCGACTACGACGGTGAGAACAAGAAGTTTTACAAGCCGGTAAATCTCGACGATCCGGGTCTCTTAATTCGTTCCGGACTCAACCCCACGGAATCCGATCCACGCTTCCATCAGCAAATGGTTTATGCGGTAGTGAGTGAGACTATCCAAAACTTTGAGGCAGCACTGGGACGGCGTATTCGATGGCGCCGCGACGAGCGACTACCGGACGCCAAAGGCAACTTACCTCAAGGCGCGCTTCCAGGAGATATCTACCGGCTTAACTTGTATCCACACGCAATGGTCGCAGCCAATGCGGCTTACTCACCTTCGGCAAAGGGAATTCTGTTTGGTTACTTTCGCGCCAGCACGTTGGATCCGGGCCGCAACCTTCCAGGTCAGACCGTCTTCACTTGTCTTTCACACGACATCATCGTTCACGAAGTTACACACGCGATACTTGACGGCATTCGCACTTACTTCTCCGAACGAACCAGTCCCGACGTCGCAGCATTTCACGAAGCGTTCGCCGACATCGTTGCGCTGTTTCGTCACTTCTCACACAAAGAAGCCCTGCTCGACACGATTCAGAAGACAGGTGGCCAGCTTTATAAAGATCACCTCGACACTGATGTTCCTCTCACCGAGGGTAAGGCCTCCCTCCAGTTCCAAAAACTACAAGACAATCCGCTGATTGGTTTGGCACAGCAATTTGGCGAGGCACGAGGAACAGGAAAGGCCTTGCGTTCTGCATTGAGTGAATTGCCCGACCCAAAGAAAATGCAGGATCCGAGTCTTGAACCACACGAACGCGGCGCCATCCTGGTCGCAGCCATTTTCGATGCGTACTTTACTGTTTACCTGCGACAGACCGCCGATCTGTTTCGCTTGTACCGCGCGGGTGGCAACTTTCAAACGACCGAAGTATCCGGTCCACTGGCTAATCTACTTGCACAAGCAGCGAGCAAGACGGCAGGTATCCTTTTCAAGATCTGCGTGCGAGCCATCGACTACTGTCCGGTAGTAGACATCACTTTCGGCGACTACCTCCGCGCGCTGATCACGGCCGATCGCGATAACCATCCTGCCGATCCTTTGGGAGTGCGTGATGCGTTGATGCAGGCGTTTCGCTTGCGAGGGATACTGCCTGAAGATGCGCAATACTTCTCGGAAGAATCACTCTGCTGGTCACCGGTGCCGCCGGGCGAGTTACCAGACTTTGACGATTTGATATTTGGAGATCCAAACGGGCTCACGAAAGAGGAGAAGGATCATAACGGCAAAGTGCTGCGAGACTACGCGGGCAAAAACGCTGAAAAGCTTGGCTTCCGTCGCGGCGAATACATCTCTGTACCGTCTTTTCATCCTGCCTTTCGCCTCACTCCTGACGGCGATATGCGTATCGACATGATTGTCGAGATGGCCCAAACTGCTGACATTCCTTACGATCCGAAGGAACCGGCGTTGGAAACATTTCCCATGCGTAGTGGCTCAACTTTGCTAATCACTAAGCCTCCGCTTCACAACGGTAGCTACGGGTCTGGACAACTCCGTTACCTGATTCGGAAACGACTTGACGGACCATACGGCGAACGACGCCAGCGCCGGCAACGCAGCTTCAACCTGCGCGAGGGACTCCTGGAAGGCAAGGATCCAAAACGCTTTCAATTAGATTTCAACATGCTGCATTCGGGGTTCTGAGATGACTACACGAAAAACAAAATCTACCCGTAAGCGAACTTCACGCAAATCAACGAAGTCAGCGACTCGTAAGAGAGCCGCACGAACTGCTGCAGGATCAACGGACGCCAAAGGTCTGAAGGTTCGAATGTATCGCGTCGGTTTTGGCGATTTCTTCCTCGTCACGGTGCCCGCATCTTCGGGTAATCAGCACATCCTGATCGATTGCGGCGTGTTCAAAGGAACTTCGGGCACAGGCGACATCGGCTCGATTGTCGAAGCAGTAGAAGACATGTATCAAACAACCAATGGCCATCTGGCTTTGGTGATCATGACTCATCGTCACGCGGATCACATCGCGGGCTTCAGCAAGGCTCCACGTTTCAAAGACTTCACTGCCAGCATGGTGTGGATGCCTTACTGGGAGCAATTCAACGACAACAAAGACTCAGCTAACATGCTGCAATTAGACATACACTCGCTGGCACTAAATCTTGGGATGCAGTTTCGAGGAAGACAGGATCCTGACGCGAAAGAAGCTTTGGCCCAACTCGCTAATGCCACGGGCATCGAAGACTTTAGTGCCGCAGCGACTGGCAAGAAAAAACTCAGTGGCAATGCGGCCGCTCTGGATCTGCTCAAAAACCATCTCGGCTCGAATGGCAAGAACGTCAGGTATTACGCGGCCGGTGATGAAGCGGAACTTCCCGACGAGTTGCAAGATCTCAAAGCTACGATCCTTGGACCACCACCGAAAAAAGCCAAGGCATTTCTCGCGTTGATGGACCTCAAAAAGGGTGTGGGCCAATATCTGGATTCAATGAATGATAGTGACGAAGGGCCCAAGGCAGTTCAGCCGTTTCCGAGAGAGTGGAACGCCGCCTCACAAAAGGATTATCCAAAAGCCGACTTGAGAGAATTCCCGATCAATTACAAGCAGTTCGTTCATGACGTCGACAACGCGCAGCCGGACATGCTTGCAGCCGCAGCCAGTAAAATAGAGAACTTCCTTAACAACCAGAGTCTCGTGGTCTTGTTTGAGTTTGGTGGTAAGCGACTGCTGTTTGCCGGTGATGCACAGGGTGGGAACTGGGAGTACTGGCTCTTCAAAACCGACGAGCCGCAGAAGGATCCGACTAAAGCCGGCGACGTCATCGAAGCGAGTAAAGAGATATTGGAGAGTATCGATTTTTACAAGGTCGGTCATCATGGAAGCACTAACGCAACGCCGATTCAGGCGATCGAGGCGGCGATTGCGCGACCAAAAACCAGCAAGGGTTTTGTCTCGATGTGTTCGACCGAAGATGGAGTGTATGGGAATCCCGACAAGGGCACGGAGGTGCCGCGCGTTCCTTTGATGAAGGTCATAGCTGACGGCTCCTGCCTGGTTCGCAGCGACTCAATCCCAATCACCATCAGTGATGGGGAAAACGGCAAGAAGAAAGTAATTAAGGCCAGAAAAGGAGTGGACTTGCCGGAACCGAAAGTCGGCAAGATCGATACGGCCGACCTCTATCTCGAGTACTCGTTCTAGATGCGTTGTGTGCTTTTTTGTGGCTCTGCTAAAATCTCTGCACTGATGACCACGGTAGAGCCACTTTCAGAAGAACAGGAAGTCTTCCTTAAACACATCCAGAAAAAGGGGCTGAAACGGACGTCTCAGCGTGAGCTGATTCTCGACGTTTTTCTCCGCACGGAAGAGCATCTATCCAACGAAGATCTCTATCAACTGGTGAAGAAGGAAGATCCTTCTGTCGGCCAGACCACTGTCTATCGCACCCTAAAAATCCTGACCGAAGCCGGACTCGCACGTGAAGTTCGTTTCGGCGATGGACGCACGCACTACGAACACAACTACAAACATCAACATCACGATCACATGATCTGTTCGGAATGCGGCAAGATCATCGAGTTTTTCTCCGCCGAGCTCGAAGCTATACAGGATGCTATGGCCGCGAAGCACCGGTTTGAGATCACTCAGCATCTGCTGCGAATGATCGGTATCTGCGCGGATTGCCAGCGTGCACGGAGGCACGGCGCAAATCTCCCCGCCGCGAGACCCTGAAGAATTCTCGATACGACCAACTTTGGAGGTTGAAATGAGTGTTTCGATTACATTTGAACCCTCCGGAATCAGCGGACTCGTCGCTGAAGGAACTTACGTAATCGACGCTGCGCGACGCATGGGCGCCTCGCTCGGCGTAGGTTGCACTGCCGGGAAAGGTGAGTGTCCCGCGTGTGTTGTTTCGGTGAAAGCAGGCGCTGATCTCCTTTCGACACCGAGCATGGCGGAAGAGAAGCAGCTCGGCGCGGAACATCTGGGCCAGGCGTTGCGATTGGCTTGCCAGGCAAAGATCGAGAACCATGGCGAAGTGGTAGTGATGGTGGCAACAAGACCACAAACAAGCAGCAAACCCAACGATCCACAAGCAGACTTCCGTACAAGATTCTCTTCGTTGCCGCTGAACAAAAAGATCGCGACGCTCCTGCAACTGGAGGCGATCACGATGTCGGAGGCTTTCGACTCCGCGATCGAGAAGCCGCTCGCGTTTGGTGCGAAGACTTTCGATAAGATCGCCAGCCGCGCACGCGCACGAAGCGCCAAAAAATAGTCATGAACAAACGAAATGCACTGGTGCTGCTTTTTGTGTTACTGACACCAGTGCTTTTCGCTGCTTGTCCGAAGAACGATCCGCCACCAAGACCCAGCGCTACTATCTCAACCAGCAGACGACCCGTGTCTGTTGTTCCCGCAGTACCCACTTTCAATGGCGAACGCGCAATGGACCACGTGCGTAAGCAGATCGACTTTGGACCACGACCGCCAGACAGTCCGCAGCTTGCCAGAACACGTGCTTACATCACCAACGAGTTGAAGGCTTATGGCCTCAACGTCTCTTTCGATGAATTCACCGCTACCACACCGCATGGCGAAAAGAAGATGGCAAACATCGTCGCCGAGATTGCCGGTGAAACCAACACACTGATCCTGATCGCCAGCCACTACGACACCAAGTTTTATAAAGACATGTATTTTGTCGGCGCTAACGATCCAGCAGCATCGGTCGCGACGCTACTCGAGATCGGACGCGTGCTTGGTAGTTTGAAAGAAAAGCCGAAGATGACTTACCGGCTCGTCTTCTTCGACGGAGAAGAGGCTTTTTGTGAAGGGTGGGATGAGTGCAAAAACGAAGACGCGCCCGATAATACTTACGGCAGCCGCCACTATCTAGCTCAACTGCAATCACGCAAAGAGCTGGAGCGCACTCACGCGCTGATCCTGCTCGACATGATGGGCTATAAGAATCTCGAGCTCGGTCGTGATAACTTGAGCACACGGTGGTTACAGGACATCATCTGGCAAACAGGACGTGAACTCGGGCATGGAAAGGTCTTTGTCGATCGTCAGGAAGGCGTCGGCGGAGACGATCATCAACCATTCATCGCTGCGGGAGTGGCTGCGGTTGATCTGATTCAACTCACGTCGTATCCATACTGGCATCGAGCTGACGACACGATCGACAAAGTGTCGTCGCAGAGTATGAAGATAGTAGGCGAGACGGTGTTGGCGAGCTTACCCAAGATTGCGGCCACCGCCGGGAAGCAGACGCAGAAGGTGCTGCAAGAAGGCACAAAAGAATACAAATGAAAAGAATCGCGGTCATTGCTGGCGATGGAATCGGTCCGGAAGTCGTGCGCGAAGCCGTTCGCGCCCTCAAGTACTTCAAAGACAGCAAAGCGATCGAACTTGAGTTTGTTGACTTCGACTGGGGCGCGGAAAAGTTTTTGCGAGACGGAGTCACGTTACCTGATGACGCGCTCGAGATGTTGACCTCCGACTTCGACGCGATTCTCGCCGGCGCGTTCGGCGATCCGCGCGTTCCGTCAAACAAACATGCCGAAGACATTCTGCTCGGAATGCGACGCGGTCTCGATCTCTATATCAACCTTCGGCCGGTTCGTCTGCTGCACGATCGACTGACTCCGTTGCTGAACCGCAAAACTTCCGACATCGATTTCGTCGTCTTTCGTGAAAACACCGAAGGCGCTTATTGTCCCGCGGGTGGTTTTCTAAAACACGGAACAGCAGACGAGATCGCGCTACAGGAAGACGTCAGCACTCGTCGCGGAGTGGAACGAATTATCGTGGCGGCGTTCGAGTATGCGCGGGCCAATGGTCGTAAACGCGTGACGATGGCGGACAAGTCGAACGTGCAACGCTTCGGCGGTGATCTCTGGCAACGGGTTTTCAAGGAAGTAGCGTCCGGCTATCCGGAAATCGAAGCGAATCATCAATACGTCGACGCGATGGCGATGTACATGGTGCTCGATCCGTCGCAGTACGATGTGATTGTCAGTAACAACTTATTCGGCGATATTCTGACGGATCTCGGCGCTGCGATTCAGGGCGGGCTCGGACTTGCCGCTTCCGGAAATATCCATCCTGGCAAAGTCTCACTTTTTGAGCCCGTTCACGGCAGCGCGCCGCCGCTCGCGGGAAAAGGGGTGGCCAATCCAATTGGAGCTATTCTGACTTCGGCGATGATGCTAGAATATCTGGGCTTCCAAACGTTGAGCAAAGAAATCGAAGAGGCTGTTCGCGCAGCGATCTCTGCAAACGAAACCACAAGAGATCTCGGCGGACAACTTTCTACAGAACAGGCGGGCGCGGCCATCGTTGCGCGCCTCAAGAGTACGGCAAGGAAGTAGAAGTGGAGGAGTCATGACGAACATGGGGAAACTCACGACGAAAGCGATCGCGGTGGTGATTATTGTGGCGATGCTCGACGCAGTGGGGCTTCCACCGATGGTCATGGTGTTCATCACTGGCGTGGTTTTGGTCGTTTGGCTCTTCGCGCGCCACGCACAAGCGCGCGAGATCGAGCGCATCTTCGATTTCTACATTGCCGCCGACGCGATCCTGCGCGAAGAAGAGCGACGCTGGTATGGTTTTGAGATTGCCGAAGTGATCGAGCACGGTGAGAGCCTGCTCGAGCTCATGCCCGACCCGCCGCCGCTGACCTCTTTCACGCTCGGCGCCCTGCATAACCGTTTGGGGAATCATCGAGCCGCGGCTGACTATCTTTCGCTCGTCACCGAAGACGAACAGTACGACGAAACACATCGCACTTCGCCGTCACCGCAGTTGCGACGTTACGTGACGATGCTGCGACGCATCGAGTATTACCCGTCAACTGCGCCACAAACACTCGCAGCGATTCGCAGTCTGGAACGTGCGCGTCAACGCACTGCCGAAAAGATGCTGCTCGAGAGTCGTAATCTGCTGGAGACTGAGAAGAAGACGGTGCCGGTCCCTCCTGCGGAAGTCAAAGAAACGCATGAGGAAGTAACGTACGCGTCTTCGGCGCCGTTGAGCTCGATCTCCCCACCGCCGCCAATTTCCACAGTGCTGCGAGACGTTTACCAGGACGAAACAAGAGCCAATAACTAATCGTGAGTCGCGCTTGTTTGAAACTCTGACAGCCGAAATCATCGCGATCGGATCGGAGCTACTCGCGCCCGATCGCACCGATACCAACAGTCTCTGGCTCACCGAGCAACTCAATCGTCTCGGTATCGAAGTAAAACTAAAAACGATCGTCGGCGACGACGATGCCCGCCTCGAAGAAGCAATCAAGGATGCCGTACGCAGATCGAAGGTGGTGATTACCACGGGAGGTCTTGGTCCAACAGAAGACGACATCACACGCAAGATCACTGCGCGCGCGTTGGGCCGCCGCTTGTTGCTCGACGAAGTTGTTCTGGCTGAGATTCGGCAACGGTTTCAGAGTTTCGGAGTCACGATGCCGGAGCGAAATTCGCGACAAGCGATGGTGATTGAAGACGCGGAAGTGCTGCCAAATCCAAACGGCACGGCGCCGGGAATGTTTATCGATCATCAGGGCACTGCGATCGTGCTGTTGCCTGGTCCACCGCGCGAGCTGCATCCGATGTTTGAGAATCATGTCGCTGAGAGACTCGCGGGACGTACGGGGAGTTTGCGAGTAGTGCGGCGCACGTTGCGCGTTGCGGGCATGGGGGAGTCGGCAGTGGATGAAAAGATCGCGCCGGTTTACACGCAGTACGACAATCCGGTGACGACGATCTTGTTCAATCAAAGTGAGATCGAGATTCATCTGACGGCGCGAGGTCGAACGGAGAAAGAAGCGAATGATTTGCTCGATCGCTTGTCGGTACAGATTGAAGAGCGACTGGGAAATGCTGTGTTCTCGTTTGCCGGCGAGACGATGGAAGAAGTTGTGGGACTAAAACTCGCGCTGGGTGGTTACACGTTGGCGGTTGCGGAGAGTTGTACTGGGGGGTTGCTGGCGCAACGGATCACGGACGTGCCTGGATCATCAAAGTACTTCCTTGGCGGCATTGTGTCCTACGCGAATGAGGTGAAGACGAAGGCTCTTGGTGTCGAGCCGATGTTGTTACTCGAACACGGAGCAGTGAGCGGGCCCGTCGCGGAGGCGATGGCCGAAGGGATCCGGTCACGCATGGAAACAGATTTTGGATTGGCGATCACCGGAATCGCCGGGCCTGGCGGCGGCACTGAAGAGAAACCCGTCGGCACTGTCTTCATCGCGCTCGCCGACGAAATCAAGACCGAGCATCGCAAACTTCATTTACCCGGCGACCGCCACCTGATCCGCTGGCGCGCCTCCCAAGCTGCTTTGGATATGTTGCGTCGCCGGCTTCTCTAATCTCCTTGGAGTGCGGTGCCTTGGCACCGCTTTGGTCTAGTCTTTCAAAACGAAAGTACCAAAGCGGTGCCAAGGCACCGCACTCCAGGGAGGCGCTGCATACTACCGGCGCCAATCTTCGACCAGGATGGCCCAGCGTTCATGATCGCGCCAGCGACCACAGATCTTCAGATATCTCCTTGAGTAACCCTCCTTCACAAACCCGCCACGCTTGACCAACGCAATCGAGGGAACGTTGCCCGGCTGGATGTTGGCTTCAAGTCGATGCAGCTTCAAGTCAACAAACGCATGGCGCAGCATCAGCGCAATAGCCTCCGTCATGTAACCCTGTCGCGAGAATTCAGCACCAATCTGATAACCGAGATACGCGCTTTGAAAACTACCACGAACGATCTCACTGAGGCCGATCGAGCCGAGTATGGCTCCGTCAGTGCGGCGACAAATGAAGAACGACGCCGTATTATCTACGCGAGTTCTTCGAAGAAAAGCTGCAAACCTTTCCGGTGTCGTAGGCGGCGACGCAAGACCGCGGTTGAATGAGGCACTGCGACGATTAAGCGCGATGTACTCATCCTCGTCCGCTTCCTGAGGGTGACGAAGGAATATGCGTTTGCTTTCGAGCACGATAACAATCGTCATTATTGCATACTTGTTGGGTTCGATTCCGTTCGGATATTTGATCGTACGGAAGAAACTTGGTGACGACATTCGCCAAAGCGGCTCCGGCGGAACTGGCGCTACCAACGTTTCCCGGCGGGCAGGCAGGACAGCGGGCGTCATCACGCTCGCGCTTGATGCAATCAAAGGAAGTCTGGCAGTTTTGATAGCAAAGACGTTGCTGACTGGACCACCGTTTGTTGTAGATTGGTGGGTTGCCGCGGCTGCAATTGCCGTGATCGTGGGTCACATTTTTCCGGTATGGCTGGGCTTTCGCGGTGGGAAAGGAGTCGCGACTGGCGTCGGCGCGTTTTTGATCCTCGCTCCCGTTGCTCTCTTGTGTGCGGGCGTGTTGTTCGTGGCCATCGTTGCACTGACGCGGTATGTCTCCCTTGGTTCCATCACTGCTGCCGTAGCGCTGCCGGTGTGTGTTTGGCTGCAGAATGTGTTCGTTGAGCCTGTGGCAGATCTGCGACCATTGTTGACTGCCGCGATTGTCGGAGCGTTGCTGATCGTATTTGCGCATCGCGGCAACATCGTTAGACTCGCACGTGGGACAGAGTCTCGAATCTAAAAACGGATGAAACAGATCGCCATCGTCGGCGCCGGAAGTTGGGGAACCGCGCTTGCAATTGTTGCGGCGCGCGCCGGTCACGACCTACGACTCTGGTCTCGAAGTGTTGATGTCGTGAGCTCAATCAACGAGCGCCGAGTTAATTCGCGTTATCTGACCTCAACGTTGATTCCGGACACTGTAAGCGCGACGAACGATCTCGGCGAAGCGTTGCGTGAAGCTTCGCTTGTTTTACTGGCTGCTCCATCACACGGAGCACGAGAATTACTGACAACGATGTCGCCGCTGTTGGACGAGACAGCAGTCATCGTCAGCGTTTCGAAAGGCATCGAGATCGAAACCGGCAAGCGCATATCCGAGATCGCGAAGGAAGTCGTAAGCAATCCGCATCCTTTTGTCTGTCTTTCTGGTCCATCGTTCGCGAAAGAAGTAGTCGAAGGACATCCGACCGCAATTGTTGCCGCAAGCAAAGACAGCTCGGCAGCACGCATCGTGCAGAACGATCTGAGCTTCGACAATCTGCGCATCTACACGAATGCCGATGTCGTTGGAACCGAGCTCGGTGGTTCCGTGAAAAACGTGATGGCGATTGCGGCGGGCATGACGACCGGCCTCGGTTTTGGCTCGAACAGCGTGGCAGCACTGATCACCCGCGGACTCGCGGAGATCACGCGTTTGGCGCGACGCGAGGGAGCACAGATCGAGACGTTGATGGGACTGGCGGGTCTCGGCGATCTCGTACTGACCTGTACCGGAAGTCTCTCGCGCAACCGGTTTGTGGGAGAGCAACTCGGAAAAGGCCGCAGACTGGAAGAGATCGTTGAGGAGTTGAATGAAGTAGCGGAGGGCATCAACACCGCGCGCGCTGTGAAGCAACTGGCGAGTCGCGCCGGACTCGAAATGCCGATCACGAATGAGGTGAGTGCCGTGCTTTATGATCGTAAGTCCGCGCGCGATGCAGTCGGGGAATTAATGAGCCGCCCGCTTCGAGAGGAAATTTAAGCCGCGGATTTACGCGGATGGACGCGGATCAGATCCGCGTTCATCCGCGCAATCCGCGGCCAAATTCAAAGAAAAGGAGCCCATCCAAATGTTCAAGGCGTTTCTCTGTCTAACTCTTGCGCTTACTCTTTCTGCGACACCGCTTCACGCGAAAGAGCCCGATCTGCTCAAGCCGTTGCAGTATCGCAGCATCGGCCCGTATCGCGGCGGCCGCTCAGCCGCAGTCGCTGGAGTTCCTTCGCAGCCGTACGTTTTTTACTACGGCGCGACAGGAGGCGGCGTTTGGAAAAGCACAGATGGTGGCATCAACTGGGAATCCGTCAGCGATAATTCTGTCTTTGGCACGGGCTCTGTCGGCGCGATCGGAATTTCAGATTCCGATCCAAACACGATCTACGTCGGCATGGGTGAGTCGCCGATTCGCGGCAACGTCTCGCATGGCGACGGCGTTTACAAATCGATCGATGCGGGCAAGACGTGGAAGCGCGTTGGTCTCGAAGACACGCGCCAGATCGCGCGCATCAGAGTGCATCCGAAGAATCCGGATGTGGTCTATGTCGCAGCGTTGGGCCATGTTTGGGGACCAAACGAACAGCGCGGAGTCTTTCGTTCGAAAGACGGTGGCAAGACGTGGGAGAAAGTTCTGAGCCGAGGAAACAAAGCAGGTGCGATGGATTTGATTCTGGATCCCACAAATCCGAACACGATCTACGCGGGCTTCTGGGAAGTTTATCGCAAGCCGTGGACGTTGGAGAGCGGTGGCCCAGGCAGCGGCATTTTCAAGTCGACTGACGGTGGAGATACGTGGACTGAGCTGACGCGAAATTCCGGTCTGCCGCGAGGCACGATTGGCAAAGTTGGCATCACCGTTTCGCCCGCGAATCCCGAACGCGTTTGGGCCATCGTCGAAGCTGAAGACGGCGGGGTTTTCCGTTCTGACAACGGCGGAGCCAACTGGACCAGAGTCAACGAAGAACGACGGCTGCGCCAGCGCGCGTGGTACTACACACGCATCTACGCCGATCCGAAGAACGCCGACACGGTTTATGTCTTGAACACCGGTTTCTATCGCTCGAACGACGGCGGTCGCACTTACACCAGCATTTCAGTGCCGCACGGAGACAATCACGATCTCTGGATTGCTCCCGAGGATCCAAACCGGATGATCGAGAGTAACGACGGCGGCGCCAATGTTACCTTCAACGGCGGCAGGAGTTGGACCGAGCAGGACCAGCCAACCGCGCAGTTTTATCGTGTCGCACTCGACAACGATTTTCCTTACAACGTCTACGGCGCGCAGCAAGACAACTCCACGGTGCGCATTGCGAGTCGCACGACGGAAGGTGGCATTGACGTCAGAGACTGGTATGACGTTGGTGGCGGTGAGTCGGGCTGGGTTGCGCCGTCGCCAAAAGATTCGCAGATTGTTTTCGCTGGCTCCTACGGCGGGTTGACGACGCGTTACGATCACCACACGGGACAGCTACGCGACATCAATCCCTATCCAAACAATCCGATGGGCTCGGGCGCGGATGTGCTGAAGTACCGGTTTCAATGGAACTTTCCGTTGCTGTTTTCGCCACACGATCCGAACACGCTCTATTGCGCCGCGAACGTTCTGTTCAAATCGACAGACGAAGGCAGCAGTTGGCAAATCATCAGTCCGGATCTGACGCGGAACGACAAAACGAAACAAGCTTCGTCAGGTGGTCCAATCACCAAAGACAATACAAGCATCGAGTACTACGGGACCATCTTCACGGTGATGGAGTCGCCGGTTCAGGCCGGAACAATCTGGACCGGCAGCGACGATGGACTCGTGCATGTCTCGCGCGACGGCGGCAAAAACTGGTCCAACGTGACGCCGCCCACCAGCATGATGCCGGAGTGGATTCAGATCAACTCCATTGAGGCTTCGCCAAACGATCCGGCAACTGCGTATGTTGCGGCAACGATGTACAAGTGGGACGACAACAAACCTTATCTTTATCGTACCAGCGACTACGGCAAAAGCTGGAAAAAGATCACGAACGGCATTCCCGACACGGCGTTCACGCGCGTGATTCGTGAGGATCCAAACAAGCGCGGACTGCTTTACGCCGGAACTGAAACCGGCATGTACGTCTCATTTGATAACGGCGAACGCTGGCAGTCGTTACAACTCAACCTACCGATTGTGCCGATCACCGATCTGGCAATTCAGAAACGTGAAAAAGAGTTGGTTGTCGCGACGCAGGGGCGAGCGTTCTGGATTCTCGACGACCTGCCCGTGCTGCATCAACTGATGGACTCTGGTGGTCTCAATGCTGTTGCCGAAACGCGACTGTTCAAGCCGAAGGAGAGTTACCGCATTCCGGGCGGCGGGTTCCCACTTGGACCAACTGCAACTGTCGGCAGAAATCCGGCGAATGGTGTAGTCGTCTATTATTCTCTCAAAGAGAAGCCGGCAAATAGTCTTGAGCTCGAGTTTCTCGATCCGGCAGGGAAGTCGATAAGAAAGTTTACCGGGCGCGTGCGCAAGCCGGGTGAGAGCGAGGCTTCTGCGCCGCCAGCGCAAGCGCCGGCTGGCGAGGGTGGTTTTGGCGCAGCGCCCGCTCCAACAGTTCCGATGGATGTTGGATTGAATCGCTTTGTTTGGGACACGCGTTATCCAGATGCAGTGCGCTTTCCGGGAATGATTTTGTGGGCTGGAGAGACTCGCGGTCCAAAGCTGCCGCCTGGAACATATCAGATAAAACTCACGGTCGATGGGAAGTCGTTCACTCAGAACTTTGAGATCAAACCCGATCCGCGATTGACAATTACGCCGGCGGATTATGCAAAACAACTCGAACTGGGTCTGAAGATTCGCGATAAGTTGAGCGAAACTCACAACGCGATCATTCAGATTCGCGACGTGCGTAAGCAGGTCGAGGATCTTTTGAAACGTTTGGCGGGCCAGCCGAGTTTCAAAGTCATCAACGATGCGGGCACGGCGCTGAATAAGAATCTGACCACGGTTGAGGAGACGCTTTATCAGACGAAAAACCAGAGCAGCCAGGATCCGTTGAACTATCCGATTCGTCTCAATAACAAACTTGCTGCGCTGGGTGCTGTGGTTGCCGGTGCTGAATCTGCACCGACGGCGCAGTCGTACGCAGTTTACGACGAACTCGTGACGCAGATCGACGCGCAGTTGCAACGCCTGTCGCAGATCATGAAGACGGACGTGCCTGCATTCAATCAACTCGTCCGCGATCAAAATATCCCGGCCGTGGTTGTAAAACCCAATTAGTTCTAATCTGCGTAATCTGTGGTTAAAATCCGAGCGTATGGCCGAATCTGTAACCATCAAACAACTCGCTTCAGTAACAGGCGCAAAACTGACCGGTGACGAAACGCTTGTCGTCACCGACGTCAGTCACGATTCGCGTCGCGTCGGCGCGGGAACTATCTTCGCCGCCGTGAGCGGAGCGTTGCTTGACGCGCATAAATTTGTGCCTCAGGTCATGGCCCAGGGCGCGGTCGGAGTGTTGTCAGAGCATCCGGCTCCGGAAGACTTTACCGGCGCATGGCTTCAGGTTGACGACATTCGTTGCGCGATGGCGCTCGCCGCCGCCGAGGTGCACCACCATCCATCACGCGAACTTCAACTCGTCGGCATCACCGGCACCAACGGCAAAACCACCACGGCCTACCTGATCGCCTCGATTCCCGAAGAGGCCGGCGAGCTCGTGGCAATGACCGGCACAGTTGAATATCGACTCGGCAAAGAGCGGTTCAAAGCAGATCGCACCACACCCGAAGCGACGGACATGCAGCGACTGTTGCGACGCGCCGTCGAGATCGGTTGTCGCACTGCCGTGATGGAATGTTCCTCGCAGGCGATGGACTTCCGTCGTTGTGACGAGCTCGAATACGCCGTCGCGGCATTCACCAATCTCACGCGCGATCATCTCGACTATCACAAGACGATGGAGAATTACTGGTACGCGAAACAGCGACTGTTTGACGGTCGCTTGGGATCGCGGCCACGCACTTCTGTTGTTAATATCGACGATCCTTACGGCATTGAGTTAACAGCGTCACTCGAGAAGGAAGGTCTGCGTGTGATTCGTTATGCAGTGAACTCGGATGCCGACGTCACCGCGCACGATCCGCAGTTTTCGTTGAATGGAATGCGTTTTCGACTCTCGACACCTGCCGGTGAGCGCGACTTTCATTCACCGCTGGTTGGTCCACCGCACGTCTACAACACGCTGGCTGCGGTCGCGAGTGGACTGGCGCTGGGCTACGACCTCGACGTTGTAACCGCGGCTTTGGAGAAGTGCACGGGCGCTCCGGGCCGTTTCGAGCGAGTAACGCATGAAGGAGATTTTTCGGTAGTCGTTGATTACGCGCACACGGACGATGCGCTGTTGAACGTACTGAGGACTGCGCGCGCAGTGGTGAAAGGAAAGATCATTACGGTCTTTGGCTGCGGTGGCGATCGCGATCGTTCGAAGCGTGCGCCGATGGGCGAGGCTGCGGGAAGTTTGAGCGACGTCGTTATTCTCACTTCCGACAATCCGCGCACTGAAGATCCCGAGCAGATTCTTTGCGACGCGGAAGACGGAATTCGCAAGACCGGCAAGCCTTACCGAAAGATTGCCGACCGTACCGAGGCGATCCATCAGGCGATCTCGGAGGCGCAGGTCGGCGATCTGGTGCTGATTGCGGGCAAAGGGCACGAGGATTATCAGATCATTGGCCGCGATACTTTTCACTTTGACGACAAAGAAGTCGCGCGTGCGGCGCTGGCACAGAGGGGGTAAGGTGTTGCTCCCGCAAAGGCGCAAAGGCGCAAAGAAAATCATCAAATTAACTTTGCGTTTTCCTTTGCGCCTTTGCGTCTTTGCGGGAGTTTGTTTTCCATTTTGGTGCACGACTTCTGCTACTCAAGTTGCGCCTCAACCCTATGGTTCACCTTCGACGATTGCCATAATCAAGGATCAATCGATCACGGAAAGCAGCGGTCTCGTCGCGTCGCGAACAAATCCGGGCGCTTACTGGACGCACAACGACTCCGGCGATGGACCATTCATCTACGCCTTCGATACTCGCGGCGATTCGCTCGGCGTCTTTCGCGTGACTGGCGCGCAGGCACGTGATTGGGAAGACATCGCGATTGGACCAGGACCACAGCCGAACCGATCGTACCTCTACGTCGGCGACATCGGAGACAACGACGAATTGCGTTCCGAAATTGTTGTCTACCGCGTCGCCGAGCCGGCGCTCACAACCGCGAATCGCAAATCCACCAAGACACGTCCGGTAGCAACTGAGCCGGCGGAAGCGATCAGGCTGCGATACCCTGACGGCAAGCACGATGCTGAGACTCTGCTGGTCCACCCAACCACCGGCAACATCTACATCATTACGAAAGTGATGATTGCGAACCCGGTTGTTTATGAGGCAGCAGCAGCGTTCGCCGCGGCAACGCCGATCACGATGAAACGAATCGGAGAAGTGAGAGTGCCGAGTCTATTTGGAGGCGTACTCACCGGAGGCAGCGTCTCACCTGACGGGCGCCGCGTCGCGCTGTGTGATTACTTTCAGGGATACGAGTTGGTGTTGCCACGCGGCGCAACAAACTTCGACGACATCTGGAAACAGAAGATGATCGGTTTCGATCTCGGCAAGCGGAAGCAGGGCGAGGCGATCGCGTACCGTTTGGACGGCAGAGCGCTGTTAGCCACCAGCGAGGGAAAACAATCGCCACTAATTCAAGTTGAGCTTCATTAGCCACAAAGAAGCACAAAAAGTACTAAAGCTCCTGCTCGACACTCTCCTTAATCAATGGTGGTGCGGTGTGGCGGCGCTGAATGAGCCAGTAGACGGGGAGGCCTAGAAGGATTAAGCCAAGACCGATCGCTGATTGTCGCGGCGTATTGAAGATCGTCATGAAGACCAGCCAGGTCGAAGCTACTAAAAACACAATAGGTACGACTGGATAACCCCACGTGCGGTACGGACGTTCTGCGTCAGGCAGGCGACGGCGGAACAGAAAAACGGATCCGGCAACGAGTATATAAAATATCGTCAACGCAAAGATGGCGTAGTCAGTGAGCGTGTCGTACGAACCTGACAACGCGACTACACACGCCCAGAATCCCTGAACAACCAGCGCTCGAATCGGCACGTGAGTGCGCGGCGACACGTGGGCCAGGCTCTTCACAATCAGACCATCCCTGGCTAGCGCGTAAGGTATGCGAGCGGTCGCAAGGATCGATGCGTGCAGCGCGCCGAACGACGAAGTCATCATTGCCGCTGCCATCAGCGTCACCGCGACAGATCCGAGCAGTCTTCTCACGACTTCCGCTGCCACGGACGACGATGCAGGGACGCTGGCGATTTCCGTCGGCGTCAGCACGTGAAAGTAATTCACGTTCACGAACAGGTAGAGGCCCATTACAATTAAGCCGCCGCCGATTAAGGCGAGTGGGAGATTGCGGCCCGGATTTTTTACTTCACCGGCGAGGAAGGTGATGTTGTTCCAACCATCGTAAGCCCACAACGCGCCGATCATCGCCGCTGCAAATCCCGCGACTCCGCCCGTGGTTATCACGCCTTCACAGGTACCGCCGGTGTTTGCTAAAGCGACGTTCCCCCAATCACCGCCGCTGTATAAAAATGCTCCCAGGCCGACGCCAAGTAAGAGAACGATCTTCATGCCAGTGAGCACGCTGGCAACGCCGCCGCTAACACGAACAGCAGCGCAATTGATCAACGTCGTGACGATGATCGCAGCAAGGGCAACAAGCTGAAGACGACCAAACGAAATAACGTGACCGCCGGGTAGTGTGTAATCAAAGTAGCTTTGTCTCAGCGCTCCGTGCAGAAGATCGTTCAAAAAGATCGCGAAGCCGACAGCAAGTGCGGCGGCTGAAGCCGTGCGGGCGATCAGAAACTGAGTCCAACCATAGATAAAACCGAGCGGACGACCGTAAGCGTCCCGCATAATGCCATACTCACCCGCGGCGCGCGGCATCATGGCGAGCAACTCCGCGTAAGTCAGCGCGCCCGCCAGCGCAAGCAATCCGGCGATCACCCAAACAGCCAGCGCCTTACCGGGCGTGCCGACGTTGCAAGTCATCACACGGGCTTTGAGAAAGACGCCGGTTCCGATGATGTTGGCCACGTTGACGGACGTCGCTCCGATCAATCCGAGGCCGCGGATTAGTTGTGTGTGCTCGCTTTGCATCAATCTGCGTAATCTGTGGATTAGTATCCGAGATCGTTCGCGATCAGATCTTCATATGTATCGCGTCGTCTGATGAGCTCGGGTTTTCCATCACGACGAATCAACACAGCCGCGGGCAATGGCCGGCCGTTGTAATGAAACATCTGGGCCAGCGAATAAGCGCCACAGTTGAGTAGCGCCAGTACCTCGCCTGGTCCAACATCAGCGGGAAGCTTTCGATAATCAGGCAATCGTCCTTCGCGCTCGATATCAAAATAGACGTCGCCTGAGTCACAAAGAGGACCAGCCACTTTGTAATCGCGCTCGTAAGGCGCGCCGGCGCGAGAGGCGGAAATCAGGTGGTAGTACCACTTGTAGTTGTTCATCGAGAGCATGATGTTGTAGCCGGCGTCGGTCAACAGCCAGACGTCGCTTGTTTCCGGCCGGATCTTGATGTTGCGCACGGTGGTGAGCACCAGCCCTGCGTCGGCGATGATGCTGCGTCCGGGCTCCAACAGAATCGTTACCTTGTCTAACAAGTGTTCGGCATCTGCCGCCCGAGCCGATTCACGCGCCACTCGCAGCGCTTCACTGAGTACTACTGACGGTTCGAGCTCCGCGCCCAGCATGTCGCGCTCGTGTTCAGGAAGTTGATCGGCCTGCGAACGATCGCGCAGGTAGTTCACCGGAATGCCGCCGCCGAGATTTATGTGTTCGAGTGTGTGTCCGGTTTCGCGATGAATCGTCACGAGGTGTTCCCACATACTCTTAAACGCTTCCGCGAAGGGCTCAACGTCGGGAGTTTGAGAGCCAACGTGAATGTGGATCCCACAGACCTTGATCAGATCCGGTCGCTCGAGTCCGCGGCGAAATGCTGCCAGCACTTGAGAAGATGAGATACCGAATTTCGACGTCAGCAATGCCGTCTGTAAACCAAGATGCGATCTCGTTCCGATTTCCGGCACGAGACGCAAGGTGATGCGTGCGGGAGCAACGTTCTCACCGCTCTGTCGCAGCCGCTCCACGGCTCGTTCCACCAGCTCAATCTCGTAAATGGAATCGATGTTGATCGCGTAGATTCCCGCACGCACTGCGTCTTCGATTTCATCGTCAGACTTACTCGTGCCGTTGAAGATGATCTGGTCTGGACTGAAACCAACTCGCAAAGCTTTGAAAAGCTCACCACCGCTGTTCACTTCGATGTCGATTCCAGAGTCCAGCACCACCTTCAGGATCGCCATGTTTGAGTTTGCTTTTGACGCGTAGCAAAACTTGATCGGGCGATCGACAGCTTCGGCAGCGCGTTGCAGGCGGCGGATATTGTCGCGGATGCGACTCTCAGAAAAGACAAACAGAGGCGAGTTGAACTCTTTGACGAGCTCGAGTGTGTCCACGCCATTGACGGTCAGATGATTGTCGCGCACTTCCAGGTAACCGGGAATGGACCAGGCAGGACACACTCTGGCTATCGACATCAGCAGCTCCCATTGTGAATTTTGCGGCTTAATGTGCCTCTTTGTGGCTTAATTTGAACGAACGAAATTGTAGCTTAGTGTCCCCGTCACTCGAACCGGTTCGCCCATCAGCAGCGTCGGCGAAAACCTTGCCAGTCGAGCAGCATTCACGGCAGCCGCATGCAGATGCGGTGGACCAGACACCGCACGAGCTTCAACGACGTTGCCTTGCTCGTCGATGACTACTGCCACCAACACGACACCGCTCGCTTCACCTGGAGGAACTTCAGGCGCCGGCAAATAGATCGCCTTGCCATTCAACATTCCACCTGCGACTGGTCCGCGCTTTTGCTGTCCCTGGTTTTGCGGTTGAGCGGTCGGCGCCACTCCAGAGTCCGAGCTTCCTTCTGTTGGTGGCGGCGGGTTAACGTCCCCTTCGGGTTGGGCCCCGCGATTTCGCCCATTCGGGTCAGGCTTTTGCGCATTCGGATCGTTAGGATCGAGAACCTGCTCACCCGAATTCGAAGCAGTGACCTTCGGTTGTTCCATTTGTCGCTGAGGCAGATCAAACGACGCCAGAAACTTTTCTTCGAGAGCTTCATCCTTCTTGGTATTGAGCGACACGATCGCGTAGAAACGTTTCTTGGTGACGAAAGCGTTTACCGATCCGCTGAGATCGCCGATCGTCAGTTTGTAGCTCCTGCCAGTGTATCCCTTGAATGGACGGCTACTCACCAGCGTCATCTTGGTAAGAGTTTCTTTCGAGCGAACCTTTTCGGGGAAATAGTTTTTGAATGCGTCGATATAGGAATTGAATCTGGCAAACTCCGTGTATTGCGTTGGATCTGATTTGATGCCGCTAAGGGAGGCAACTGCGAGAACTGGACCAGCAGACGACGATGCGAGATACAACCGCGCCTTCAGTTCCATCTTGTGATACGGGAAAGTTGTTGACTCGGTGGTCGGGTTTTTGGGCATCGAGACCGTGAATTCTTCGCCTTCGGGGCTGATGGTTTCCCAGTCAGTCCAAACTGTCTTTTGCACTTGAGCCGAGACCGGCAGCGCCGTTAGCAGAGATATCACAAGCGCCAGATGTAAACGACGAAATTGCATGTCATTACCTCCTCGGTTTTTGACTTGACCACGTGTCGGCGACTCTATCTGCCGTGCGGGAGACTGTCAAGAGGTCGGAGTTTAAGCCGCAGATTTTCGCGGATGAACGCGGATCTGATCCGCGTTCATCCGCGAAAATCTGCGGCAGTTTTTGCTTTTTCCATTTCCACCAAAACTCGACGAAGAATCTTTCCTGACGGCGACTTCGGTATCTTGTCGACAAATTCAAGATGTCGGATGCGCTTGTGTGGCGCGACTCGCTCGGCGACGAATTGCAGGATCTCGTCGGGGTCGACCGGATTCCGTAACACCACAATTCCTTTTGGCACCTCGCCGGCTTCATCATCAGGATAGGGAATCACCGCCGCGTCGGCGACGCATGGATGCGATAGCAACACGGCTTCAATCTCAGCGGGCGCAACCTGTAAACCCTTGTATTTGATCAACTCCTTCGCGCGATCGACGATGAAGAAGTGTCCATCCTCGTCGAAGTATCCGATGTCGCCGGTGTGAAGCCAGCCTTCGGAATCGATCGTTTGCGCGGTCGCGTCAGGCCGGTTCAGATAACCTTTCATCACCTGCGGACCACGCACGCAAACCTCGCCTCGTTGTCCCACGCCAAGCGGTTCGCCAGTTTCGAGATCGACGATCTTGCATTCAGTGTTCGGCGCGGGCACACCGACCGAACCAAACTTACTTACCATCGGCGGTGCGGGTGATGAGTGAGTGACCGGACTCGTCTCCGTCATGCCGTAACCCTGACGGACGTTTACGCCGAGACGATCCATGCAGGCGCGCGTCAGTTCCTCACCGAGCGGTGCAGCTCCCGAGAATAAAGTGTGGAGCTTCGGAAACTTATAATTGTCCACTATCGGATTCTTGCTCAAACTCAGAATGATCGGCGGTACGAGATGCGCAAGACTCACTTCGTAATTCTGAATTGCCTGCAAGAACGACTCGAGATCAAAGCGCGGCATGAGCACGATCGTCACGCCGTTATAGAGTCCCATGTTTAGAACCACGACAAGACCATAGATATGAAACAGCGGCAACACGCAGATCAAAGTGTCGGTCTCAAAGAAGTAGCAGAGACCTTCCATCTGCCGGACGTTGGCGACGAGATTGTGATGCGTCAGCATCACGCCTTTGGGCAGTCCGGTCGTCCCGCTGGAATATGGAAGAGCTATAAGATCTTCAACTGGATCGATCTCAACTTGCTCCGCGCGCCCGTTGTCGACAAGGAGGGAGTCAAACGAAGTCGCGCCCGGTGCAGATCCAAATACAAAAAGCTCTTCGACGCCCGCTTCTGCCGCGGCTTCGCTGGCCTTTTCAACGCACGTCGGCACAGTCACAAGAAAACGTGCGGAGCAGTCTTTGAGTTGATGCGCGATTTCGTGTTTGGTGTAAAGCGGGTTGATTGGCGTGACGATCCCACCTAAAGTCGCAACAGCGTGAAAAGCAATGGCATACTCGGGACAGTTGGGACTCAGGATACCGAAAACGTCGCCTTTCTTTAGACCGCGCTGCGCGAGATTGTAAGCGGCGATACCGATCAGATCTGCGAGTTGCGCGTACGAGATTGTGCGGCCGGTTGGTCCTTCGATGAGCGCGGGCTTGTCGCCGAGTTCTTTTGCCCGGTGCAGCACAAATGGCGTGAGCGCAGTCTTCGGGATCGGAACATCAGGATACGGACCTTTGATGATCATGTCTAAAGGATTTACAGGACTCCTGTCGCACGATACCTTAACAGGATAACCACACCTCTGAAAAGAGAAAACAAAATGTCTTCGACTGAGAATCGCCCCCTCAATGTCATCTGCCTGGCAACTTACTTCAAAGGCGTCGACTTTATTCGCGAATGCAAAGAGCATGGCTGCCAGGTGATTCTGATCACGAAAGAGAAGATGTTGAGGGAAGACTGGCCGCGCGAGAGTCTCGACGATCTGATCGCGGTTCCAAACGATGCCGGACCGGCGTTGTTCATCGATCTGCTGGCATTTCTCGCTCGTAATAGAAAAGTCGATCGAGTGATCGCGCTTGAAGAGTTTGACGTCGTGACTGCTGCGCTAATGCGCGAGCATCTGTGCCTGCCGGGTTTGAGTAGTTCAGGGGCGAAAGTCTTTCGCGACAAACTGTTGATGGCCGTTCACGCGGAACGAGCAGGGATCAACGTGCCGGAGTTTGTGCCACTCGTCAACCTGGAGGACGTTGATGAGTTCATGAAACGCGTTCCTGGACCATGGATTGTCAAGCCGCGCTCGGACGTGTCGGCGATCGGCATCCGCAAAGTAAGCGAAGCTGAAGAGGTCTGGCGTGCTATCGATGAGATGAATGAACGGCCAAACCTGCGCGAACGTTCGTCCTACTACTTGTTGGCGCGTTTCATTCCGGGCGAAGTTTTTCACGTCGACTCGGTTGTTAACGACGGCAAGGTTGTCTTTGCGGGCACGAATCAATACGGCCGGCCGCCGATGCAAGTGGCCCATCAGGGCGGCGCTTACATTTCGCGCACGCTGGCGCGAGGCTCGGCGGATGAGAAGACGCTGCTAGCCATCAATAAGAAGCTGGTCCAGGCTCTGGGATTGCAACGTGGAGCCACGCACGCCGAGTTCATCAAGAGTGATGCTGATGGGAAGTTTTACTTTCTCGAAATTGCGGCGCGAGTTGGTGGGGCATATATCGCCGAAGTACTCGAAGCTGCATCAGGCGTTAATCTGTGGCGTGAATGGGCCAGGCTCGAAATCGCCGACGGCAAAGCACCAACAAAGATCACGCCGCCGCGTAAAGAGTATGCCGGAATAATACTGTCGCTCGCCAAACAGGAAGAGCCGGACACTTCGGCGTATGCAGACGAAGAGATCATCTATCGCGTCAAGAAGCGACACCACGCGGGCCTGATCGTCCGCTCCCCGCGCCTCGAAAGAGTAAATGAATTATTGGACCAGTACGGCCGCCGCTTCGCCGAAGACTTCGTCGCCGTCGCCCCACCCCCGGAGCGCGCCGAGTAAAGCACAGAATACCTTCGCCACAAAAAGGCACAAAAAGCACAAAATGCTTATCTGTCCTTCATGTACTCTCTTCAGGTGCCTTATGTGCCTTTTTGTGGCCTAAATTTGCGTTAATCCGTGGCAGAGGTTGGTTGCAGATACTTGTCCAGCCAGTCGAGCACGGTGTGGTACCAGAGTTGGGAGTTTTGGGGTTTCAGTACCCAGTGGCCCTCGTCCGGAAAGCTCAACAACTTCGAATCGATGCCCTTGCGCTGTACTGCCGTGAACAACTGCATGCCCTCGCCGATCGGTACGCGATAGTCCAGCTCGCTGTGAATGATCAGTATCGGCGTGTTGAAATTCTGCACGAACTTGTGTGGCGACCAGCGGCTGTACATCGCCGGGTTGGTCCATGGTGTACCTTTGAATTCCCACTCCGGAAACCACAGTTCTTCCGTCGCGCCGTACATGCTCTCCAGGTTATAAACGCCATCGTGCGAGACAAGCACTTTGAACCGGAATCGTGGGTCGTTGTTGTGACCAAGGATCCAGTTCACCATGTAGCCGCCATAGCTCGCGCCCGCGGCGCCGATGCGATTTCGATCGATGAAAGAGTTGCGACGGAGCACGTCCGCGACTCCATTCATCAGGTCGACAAAAACCTTTCCGCCCCAATCACCGCTGATATCATTCACAAACTGCTGCCCGTAACCGATCGAGCCACGCGGATTCGGCGTAAACACAACATAACCGGCGTTCGCAAACACCTCCGGATTCCAGCGATAACCCCAGTTGTCATTCCACGCGCTCTGTGGACCACCGTGAATCAACACCACCAGCGGATACTTCCTGCTGGGATCGAAGTTCGTCGGCTTCACGATAAACCCGTGGACCTTTCTACCGAACGCGCCGGTCCATTCCACTTCTTCCGCGGGTTTCAAATTCGCCCGACTGATTAATTGCGAATTCACTGAACTGAGAGCAGTCAGGCCAGTGCCATCGGCGTTCGACGTGTAGATCTCTGCCGGCGAGGCCATTGAGCTCGAAACGAACACAAGTGCCTTGCCGTTGGGTGTAATCTTTAAGCTCGAGGCAAAGACATTGGCGACGACCTTCTGTGGCGTGCCGCCGCCGGAAGGAATGCGAAAGATCGGACCCTTTCCACGATCGGCCGCCGTCAAATAGATGAAGTTTCCGTCGGGCGAAGGGACGACCTCTTCGACTTGCAGATCGAATCCGCGCGTTAGTTCGACACTGGCTCCGGTCGCACGGTTGTAGGCCATCAAGCGCCAGCGATCGGCTTCAAAGCCTGCGGTCGCTTGTGAGCGATAGAGAATAAACTTGCCATCGCGCGTGTAGATTGGACCAGCATCGTAGCCGCGATTGCGAACGGTGATATTCTTTGCCGCACTGCCCGCGACAGGCGCGACGAAGATGTCGCTGTTGGTGGAAACAGCTTCGACTTTGTCAGGATTGCGCACGTACGCGATCTCAGACGAGTCGGGCGAGAAGGCGATGTCAACGCCCGTCGAGGCTGCATATGGCGGCGAATCGAAATCGCCTTTGGTTATCTCGCGCGCCGTGCCGCCTTTGCTCGAGACGACAAAGACGTGCGTGCGTTTCACATCGCGCCACTCATCCCAATGCTTGTAAAGCAAACGAGTGACGATGTGTGCTTTGACTTTGCTACTCTCCGCCTGCTCGTCGCGTTTCTTGTTGCAGTCGTCGTTGTCGCAGTCCGGGTAGACGTCTGAGGTAAACGCGATCCACTTGCCGTCAGGCGACCAGACTGGCGCAGCGGCGCCGGTGGAGATCTTAGTGACTTGATCTTTGTGATCGCCGTCGCTGTCCATTACCCAAAGCTGGCTGCCGGTCGTGTAGGCGATCTTCTTTCCGTCTGGAGACCAGCGAGGCGAGGTTGATGAGCGGTCGGCGTTGGTCAACTGCTTCATCCCGCCGCCTTCGAGCGACACTACGTAGATCTGCGTCACGATTCGGTTCGCATCGAAGTTGACGTCGCCGACGGTGAAGGCTACATGTTTTCCGTCAGGAGAGATTTGTGGATCGCCGACGCGACGAACTTTGAGCAGGTCTTCGACTGTGTAGCTTCGATTTTGAGCCGCCGCGAGCGAGCACAGGCCGAGTAACAAAACAACGCCGAGAGCAACAAAACGCTTCATGATCGTCCTCAGGAGAATGGATTTTGAACCTAGTGGGAAAGCGCGAGTATTATTGCATGTTTGGCCACAAAAAGGCACATAAACGCACAAAAAGATGATTCGTCGCATCATTGTCGCGCTCGTTAGGCTTGCGCTGAGGATTTACTTCCAGCGGATCGAGGTCAGTGGTCTCGAACACGTCCCACGCGAAACGCCAGTCATCTTCGTTCTCAATCATCCCAATGCCCTCGTCGATCCAGTGTTTTTGCTTTGCCTTGCGCCGCGAAGAGTTTCGTTTCTGGCTAAAGCACCGCTGTTTCGTATGCCCATTATCGGGTACTTGGTTAAAACACTCGATTCATTACCCGTCTACCGCAGACAAGACGAAGGTGAAGACGTCACCAAGAACCAGGAGACTTTCGTAGCTGCGCGAAAGCTCCTGGCCAGGGGCGGAACGATCGGCATCTGTCCCGAAGGTGTTTCGCATGACGAGCCCGGCTTGCGACCAATCAAAACAGGCGCGGCGCGCATTGCGCTCGCGGCAGTCGCGACCGGCGAAGTCACGAACTTAAGGATCGTTCCTGCCGGACTCTATTACACGTCCAAGACAAGATTTCGCAGCGACGCGCTGCTCTATTTCGGCGTGCCCATCGATGTCGAGCCCGGACAGCTCGAACCGAACGGCACGCCGCCACGCGACGCGGTGCGTAAGCTCTCGAGCCAGATTGAGCGAGCGCTGCGCGACGTCATTCTCGATGCCAAGCACGAAGAGGAGTTACAAGTCACCGCGCGCGCCGAACGAATCTTCTCGTCTGAGTCTGAAAACAGCGAGAGTTTGAGAGACGAGCTGCGTTTGCAGCAACGATTCATCAAGGCCTACTCGATCTTGCAGCAACGCCAGCCCGAGCGTTTGCACAGACTCGAACTGAGAATGGTCCGCTTCGAAGAAGAGTTGAAACAAGCGGGCATGGACCCTGAGGAATTAGCGCCACCCGGGTCGACGCTCAAAGTTTTTGCAAGCATTATCCGGCGATCGATCCTGTTTCTCTTGATGCTTGGACCAGCAGTTATCGGCAGCGTAGCCCATTATCCCGCTTACAAACTCGGCGGCCTCCTCGCGACGAGAATATCGCGCGACTCGGAAGACGTGATCTCCACGGTCAAGATCATTTCCGCGATGTTGTTGTTTCCACTTACCTGGTTGGTCGTCACGATTCTGGTCTACAAAACATTTGGCTGGATCCTTGCAATGCTGGCGCTGCTGGTGATTCCGATTTCAGGTTACGTCGCCATCGTCTTCTTCGAAGAGCTGGACAGATCCATCGCCGGCGTTCGGGTGTTAACCTACTTCCTTGTCCGCAGACGCTTCTTCGTGAGGTTACTCGCCGAGCGAAAGGCGATTAGAAGCGAGATCATTGCGCTGGGCAAAGAAACTCCGGTTGCCAGTGAATGAATCGGATTACGTGAGCAAGCGCGGTATTACAAGGGGAAACATGAGCGAGGAAATGTATTTACTTCTTGCGTGCTTTGCTCTTCGAAGATTTGCGCGTCGAAGCTTTGGCCGTGGACCGTCTCTTCGTACTACCGCTGCCACTGACCGATCTTCCCCGGCGTCCTTCGCTTGTCAGCTTTCCAGCCTCCATCAGTTGCTCGTAAGCTCCACGAACAACATTGCGCGCGACCTTCAGCGTGTTTGCCAGATCACGTTCGCTCGGAAGAAGGGTTCCTACAGCCAACGAGCCTGCGTCAATTAATGCATCTATCTGCTCCCGAATCTGCCGGGTCATTGACTCCGGTCGTCTTCGGTTGACACGAACATTTATTTTCGCCACCTTCTTGACTCCCTTCGCTACTTTAGTTAATGGGGGTTCATCGAGGATTCTATGCAGCGACAATGCGAGTGTCAAACAGTTTTATGGCGCGTATGAAAAGGTTAGACCACCGTGAACTTGTCGTGATAGTGCGTCTAGCGCGAGGACGTAATTAGACCATGCTTGCGAAGGATCTCAACCGTACGGTCCAACGGCAGCGCTTCGACGGTATGACCTCGGCCTGTGGTTGTGGTGGCCCTGAATAATGAGTTGTAGATTGCCTCTTCCGTGGCCTCAATCACGGCCAGGAACAACGGAGACGCGGCGTCATTTGCAAGTGTTTTTAGACTCCGAACCGAATTTCCGTCGATCGGACCACCAGATTTGATGCGAACGTCTGCTGCGGTTGAAAAGGCGATGGCGTAATCGCCACTGCCGTTGGTGGCGGCAGACCCGGTGCGGGCCAGGCCCATCATCGCGCGTGCCGCGAGTCGGCCCAGGTTTCGAGAATCCAGCGGAGCATCAGTCGCGATGACTATGATGATTGAGCCATCCGCCGGAGGGGCAAGCTCGTCCTTTAAATAATAGCGGCCCAGCTCCTGGCCTACTGGAGCGCCGTTGATCGTCAGGACTCCGCCAAAGTTTGTTTGCACTAACACGCCGACAGTGAAACCACCGAGGCGCTGCGGAAGTTTGCGCGAAGCGGTGCCAATGCCGCCTTTGAAGCCAAACGCGACGGTTCCAGTGCCGGCGCCGACCGAACCTTCAGCGATCGCACCACCTTTTGCGCTCTTGATGGCCGAAAAGACGTCGTCACGGGCGATGTGGCGCCCACGAATATCGTTGAGGTAACCGTCGTTTGTCTCGGCGACGAGCGGATTGATCGACTGGACCTTGTCGTTTCCGGGCAAGGCGAGCATGTAATCCATCAGAAAATCGGCGACACGAGGCACGCTTAGCGTCGAAGTCAACAATATCGGCGTCTCAATCTCGCCTAGCTCGTTGACTTGGGTTGAACCGGCAAGTTTGCCAAAGCCGTTTCCGACGAAAACTGCGCCAGGGACCTTTTCCTGAAACAGGTTGCCGCCATGCGGGACGATTGCAGTAACGCCGGTGCGGATGTTGTCGCCACGGACCAGCGTCGTGTGGCCGACGAGCACTCCGGGAACGTCGGTGATGGCGTTGAGTTCACCGGTCGGGAGAATGCCGACGGTTATTCCCAGCTCACGAGCGCGTGGTCTGTTTTGGGCGTTGTCAGAGGTGGACATCAAAGAAGCAATGATGATGCTTGAAAGTAGAAGTTTCATTTAGCCACAGATTACACAGATTGGCGTAATTTGTGGATGGGTTCCACTGGCCTGTTTGTGTTCTGCCACTGCTCCCACCCGCCGAGGAGTGCTCGCGCTTTGGTCCATCCTGCTTGTCGAAGTTCCTGCGCCACCCGGGCGCTGGTAGCTTCGTTTGGTCAAGCACAGTAGGCAATGAGCCACGCCTCCTTCGGCAGCTTCAGCTCGCGAGCTTGTTGGACCACATTTTCGGGCGGCATACGGATCGAACCCGCAGCCTGGAAGTCGCTCGTATCGCGACTTCGTTCGGTCCGTACATCGAGCAGGATCACCTGCTCACCCAATCTTTGTAAACGGTCGAACTCGTCGAGTGTAATCGTCTGCGCACCAACCGGCTCCGTCTGCGCGGACTCGACCACAGGCAGCGCGCGCGGATCTTTCGGCGGCTCGGGCACTGGCGGTTCTTCGGCTTCACGCTTTCCGCTGAGGCGCGCCAGTAACATTGGCGAGAAGCCGTGAAGCACAATCGATATCAAAACGATGAGTGCGCAGATTCGAAACAGCCGGTCACTTCCAGGCACGCCTACAAACACCGGCAACAATACCAGCAGCAACGAGCTGAGACCGCTTGGTCCGAACCACGCAATCAGCAAACGCCCGCGACGATCGACTTTCGAGCCGAGCATCGTCACGAGGTACACAGGCACGCGCACCAACGTCGCAATCACCACAAAAGTCACAGTTCGACCGTCGAGCCCGGAAAAGCCAGTCCAAATCAAAGAGCTGCCAAAGATCACAAACGTAAACAGCAGCAACATCTCAGCAGTCACACCGCCATACTCGATAAAACAATCGCAGAGTTCCACATCGAGCGCAGCGATCGTCAGCCCTGCCGCAAACGCCGCGAGAAAACCACTGCCGTGAACTGCTTCCGCCGCTGCGAAAGCCGAGAAGGCGACGCCGAGTGAATAGAGCGACTCGTAATCGCGTCTGACTCCGGTTCGCTTGCGGATCAAGTCGAGCGCAGCGACGCCAATCAAGCCGATAGCAATGCCGGCGCCTGGTCCAAGAATGAAGAGTCCGAAGCCGAGTTTTGCAAAGCCGCCGGAGGTTGTGTCCTGATGACCGGACAATGCGATCGCGACGACTACGATCGGGAGAAGTACGACGTCGTTCAGTCCGCTCTCGAGCTGCAATGCCTGGCGTGTTTCGGGTGAGATGTCAGAGCGCCGCAGTAGTCCACGAAGCAGCACGGGATCGGTCGAGGCGAGCGCAGCGCCGAGAATCGCTGCTGATGCAGGTGGAATTTGAAGCAGCCACCACGCGGCGAGTGCAGTCAGCGCAGCGCAGACGATTGTCCCTGGACCAAGCATGCGAAACGCCAGGCCTGCGTTGCGTCTCACTTCCTTAACGTTGAGTGCTACGGCATCGGTGAAAAGAACCAGTGTCAGGCTGAGCGTCGCCACGACGCGCAGAACCGGTGAGTTGAGGGTCATGTCAAAGACGTTGAGTCCTGATGGTCCGAGCGCCGCCCCGATACAAATGAAGACTGCGACCTGGGGCAATCCAGTTCTATCGATCAGACCTGACAACAGGGCTGACACGACAATCACGATGCCGATGATCGCCAAACCTGCAACCAGAGATTCCGTACCCATTTGTGGCCCATCTTAACGCGAGATTTGCATAGCCACAAAGAAGCACAAAAAGCACACTGATAGGACCGGTCCTTAGGGTAGTGATGCAGTTTGAATTAATAACAATTAACGCCGAAGGCGTTGGCTAATTTCAGCCCAGGGTTGGAGCTTGCGACAACCCTGGGATAACACGTCAATAGTTTTAT